>Ga0163144_10031690_pt1 | contig 10068 bp, 11 predicted proteins | sample OliLak19BULKMAT1_FD_123175 | JGI IMG/M metagenome (GOLD analysis project Ga0163144, IMG submission 123175) | Freshwater microbial mat bacterial communities from Lake Vanda, McMurdo Dry Valleys, Antarctica - Oligotrophic Lake LV.19.BULKMAT1 | ecosystem: Environmental > Aquatic > Freshwater >...
CACCTTCACCGAAACCCTCGAAGAAAACAGCCTCCGGCTGCGGAGTGGGTACGGCGGTGGGGGAGGCGGGCCGATTACCTACGCCCAGGTCGACCTGATTCGTGAGCGCTGAACGCGTCATTTTTTCCGAAAATCCAACCCCTTTTTTCCATGAAATCCAACGGATTCAACGCAGTTAAAAAGCTGCTCTCGTTTTTGGGGTTACTGCTGGCGTGTGCCTGTCAGAAAACCACCGAAACCACCCCCGCCGCGCTGGAATGCCGGTTTCTGACCCAAACCTCATCCAGCACTGGTGGTGGGGTTAGCAGCGGGAAAACCACCACTACCTACGAGTACAACGCCCAAAAGCAACTCGTCAGGAGTCAGACGACCTTCGCGGGTTCGGACGGGAAATCGAGTTACGTCATCGGTACCACCTACGAGTACGACGCCGACGGATACGCCACCCGCAGCAAATCCGACCGGGTGTACAGCACCACCGGGGAGTACACCGACAACGCCAGCAATGCCTACCAGTACGAGTACCAGGGCGGGCGATTGGTGAAGGAAAGCGACGCCTCCCGCTATGAGCGCCGCTACGCCGCCACGGGAAAAACGGAACTTTCGACCAGCACCGCCGTGACCCGCTACGAGTACGAAGGCTCCGGTGCCGTGAGCAAAATCACGGCGGAATACACCTCGGCCAGCACCGGCACCAGCACGGTGACCCAGACCTTTTCGGGCGGAAAACTCACCCGCTACTCGTACAAAGCCGCGACGGGCCAGGAAACCGAGCCGTACTCGCTCAGCGAGGGCCGGTTGATTCAGGAAAAGCGCAACGACGAACTGACCACCTACAAGTACGACGTGGCCGGGCACCTGAGCCGGGCGGAGCGGTACATCGGCGGGAAACTGTACTCGTTCAACGAATACACCTACGACGACCAGAAAACGCCGACCCAGGCCGACCCGACCCGGCAACTCAAAGGCTGGCCCCGCGAAAAATGGGGCACGTCGCTCTACGGCAACCGCGACAACAACCAACTCAGCGAGCGCCTGGTGTACGTGAGCGCCGCCGGAGTCCAGACCGAAAACGGAGCCATCACCAGCACCTATTTTTTCAACGCCAAAGGCTTGCCCGTGAAACAAACCCGCAGCGGCAAATGGAACAGCCTGGCCTACTCCGGCGAGAACACCTACGGCTACACCGATTGCGACTAATCGCGATGAAACGCTATTTCACGCTCCTCCTGCTGCTCCCCGCCCTGACCCGCTGCGGCAAAACCACCTATTCGTGCAAACCACGGCGGGCGACCCGGCCATGATTCGAATCCGGTTCAACGACGACGACCGGGTCGAATCACTGACGGGAACCAACGTCATCGACTACAACCGTTACTTCCGCGCCGGGGCCACGGCGTTTTACGAAAACCGCCAAACCACCGACCTGAGTTTTGCCCAGTGGAAAGCCGCCACCGGCTTCGACGCCCACAGCCGCGAAGGCGACCCTGGCCTCGACGCGCAGTTTCACCTGTTGCCTGGCAGCCCCTGCCTCCGGGCGGGCCTGCCCTCAAGCCTCGTCACTTCCGATTTCGACGGCAACCCCCGCACTGGCAACCCCGATTTGGGGGCTGACCAGTCGGGCGGTACGCCGTTGGCCGTGCCCCCGCCGGGGAACGTGGTGGGGACGGGGTTGAAATAAATGGGTACCGTCAGGCGACCGAATGTGCTTCACTAAACAGCAATTTATTCCCGAACGGGTCCACGACTTCCATCGTCAGTGCACCCCAGAATGCGTCTTCTAGGCCGGGGCAGTTGTAGTTGTACTGTTTGCCAATCAACTCCGCGTGGTATTCCCGCAATCCGGCAAATTCGACGAACGCCTTTGCACCGGGCGTGCAATCGCCGTGGTGTTCGCTGAGGTGCAGCACGAGGTCGCCGCGTGAAACCCGCAGGTAAACGGGGGCATTTTCGTCGTAGCGGTGTTCCCAATCGACGGTGAACCCTAGCCAATCGACGTAAAATTCGAGGGCTTTGGGGTAGTCGAAAATGCGGAAGATGGGGATGAGCACTAGAAACTATCGTTTTGAAAGGGTGTCACGCTGAGCGGAGCGGCGGGCCGCTCCGCTCAGCGTGACATCTCCATCCACAAACTCACTTCCCGATCCCCTCCACCAGTGGGCGGATGGGTTCGCCGACACAGCCGCTGGGTTCGAGGATATCGAGCATCGCAGCAAGGGTAGGGGCGATGTCGGAAACTTTCGTTGGGGCCACCGTAAAGCCCGCCGGAACTTTCCAGCCGTACCAGAGGCAGGGGACGTGGGTGTCGTAGTTGTAAAAGGTGCTGTGCGAAGTACCCGCGCCCGGAGACGAACCGCTCAGCCAGCCCGGCTCCAGGCCGATATATACGTCGCCGCTGCGTTTGGGGTGCCAGCCGTTGCGGAGCAAGGCCAGGTGGTGAGCGTCGAGTGGGGCGTTGCCCAGATCGTGGAGGTTTACCACCGTGGCAATGCCGGGTATCGGCATCAGCGTTTGCTTGACGACTTCGTACACCTGAGCGATGCTAAGGGATTTTTGCCTGAGCAAGGTATGGTCGAGGTAAAGTTCGTAGTTGGCCTGGGCGCGAAGGAACTCTCCCTCGCCGAAGGTGGTCTTCAGGGCCGCTCTCAAAGCGGTGGTGGCCTGACCGAAGTTGAACCGTCCACCCGGCAGGTTGTGCGACGCGGCAAACTCAGGCACGTCGACAACGCCGTGGTCGGCGCTCAGAAAAACCAGGTAATTTTCCTTTCCCACCCAGCCGTCAAGCGTTGTCAGTAGCTCGGCAATGTCGCGGTCGAGGCGCAGGTACGTGTCCTGCGATTCCACAGAGTTTGGGCCGTAGGCGTGTCCGACGTAGTCGGTCGAAGAAAAACTGACGGCCAGAAAATCGGTGTCGCTGCCCTTGCCGAGGTTCTCGGCCTTGAGGGCGGCGAGGGCGAATTCTTTCGTCAACTGGTTGCCGAAGGGCGTCGGGGCGACGTTGCCGTAGCGCTCCTGACCCACCGGCGCGGCCAGTTCGTGGGGGAAAACGGGTTTTTTATCACCCGTCATCTTGACCTCCCAGGGTACATCGTCGGGGGTGCTTTGGGTGTACTGTTCCAGGGGCAAGAGCGGCTTCCAGCCTTCGCGCAGGTACTGAGCGGGCAAGTTGCGGGCGTTGAAGTCGTTGACCCACTTCGGCAGCTTGGGCATGTAGTAGGTGCTCGAAATCCACTTGCCGTCGCGCGAGTCGAACCAGTAGGCCGTGCCCGCGTGCCCGGCAGGAAGGATGCTGCCTCGGTCTTTGAGGGCCACCCCGACGACCTTCGAGCGGAAGTTGGTCGACAGCCGGAGTTGGTCGGTGATCGTGGTGCCGAGCATATTTCGCGGCGACATTCGACCCGCCGCCGTGGGGTTGTCGTCGGTGGCGCGGGCGGTGCTGTCTTCGGTGCAGTACACGTTTTTTCCCCGAATCGGGTCAAACCAGTCGTTGCCCGCAATGCCATTGACCGAGGGCAACGACCCGGTGTAAATCGAGGCGTGCCCCGCCGCTGTGACCGTCGGGAAATAACTGTACTGCGTGTTTTTGGCGTTGAAGCCGCCCGCCATCATCCGTTTGAAGCCGCCGGTACCGTACTGGTCGGCGTAGCGGTAGAGAAAATCGTAGCGCATCTGGTCCACCACGATGCCCACGATGAGTTTGGGTTTGGCAGGGAGGGGCTTTTGGGCGAGAGAAAAATTAAGAATAAACAATAAGGAATGCAGAGTGAGAAAAGTGGGCAGGGAAGGGGTAATTCGGAGGTTCATGGAGTGGAAGGTTCGGTAGCAGGCAAAGTTCTATTTTTTCGGATTAGAAATCGCAATGGCGACCCGCCACTGCTCTGGCGTGCGGATTACAAATCGCAGCGGCGAACCGTCCGCAACTCTGGCGTCCGGTCGGTTTGCTGCTGCGATTACAATTCCGGACGAGTAAATTACCCTTTCGCCTCGTACCGCTTCGGCAACCCCAATTCTTTTGCGTAATACGCCGGGGCGTATTTCCAGACCCGCTCCAGCAGGCGATTGGTGGCGTCGATAAATTCAAATTGAATGTCGGGGTGAAGTTTGGGCAGCTTTTTCAAAAGCGCCTCCGTGCGTTTGGCCACGTACTGCGCCAGGGTATCGGATTTGGACGAATACCGCTCAATCCAGCGGAGTTGTTCTTCAAACACGCCGTTGAGCAGGTGCAGCAGCAAATCCACCTCGCCGTAGGCGTCTTTCGTGGTTTTCACGTGCCGGGTCAGGTCGCCGTGTACTTCGCGCATGTCCATCATCAGGTAGCCCGACGAGACGGCATCGCGGTTATACAGCCGGGTGATGGCCCGGTGAATGGTCTCGCGGCGCTCGGTGAGCGTCAGTCCTTCCTCCACCAGCCGAAACTCCAGTTGCTCCTGCAAATCGGCGTGTTTTCCCACCAGGCGGAGCAGCAGCTTGTCTTTTTCCTCGCGGGGCAGGGTGAGGATGGCCGCTTTGAGTTCTTTGGAGAGGGGCACTGGGAATGGAGAATGGAGAATGGAGAATGGAGAATGGAGAATGGAGAATGGAGAATGGAGAATCATCGGGCCGAACAAATTACGGTTTTTTGCCTTTCCAATCCGCAATCTCACTTCCCTAATCCGCAATCAGTACAGGAATCCGTTGACCGGCGGAACGGGGTCGGGCAAGTCCGTTTCGCCGAGTTGCTGGCGCAGGTTGATTTCGATAGTGCGGCAAATGCTGCTCATCGGCGTATCGTCGAAGCGGTTTTCGAAGGGGTTTTCAATGCCTTTGGCGATGCTGTCGAGGGCGTAAAACAAAAACCCAATCACCAGCGTGGCCGGGATGGTGACCCAGCCAATTTTACCCACCAGCACGAAGGGCAACAGGTAACTGTACACGGTAACGAAACCCGTCGAAAAGACGCTGTACTGCCTCGGAAACACCGTGTTTTTGATGCGTTCGCAGCCCCCCATCGAGTCGCAGAGCAGTGAAAGACGAGTTTCCATCTGCACGTGCCGGAAGTCGCCGAGGTAGCCTTTTTCCTGAATTTCTTGTAAACATTCGGCTTGCTTTTGCAGCAAGGCGTTGGGCACGTGCCGCTGGCTGCGCAGCCAGGTCAGTTCGGCTTCACCCACGAAAGGACGCAGTTCTTCAAAAATTTCCAACCGCCGGAGGTGATTTTTGAGGGCGTAGGTAAAGCCAATCTGCCGGTACACCATCCGGCGCACGTAGACATCCTTTTCCTCGCGGTGCTGGCCGCCCTTTTCGCGGCGTTTGTACCACAAAAACGTGGTGAGTTGGCGGGCCATGGTGCGCGAGTCGTTGGTGACGGCCCCCCACAGGCGGCGGGCTTCCCACCAGCGGTCGTAAGCCGAGTTGACCCGGAACCCGAGCAAAATAGCCAGGGCCGTTCCCAGCACCGTACTCAGGGTGATGTCCACGCCCACCCGTTCAAAACCCAGGTATTCGTGGAGGTACGCCACTATCGCCGCCACCAGCAACAGCGAAACGATGCGCCGCCAGGTGTATTTGATGACAATTTTCGGGTCGAGGTCGGGGCGGACAATCATACGGGTTGGTCGGAAGAAACCAGGTCGACGTGGTTTAACGGCAACAGCGTGACACCAAATTTTTTCACGACCAGGCTTAGAATCGGGTCGTTGTGAATTTTCCGGAGCATCCGTTGGGTCTGGGAATGGTCGTAACCCAGCACCATCTGGTCGGTCAGGCCCAGGTGCGCGACGGCGTAGAAAAACCCGGCAATCACGTAGGGGCCGAAGGGCGTCGTGGGCATGTCGAACGAACTGCCCGTCATGTTGAACACCGTGTTGGGCAAATAGGCCCCGTTGTTTTCGATGCCCCGGTGGTCGAGGTACCAGCCCGCCGCCGCCGTACGCGAGGAGCGCTGCGGGTCGGGCAGGGAAAGCAATCCGGCCAGCGGTTTTTGCTTCTCAGACTGGTGGGCCAGAATCAACTCCTTCGCTTCCTCCGATTGAGCTTTTTCGCGAATCAGCGCCTGCACGTCGTCCCAGAACGGTACGTAGGGATCGCCGCCGTCCACGCGAATCAGGGCGTGAACCGAGTAATCGAGCAGCCCCGCCGTGATTTGCACGTTGAGGGGCGTCAGGTCGGGATCGGCGTGGAGGGCGTCTTCCAAAATCCGGCGCTGCTTGCGCGGGTGGGTGCGCAACAGGTCGATGCTCCGAATCCAGTCGCCGGCCAGGTACCCTTCGTAGGCGTAGGTCTGGCGGAGCAGCCAGCGGATGTCTTCCTCGGTTTTGATGACCCGACCCTGGCCATGCACCACCACGCGGGGGCGTTCAGAGAGCAGCAGTTGCTCGATTTCCACGCCCACCGTCGAGGCCCCCAGCATCCCGCAGTTGAGCGGCGAGCCTTCGACCAGGTGGAGGTCGTAGAGGTGGGCCACGTACTCGTGCGAGGAATTTTCAGCCAGGTGCCCGTGCGACTGGATGTGGACGTAGTACCGCGTGGGCAGGTCGTAGCGAGCGGTGCGGAGGTGGTGTTCGATGAGGCGTTTCACGTCCATAAACACGTCGGGCGTCACGAAAGAACCCGCCGCCCGGATGATCTGCACTTCCACGTCGATACCCAGTTGGGCAAAGCGGGCCGTGGTTTCAACTACGGCATCAACCTGTAATTGACTCAGGTCACGGGCATCGGCGCAGCCAATCAGGATGTGAAGTTCTTGTTCGGTAAACATGGGAAGGAGATGGGGTTTTTAAATCCTAAAATTTCCCGTTCAACAAAGTTGTCATCCTGGAAGGATCTTGTTGGATTGCCGTTCCCTTAAATTCAAGGCAACGGTTGTCCAACCTGGTTCTTCCAGGATGACAACTTAAATGAAGATGAAACGTCTGCTAACGAACCGGGGGTCAGTCTTTCGTGGCAAACCCCGCTTCCAGCGTGATTTCGGCGTTCAGCAGTTTGGAAATCGGGCAGTTGGCTTTGGCTTTTTCGGCCTGGGCTACAAACGCCTCTTCGCTCATGCCCGGCACCACGCCGGTCACCACGAGGTGGCTGGCGATCACGGCGCCCTGTTTGGGGTCGAGCACCACGGTGGCGGTGGTCGTGAGTTCGTCGGCGGTGAAGCCTTCGGCATTGAGGTAAAAACTCAACTGCATGGAGTAACAGCCTGCGTGGGCGGCGGCGATGAGTTCTTCAGGGTTGGTGCCGGTTTTGTTTTCAAACCGCGTAGCAAACGAGTAGGGCGTTTCGTGTAGAATCGTGCTGCCGGTGGTCAGGTGGCCGATGCCTTCTTTGCCGGTGCCTTTCCATAGGGCGGTGGCGTTGCGTTCAATCATGGGGACAGGTTTTTGGTTTCGGGGGGATTAACTGGAAAAGCGGGGTGCTGGTTCAGCGTTTCAACACTTTAAATGCCAAGCTCCGGCCCTGTTTTTGGACGATAGCCAGGTTAATCCAGACTAGCGCAAACTGCTCAAGCAATGGAATTTTGTCGTCGCCGCCGAAGTCGTAGCATTCGGCAAAGCCCAGGTCGAGAGCGAGTTGACGGGCCACGGCTTTGCCCCGCGCCGAGCTTCCGGCCATGAACATATCGGCGGCGAGGCCGTCGTACATCGGGTCGGCCATGTTTTCCCAACCCGTCGAGTTGAAGCACTTTACCACTTCTGCCCCGTGGGTGTACGCCCGGAGCGCCTCGGCACTGGAGGCAAAGTCGCCCGCCTGACCCCGCAGGGAATTCATGGCGTCGATGATGATTTTTCCCGACACACCGCCGAGGCTTTCGGCAATTTCACGGGTAGCAAGCGGCGTAGCGGCGATGAGAATCACCTCCAAAACGCCGCCGCCTCGGCGATGGGCGCAGCGCTGATGCGGGGTAAATTGAGCAGGTCTTTGCCTTTAAATTGGTCTAGGTCGCGCACCCCGAAGGTGATGGTGTGGCCCGCATTGGCCCAACCCTGGGCCAGCGTACCACCGATGTGGCCGGAGCCGATGATGGCGATGTTCATGGGCGTTTAGGTTTTGCTACCGGGCTGGAGGTCGTAAATGCTGCGCACCTCACTGAAGACCTGTTCCATGTCGAGGCCAAGGTTTTTGAGGTTCCCCGTCCGTACGTCAAACACCCAGCCGTGGATGGTGGGGAAGCCGGTTTTGTACCACATCCGCTGGACGTGGTCAATTTTAATGATGTTGATGCACTGCTCCATCACGTTCAATTCCACGAGCCGGTCGAAACGCGCCCGCTCTTCGGTAATCTGGTCGAGTTCGGCCCGGTGCAGGCGGTACACGTCGCGGAGGGTTTGGAGCCAACTGTTGAGCTGGCCCATGTCGCTGGGGTGGAGGGCGGCCTTCACGCCTCCGCATTCGTAGTGACCGCACACGATGATGTGTTTTACCAGCAAATGCTCCACGGCGTACTGCACCACCGCGTTGAGGTTGTTGTCGGTGCTGACTACCAGGTTGGCAACGTTGCGGTGAATAAACACCTGGCCGGGTTGCATGCCCATCAGGTCTTCGGCGGTCACTCGGCTGTCGGAGCAGCCGATGTACAAAAATTCGGGGTGTTGGCCGGTCGCCAGTTTGTCGAAATACTGGGGGTCAGCCCCGGTTTTTTCGGCGACCCAGTTGCGGTTGTTTTCAAAAATATTGGTAAACATTTCCATCGTCAATTGGAGTGTTGAGGTGGTAAATTTGGTAATTGGGTAAATTGGAAATTGGGTAATTAGTTGCCAACCAGGGTTTTAAAATGAATTACCCAGTTGCCAATTTACCCAATTACAATTTACCTCTGCACGAACACTCAAAGTAAAACATCCTCAACGGGGTTTAGCTTTTCAGGAATGTGTTCATCGCCCAGAAACTCGCGGATTTCAATTTCGATGGTCCGGCAAATCGTGGACATCGGCGTGTCGTTTACCGAGTTATCGAAGGGGTTTTCGCTGAATTCACCGATTTGCTCCATCGTGAAAAACACCCAGCTAATCAGCATCGTAAACGGAATGGTACACCACACGCCGTATTCCCCCAATTTGTCCATTTCCTTGAGCAGTCCGAAGGGCAGTAACGCGATGAACAGCAGCACGAACACCCGGCTGAAAATGCTGTACTGTCGGAACAGCGGTGTGTTTTTGATGCGCTCGCAGCCGCCCTGGTGGTTGAAGAGTTCGCCGATTTGTTTCACAAAATCGGAGTGTTCGTACTCGTCGATGACGCCCGTTTTTTTCAAACGGCCAAACTCGTGAATCTGTTTTTTCAGGGCGTGAATGGCCGTGTTGCTCCGGCCAGCCATCGCCTCGTAGTATTCCATCCGGTTCATGTCGGCGAACACTTTTTTCAGCCCTTCGTCGAATTTTTCCAATTCGTTGTGTTCCGACAGGAAATCCTGGTGTAGGTTTTCCTTGCTGGTGGCCCAGGGAATCGTTTTTCGCAACTGAAGACGCAGGATATTCACCCAGGCCAGGTGCCGGTACAGGAATTCGCGCTGGATTTCTTTGTCGGGAATGGTGGCAATCACCATCGCGGCCAGGGTACGGCTGGTGTTGGTGATGCCGCCCCACAGTCGCCGGGCTTCCCAGAGCCGGTCGTAGGCCTGGTTGTTTTTGAAACCCACGTAAAACGCCACCGCCGTGCCGATGGTGGCAATGGGCAAAAACGAAATGCCCACAAATTCCCAGCCGATGACTTTGTACAATACGCAGGCGAGGATGCTGATTAGGAGCGTGCGAAGGAGGTTTTTACGGGCGAAATGCCAGAGTAATTTTGGGGTGAAGTCTTTGCCTACGTACATCGGAAGGGGGTGTTGAGGTCGGCGAAAAAGAAGATGGGAAGGTTACCCGCTGCGTTTGCAAGCTACCGGTGGTTTTTTTGCAAGTTAAAAGAAACCCCGGCGGTTAGAATCGAATCGTCCTGTCGGATGGGGTTGACCACCACATTTTCGTGCGTGTAGGTGTAAAGCGCGGTGAAAGCCAGGCCCCGCCAGAGGGGAACGTCGAGTCCCAGGTCGGCTTGCCAGCGATAGTTGCAGGCATTGGCAAGGGCGGGTTGGTAGAACGCATCGTAGTAAAACCGCAGGCG
>Ga0163144_10031692_pt1 | contig 10067 bp, 3 predicted proteins | sample OliLak19BULKMAT1_FD_123175 | JGI IMG/M metagenome (GOLD analysis project Ga0163144, IMG submission 123175) | Freshwater microbial mat bacterial communities from Lake Vanda, McMurdo Dry Valleys, Antarctica - Oligotrophic Lake LV.19.BULKMAT1 | ecosystem: Environmental > Aquatic > Freshwater > Lake...
CCGTAGGTGTCTGGACCGTGTCTCAGTTCCAGTGTGCCTGATCGTCCTCTCAGACCAGGTACCCGTCGTAGCCTTGGTGAGCCGTTACCTCACCAACAAGCTGATAGGGCGCGAACCAATCCTCCAGCGGCAGCCTTGCGGCCACCTTTAATCTTGCTTCTTAGGGCAAGATACCATGGGGTATTAATCCAAGTTTCCCTGGGCTATTCCCCACTGAAGGGCATGTAATTCACGTGTTACTCACCCGTGCGCCACTGAAATCATCAGGTATTACTACTTAATTCATTCCGTGCGACTTGCATGTCTTAAACACGCCGCCAGCGTTCGTTCTGAGCCAGAATCAAACTCTCCGTAAAAAATTCGGTTGGCGTATCTTTCGAGACCTAAGCCTCTAGGATATCGTATTCCAAATTATCATATAAGGAACCATACCCGAAGGCAGGCATCCTTACGTACTGCGCGACTTTTTCGCGCAGCGCACAATTTAATCTTTTTCTTCATCCCAACGTAAATCTGGCCGGCTTAAGGCTGCTTTCTGATCAACTTTCGTTTCACATTTGGCACGATTTGCGCTGGGTCACACTGTCAAAGAGCTTGCTTCGAGGGGACTAAAAAGCCGATCGGGTAATTGCTTACCGCGATCGACCGTCTGTCTCTCGCGCCGCCCGCTTTCGTGGCGACGGGCAGACCCTAGTCTCCCATCCTGCGGATGGTCAATCTGTTTTTAGCCTTTTTCTCATTTTTTTCCAGGGATACCGCTACTCCTTGATTTGAAAGGGTTGGACGGGTGTGCAGGTGCTTTTTACAAGGTGAATTCCGGAACGGATCAGCAGGCCGATCCACAGTTTTTTGTGTTTTCGCATATAACGGCGCTTCGGGCGGGCGGATGCGGCCGGAATGGCCGCACATTTGCTACTGCACCCATAGTAATAATACCCGTGCAGGGACATCCCAGGAGCTACTATATGCTTAGTAGTAATCCCCTCCGCCTGCCGGCGTCATCAATATGCACCCTGCTGGTTGGGAAAAAGCATCATGCTCAGCTTGAATTACCGCCATCCGCCTGCACAATTGGGGGAATCCAATCCCCAAGACATGCCAAGAATCGCGTTACTACAGTCCGGCACCTTTGCCACGAAACAGGAAGCGTTCGACCACCACGAAGCACTCATACGGAGTGCTGCTGCGGGTGGGGCACAGATCATTGCAACCCAGGAACTTTTCCTCACGCCGTATTTCTGTACGGTTCAGGATACGGCGGGGTTCGATCTCGCCGAAAAATTGCCGGGGCCTATGACCGACAGGCTGGGTAGCTTGGCCGGGGAGTTGGGCGTGGTGATCATCTCATCCCATTTCGAGCACCGGGGGCCGGGCCTCTACCACAATACGGCTGCTGTTCACGATGCCGACGGGACGCTGCTCGGCACGTATCGCAAGGCGCACATCCCGCAGGATCCCGGGTTTGAGGAGAAATTCTATTTCACTCCCGGGGACAGCGGGTGGCCGGTGTGGGACACGGCCTACGGGAAAATCGGCGTCCTGATATGCTGGGATCAATGGTATCCGGAAGCGGCGCGACTCATGGCGCTCGGTGGAGCGGAGCTGCTGGTTTATCCCACCGCGATCGGATGGCTTCCCGATGAGAAGGATGAACTGGGAATGGCGCAACACTGCGCGTGGGAGACTGTTCAGAGAGGACATGCCGTGGCAAACGGCTGCTACCTCGCGGCGATCAATCGAACCGGCACGCACGATGGCACGGAGTTCTGGGGACAGTCGTTTGTCGCGAATCCATACGGCGAACTGGTGGTGAAAGCTTCTGTGGAAAATGAGGAAATCATTTTCCATGACATCGACTTCGGCCTCGTCGAGGACTTCAGGCGGATCTGGCCTTTCTTCCGGGACCGGAGAATCGACGCCTACGACGGACTCACCTCCCGCTGGCGCTCGGATCAGCCGGGCAAATAGCCGAAGAAGCGACGGGCCTTGATGAGTTCTGCGACTTCGTTCGGAACGCAGCTCTCCCATGTTGGGTCGCCCTCGGCGATCTTCGTGAGCACGTCCCGTGAGAAGATGCCGAGGAAATCCGGGTTGTAGTTGTCGAGATCCACGAAACTCCCGCGATCCGCGAGGTATCCGTAAAGCTTCTCCAGCTCAGGGGCGACCTTCATCGTGTCTTTGGTGACGGGCGTTCCGCTTCCCGCATCCAGCAGCGGATAGACGAATAGCTTGAGGTTGTGCTTAAAGAGCCGCCCGAAGCTTTCGAGGATGCCGCCGGGAAGGGCGGTGTAGTATTTCTCCTCGAACAGCTCGATGAGCGAGGGCACGCCCATGACGATGCCGATCCGTTCCTTCGTCCTCCAGGAAAGGTAGGCGGCCAGCCTGTAGTATTCGAAATAGTCGGAAATCAGCACCGTGATCCCGCACGCGGCGAGCAGATCCGCACGTGCCAGGAAGTCCCTCCTGTCCACGTCCTTGCCGCCGGCCAATAGGTTGTGCATTGTCAGCTCGAAGATTGGCAGCACCTCCTTTTCCGTGACCGAAGGATCCAGTTTGAATTTCTTCATGGCACACTCCAGCATGTCGAAATTGACATTCGTCGGGGGGCGGAAGCTGCCGCGCTCCACCAGGACCGCCTTCTTGTAGAGCGCCTCGGATGGCTGGAGAACCTCGCCCTTCGCCCCGAACATGGCCGCCCCGCTGAGGCCGAGCTGCACGAGCTTGAGGGCCATGAGCCGGTTGTCCACCGAGCGGAACTCGATGCCCTCGAACTTGATCATGTCGATCTCCACACGTCCTGTTGTCAGCTTATCCAGCAGGCTTTCCACGAGCTGCTCCGGTTCGTGGTGGAGAAAAAAAACGCCGAAAAGCAGGTTCACGCCGACGATCCCCAGAGCTTCCTGCTGGAGGGATGCCTCAGCATCGAGCATCCGCACGTGGATCATGATCTGGCTTGGCTCGTCGTGCGGGCGGGATTGGAACTTGAGGCCCATCCAGCCGTGGCATTCGTTGCCTCCCTTGAAAGAGCGGGCCACCACGGTATCCGCGAAGGCGAAGAAGGCGGTTGTGTCACCCCGCTGTGTTTTCAGGCGCTCGAGGTTCAGGCCATACTCACGATCAAGCATCGCCTGGCAGCGTGATTGGGAAACGTAGCGGTCGCCGCTGCCATAGATCGCATCGCTCACGGTCATATCGTAAGCGGACATGCTCTTGGCAACCGTTCCGGCCGCGCCGCCCACACGGAAGAACCATCTCACCACCTCCTGGCCTGCGCCGATTTCGGCGAAGGTGCCATACCAACGGGGGTCAAGGTTGATCTTGAGGGCTTTCTGGTGGGTATCGAGTTCCAATTCCTGCTGCATCTGTGATGTGTGGTTGACCGCCGCTTTCTAATGGAATCCATGCCGATCCGAGACACAAAAAAGCGGCGGAGGGAAGATTCCCCACGCCGCAAAGCATTTTCGAGGCCGATCAGTTCGCGAAATCGGCGGCTTTCAGCCCTTTCCTGTAGGTCTTGAATCCGTATTTCGAAGGAACGAATTCGGCGGAGATCGAGACATCAGCCTTTGCGGGAACTTCCATTCCGAGTCCCCAGAAAACGCCGTTCACCACCAGCCTGCGCAACCCTTCGCTGGCAAGATCGGTGGCGGAGCCCATGGTGGTGGTGACCACCTTATTGGTTTTCCCGGCATCATTCTTCACCTCGCGCGACCAGGCAACCGGCATCGCGGGAGCGTTCACCTTCTGCATTGTTCCGCCCTTGGTTTTCTTTTCGTGGTCAGCCGGTTCGCTGTCTGGCTCCATGTTCTTCAGGACAATGCCACGCAGGAGGACGGTCGCATCTTGCGGAGGGGCAGCTTCATAAACATCGGTGTCCCCGAAAATTCCCGACACACCGTTGAGCAGCGGGTTTTTCTCCTGGCCGGGCTCGGTGACGCCGCGGGTCGCTTCCTTCTTGTGTTCACCCCAGTGGCTGATCCAGGTCTCGCCAAAAACAGTCCTGCCGAATCCGCCGCTCGCATGGTTCCAGGACCATTCGGCCCATTTGCTGTCCTTTGGGAAATTGAAGATGTGGGTGCTGGTGCGGAGGGCGACCATCGGTATCCCGCGATCCACTGCAGCCTTGAACTTTTCCATCGTCGCATCGTCGTATTTGCGGAAACGGAGGGACATGACAAGTGCGTCGGCGGAATCGAGCGCCTCCGCGCCCATGAGGCTTGCCGAAGCATCCGGGTTGATGGTGCCGTCCTCATCCGCCGAGAAAAGCACAGTGGCGTCCAAGCCATGCTTTTCCGCAAGGATACGGGCCATCAGGGGCATGGCCTCTTCGGAGCGGTACTCCTCGTCACCGGCCAGCAGCACCACGTGCTTGCCTTTTCCAGGCCCTTCTCCGCCGGTGAATTTCAGTGTGCCGACGCCCGCTTCCATTTTCACTTCGGCGAAGCCGGTGCCCATCGCCAGCCCACAGGCCAGCCCAATTCCCAGATATGATTTCATCATGTTTGGGATACTCCACCAGTCACCTTGCTCACTCAAGAAAAATGAAATTGCCGGCTTGGGGTCACTTCGTCGTGAATTTCTGCGAGGCGGAGAGGGCGAAGTTTTCGGGATCATACATGGATTCGACCTTGGCGGGCGGGGCCATGACATCGCCGTCCACTGTGCAGCGGGCGAGGTAGGTGATGTTGTAGGTGCCCTTTCTCCAGACGTGATCCATGAAGAAAACGGCGCGGTCCGAGCGGAGCTCCGAGTGGGAGATGTTCCAATCGTCCTTGCTGGTGTTGATGGACTGGGCGGAGGATTGGGATGAGAAATCGGAGTTCACCGTCTCGAAGATCGCGGGCAGCGGATCGTCCACGACGAGGTAGCGGGTGTCGTCCTTCGGCAGGGTGATGCGGAGGGTGACGCGAATCAGATCGCCTTTGGAAGGCTGCTTTAGCACCTCGGTCTGGCCGCTGGGCAGGACTTTTTCGTAAAAGCGGTCTATGGACAGGCCGTTGTTGGCGACGGCGGCCAGCGGAGCGATCGCGGGCTTGCCGGCGACTTTCATGCGGATGTAAGCGGGTGCCGTGGTTTCGATTTCCATCGGTGTCGTTGCGGTGAGCCGGAATGAACGGGCGGCGGTCGGACTGTCCTTGGTGAGGTCGATTTCATCACGTTTGCCGTTCGCATTCAGGACGAAACGGACCGGCTCTGCGGAAATTTCCTGATGGGATGCGTATTGGGACATGGCGAGGAGACTCCAGCCGTTGACCCATGTGCTGCGCCAGTGCCCGTAGGGATTGCGGTCGTTGAGCAGCCTGTCGAGGACGGTGTGGACTTCCTTGGATTCCGGGTTGATCGCGAGGCGGGCGATGAGTTCTGCGGCCGTGGAGGAATTTCCGGGGCTCCAGTAGCCGCCGTCCTCCAGCGATTTGTATTTCGCCTTGGATTTCAGGATGTCGTTGGCGGCGGCAAGAACCTTTGGCCGGCCCTCGGATCCGACCGCCATTGCGGCTGCGAGGAAGGAGCGGGCGGTATTGCTCATGGACGGGAGTTTCTCCGCCATCAGCGCGTGGTAGGGCGGCTGCGGCTTGCCTAACAGGGCGAGGGTGTAGAGCGATCGGGCGTGGTTTTCCAGCTCGTAGGATGTCTTCGCCTCGCCGGCACCGCGCAGGGAGCCGATGAGGTATTGGGAAAGCTTTTCCAGCGCGGAGGGAGGGACGTTGCCGCCGTTTTGCGAAGCCAGGGTGAGAACCAGCCCGGCGTATGGAGAGACCCATTCGTTGGTCGTGGTGTCTCCCGGCCAATAGCCGAAGGAGCCGTCCGGCTGCTGCATGCTCAGGAGGCGTCCGACGCCGATCGCGATGGCGGTTTCCACTTCCTTGTCATCTTTCCCTGCGAAGGCGGGGACGAAGGGCCGGAGGTTTTTCACCGCCAGCCATGGCATCATGGAGGAGCTGGTCTGCTCCGCGCAGCCATAGGGATATTGGAGCAGGTAACTCACCGAGGAGGAAATTTCCACCAGCGGCGAGGTGGCGAACTCAAGCTCGACGCTGCCGTTGGCGGATTTCAGGTTGTCGCTGAGAAGGGCGCGGAGATCGGTCTTGCCGTTGGCTGAAAGCCGGACGGATGTAACCTGGCGTAACAGAGGCATCGGGAATTGGGATTCGAAGGTCTCCTGGACGGCATCGGAGAGGGACGCGGCAAGTTCCGGGGTCAGCTCCCCTTCCCCCAGGGAAAGTGGCTTCGCCTGGAACGAAACATTCACAGTTCCGGTGCCTTCGATGCGGATCGGATATTCGAGCACTGCGGATTCCCCGTCAGCCAGGGTGAGGCTTTGCTGCGGCGACCCGTCGATGCGGGCGAGCGGGGTTTCTTCCGATGTTGAGGTGGAGCAATTGACGGCCCAGGTCGCAGAGCGGCCGGATGCGTTCTGCACCATCACCCTGCCGATGATCAGGTCTCCCTGGTGGGCGAAGCGCGGGAGTTTCGGCTCGAGCATCAGCGGTTTTTTCACGAGCAGGGCGGATTCTCCGTGGCCGAAGCGGGCACCGCCGTGGTGTGCGATGGCGATGACGCGGTAGCGGGTGAGCGTATCGGGCAGCTCGAGGGTGTGGGTGAATCTCCCTGCGGAGTCCGTGACGAGAGTCGGTGCCCAAGCGGCGCAGGGGTCGAAGTTTTTCCGGAAAAGATCGGCGAGCTTGCTGAGGTCTCCGCCGCCGCCGATGAAGAAGCCCTTGTTGTGGAAGGAGCGGTATTCGCTGTTCTCCGGGATGAAATCGTGGAACGAGGTTCCGGCATCCACGGATAGGTAGCGCCTGTCGTAGAAGAACGCCATCGGGTCCGGGGTGTCGTAACCCATCACGGCGAGCGTGCCTTCATCGACGGCGTAGAGCGTGACCTCCGCGCCTGCGGCGGGCTTGCCATCGGAGGTCATCACCATGCCGCCGAGGGTCACGGAAGTGCCGGGGCGGTAGCTTTCGGAGGGTTTGTCGATGGCGACTGCGAGACGGTCGCGCTGGTTCTCGACTTTCAGCTCGCAGTAACCGAGACGGAGCTGCGGTTCCTTGATCTCGCGGGCAGATTCCGCGGAGCCTTTCACGATCAGGATGGAGACGTAGGCATTCGGCGCGTGCTCATTTGTTAGAGGGATCTCGATGACAGGGTTATCCGCCTTGAGTTCGGTCATGTAGGAGCTGAGGACATTTTCCCGCTCCACCGTGACGAGCGCGGTTCCTTCGATGGGTGAAAGAACCAGGATGCGTGCGACATCCCCGGGCTTGTAGGATTTCTTCTCGGAAACCAGCTTGATGCGGAGCCCTTCCTCGTATTGCCACGGGTATTCCTTCGCGCCATAGACATGGAAGCGGGTGACGGTGGCGAACTCCCGGCCTTCCGCGTCCTTGCCTTTCACGGTTAGGAAATGAAGGCCGTCGTTCTTCGGCGAGATCGGGAAAGAAAGCCCTTCCTTCGCAGAATCCGCAGCGGAAACCATGATCTCCGCAGAGGAGACATCTTCCTCGTGCGGATCGCTATTGGTGACGGTATCGCCGTTCGCGTTGGTGGTCTTGGTGGTGGTGTGCACCTCGCGGGAGATGGTTGCCGTGAGCGCTACATCCTGCTTCGCAGGCTCTCCCTCCGTATCGGTTACGACGATGCGGAACGGCGCTTCATCGCCGACGCGGATCAGCCGGTCGATGCGGGAGATTCCCACATACAGCGCCGCAGGGTGGACGGTCGCGGTCGAGCGGGCTGTTAGAGTCTGGCTGTTCGCATCCGTGACCTCGGTGGCGATGCTGACCTGGCGGGTCGTCGGGAAAACCCCGGCGGGTATTTTCACCGGGATTTCGGCGAAGCCTTCCTTGGAAAGCACCTGCTCGGAATCGAAGCTCGTGCTGGTGATCTCGTTGTCATCGTCCTCGTCGCGGTATCCGAAGTAGTTGTACCAGTAGCGCCAGTCATCGGCACGGTGGTTTCCGAAGAGGAAATCGCGATAGCGCTCGGGGTAGGGATTGATCTCCGAGATCTCGGTGAAAGTGGATGCACTTCCCGCAGCGACCGGCTGGCCCTGGTAGTAGGTGGCGGTGAGTTTCGCGGAAATCTCATTCGCACCGATCACGGGGGTATCGATTTTCTGGACGACTTCAAACGTGTTGCGGCGGAATTCCTCGACCTTGAGCGGCAAGCTGAAGGATGCGCTCTCCTCGAGCGCGATCTGCTCCTCCCAGTCCTCGGTCTTTGCGGCCAGCTCCAGTTCCTGCGGGAACTCCAGCTTGATCGTGTGATCGCCGGTTTTCGAATCCGGCAGGGTGTAGGTGATGTCGAAGGAGCCGAGCGCGGAGAGTTCGACCGCATGGGTGAAGATTTCCTTTTCCTCAGGATCAATGATGACGATGCGTGCGGGTGCCTGTTTGGAAAGTGCGATCGCATTTCCCAACTGGTCGCGGACGATGCCCTTGATGCGCACGGTTTCACCCGGGCGGTAGAGGGAGCGCTCGGAGAAAAGGAATGCGCGGCGGATCTCGGGGCGCTGCTTCATCCATGAATATTTTACCGGGAAATGCCACATGCCAACAGTGTCCAGGGTATCATCGAAGGCGACGGTGTAGGAGTCCTCGCCAAGGTGTGCCTGGAGGTGGCGGACGTCCGCGTTCCTCGGGACGGTGGCCAGGCCGCTTTCGTCGGTGGCGATCTCCGCCAGGGTCTCGGCATCCTCGCCGCGAACTTCGATCTTCACGCCGGGCAGGGGTTTCCCCGTCTCACAGGAAAATGCGAAAACGAGGGCTGAGTTCCCGGTGAATTTCCACGCAAGGCCGATGTCCGTGAGCTGGACGATGGACTGTGCGCCGCGCCTGCCGCTGGCTTTCGCATCCGGATGCGGTGTGCCGATCACATCGACGAACAGGCATGCGAAATCGAGACCCGCAGGCAGCAGCTCGTCCCAGGAGAGTTCCAGGGTTTTCCCGGTGTCCACCGCCGTGCCGAGCTGGATTTCCTTTTCGAGAATCGTTTCGCCGGGTACCAGCGCGTAAGGGATCATCGATGTCGGCTCGATCTGCGTGTTGTTAGGGCCGATGCCGGTGTAGCTCCGGTAGCCTTGGAACGCCCGGACGGTGCCCTTGCCGGAGAGCTTCTTGATGCGGATTTTCACGGAGGAAATGTTCACCGTATCGATGGCATATTTCCGCAAGCCGTGGGCAAGCTGCGCCTCATCCTCGGATGGCAGCATGATCTCGGATTCGAGCCTCTGGAACGCTGCCTCAAAGTTTCCGGGGTTGCTGATGCCCATCCCCTCCCCGGAGACAAAACCTTTCGCCAACGTCACCACATAACTGTCGTTTGCAGAAAAATCGCCTTCTATGAAGAGCGATTTCCCCTCGGTGCGGAGGCTCATGCCCGCAGGCTGCGGCGCGATGGCGACCTCGCCCGCCGCGAAATCAACCGGCAGATTGCGGTTGAAACCAACCTGGATGCGCCGGGGGGAATCGGAGGAGACCTGCGGATACACCTTTTCCATCCGGAAAGGCTCAACCTCCCCGATCTCATAAGCTGCGTCATCACCGAGCTTGGCCGACGCTGCCGCATTGGGCAGCCCCCTGAGCACCCTCAGCTCCCAGTTTTTCGCAACGGGAAGGGGCGAGTTCGGCGACACGATGACGATGTTTTTCACGGGACTCGCCGGATCGGCATCCGCGAGCTGCTTCCCGGGTTCGCTCCGGTTCGCCCATGTCAGGTAATTCGTCCTGTAGTAACCGGCCTGTTCCACCGTCGCGTGAACGACTTTCGGTGCGACCCGCATGGTATTCCCTGCGGAGAAACCGAAGAACCCCGAGATCGCAGCCGGATCCACATCGTCGTTAAAAACAATGATCCAGCCACCCGTTGAGGGCGAATAGTCGCTCGACCATCGGTTGGGGATATTTGCGGCGAGGATGCGCAGCGGCTCGCTGGAAACGGAAGCAAACTCACCGGCCACGACCGCCGTCCCGTCCATGTGCTCCAGGCCTTTCGCGGCGGAGAAACTGTATTCCGTCCCGATCTGCGGAATAACATCGGGCTGGAACTCCGCGATGGTCGGTGCTTTC
>Ga0163144_10031696_pt1 | contig 10066 bp, 8 predicted proteins | sample OliLak19BULKMAT1_FD_123175 | JGI IMG/M metagenome (GOLD analysis project Ga0163144, IMG submission 123175) | Freshwater microbial mat bacterial communities from Lake Vanda, McMurdo Dry Valleys, Antarctica - Oligotrophic Lake LV.19.BULKMAT1 | ecosystem: Environmental > Aquatic > Freshwater > Lake...
CGCAGGATCTGGCTGCTTTGCGCCACCACCATCGACGGCGGCTGCAGGGCCAGGCCGACCAGGTCGTGCGAGGCTGCGACCACGTGCACGTGGGCATCGATGAGGCCGGGCAATACCACCTTGCCACCGGCATCGATCGGCTGCGCGTCGTCGACCTGCACGGCGGTACTGATGACAGCCTCAATATGCTGGCCCTGGATCACAATCTGTTGTGACGGGGTGAGTGCACCGGTGTTGCTGTCAAACACCCTGGCATTGCGTATCACGGTTCGTTGCGCCATTTCATCCTCCTGCGCCGAAGCATACAACCTGCGGACAACGTCGCAGGAGCCACGATCGAGGGACACGGGGTGCCACTACCATCGGGTTTCAAGCGATGCCGGGGCCGACCCGAACCCTATCGCTGCCGTTCCGGTACCGGGCTGCGAATCGTAATGAGGAGCGGCCACCCGGTCCCGCCCTTGTACAGGCTCACTCGCGTAATGCAGCGGCAGGCCGCACCGATGCAGGCTGATGTCGGACCGGCCCATACCAGGCCTGGACCTTCGATCCGGTATTGTCGGAGTCGGTCATGATGCCGATCGCCAGCAGCGCGCCCGGCTCTTCGCCGAACGCCTTGATGTAATCGGCACGCACGTCGCGTTGATATTCCAGCCAGCGGCTGAGCTGCGCGGCACCGGACTCCATGACCAGTTTGCGGATCCGGCTGGTCCTCGGGTTGACGATCACGCTGTCGACCGGGCGCTGATTGCACCACACGTACATCAGCGTGGCATACGGCAATGGCTCGCCGGTGAGTGCCTCGGCCAGCTCGGACAACACGCGGTCCTTCGCATTGAGCCGCGACCGGTCTCCATCGAACGCCAGTACCAGCCGCACCGGAGAGTCGTCGAAATCACGCTGCTCCATGTCGGCGGACGCCATCAGTTGTGGCACCAACCACGAGAACTGCAACTGACCGAGCTCGGCAACTTCGATCCGCCGGACCTGGCGCACCATGCTGACCGACGACGACGCGAGCACCTTCATCGTCTCGCGGCCCTCCTTGCGTTCATGGCGATAGATGCTGGGTCGTTTTCCCGGGAAGGTTTGGTGTGCCCATGTTTCCCGCACCAGACCGTCTCGTGACGACGCCCGTGCCCAGGCGTTGCCGGACAGGTCGTCAGCCGATGGCTCGGGCGCTGTCGATGCACATGCGGTCAACAAGACCAGCGCCAGCACGGTGGCAAGCCGCCGGACCATGGCACGATACGGGAGTGGAAGGTTCATTTTTCAGGGTCGACCAAAAAGGAAAACCCCGGAGTGCTGCCACACCGGGGTTTTCAAGGGATCAGATGATCATGCTGGCATCAGGCCAGCGTTGCCATCAGAACGAGTGACGCACGCCCAACGAATAACGGCTCAGGTCCTGCGTGCCGCCAGCGGCGGTGCGGGACTTGCCATCCGACAGGAAGGCATACACGTCGGTGCGCTTGCTCAGCGGGTAGCTGACGCGCAGATTCAACGCATTGGCACGGCTGGCGAAGGCACCACCGGTTTCGGTCGTCTCGCGTGCGTACTCGAATGCGAGGTTGACCGGGCCCAGCGGAGCGTTCAGGCCGAGCGCCCAACCGCGGTCTTCCGACGCACCGACTTCAGCGCGTTGGTAGGATAAAGCCAGGGAGGCAACACCCATGTCATATTTGCCACCCAGGATCCAGGCCTTTTGCCGGGTGCCGCCTGCGGCAGCTGCAAACGTCGCGGGGTTCACCTCGTCTGATTCGTACTGGAATGTCACCCAGATCGGACCGCTGTTGTAGTCGAGGCCGAGGCTCCAGTAGTCACTGCCGTTCACAGCAGCAGTACCGTTCTCGCCAGGAGCCCACATCAGGCTACCAACCAGGCCACCCATGTTCGGCGTAGCGTAGATGATCGAGTTGTCTTTGCGAACGGAGTCGGTTGCAACGCTGCCGGGGTTACCGAAACCAGCGTTGTTGGCGGTCGAAGCCCAGGCGTCGTAGTTGGCGTAACCGTTGGTGATGGCCCAGCCGCCATTGGCGACCAGCGTCACTTGACGGCCGAGGCCGATCGAGCCGAAGCCGCCAGACAGACCGACGGAAGCAGTACGACCGAACAGACGACCGCCTTGAGCGGAACGACCGTCGTCAACGCCAAAACCGCTTTCCAGGCGGAAGTTGGCTTTCATGCCACCACCCAGGTCTTCGACGCCTTGCATGCCCCAACGCGAGCCAGAAACCTGGCCGGAGTTGACGCTGGCACCCTGGTCCTGCGCGGTCGCAGCCAGGTCACCGGTGGCTTTGACTTCAGTCTTGCCAACGCTTGCGTCAATACGGCCGTACAGGGTGACGGTCGACTGAGCCGAAGCTGCACCGAAAGCGGCCAGGGCAGCAATCGCTACGAGTGTCTTTTTCATTTCAATTTTCTCCAAGGTTAAACATAGGACTCCGGTTCTGATGTACTCGGAACCCCGGGCCAACCTCCTGTTCAAGGAAGTTGGATGTATTGCACCAGACGACTGCCGGTTTGGCAAAGATATCTCCGGAAAAAAAAATGTGTCAGGCGGTTTTCGTTGCAGACGTGCAACAAACCCGGCTACCGCTTGCGTCTACCCTGCATTTGCGCTCGGCGCAGGGCCGACCGAGCCACGCAAAGGCCCGGAAAGCAGCCGCAAAAGGCAGCCAGGGCCCGACCCCGCGCGGAGCCGGGGCAAGGGTTTCTGCCATCATCGGAATCAGGCATGCCGTCCCGCAGTCTGCCCGATCCGGGCATTGGTATCCCGTGAAGCCCACCTTGCGGCGCCAATGGCACCGCCAGGAGCACAGGGTTGTGGCGGCTTGCTCACCCACCAAGGACCCCCATGCGCCAGCAAACCACCCCCACCCCCACCGACCTGCTGCTGGCCACCGCCGACGCCACATTGCGCACCCTGTTTGCGAAGCCCCGGGCGTCTCGCCCTTGTCCCACGCTGGCCCTGGAGTCCACTGAGTTGTCACCCGCCGACAAGGCCGAGGCCGGCGCGCTGATGCGCGTCAACCATGTGGGCGAAGTGTGCGCGCAGGCGCTTTACACCGCGCAGGCGCTGGCAACCCGCAACCCGGCCCTGCGCCGCCACTTCCACCAGGCCAGCGCCGAAGAGACTGATCACCTGGCCTGGACGCGCCAGCGGCTGGACGAACTTGGCAGCCGCCCCTCGCTGCTCAACCCGCTGTGGTATGCCGGCGCGTTCGGGCTCGGCCTGCTGGCCGGGCGCCTGGGCGATCGCGTCAGCCTGGGTTTCGTCGTGGAGACCGAAAAACAGGTCGAGGCCCACCTGCAGGGCCACATGCAGCGCCTGCCGAAGACCGACCATGCGTCACGCGCCATCGTTGCGCAGATGCAGGACGACGAAGCCCGCCACGCCCGTGAGGCCCAGGATGCCGGGGCGCTGGGCATGCCGGCGCCGGTGCGCGCGCTGATGCGCGCCGCGGCCCGCGTGATGACCACCGTGGCGCACCGCGTCTGACGGCTGCGCCGGTCGCTCAGTCCTCGCTCAGTCCTCGCTCAGTCCTCCGTCAAGCCTCGGCCAGCTCGAAACTGGTCGTGATGCGGGCCGTCTTGGCCAGCATGATGCTGGCCGAGCAGTATTTCTCGTGGCTCATCGCGATCGCGCGTTCGACCGCGGCCGCAGGAACGCCCTTGCCGCTGACGCTGAAATGCATGTGGATCGCGGTGAACACCCGCGGATCGGCGTCGGCCCGTTCGGCCGTGAGTTTGCACGAACACTGGTGCACGTCATGACGTCCGCGCTTGAGGATCAGCACCACGTCGTAGGCGGTGCAGCCGCCGGTGCCGGCAAGCAGCGTCTCCAGGGGGCGCGGAGCCAGGTTCTGGCCGCCGTTTTCGGGCTTGGCGGCATCCGGCGCGCCGTCCATCACCAGCGTATGGCCGGAGCCGGTCTCGGCCAGAAAACCCATGCCCGAACGGGTGCCCGCGTGTCCGGTCCAGCTTACGGTGCATTCCATGGTGAGTCGATCTCCAAAAAAGGTGAATGGGCGCCATCTCGGTCGGCGCGCCCGAACTTCATTTTCACCTAAGGGCACGGCGCTTATCATCCAAGGCCTGCAAGCGCGCCCCATGAAAACCAAATCCCTGACCCCTGCCGACTACCTGAAGAAGATCCTGACCGCCCGCGTCTACGACGTGGCGGTGGAAACCCCGCTGGAGCCAGCGAGGAACCTGAGCCGTCGCATGCACAACAAGGTGTTGCTCAAGCGGGAGGACCAGCAACCGGTGCGCAGCTTCAAGCTGCGCGGCGCCTACAACAAGATGGTGCAGCTCGGCGCCGACGAACTGGCGCGCGGCGTGATCTGCGCTTCTGCCGGCAACCACGCACAAGGCGTGGCGCTGAGCGCCCACAAGCTGGGCACGCGCGCCGTGATCGTCATGCCCATCACCACGCCGCAGCTCAAGGTGGATGCGGTAAAGGCCCTGGGCGGCGAGGTGGTGCTGTTCGGCGACAGTTACTCCGATGCCTACGACCATGCGGTCGCGTTGCAGCTGCAGCAGGGGCTGACCTTCGTGCATCCCTTCGACGACCCGGACGTGATTGCCGGCCAAGGCACGGTGGCGATGGAGATCCTGCGCCAGCACCAGGGCGAACTGCATGCGGTGTTCGTGGCCATCGGCGGCGGCGGCCTGATCTCCGGCGTGGCCAACTACATCAAGGCGGTGCGGCCGGAGGTCAAGGTCATCGGCGTGCAGATGAACGACTCGGACGCGATGATGCGTTCGGTCAGCGCGAAAAAGCGCCTGGCGCTGCCGGATGTGGGGCTGTTCTCCGACGGCACTGCCGTCAAGCTGGTGGGCGAGGAAACCTTCCGCATCGTGCGCAACCTGGTCGACGGCTTCATGACAGTGGACACCGACGCCGTGTGCGCGGCGATCAAGGACGTGTTCATCGACACCCGCAGCATCGTCGAGCCGGCCGGTGCGCTGGCGGTGGCCGCGATCAAGCAATACGTGGCAACCCACAAGACCCGCGGCGAGACCTACGCCGCCATCCTGTGCGGTGCCAACATGAACTTCGACCGGCTGCGTTTCGTCGCCGAACGCGCCGAGGTCGGCGAGGAGCGCGAGGCCTTGTTCGCGGTGACGATCCCCGAGGAACGCGGCAGCTTCCGGCGCTTTTGCCAGGTGATCGGCGATTTGCCCGGCGGAGCGCGCAACGTGACCGAATTCAGCTACCGCATCAGCGATGCCAGCCAGGCCCATGTGTTCGTCGGCGTGACCACCCATGGCAAGGGCGAAAGCGGCAGGATCGCGGCCAACTTCAACAAGCACGGCTTCGAGGCGATCGACCTGACCCACGACGACCTGGCACAGGAACACATCCGCCACATGGTGGGCGGCCATTCGGCATTGGCGCGCGACGAGCGCCTGTTGCGCTTCATCTTCCCCGAGCGCCCGGGTGCGCTGATGAAGTTCCTGAGCCTGATGCAGCCAGGCTGGAACATCAGCCTGTTCCACTACCGCAACCAGGGCGCCGACTACGGCCGCATCCTGGTCGGCCTGCAGGTGCCGACGACCGACGCGAAAGCATTTGCCGCTTTCCTGGGCGAACTGGCGTACCCCTGTGTCGAGGAAACCGCCAATCCGGCCTACCGGATGTTCCTGCGGCGGCAATCTGCATGAGCGCCGCCGGGCCGCTCCCAAGGCGCTCGCACCGCAGCCCGCAGGGCGAAGGTACGCAAGTAGGCGCCGCCGGGCCGCTCCCAAGGCGCTCAGCCCCGCAGTGCGCAGCACGAAGGGGTAGTCCATCGAGCGCCGCCGGGCCGCTCCCAAGGCGCTCGCACCGCAGCCCGCAGGGCGAAGGTACGCAAGTAGGCGCCGCCGGGCCGCTCCCAAGGCGCTCAGCCCCGCAGTGCGCAGCACGAAGGGTCGTCCAGTGAGCGCTTCACTTGAAGGCAAACTGGTGGTGGCGATCTCGTCACGCGCCCTGTTCGACTTCGAGGAGGAAAACACGGTATTCGAGCAAGGGAACGGCCCGCATCGCGACAAGGCCTACATGCAGCTACAACTGCAGCGGCTCGAACTGCCGGCCAAGCCTGGTGTCGCGTTCTCGCTGGTACGCAAGCTGCTCGCCTTCAACCAGACGGTGGAATCCGCTGCCGGCGATACCGCGGCACGCCCCGCGTCGCAACCAGTCGAGGTGGTGATCCTCTCGCGCAACGATCCGGTCTCGGGCATGCGGGTGTTCCGATCGGCCAAGCACTACGGCCTGGCCATCCAGCGCGGCAGCTTCACCCGCGGCCAGCCGCCGTGGCGTTATCTCAAGCCGCTGCACGCCAACCTGTTCCTGTCGGCGCACCTGAGCGACGTGCGGGCGGCGCTGGAGGCCGGCGTGCCGGCGGCGCAGGTCTACCCGCAGTCGGCGCGCGCCAGCGAAGCGCATCCGAGCGAGGTGCGTATCGCCTTCGACGGCGATGCGGTGCTGTTCAGCGACGAAGCCGAGCGCATCTACCAGGCCCAGGGCCTGAGCGCGTTCCAGCAGCACGAAACCGAAAAAGCGGCGCAACCGCTGCTCGCCGGCCCGTTCAAGCCGTTGTTGGCCGCCTTGCATCGGCTGCAACAGGAAGGGACGCCGACCATGCGGGTGCGTACCGCGCTGGTGACCGCGCGCAGCGCGCCGGCGCATGAACGCGCCATCCGCACGCTGATGAACTGGAATATCGAGGTCGACGAAGCGATGTTTCTGGGCGGCCTTGCCAAGGGCGAGTTCCTGCGCGAGTTCGAACCCGATTTCTTCTTCGACGACCAGACCGGCCACATCGAGTCTGCCGCGCGCCATGTGCCCTCGGGCCATGTCGCCAGCGGCATATCGAACCCGCCTTCCTGAATCCTGAATCCTGACTTCTGACGCCAGCACACCGCTGGTCTATTTCTGCTTGACGAGGACCCCACCATGGGCATGCGCGACAAACTCGCCAGTTTCAAGGCATTTGCGGCGCGGGTGCTGCAGTTGTCGGCACCGTATTTCCAGTCCGAACAAAAATGGCGCGCGCGCGGCATGTTCGCGGCCATCGTCGCGCTGAACCTGGCCTCGGTCTACATGGCCGTGTTGTTCAACCAGTGGTACAACCTGTTCTACAGCGCGCTCGAGGCCAAGGACCAGGCCGCATTCTGGAGCCAGATCGGGCGCTTCACCTACCTGGCCTTCATCGCGATCGTGATCGCGGTCTACCGGTTCTACCTCACGCAGTTGCTTGAGATGGAGTGGCGGCGCTGGATGACCGGTTACTACCTGCGGCGCTGGCTGGGCGGCGACGCGTTCTACCGCATGGAGCTGGCGCGTTTTGCCAACGAGCGCGACATCAAGGCCGACAACCCCGACCAGCGGATCTCGGAAGACGTGAACCAGTTCACCGCGCAGACGATCAGCCTGACCATGGGCGTGCTCAACGCCAGCGTCACGCTGGCGAGTTTTGTCGGCATCCTGTGGGGGCTGTCGGGTGCCTTCAGTTTCTCGCTCGCGGGTCAGGCGGTCACGATTCCCGGCTTCATGGTCTGGATGGCGATCCTGTATTGCCTGGTCGGCAGCGTGCTCACCCACTACATCGGGCGCCGGCAGATCCAGCTCAACTTCGAACAGCAGAAACGCGAAGCCGATTTTCGCCACCACATGGTGCGGATCCGCGAATACAGCGAAGCCATCGCGCTGGACCGTGGGCAGGCCGTGGAGCAGCAGCACCTGGGCACCCGCTTCGCCTCGGTGCTGGCCAACTACCTGCAGTTGATCAAGGCCCAGAAGAGCCTGATCTGGTTCACCACCTTCTTCGGCCAGGCGGCCGTGATTTTTCCGATGATCATCGCCGCGCCGCGGTACTTCGCCGGCGGCATCAACCTGGGCGGCCTGATGCAGATCAACTCGGCCTTTGGCCGGGTGCAAGATTCGCTCAGCTGGTTCGTCGACAACTACAGCGGCCTGGCCGCCTGGCGCGCCACCACAGACCGCCTGACCGGTTTCGACGACGCGATCGCAACGGCCGAGCAGGGCAACCAGCGCCTGCAGATGATCGATGGGCAAGCCCTGGCCGCACGCGCGCTGGACATCACGCTGCCCAACGGCACACCGCTGCTGGCAGACACCGCGCTGCAGGTGGCCGCCGGCGACCATGTGCTGCTGCAAGGCCCGTCCGGCAGCGGCAAGTCGACCTTGTTCCGCACCCTGGCCGGCATCTGGCCCTACGCCAGCGGCAACGTGCAGCGCAGCCGCGACAGCATGTTCATCCCGCAGCTGCCGTATTTTCCGAATGGCACGCTGCGCGAGGCGCTGGCGTATCCGGAACCGGCCAATCGTTACCCGGATGCCGAGATGCAGGCCGCACTCAGCGAGGCGCTGCTGCCGCAGCTGGCCGGTGAGCTGGACCGTGTCGATGCCTGGAGCCAGAAGCTCTCGGGCGGCGAGAAACAACGTCTGGCGATCGCGCGGGTGCTGCTCAAGCAACCCCAGTGGGTGTTTGCCGACGAGGCCACCAGCGCGCTGGACGCCGAATCGGAGGAGACCGTATACCGCAAGCTGCTGGCCATGGTCGACAAGGCCGGCGGCGGCCTCGTCTCGATCGCGCACCGCGCCTCGGTGGCCGCTTTCCACGATCGGCGCTGGGAACTGCAGGCCACGGAGCCGGGCGCTGCGGCGCGGTATGCGCTGAGGGCCGGCGCGATCTAGGCGCCTGTACCCGACGGGGCCGAGAACTGCGCGAATCCGCGCGCCCGCAATTCGCAGGCCGGGCAACTTGCACAGCCATACCCCCAGGCATGGCGCCGCGAGCGGTCGCCCAGATAACAGGTATGCGTCTGCTCCACGATCAGGTCGATCAAAACCTGGCCGCCAAGGCGCCGGGCCAGCGCCCAGGTCTGCGCCTTGTCGATCCACATCAGCGGTGTTTCGAGCAGGAAGCGTCGGTCCATGCCCAGCGACAGCGCCAGTTGCATCGCCTTGACGGTATCGTCGCGGCAGTCCGGGTAACCGGAAAAGTCGGTTTCGCAGACCCCGGTCACCAGCACCTGCAGGCCGCGCCGGTAGGCCAGCGCCGCCGCCAGGGTCAGGAACACCAGATTGCGGCCTGGCACGAAACTGCTGGGCAATCCGGTCGTTTCCATGCGTATGGCGGTTTCCCGCGTGAGCGATGACTCACTGATTTGCCCCAGCACCGCCAGATCCAGCACCTGGTCCTGGCCCAGTTTGGCGCCCCAGTGCGGGAACTGCCGGCGCAGTTGGTCCAGCACCACCACGCGCGCGTTCATTTCCACATGGTGACGCTGGCCGTAGTCAAAACCGATGGTTTCCACCCGTTCATACCGCTCCAGCGCCCAGGCCAGGCAGGTGGTGGAATCCTGCCCGCCCGAAAACAATACCAGAGCGCTTGTATGCATGGTGCGATGGTAGCGGCGCCACGGCGTGCCAGCCGGTGTGGCCGACCGTTACCGCCGCCGCTGCCGGGCTTGCACGCCGGTCAGATGTTCTCGGGTTTCTTGATCTTGCTGGGCTGGTAGGTCAGGTTCTCGCGTGCGATCTCGCCCGGCGCAACGTTCGGATTGGCCGCGTTCAGCTGCGTATTCTGCTTCTGGGCCTGGGCCACTTCGACGGCCATGCCGCTGGCCTGCCACATCGACTTGATGAAATCGAGCAACAGTTGGTGCAGCGGCACCGGTGGCGGCTCCTCGACCTTTTCCGGCTCCGGGCGCTTGATCGTCCAGTCGGTCGGTTCGGCCGCCGTCTCCCTGCCGCGCCGGATCGGGTCCGGAACACTCTGATGCACTGCGTTGTAGACCGGGTTCTCGGTCGCGGCCGCCGCGCCGATCTTGTTGACCACGCCGGCGGGGTTGGCCACGGCCGCAGGCGTCGACACGACCGGCGGGTTGACCGGCGCCACCGGAATCACCTTGTTCCCGTTGGACGAAACCAGGTCCACGCCGGCAGGGCGTGTACCGGGTTGTCGATCGACGGATGGCAGTTGCATGGTGAATGAGGCCTTGTGCGACCAAGCGGACCTTTCGCCGCTCGTTGACTTCATAACGGCAGAACTGA
>Ga0163144_10031699_pt1 | contig 10065 bp, 7 predicted proteins | sample OliLak19BULKMAT1_FD_123175 | JGI IMG/M metagenome (GOLD analysis project Ga0163144, IMG submission 123175) | Freshwater microbial mat bacterial communities from Lake Vanda, McMurdo Dry Valleys, Antarctica - Oligotrophic Lake LV.19.BULKMAT1 | ecosystem: Environmental > Aquatic > Freshwater > Lake...
CTCGACGTCTCGCCCCTGAGTGTCTTCCAGAAAATGGATCCATTTCTGCAGGTGGCATGCCACCAGGTTTTCGAAGCGGGCGCCTTCATTGGCTACTAAACTCCAATCGAGGTGATAGTGCTTCTGCTCTTTCTTCACGGCTCGGAGACGTGCAGTGCCAAAAGGGGGCACTCGAAATACCGCGTACATGCGTTCCAACACGCTCACCCAGTTCTCCAGTGTTCTGTGGCTAACTTGGAGATCTTCGCGCAGGGCGTTGATCGAAAGCGGGGAGCCCACCAAATCTGGCAATCTCAGGATCAACAGCTCCAAATTTCCAAGATCGGATATCGGCTCCAGGCTAGCAATATCATCGCGCACTAACCGCGACCGATACTCTCGAGACCAGCGCCGTGCTTCAACTTCCGAGCCGCCAAAAAATGGCTCTGGGAATCCGCCTAAACGCAACAAACTCTTAAAGTCTGCGTCAGACTTGAGCTTCAGTTCGGCAACGCTCAACGGATGCAGACGCAAGAGGTGATAGCGCCCTTGAAGCGAATCACCGCCGTAGCGATAGAGATCGAGCCGGGCACTACCCGTGACCAAGATCTTTTGGCGCGCCGCGCGCTTGTCGTAGAGGCCCTTCAAAAACCCACGCCAAGCACGATGCTTGTGGATTTCGTCGAAAACCCAGAGTGGCGATACGGGGAGCTGTCGAGTCAGGATGGCTTGGCGATCTTCGGCAGCGTCCCAGTTCAAGTACCCGCGGCTTCCACCCGAGAGACCTTTCGCCAAGGTTGTCTTCCCAACTTGGCGCGCCCCCGCCAAGAACACCATCTTGCGTTCGAGGTCCGCCTTAACCTGAGCTGTCAGATAGCGAGTTTTTGGCGATTTCACCCGTTCAGGCTACGGCAGATTTCACACCCTGTCAAAATCTGCCGCGGCAGTTTTCTCTACCTAGCAAAATCTGCCGTACTTAGTCTGGCTCTCTGGGCCGCTGATTCTTGACCCAAACCCAGCCGTTCACACCGAACTGAGCCACCCCCCGCCCACTGGCATTCACCCTACAAACACTGCGTAATCCCGGCCGGAACCTGGGCTAAAGCGGGCGGTGCGCACACACCCTTTTTCCCGAACGTTTGCTCTAAATCAATATTACCAAAGGGATCACACACCGCTTGAGCGTGGCTGCATTCCGTATTGCAATTACAGAGTTGGCCGCAAAAGCCGGTATCGTCGAGAGTGCCAGAAACAGCCGGGAAAACACAGGAACCTGCGGCGCTGCTCGCCGTCTGGCAATCCATGCCTTGGCCGAACTTGCAACGGTGGGAGCAAACAGCATAATCAGACGTTAATCTAAGGCAAATGCCGCCACAACTGGGTGCGGCTGCCTGGATATCGCAAGTTTTGCCGAATTCGCTGGTGCTCGGCGCATTCTCCACGCAGACGCCGTGGAGCCGATCACACTTGCGTGTTCCGCAATCTGAATCCAATTCACAGATCGGACGGCAGAAGCCCTGATTGGCACTCTGCCCGGGTAGTCGATCGCAGACGAGATTGTCGCGATTCTGGCACTTATCCGCGCTTTCTTTCCCAAAGCTGCAGGCTTCAAAGCAGAGCGCGGCTCCGCTGTCCTCCGTCGATACGGGCACGCACTCGGCACTCGCGAATTGGGAACAAGCGCTCGCGTCGCTGCTGCAATCCGCAACGCACACGCCGAGCGCGCTGCCTCCGCCGAAGAACCGATCAGACGCTTGGTTGAGGCAAAAGGCCGGTGCTTGGCAATTCACATCCGCGTTGCAAGTCTGGCCGAGCTTCAGCTTCACCTGCGGCGTGCAGTTGCCGACTGGACACGCCATCGGCATGTCGTCCCCGCAACCTGGAGTGAACAGTGCCACGAACACCCACAAGCACCAACGTCTCAGCACGCCCGCAGCCTATTTGTCCTCGTACTCTCCTGCAAGAGCGAACTCTTAGGAACCAACTGATGCTAGGCTATGCGCGCCGTGAAGCCGCTGCACCCGACTGGACGCTGGACGAAAGTCGGTCGCTTTCGCCGCACGCTCATCGGCACGGGGCTCAGCCTGTTGGCGTGCTCTACGCCGTCTGAGACGTCACAGCAGCCTCCAGCTCGTCGCTCCAACTCGGAAGCTTCCGCGGCTTTGATCGATGGCGATCTCGCGCCCCAGGAGCGCGGCGTCGTGTGGCTCACGCACCCGTCTCAGTCCTTTGTGTGCAGTGGAACTGTGGTGCACCCCGAGTTGATCGTGACGACTCTGCATTGTGCGTTCGCGGCCCGCCCGGAGGGCGATCAGGTGTTGGCGGCTGCTGGCTTCCGCGTGGGATTTGGGACCAGCGAGGAAGCATTCGTCTTCCGGAACGTGCGCTCGCTGGATTGGGTCGGAGCTCCCGTGGAAGGTGCAGTGAACACAGCGGTAGCCGCGGGGCAAGATGTTTCCGTGCTCCGCTTAACGGCTCCAGTTCCTGAAGGAACACACATTCAGAGCATTGCCTGGGACTATGCTGCCCAATCGGGACAGAGTTTTGTGATGGTGGGGTTTGGGCTCTCTTCACTCACTCTAGGCACGAATGGTACCCGACGCTCTGCCACCGCAATGATTACAGGATTTGATCCAACTAACGGTATCATTCAGTTGCAGGGGCGAAGCGCCTGCTTTGGGGATTCCGGGGGGCCCATCTTGTTCGGGAGTGCTGAAAGCTGGGTGGGCGCGATCAGCCAAATTGGGGGCTCCGACGCTGATCATTTTTGCGATATCGGGTTAACGTTCGGAGCCACTGTGCTCAATCCCGGTGTGCGCACGCTCCTAACGCGAACATTCGCCGGGGTCGAACGTTGCGTGCCCGAGGTCTGCGGAAACGGGCAAGATGAAGATTGCGATGCTCTCGCTGACAACGGCTGTGCGGCTGCCGGGGGAGCCGGGGGTCAAGGTGGCCGAGGGAATGATCCGGTGGGCGGGGCAAGCATCGCCCTCGGAGGGAACGCTGCGAGCGGAGCTGCTGGTCGGCCACCAATTCACATCGGAACCCTAGGGCCATTGGGAGGGTCGCTCAACCTCGGGGCCGGGGGGGCCGGCGGCGGCGGCGGCGAAGCAATTGGCGGCGAAGCAATTGGCGGCGGTGGACGTGAACCAGCAAGCTCACTCACTCCGCAGCTTTCAGCACACGGCGGATGTTCATTGGTTTCACCAAGAACAGCAACTCACCTCCCCTCGCTTCTCAGTCTCCTCGCGATCGCAATGGCGTCACGCTTCCGACTGAGGAGACGGCGACACACCTAACGCGGCTTCAACGGCGCTGAACGACCATCTTGCGGGGGACTTGTCCGCTCTGCTCCAGGATCTTCTTGGCTTCTTGCTGTAGGAGCGGATGCGTTTTCTTCATCATGAAGCCGCCCAAGAGCCGTACGTCTTGTTCGAGGAGCTTCTTCAGGGCACGCCGCATGCCTTTGGTGTCGCTCAAATAGGCGCAACAATAAGCGCGGGCGCGCCACAGCTGGGGGCGAATTTGGGCGTAGAGCTCGTCTTCCGGATCAAAAAGATCGAGCGTTTCGCCGGCCTTTTTGGCGAGCCCACTTCTGGCCCAGGCTTCGCTCATCACCGAGGCAATCATGGCGCGACTCTTCGGATCTTGATGCCGCTTGATCTCAATGTTGTCCACCAACTGCCGGGCTGGACTCACCTCGCCCAACATCAGATGGATCATCGCCCGCTGCGAACGCGCTTCGTCCGCAATCGGCGCCAAGACTTTGTTGAGATTGATGAGCTCTAACGTCGCCAGAGCTTTACGTGGATCCTCTTGAAGCTCCACCTGAGCTTTGGCAAAAATTGCGGCTGGATCGCTCTTCTTGAATGAGGACTCGAGCTTCTCAAGCGCGGCCCCACGGTCTCCGGAGGACTGCATTTCTCGGAGGATGCTCGCCACCCCTTGCGCCTTCTGCGACTGACGGCGCGCCCAAACAAACACACCTATTGCTAAACCCGTGGCAATCGCCGGTACCGCGATCAGTAGGCCGCGCGTCGTGGTGCTGTCGACGAAGCCGGCGATCATGCCGAACACAATCCAGAGTGCCAAAATCGGAAGACCCAAGCGGGTGAGCAGGCCCTTCAGATCCACACCCGACGGGAGCTCTCCGCCGGAATCCGCCCCGCCAACCACCCCGCTCGTCAATCCCGGAGGATTCTTGCCTAAAGCAGCTTCTTCCTGGCGTGCCTGGCCTCTTTTGAGCTTTCGAAGTTCGTTGCCCACAGGCGAGCTATAGCCTTCTGCCGCGCGCAGACGCAAGGCACCACGCTCAGACTTGGGAGCCTCTAGTTCGCGCAAGAGATAGTAAGCATGCTTACTTTCTTAATTTGCTTAGAAGGGACCTCGAGCTCACGAACGCTGAAGATCTCTTAGCATCTCCGCCGAAGCCCGTTCCCAGGGAATTGGGGGCCATTATTTGGCAAAAGAGATAGTAAGCATGCTTACTTTCTTGATTGGTCCAGGCAGGCACTCTCTCCACCGAGGTCGATCGCTTGCCTTGGCCTAGTCGGTATCGGGTGCCATCGGCGGCGAGGCGATGCTGTCACGCGGGATTTCTGGGAGTGCTTCGAAGCGGAAATGATTGAAGAGGCTCAAGACCACTGAGAGTGTGGGGACGGCCAAGAGTGCGCCCCAGAGCCCAAAGAAATGTTGACCCACCACCAACGAAAACACGACGAGCACCGGGTGAATTTTGGCTGCAACACCGATAATTTTCGGATTCAGGAGGTTGGCTTCGAGTTGATGGATGCCCAAGATCCAGAGCAACACCCAGAGTGCGATCCAGAAATCTTGCGTCAATCCCACCAGCACGGCAGGAACGGTGCTCAGAATGGAGCCAAAAATGGGCACGATGCTCATCACGCCTGCCACTGCTGCCAAAATGGGCCAGTACTTGAGGTCAAACATCCAGAACCCGATGGCGCTCAGCACGCCGTTCACTAGGCAGATCAGGAGTTGGCCGCGCACCACGCCCGCGAGACCTTTTTCTAGCCGCACGAGCAGCAATTCGAAGCTAGGCCCCGATCGTGCCGGCAACAGCGACTGGAAGAATCCGAAGACCGCCTCACGTGTGTGCATCAGATAGCCCGCGACCATCAGCGTCATGAAAAACGAGAAAATCCCGTGAGAAATAGCGCCAATCACAGTTTGCCCCAGCTTAAAGAGCTCGACCACATTCTGCTTCGCAAAGCGCAGAAAGACGTCCAAGCCGTCACTCATCAGCTTCTCAAGGCTGAAGCTCTGGTCCACGTCGTCCACCGCGACAACCCGCCACTGGCGCTCTGTCTCTTGGATGACCTCGACTCCCGAACCGAGAGCGAGCTGGTAACCGCCCTCTGCTCTGGGAATGACCGCAATGGCCCCGGAGCTGAGCGCTGTCGATACGCCCCCCGGTTTTCGTCCCCGGTGCTCTTCGACCCAGGCTTCCGCGAGGGGCCCCCAGCTTCTCGTAGCGTCACGAATTAACGTCGGGGCATCACGCGTGAACCGCTCTGCCTCGGCGTACATGCGTGGCGCCAGCAAGGCGACACTCGTGTAGAGCGAGCCCAATACCACGAAATACACCAGGATAATCGAGGCACCCCGTGGCAGCCCCGTGCGTTCGCCCAAGGTCACCAGCGGCGTCAGGACAAACGCGAGCACCAGCGCAAGGATGAACGGGAGCAGAACGGACGACGCCCAGATCAGGACACCCAGCAAACAGACAGCGCTGATCCCCAGGAAGAGGATGCGCCGTCGTGTCCAACCGGAGTACTCGAGCTCCGGGCGTGCCGTCATTTTTCTCCGCTCACTTCACACGGTGGGTGCTTATTCGGAATCCTCGTCTTCGTCCGCCTCAGCAGCAGGGGGCTGCGAAGGAGAAACGCTGAGGCCCTTCAACTTGGCGGCCAGGACGTCACCCAGGGTGGCGCCTTGTCCAACCTGCTCGCGCCGCATCACGCTGAGCGTTTCAGCCGCCGGGCTTTCGCCAGGCTGACGCATCGTCAGCACCACGCGACGATCGATGGTGTCGAGATTGGCGACTTCCGCGCGAATGATTTGACCCGGTTCAAGCACAAGATTGGCGGGCATTTCGTTCGAGGGGATCAGGGCTTCGATGCCTGACTTCACTAGGACGAAGGCGCCGTAATCGGCAAGGCGCAGGACCCGAATATCCTCGAGCACGGTGCCAGGCTTGTAGTTCGCCATGAGATCATCCCATGGATCGTCGAACAACTGCTTGACGCCCAGGCTGACTTTCTTCTCATCGTGATTGATCGACAGGATGATGGCTTCGACGTCATCGCCCTTGCCGTAAAGATCGGCGGGGTTATTGACCTTGACCGTCCACGACAGATCCGTCTTGTGCACCATGCCGTCCACACCCTCTTCGATACCGACGAACACGCCGTAATCGGTGAGTGAGCGAACCTTGCCGGTGACTTTATCGCCAGGCTTGTATTTGTCAGTGAAGAGACTCCAAGGATCTGCCTCGAGCTGCTTCAAGCCCAAGCTGATGCGTTTGGCAGCGGAATCGACTTCCAGAACCTGGCACTCCACTTCCTGGGCAATCTCAAGCATCTTCGAGGGATGCTTGACCTTCTTGGTCCAGCTCATTTCCGAGACGTGGATCAAGCCTTCAACGCCAGGCTCCAGCTCCACGAACGCACCGTAATCGGTGAGGCTCATGACCTTGCCTTTGACGCGCTTACCGAGCGGATACGCTTCCTGCGCGTGATTCCAGGGGTCTTCTTGCGTCTGCTTCATGCCGAGGCTGACGCGCTCTGTCTCCGGATTGTACTTGAGCACCTTGACGGTGACCTTATCGCCCACCTGGAACACTTCGCTCGGGTGGTTGACGCGACCCCAGGACATGTCCGTGATGTGGAGCAGGCCGTCGATACCGCCCAAGTCGACGAAAGCGCCGTACTCGGTGAGGTTCTTGATCGTTCCGTCGAGAACCTGGCCCTCTTCGAGAGTCTTGAGCGTGTCGGCCTTCATCGCGTCGCGCTCTTGCTCGAGCAGCACACGCCTGGAGAGCACGATGTTGCCGCGCTTCTTATTGAATTTGATAACCTTGAATTCGAAGGTCTGTCCGATCAAGCGCTCCAGGTTGCGGATCGGCCGCAAATCAACCTGAGAACCCGGCAAGAAAGCCTTAACGCCGCCGCGAATCGTTACGCTGAGGCCGCCCTTAACACGCTGGCTGATGGTGCCTTCGATGATCTCATCGCGCTCACAAGCGGCGGAGATCTCGTCCCACACCCGCATCTTGTCGGCCTTCTCTTTGGACAGAGAAATCAGGCCCTCATCACTCTCGCGACTCTCGATAAAGACGTCGACGCGATCGCCCGCCTTCACGGTGATATTGCCCTGAGCGTCAGCAAACTCCGAGACGCTGATCGTTCCCTCGCTCTTACCGCCAATATCGATGATGATATTGTCGCGCCCGACGTGGATGACATATCCACTCACGATTTGCCCTTCACCTGCGAGCTCGGAGGTGTTGGTTGCTTCTGCGACGCTTTCGAACAAAGCGGCAAAACTGAGGTCGTCACCCTGTGGGGTCGTCAGTTGAGTTTCAGCCATGGTAATGTTTTGGTGCTCCTAGGAACAATCTGGTCCGAGCTTCGCACTGCGTGCGAGAGCATGGGGGTTAGGGTTGATTGATTGAGGGGGCGCTCAGGTAGCGCACCCACGAGAGGGCGTCAAACGCAAAAACCGAGCCGAATCATGACATCTTCGGTGCCTGACCCTCATGGGCGCACACTGCTTGGCTTGGCGTGAGCTAAAATGGCCTGGGCCGCCTGCTCCGCATAGGCCAGCATCGCCTCCTTCGGCCAGCTGATCCTGACTCGCGCGCGTCCAGCGCTGAGCTGTTCAACGCTGACTTTGGCCCTCGGGAGCGTGTCCAAATGTTGTGTGTTTGCGGCACTTTCAAGCATAGCGCGCAGCACTGAAGGGTCGGGGATGGCATTGGATCTGAAATGCAGCTCCAAATCGAGCGTCACCTCCGAGCCGATCTCAACCTTGCCGTTAAGCCCCGCAAGCTTGCTGAACTCTGCTGCCAGCTCGGGCTTAGGCCAAGCTGCAGCTACGGCCCGCTGAGCCAAGCGCTGCCATTCTCCCCCCGAAATGGCCAAGGCTCCGGGCCCCTCTTTGGGCAATAGGTGCCCCTCCGCCAGAAGGCCAAGCTCAACGCCTTTTCGGTTGCCGAGCAGCAACGCGCCATCAACGGCTTCAGCGAGCGTGAGCTCTCGGGTCAACTGAAAAGCTGCAACGGCGCCGGCAAGGCTCAGTGGGGAAATCGGCTGCTTGATGGAGCTGGCGTACTCCGCCGCAACCGCTTGCGCGACACGCTGGGACGGAAACTTGCCAGCGATCACGCCCAGCCAGTTACCCGCATTATCCCAACCCAGCAGCAGCTCTCGGAGGTCGATTGCCAGCTGAACGCCGGCCTCGCTCTCCAGCCTGCGAACACGAGGAGCTTCCTTCGTGCTGGGCGTCGGCAGCTCATTCAGCAACGGAAACAGGCTGCGGCGGACAGGCTCAAACAAAATCACCTGCTCCACATCAACGCGTACTGCGGCCGAAAAGGTCGCGGGAACATGCGAAGCCGCCACCCGCGTGAAGCTTACAAACCGTGTGTAGAGGAGTGCGCCACCATAAACCCCCAATGCGACGGCTATCGCCAATGCAGAAAAAATCGCGCGATGTGAGAGACCTCCGCGACGATCAGTTGCCGACATGGGGCGCCCGCGTAGCACGGGTTGGCGCTTAACTGCGACTGTTAACGAAAGTAAGACTGGCTAAGCCGCACAGAAAACAGCAGGGACACACCTTGCACCTGCGTTTTTAGCGCATTCAGGGCTTCCCCGAACTTCGGATACAGCTCCTTTCCGACCTCCAACAGCTGACGGATCAAACTGAGCGCTTCCGCTGCCGCCTGCTCCGTCAAAAACAGCACTTCTAACGATACTTTCAGCGTTTCGCCTTCGGACTCCAGAAGCCCCGACACCTTGCTGGCCTGTTCGAGGAGCCCGCTCAACTTCGGAGCACGGGCGGCCAGAAATACCGGGAGCACCCGGGGCCGCAGCTGAAAAGACAGGAGCCCGCTCGCCATCGGCTCCAAACGTTTTTCATCGGGCCCCACGGCGATGACCCGTTCAACGCTGTCGATTTCCGCTACCGACACGAAGACGAGCGTGTCATCCCCATGTGCGTAGGCTCGCGCAGGCTCTGCGCGCTTTGCGCTCCCTCGCCGTTCGTACACGCGAAGCAAACCTCCGAGCGCTAACGCGGGACTCCAAGTCGCAGGCTCTTGCCGATGAAGGTCCGTGGTCGAAAAATCGCCGCTCAAGACCAGCACACTGTCGGTGGTTGCCGCCGAACCTGAAGGCCGCAACGCGAGCCACGCGCTGTGCGCCTGCTCCAAAGCTTGGCCAAAAGCACCTGACTTCGCTCCCTGATTCTCAGCCTGAGCGCGCAGCTTCAGCAGAGCGTCAGGCCCGAGCGCGAGCCGAAGCTGCTTCAAATCCAAACGAACCACCAGATCCAGATCGTTCGTCAAGAAATCAGTGGCGTCGAAAACCTGGGGTGCTGCGCCTGGCCTACGCACTTCGAACGCTGTGCTGCGCTCGCAGCCAAGCGCGCCAGGAAAGCCAAGGAGCAGGCTCAAGTGGGCCAACACTCGACGCTGAACCAGGCGGCTCATGCCGTGGGCAGGAGTTCGTTGGCGACAGCCCGCACCCGTTCAACGATCAGAGCCACGACCTCGTCGATGCTCAGCTGCGTGCTATCGACGATCATCGCATCGTCCGCTTGGCGCAGCGGCGCAATCGGCCGCGAACTGTCCCGCCGATCCCGCTCTTCCACTTCACGGGCCACTTCCTCAAGATCGGCTGGCGCACCTTTGGCCCGCAACTCCTCGTGACGGCGCTGAGCTCTCACTTCGACAGCAGCCGTTAAGAAGAACTTCGCCTCCGCTGCCGGGAAAACGACGGTGCCGATGTCGCGCCCCTCTAACACCACCCCGCCTTCTTTCCCTGCGGAGCGCTGCATTTC
>Ga0163144_10031701_pt1 | contig 10065 bp, 8 predicted proteins | sample OliLak19BULKMAT1_FD_123175 | JGI IMG/M metagenome (GOLD analysis project Ga0163144, IMG submission 123175) | Freshwater microbial mat bacterial communities from Lake Vanda, McMurdo Dry Valleys, Antarctica - Oligotrophic Lake LV.19.BULKMAT1 | ecosystem: Environmental > Aquatic > Freshwater > Lake...
CGGCACCTGGTACGGGTTTGCGCGGCGTGTGCGCGTGCTGGCGTACAACACCAAACGCATAGATGCGAAAGATGTTCCGAACGATCTCGCGGGCCTCGCCGATGCCAAGTTCAAGGACCGCATCGCCATGGCACGCCCGGAGTTTGGCACAACCCGCGGACACATGGGTGCCATCCACGCGCTGGGTGACGACATCCTTCGCACGTGGCTCACGAGCGTTGCGGCCAACGGACTGAGGTTGTACGAAGGGAACGCGGCCGTCGCGCGTGCGGTTGGTTCGGGCGAGATGTGGCTGGGGTTGACAGATTCAGATGATGCGCTGCAAGCTCAGGCCAATGGATGGCCTGTTGACTTTGTCGCGATCTCCAACGTCCCCGCGCTGCTCTGGCACAAGCGCACCCTCGGCGGATTGCACGATCAGTTACCATTCCCCGAAGGGGCCATGCAGATTCCCAACACCGTTGCACTGGTCAAAGGTGCCCGGCACCCTGCAAACGCCGCCTTATTGATCGACTTTCTGCTCTCTCCAGAGTGCGAGGCCATACTGGCGAAGGGCGAGGGAAGAACCCTGCCCATGCCGAGGTCGATGGATCTCTCGGCAGGACCTGTCCCTGGTGATGCCAGTCCCATCCGTGATCCACTTCATAGGCAGCGAACCAGCCTCTCCGAACTCGACCTTGAGAGAGTCGCCGACAACATCGAAGCCGCCATGAAAATCTGCGGCGAAGTGCTCAAGGGCCGATGAGTTGAGGATTGTCCACAGGACTATGACGCCGCCAGAATCGAAACTACGATTGCCCATGCCCACCGTCGATTCCATCCCCGCCCGCATTCCCGCCGACAAGCTCCGCTCGATGATCCGCGAAGACCTCGCCGACATCATCCGCATCAGGCGCGATCTGCACGCGCACCCCGAGCTCTCCTATGAAGAACAGCGCACCGCCGGTGTTGTTGCCGCCGAGCTTGTTCGCCTTGGCATCCCTACCAAGGCGGGGCTCGCGGGCGGAACCGGTGTGATCGGCTATCTTCCCGCGACCGATGCCGCGGGTGAATCGCGGAGCGCGGTCGCGCTCCGCGCTGATATGGATGCACTGCCCATCGATGAGCAGACCGGCGCACCCTACACCAGCACGCGCCCCGGCGTGATGCACGCCTGCGGCCACGATGGTCACACCGCCAACCTGCTCGGCGTCGCACGCGTGCTCAGCAAGCTCGCCTACCGCCCGCGGCCCGTGCTGCTGATCTTTCAGCCCGCCGAAGAGGGCGGCGCGGGTGGCAAGCGACTCTGCGATGAAGGTGTGCTTCGCGGCGAGGGCGCGGGCGGCCTGGGCTCGCCTGTTGGCGAGATCTTCGGCCTGCACGGCTGGCCGCAGCTTAACCTGAACATTGTCGGCTCGCGCCCCGGCCCACTGCTGGCGAGCACCGACAACTTCAACGTCAAGATTATTGGTGAGCAGGCGCACGCCGCCTATCCGCACCTCAGTGCCGATCCGGTCGTCTGTGCCGCGCACATCATCACCGCGCTCCAGTCGATCGTCAGTCGCAATGTTGCGCCGCAGGATTCGATCGTCGTCACCGTGGCCCAGATCAACGCGGGAACAGCAAGCAACATCATCCCACGCGAGCTGACCTTCATCGGCACCATGCGCACCATCCGCCAGGAGACGCGCGAGCTGGGCCGCACGCGCTTCTTCCAGATTGCCGGGCAGATGGCCGCGGCATTCGGCTGCCGCGCCGAGATCGATTGGGATGACGGATACCCCGTCACGCACAACGACCCGGCCATGACCGACAAGTTCTTCCGCGTCGCGGTGCGCGCCCTTGGTGACAATCGCGTGCAGATCGTCGGCGAGCCCACGATGGGTGGTGAAGACTTTTCATACTACGGTCACCACGTTCCGGCCTGCTTCTTTGTCCTCGGTGTCAAGCCACCCGATCGCCAGAAATATCCGAGCCTCCATCAGCCGGAGTACGACTTCAACGACGATGCCCTGCCGACGGGTATCGAGGTGATGTGCAGGTTGGCATTGGAAGATTGATCGACAATCGTGCCGCTGGGCATTCAGCCCTGAATCATGACCTCAACGCTGGCCAGCAGTTGGCGCAGAGTCTTTCCAAAAATTGGACGCGATCTGCGATTCGAGGATTCGAGCATTCCTTCCGCTCTTTCGCGTGCCTTTGGACACAAGGCACGCGACGCGCATTCACGGACTTCACTCTTGCCAATTGAAGGGCCCTGAATCACGCCCGGTAAACAACCGGCTTATCGGAAGTGAGACGGATGCCGGAATGGCAGTGACCCGAGTCGTGCGGCACGAACAATCGAGCTCATGCCACGTCGGAAGCGTTGTATCGCCGCGTGGCCTCGTTCGTGCTGCCTGCGGACGGGAATGGATCGGCCCGCTTACGCGGCGCGCCACTTGCCTCCTGTCCTATCGATCGACGCGGCATCTGTTCGCCGCTCGACCCAATCTCCCAACTCCCCCGATGTGCGAGGGAGACATCGAGCCAACCATGGTGACTATGCTGCGCCGCTACCGTCGAAAGAATGTTGTCGAGCTTGCACCCAGTGTGCAGGAGATCCGCACGCTCTCGACCAACCTCGGGTTCTGGGGCGCGCTGAACGACGAGGAGCGAGCGCGGCTTGTGAAGCTGGCCCGCATCATGCTCCGTGAAAAAAACTGGGAAGGGTGCGCGGGCCTCGAGCTGACCGAGGAGATGAAGCTGATCATCGCCGCGCAGGCCGCCCTGCTGCTCATCGGGATGGAGATCGACCTCGCATCCGATCCCATCTTCCCCAACGTGCAGACCATCCTTGTCTATCCGAGCGGGTTCGTCGCCCCCAGCGCGCGGCAAGGACCGGGCGGCGTGATGACCGAGGGCCACAGCAACCTTGGTGAAGCGCACTACATGGGCCAGTTCGGCGGCCCAATCATCGTCTCATGGGCACACGCGCGCGAGGGCGGACGCAACGCCTCCGACGGACGCAACCTCGTGCTGCATGAGTTCGCCCACAAGCTCGACTTTCTCGATGGTGTGGTCGATGGAACACCACCGCTCAAGAGCAAGGACGCTTATGACCGCTGGAAGCGCGTGATGAGTACACACTTCAACGACCTCGTCCGCCGCGCCCAGACCGGCGCGCCCAGCCTCATCGACTACTACGGCGCCACCAACCCCGCCGAGTTCTTTGCCGTCGCCACGGAGGCCTTCTTCGAACGTGCCCGCGAAATGCGGGAGTTTCTGCCGGAGCTGTACAGTGTGCTTCAAGACTACTACGGGCAAATGACCGCCGAACATTGACCAGCTCCCGCGCAACTGGATCTCGCGCAGATCGTGCAGAATCGAGTTTCTGCAGCCCATGAAATACAGCGCGTCATGGAGTGATCTTCGCGAATCTAGCAAGTCTCCATGCACTTCCGATCGACCTTCACGCCACCTTCCGCGCACTCCGATTCCGCACCCAAATGTTCAACAACTCAACCCCCAGGCTGAACGCCATCGCGAAGTAGATGTACCCCTTCTCGATGTGCTTGCCGCACCCTTCGACCACGAGCGTGAAGCCGATGAGCAGCAGGAAGCTCAGCGCCAGCATCTTGAGCGTCGGGTAACGCTCGATCAGGCGCGTCACGTAGCCTGAGAAAGCGAGCATGATCAGAACTGAGATCACCACCGCCGCGACCATGATGTTGATGCTCTTGGCCATGCCCACCGCGGTGATCACACTGTCAAGGCTGAACACCAGATCAAGCAGCAGGATCTGGAAGAGCACCGACTTGAAGCTGACACTCCTGGCCTTCACAGGCGCCACGCTCACCCCCGTCGCGCCCTTGCCATGAACATCGCCCGGCAGATGCGCCGAATCGGTCCCCTCACCCTCGATCTTGTGGTGAACCTCAAGCGTCGCCTTCACCAGCAGGAAGAGCCCGCCAACCAACAGCACCAGGTCCTTCCCGGTGAAGTGGTGGTCGATCACGCTCCCGACATAAAATAACTCCGCCTTCAGCCGCATGAACAGCGAGATGCTGAACAGCAGCCCGATCCGCATGAACATCGCCAGGCTCAGCCCCATCAGCCGCGCACGGTTCCGTTGCTCGGGCGGCAACCGCCCGCACAAAATCGCGATGAACACGATGTTGTCAATCCCCAGCACGATCTCAAGCCCCGTGAGCGTGAGCAACGCGGCGGCATTGTCCGCAGTAAACAGGCCCGCGGCGGCGGCGGAGGTGGCGGCATCAACAGTCTGCGCAATGGCGGTGGTGTCAGGCATGGTTGGGTGGTGGGCGGTGAGGCCGAGAGTGGGTGGGTGGGAGAGTTGCGATTGGCTGAAAAGGGCTCAGGACTGAAGCATGATTGACGTTGCGAGGATATCGACGGAAACTTTTCCGTTGCGGGTTAGGCGATGCTATCTCGCCGGTCGTTGTTCTTCTTACTCGCGGTGGCCTGTCGATCACGGCCTCTGCCCCGGCGACTTCGATAACGATGCCGCGCTCACGGTCCAGGACATCTTCGGCTACATCGATGCATTCATCACCAACTCCGATCGCGCCGACGCAGACACCACGCTTGCCATCACCCTCAACTATCTCTTCACCTTCCTTGACAGCTACTTCACCGGTTGCCAGTAGTCGCGCACATACGCGCTCGGCCAACGCGAACCGGCAACCGGCGGGTGACCATGCGGGATCGGTGCAGACACCTGAAGAGTTGGTTGACGAACCACGAACGCTGGATTGTGGGATTGTAATTGTTGTCAAAGAGCGATTTTTTGCGAGCATTCTCGGACCCTTTCGCATCGCGCACCCTGCTTCATCGGGTACATTCTGAGTGACCGGAGCGAGCGACCCGTGTGTTCATCCCGCTGGCGGCTTCGAGATGATTCTCGAAACCGCTGGCGCGAAAGAAAGGTCCGCTCATGCTCCATCCAAGCGTTGTGCCTCATCCGTTCACCACCCTCCGCCTGAACAGGCGTGTGGCGAGAGTGTCTCCACGGATATCGCGTGGCCTGTTGGGAGCAGCGATGGTCATGGTGTCTTCACACACAGCAAGCGCCGATATCGACCCGCTCAGCGGGATCGACCTCGTGCGCATCGGCGCGGTGGGCAATGCGCCGTACCGGGCCGACAATCCGAACGCCTTCGTACACAACCGGGGCGGGGTGAACTACGGGTATTCGATCGGGCGCTTCGAGGTCACGACCGCGCAGTGGACGGAGTTTTTCAACGTGGCCTTCGACCGACCCTCCAATGATCGCATCCCACACCTGATCCCGCCGGACTTCTGGGGCGCGGCCGGGAACGACGCCGACCACGCCCGGCGGACAGCGGTGGCGCGTGCCACCGGGCAACGAAATGCGGCCGGTCGGAGACATCTCGTGGCGGATGGCGGCGATCTATTGCAACTGGCTCTGCAACAACAAGCAGACCAACCGCGAGGCATTCCTCAGCGGGGCGTACGACGTGAGCACGTTCGGGTTTGAGACCGGCGTTCCAAACATTCGCTTCACGGATCAGCAATCGCACACGCCGGGCGCGCGCTACTGGATACCGACGTTCGATGAGATGTTCAAGGCGAGCCACTTTGACCCGAACGGCAACGGACCCGATGAGCCACGCTGGTGGAACTACAACATCAGCCGCGACACCGCGCCAGTCTACGGCCCGCCGGGTGTGCTTGTAAACGGGCGGCCCTCCGAGGCCAACGCGGGGTGGGATAACCGAAACTATCCGGGTGTATCGCAATACGCCGTGCCGCTCGGGTCGTATCCGACGGTGCAAAGCCCTTGGGGATTGCTCGATGTCGCCGGGGGGACGACGGAGTGGACGGAGACGATCACGGTTTCCAGCTCCGGTCAGAGATTCCGGGTTTTCGATGGGTCGTTTTGGGGACAGGACTCTGGTCAAGCAGAGCTAGTTGATTGGCTCCGAATCAAGGGGGATGAGTTCCCGCACATTCCTACGCTCGAGTTTGGCTTTCGCATCGCATCGTCCATTCCTGCGCCCGGCACAAGCGCCGTCGGGTTGTGTTTGGTTTTCCTTTCGTGTGCTCGTCGCAAACAACGGAGACCAGCATTATGTACTTTTTCAGGAAACTTCTGCCCGCCGTAGCACTCGCCGTCTGCCTCGGGCCGCTCACGCTCGCGGATGACTGCAATACCACCTGCACCTCGGGCAGCGGCCCGGTCAGGTTGTTTCGATCGATTTCGGAGGGAACACCGACGATCGTCCGCTGTGAACAGGCGAACACGGATTTTTCGTTCGACATTTCTGGATGGTCGGGCGACAACATCCTGTTCATCAGCCATTGCGGCTCACCGCTGGGGAACATCGGCCGCGTGACGATCACGGGCGAATTGGCAAGCGAGGCTTCGTTGTTCGTGGCAGTTGTCGGCGCTTCTGAAGATCCAACCTCTCTCAGTTCAAGTGGCGAAGACCTCGACCCGGCCTGCGTCAACTTCGGCGGCCTGCTCATCACCGACTCGGCTACCCGCGGTAAGACCCGCGCTTCCATTTCCGTCACGGGTGCCATCGAACACCGCGGCAGCGACCCCGCCGCTCCGGATGTCGAGGTCAACCAGATCGTTCGTGTTCAATCAGACAATGAGATCAACGGCAACATCCATGCCGTTGCCACCGGCCCGTTCGTCGGCAGTTTCATCGATGCCGTGGGCCAGATCCGCGCGGGCAAGAGCGTCGCTGGCAACATCATCGCGGTCGGCGGCGACATTTTCGCCGTGCGTGTCCTCGACCCCGGCACACCCGCCAGCGGCGAGGCGATCACGGGTGACATCATCTGTCAGCGCGGCACCATCCGAACCATCTTCTCCACGCGCCCGATCGGCACACCAACCGATCAGGTCAAAATCTGGGCCGCCGACGGCATTGATCAGGTCCGGATCGTGGATGAGAGTGCCTTGACGGTACCGCTGGATCGGAACCTCTACGTCGATGTCAGGTCGGGCACCTCGCCATCCCTCAACGAGTCGCCCCTTGGCCCGGAACAGGATGGCTCGCTTCGGCTGCTCGAGACTGGCGGCGACCTCAACGGCATCGTGCGGGCTACCAATCTGGCGACAAGCTACATGCAGAACGCGCACTTCGGAACTCTTGTTCGGGGCGACATCAACGCACCGATCACTGTGGACTACATGCAGAACTACGCCGACATTGTCGGTCGTTCAATCACGCAGCCGATCATCATCGGCAGGCAGCTCAAGGGCTCGATTGTCGCCTACGGAAGACCCGATCCGCAAAATCCGAATGATCCCGCCGGAACCATCGCGAGTATTCGCATCGGCTTGGATGCGCCTCCCGGCCCGGATGTCTTCGGAACCGGCGCCCCAGCGGAGCCGTACGCAAATGCGAATGCAACTGCCAACTTCCAGCGCGGCTGCATTGGCGTCAGCGGTGGTGCGAGAGCACCTCATAACATTGATCCTGCAGATTATCCTTACACCATTGCACCGAACAACCCGTGGTTTTATCCTGGGTCGGGTGATGGCGGCACACTTGACTCGGTGATCCGCGCAGAAGTGCGTATTGAAAGCCTGGAAACAGCTTCGATGTCGCTGAACCACACAACCGGCGGAAAGTGCTCACGTCCACGAATCGAAGCACCCGAGATCGGTACACTCCGAGTACATGGAGCGATGGAAACCGGGGTTGTCTGGTCGGGTCAGCTCGACTTTGTGAATGGTGAGGTTGCCGACGACATCGAGAACAACTACGCCTCGATAGGTGCGCTGCGTATCGGGTGCGTCGCGCCGCAGTCGGATCTCTGGTTTCAGGACTGTTCACTCGCCACGATCGATGCAAACCTGGGCGGGGAAATGCACCTTCGCAAGCTGTCGACACTTGAGAAGATCGTTATCGGTGGACGCCTCGGTACCATGGGTGACATTTGCGATCCAATCGGATTGTCATGGTGCGCCTCCGACGAGCAATCACCCCGAGGTCGGCGGACATTCGCGGGCGAAACTGTGAGCGCGGAACGCGCCGGCATTTTCATGCTCGATCAGCAGAGCCTCGCCGGCCAGATCGTCATCAACGCCAACAACACCCTCACGACCGGCGGATGGGAAGGCCGCGTCGTTGTCGGCGCGGATCAGCTTCCGCCGCCCGTAACGGCCATTTCGTTGGACCCACACGCCGCGCCAGATTCCTTGGACATTGCTCCCCACTACGAGAGATTCTCAGATGATCTCGGCGGCGGCGCAGTCGACCTCGCCCCCTTCCACCTCTACCAGACCGATTGCTTTCCGCCGCACGATGGTGCCGGAGTTGATGATGGACTTTCCGAAGTGCTGTTTCATAGCGGCGTACGTGTAGCGGCACGGTTTTATGGTCCGATCAAGAGGAACAACCCATCACTGATCTGGGCTCAGCACGTCACGATCAAGGCCCGTCCATTTCCTTCGCCTGATCCGAACGCCCCATGGAGCGTTTCTCCCTGCTCTTGGACGGACGTGACTTCCGCGTTTGATGTCTTTGGCCCGAGCGAGACGGAGACGGATTCGATTCTGCGGCGGGCCATCACCCTTTTGCCGAAGGTCGGCTTTCGTGTGGCACCCGGCATCTACATGCTCCACCCCAAGGCGGGCAACTCGATCCGAAGCTCCGATGTTGCGGGCAACCCATAGGTCGTCTGGCCCCAGATTTGTGACGGGGAGGCGGGCATCCGTTCCGCATAAGGCTTTGTCATCTTCGGCGACTGCGAGGGTGACACCATACCAGACCAGCGCGACCCGAACCTTACAAGTTGCGCAAGCAGTTGCAGCGTCGCCGACTTCAACGGCACCGGGGGCGTGACGGTGCACGATATCTCCGACTTTCTGGCCGCATAATTCACACCACGCCTCGTCGCATCAACGCCACCAAGCTATCCATGCTACCAATCGGCGGATGTGAACGGCAGCTCCGCCGTGACCGTGCAGGATATCTTTGACTTCCTCGCGGCATACTTTGCTGGCTGTCCATGACTTCGAAGAGAGCGGCTATAAATGCCGAATGAAGATGCCAACGGCCCCCGACGGATCATCCGGGGGCCGTTGTATTTTAGAGATGTCATCAGCCCGGCAGACCCACCATCGCGCTCAGGGTCAAGCCGTGGTCTTGCGTCCCACCAGCCAGCCGACGATCGTGCAGAGCACGATCACGCCCGCCAGAATGCCGATCCACATCGCGAAGTTTCCGGCCACCATTTCGGTCACAACGTTGCGCCCGCTGTCGGTCAGGCCGATCACCGTCGCCACGAGGGTAAACGCACAGACGACCGCCGCGCCAAGGGCCGCGCCACCGGCAAGCCCCGATCCCGCCCCGTCATAAGGCTCGGCCATTACCATCCCAATTGTTCCGCCGCCCGCGGCCGAAGCCGAAACATCCGAGGCCGCGTTGGTTGGCTCAAAAAGGCCCGAGCTGCCCTGCGTATCGGCCGTCGCGCCATCCTCATCGCCCTTGTAGACATCCTCAAGCAGATCGGCACCGAGCGACGTGTCATCACCCTCGCGCGTCAGGTCGAGCAGGCCCGAGCCGCTGCCAACCGAATCGAGCGTCAACTCGGGCGCGGTCGCCGCATTGGTGATGCGCGTCACCGCGTTCGAGTCGCCCTCTTCGGTGCTTTCAGTATCAAAGATCGAGATTCCCGATCGCTCCTTGCTCGAAGCCTCGTCAATGGCGATCTCACCCGATCCGCCGCCCGCCGAATCGTCGAGCGCGAGCGTCAGGCCCGAGCCACCCTTGCTGTCGGCAAGCGGAATGTCGCCGGTATCATCGCCCGCCAGCAGATCGACCTGCTCGCGCTTGAACATCAGCCGATCGCGATCACGGAACTCCTGCAACTGCCCCGAACTCGCCAGCGCCTTCACCTCTTCGCTCGACTTCCCGAGCCTCTCGGCGGCTTCATCGATCGAATAGAACATCTTCGCCATGGGTCAAACTCCGGTTCGGGTGCAGCGTGCAATCGGGTCAGCAGTCGAAGAGGTAGGGTAACGACCACCGCCTCACTCTTCAACCTCCATACGCGGGGGAAACGTTAGGGGTTGATCGAACACAGCCATCATCTTGGTCC
>Ga0163144_10031702_pt1 | contig 10064 bp, 7 predicted proteins | sample OliLak19BULKMAT1_FD_123175 | JGI IMG/M metagenome (GOLD analysis project Ga0163144, IMG submission 123175) | Freshwater microbial mat bacterial communities from Lake Vanda, McMurdo Dry Valleys, Antarctica - Oligotrophic Lake LV.19.BULKMAT1 | ecosystem: Environmental > Aquatic > Freshwater > Lake...
CAGGCGAAAGAAAGTGTACCGCCGGAGCAGTACAACTCAACACAGTGAAAACACGTGATGGAAAACGGAGAATGCTTGGTAACATTTCACAATGAGGCAACGGGGGGGAATTTTAATTGTCGTCCATCAGCCGCAGTGCGTTCAAACGGAAAATCACGTTTGTCACGCGGGCGAGACTGTTACCCACAACAATGCCCCGCGCACCGTCGGGTACGTCAATACACCAGGGCAGTCTCGGATCGGTAGCCTCAAGAACAACCAGCTTGTTTTCAATTGTGCCCATGATCAGTTCCCCCAAATATCAGATGGCGTAAATTGTTCGAGATCGCCCAGGTCGCCGAGTTCATCCTCGGCGACCTGAGCGGATCATCCCTGCACGGCGCGGGTCGACGCGAGCGGCAGCGAGCGGGAGACCGCCCGAGCAGCGACGCCGATACACGACCCTCCGGCCACGACAGGATTCCGGTCCCCTGCGTGTGTACCTGCTCCCAATTGGAAAAGGGGCTCAGCATCCTGCCCACTCTCCCAATCAGTCACCCAATCACCACCAATAAACCCAGACAATCTCGCCCAGGCCCATTGACGGCCCCATGACGGACACACCCCCACGACTGAGCGACAGACCTGTATGAGATGCTGTCGGTCAGCCAGACGGAAGTACGCCAGACTGGAGAGCACTCCATTGTTGATCACGGACTGGAGATCCTGAATATTCCGTGCCTGTCCCAGGTCCACTGCTATGGTATTGATCGTGGCAATGACTCCCTGTTTCATCTCCAGGCACGGATTACCTTTTCTCCAACCAGTGACGTATCCTAGGAACTCACCCGTCGAGTTATGATCACGATGCAAGACATCCATCGCGCCAATGGTGAGACCCATCTGCTGCCCAGCGTCCATCAGTAGCCCGCCGAGGTCATCCAGACAATCACGCCGGCATGCAATGGCGAGATTGTCCGCGTAATGGATCAACACCGCGTTCCCCATCTCCCGCTCAATACGGGCTATGAGAGGACGCAGGTATAGCCCACATGCCAAAGGAGCAATGGCGCTCCCCTGTGGCACCCCGACACGCCGCTGATGCAGCGCTTGAAGCTGTGCTAAATCTGAAGGAGTTCCTTTGCCTGAGGCCGTCAGCTCCTGCTCACGGCGCTCGATAAGCCGGACAGGCGGACGGTTACGCAAATACGCCTCGGTCCAGCGCAACAGATGCCGATCCCCTATGTGCTCGTGGAACTCCTGCATGACCCGCGCCACGTAGATGCTGGGGAAGCAGTTGGCGAAGTCAGCCAGGATCAGGGCGTCGATACCCGGACGCTGCAACGCCTGCTTGAGGGCGCGAATGGCACCAAGACTGCCGCGACCTGGACGGAATCCATGACTCACCTGACTTAGCAGCGGGTCGAGGTGCGAGACGATGATGTTATAGATGGCGCGCTGGCGGATGCGATCTGCGTCGCTCGGCGGCAATATGACGCGGTAACCGCCCTTGTTCTTTTCCACCAGCACCAATCCGGAGGGCGCTGGCTGCCAGTCTGGCCCGAACATCGGCTCGACCAGGTTCTGAGCATAGCGGCGGATTCCCAGCGCTTTCATCTGCTCCCGGGTCGAGTCCGATAAACCGACAACCTCACCGCGCACGATCCCATCCATGTCCAAGTGGAACATGCTGGCGATCGCCGGCACCATTGACTGGGCACGATTATATAGTTTGACGGGGCTGCTCGGTTTTGCGGGGGTGAGAGGCATCCACACATTCCTGTTCCACGTGCGACCGATCATCCCATTGAGGATCGGTGGACTGCGCGGTTGACGGTGAACGTGTAGACGGTTAACGGTTAACAGGTGATCGAGGATGCAGAGCGAGGCTGCATACAACCAACCCATATACGGCCAATTGCCTTTTCGTCAACACCTCAGTTCTAATTTTGTGCACCGACCCTATGAAAAGAAATTTCACGGAATGCTTAAGTCTATCTTACGGCATACTACTGGGTGCCCTGCTTATATTATATGTAAGCCATTACACATAACAGAATGTTGAGTAGAGATTGTGCCCTGGGAGTAGCGCAAAAGAGTAATCGCGAAAACTGGATAGCTGCACCAGAACGTCATCTCTAAAGCCAATGACATCGATGGGCATTTCCGACGAAGGATGCAGTGTCAATCACCCAAAATATTGGGTGATTGACGCCGACAACGGCCGCAGTCGATACCTGCCCAGGAAGTTGTCAATCTTTCTCAAAGCCCTGACTGTTGAACTTGAGCGTCCGGCCGTTCTCCGTGACGGTCCGCACCACGTTCTTTGGCGCGCCAGCGGGTAATGGACTCCCCCAGGCCTTATCGACTGCATTCTTCATTTCGCTCCATGCAGCGTATTCGTTTTCACCCAAGGGAACCGTTACGGTGCGCTGCTGTCGCTTGAAATCCACGAAGGTAAGGTCTAAATCCGCCATTGGAACTGTCCCCGTCGCCTTCGTCCGTGGCATCACTTCGTCGATTCGGATTCGCCCGATACTTGTTGCCTTAACGCTTCATACAGTCCGGCATTATTCATCAATACGTCCTTCAGGCCGCTCCGGACGTTCTCTGAATTGATGGCTTGCGTGCTCATCGCTGTGTGCGCGTCGAGGGCGCTGATGATGGCGGCCATCAGTTCGGCTTTCAGGTCCGGCGAGTTCGCGAACTGCTCTTTGGTGTTGTTGTTTGCCTGCTGCTTGAGCTTTTCCGACTCCAGCAGCTTGCCCATCAGCACGTTGTTGACGTAAACCAGTTTGTCCTGGTCGGAGAGCTCGCCGTCGAATAAGTCGTTTAACTTTTGGATGATCTCGTTCAGCAGCGCCTTTTGCTTTTCCTGAATGCTGCCGCTGCCGGCTTCGGTGATCGGCTCCAGTTTGGGATTCTCACCGGCGCTCAACGGCATCGGGCTCTTCCCGCGGCTCTTCAAGTTGTGGTGAGTCAGGACGACCTTCGAGAGATCGATGCCTTCACGCTCGCGGCCGAAGTCCAGCAGCGGGATCAAGCGCTTGTAGAAGATGGAGCGCTTCTCGATCGCGGTGTTGCCGTAGTCGAAGATCTGCGACAGGAATGTGTAGAGCCGGATGAACGCGCCCATGTCCATTTTGAAGAGCTGCAGCGCGTCCATCTCGCCCTTCGCGGTCTCGATGGCGGCTTTGTCGCTCAGGACTGTCGCTGCTTTAAATGCCTCCTGCGCGGCCTTGTAGCGCTTCGTCAGCCGGTCCTGGACGGGCGCGATGGCGGCGACCAGATCACTCTGCTTGGCATTTGGCCGGAGCTCCACTTCAACGACGCGGTCGACCTCGAAGTCGTCGTAGTAGCCGGCAGAATCCAGTTTGGCGCGCAGGTCGTAGACCAGATTCGGGTCGGTGACGTCTGAGAGCTGCGCCGTTTCGTGGTACGTTTTGAACGCGGCCAGGACCTCTGCCGTGTCATTCACGAAGTCCAGAACATAAGTGGTGTCCTTACCCGGATGCGCCCGGTTGAGGCGCGACAAGGTCTGCACGGCCTGGATGCCGGCCAGGCGTTTATCGACGTACATGCCGCACAGCAGCGGCTGGTCGAAGCCAGTCTGGAATTTGTTCGCCACGAGCAGGATCTGGTACTCGTCGCTCTTGAAGGCTTCGCGGATGTCGCGGCCCTTCAGGTTGGGGTTCAGCGTTTTGCTGTGCTCGGTGAACGGATCGGGGCCGGAATCTTTGTCGTTGACCTCGCCGGAGAATGCCACCAGCGCGCCGATGGCGTAGCCGTGCTCCTTTATGTATTTGTTGATCGCCAGTTGCCAGCGCACCGCCTCTAGCCGGCTGCCCACGACCACCATCGCTTTGCCGTGCCCGTTCAGCAGCGGCGCGACGTACTGGCGGAAGTGCTCGACGACGATCTCGACCTTCTGCGAAATATTGTACGGATGCAGGCGCACCCAGCCCATGATGCCCTTCATGGCCGCGCTGCGTTCGACTTCCTTGTGATCGTATTCTTTGCCCTGATGCGCGAGCTTGAAGGCCAGCTTGTAGGTCGTGTAGTTCTGGAGCACATCGAGAATGAACTTCTCCTCAATGGCCTGGCGCATCGAGTACACGTGAAATGGCGCCGGCAGATTGCTCGGTCCTGCCGGCTTGCCCGGATCGGGGCGCGTGCCGAAGAGCTCCATCGTCTTGGTCTTCGGTGTGGCGGTGAAGGCGACGAAGGTGATGCCTTTGTCGTCGGCGCGGGCGGCCATCTGCGCAGTTAAAATGTCTTCGCTGCTGACCTCGCCGCCGTCGTTCAGTTCCTTGAGCTCTTCGGGCGAGAGCACCGCCTTCAGCTTGGATGCGGCCTCGCCGGACTGCGAACTGTGGGCTTCATCGGCGATGACGGCGAAGCGCTTGCCCTGCCGGGAAGTCAGTTCGTTCATCTTTTCATAAAGCGCGGGGAAAGTCTGAATCGTGCAGACTACGACTTTCTTTGTGCCGGATAAGGCTTCAGCCAGTTCGCCGCTCTTGCTGCCGCCTTCGCCTTTGATCGTGGCGACGACACCGCTGGTACGTTCGAAGTCGAAGATCGCGTCCTGCAATTGGGAGTCGATTACGTTGCGGTCCGAGACCACCAGCACGGAGTCGAAGAGTTTCTTGTGCTCGGCATCATGCAAGTCGGCCAGAAAGTGCGCCGTCCAGGCGATGGAGTTGGTCTTGCCCGAGCCGGCGGAATGCTGGATCAGATACTTGCCGCCCGGACCCTGCTTCAGCACCGCCGTCTGCAGTTTGCGCGTGGCGTCGAGCTGGTGGTAGCGCGGGAAGATGATCTTCTGGATCTGCTTTTTCTTATCCTTCGATGCCACCAGGTAGCGGCCCAGAATCTCCAGCCAACTCTGCCGCTGCCAGACCTTCTCCCAAAGATACGCGGTGCCGTGCCCGCCGCTGGCGTTCACCGGGTTGCCTGCGGCGCCGTTGTTGCCCTGATTGAACGGCAGGAAGATAGAGCCCGCGCCGTCCAGCCGCGTGGTCATCTGCGCTTCGCTGTTGCTGATGGCGAAGTGGACCAGCGCGCCGTTGGGAAACGAGAGCAGCGGCTCGGCGGCCTGGCCCTTGGGCTTGGGGTTGCGGTCGAAGCGGTACTGGTCGATGGCGTCGCCGATCTTCTGCGTGAAGTCCGTCTTCAGCTCGGCGGTGGCGACCGGCACGCCGTTGAGGAAGAGCACCAGATCGATGCTGTTCTCGTTCTGCTGCGAGTAGCGCACCTGCCGGATCACGCGCAGGCGGTTGGCGGCGTAGCGCGCCAGGATGTCGGGGTTTATGGCCAGAGCCGGCTTGAACTCGGCCAGCTTCAGCTTCTCTTTCAGGCCCAGCAGTTCGATGCCCTGGCGGAGCACATCCAGCGTGCCGCGCTGGTCGATCTGGTCGCGCAGGCGCGTGATTAACGTATCACGCGCGCTTGCGCCGTGGTTCTTGACGATGGCTTCCCAGGCTTTGGGTTGCGTGGCCTGCACCCAGGCCAGCACGTCATCCGGAAAGAGCGCCCGCGCCCGGTCGTACCTGGCCGCGTCACCTTCGGCGTAGAGCCAGCCGCTGGCGCCGAGGTGCTCGCAGATCTCGCACTCGAAGCTAATTTCTTTGTGAAGGCTCATTAGGTTCATCCATTTGCAGCACTATGTTACATCGTCACTATTCATCGACCTGTTTTTTCGACGCGGGACGCGCACGATACCGCTGTCGGGGATCGTTTGGCTGTGGATTAGTGAATTCCAAAAGTCTTTCGCGCTGCATTGGCGTGACCACCTTTTGCCGTAAGTAAACCTCAGCCCGATCCAGAAGTACCGCAAGTTCGTCGAGGGAGTAATCCTTCACACGGCACGCTCTTAGGACAAGCCTGCGGAGCGCGTCTGCGCCGCTTCTGCGCGGCAATTTTCGAATATCGTCTTGCAGTGTGTCTGGCAGCTCGGCTAGAAGCACAGTTCTCTTGCTCGGTTTTGGCAACTGCGAAGGTTTCCTGGCTAACTCCGAAGATAACGCTCCGGACTCCGAAGATAACGCTCCCAACTCCGAAGATAACACCTGTGACTCCGAAGGTTCCGCTCCGGCAAGAATCGCTCGCCAGGGATCGAGCAACTTTGGCGTCGGGACGTAAAACGTTGCCGAACCCTGCCCCTTCATTTGCAACAAATCAAGTTCTCGGAGGCGGCGTAGATGTTTGCTGGCATCAAGCGTGTCAGAATCTCGGTTAATATCGCGGTAGGACGAGTTGTTGATCGCCCCGACCTCACGCGCTGACACCAGCGCTCGCATTTCTTCATTCGACAAGTTCATCTCTTTGAACGTACTCAACCAATCCAGATCCTTCGGACCAAGGAAATGGTGGAAGAGCAGGAGTGCCAGAAAACTGTTGTTAGTACGATCAGACTCCAACACAGGCGGAGACAACTGCCGCTCATCCATCAACTCGCGCATCACGCGTATACCGCTTCCCTTGGTCTCCGCCAGCCGGACATCGTGGAACACCGCCGCGATCTTTGGGTTTCGCGTTTCCGATCCAGGCTCGCCAAGACGCTCTTCGGCCTTCAACGAGAATCCAGGATTTCGGATCTCCAATCGATTCGAATAGCGAATGATCTGGATCGAGCCATGCACGCGGTAGGAGCGGTGCATGACCGCGTTCGCCACGACTTCCCGGATCACACGGTCGGGGAGCAAGGGGATGTCCTTGCCCTGAACTTCACCTGCGGGAAGCGAAAACGCCTTCGGAAGGTCGTCGAGGATCGCAGCCCGCGTGCGCTGTACGGCGCGGATGAGAGGATCGCGGATTTCGATCGTGTCAAAGCGCCGATCAGGATCCTTGACCCAAGTTGTTCCAGGGATGCGGATATAGTCGATACGCATCATCGGGAACAACCGGCGGAGCGCTTTCGCCGTGCCGAAAAGTAGAATTCCGGCAACGGTTGCGCGCATCTTGCCCCCGTCTTCTTTAATGGCGCTGAGCGCAAGTAACAACTCTTCGTCCTTCCAGCGCAATTCGGACGCGCTGGAGTTCACGGCTTTGCGCAGACGCCGGTAATCGGCGACCGCTTCAGGATCAATGTCGGAGTATGTTGAGTCGCGAATAACTTGCTCATCGTAGCTTTCGCCACGGCGGTCCTGATAAAAGACCGCCATGTCGTCGTCTGTACAACGCTGGTCTGTTGATCCGATCCGGCGGTAGGCGCTGCCGGGAAGGGGTTCCTTTTTGAAGTGAATCGGCTTCGCGTGCTGGATTGCTTCGGGAACTTCAATAAGGAGCACCGTCTTCTCGCCGATCTTCTCCGCCTTGATCTCCGGCCGGATCACGGTATTGAAGCTCGCCGCGCACTGCGTCGCTATGTCCGCCTGCATCTGGTCCGGATTCTTTACGCCAACGACTTCATACATCGGCCACATGCTGTCTTCGACGAGCGTGACGCCGACAAGGATCGTGCCTCCGCCCAGATTCGGTTCGTTTGAGAATGCACAGATCGTTTCAAGGAGAGACCGTCCTACCTCGGAGCCTTTTTTCGCCTCGACACGTAAGCGTTCGTCCAACTGGTTTAATTCGGCAAACACTTCGGCAGCGGTCTTCACGTCAGGCATGTGCAGCCTCCACTTCCACCAGCCCGCGCACGTCGATCCTGCCGGTGCCAGTGGTGGCGGCCTGGAGGGTGAGGGCTTCGCGACTGGCGGTCGCTGCCTTATGGCGCACGGCGATGGCCAACTGTTTATCCTTTGGAAAGTGACCGATTCGGCTCGACCGCGTGCTTGTCATATACCACCTGTAGTGGTTTGAAGCGCGGCGGTTACACTGGTTGCGCGAGTTTCTAAAAAAAAGCGCTTTTCGAACGCTTTTGTTGATCTTGCAAACGGTTTGGATTTGGTTACTTATACGGATTGCACAGGTGCTGAAAAGAATCCTAAAAATTTGTTGGGACAAATCGAAAACGCTATTCGTTTTAGTATGGTTGAGGGGGGAGTGCAAGCGAGGTGAGACAGACCCGGGCGCGGTGGCATTCATGCAGCCCCCGTTTCAGCCAGCCCGCGCACGTCGATCTTGCCGGTGACGGCGGCGGAGATCAGCGCGGTGCGGCGTTCTTGCAGCAGATCGATGGCGCGCTGGGCTTCGGTGATAAGGGCGTCGAAATCCGAGCACCGTGATTCTAGGTATTGAACAATTCCCATTTGTTCGTTGATAGTGGGAACCACGCAAAAGAAGCCTTTCAACGCTGATTGAGGTAAGTTGTTTGCAAGCCCCTCCGCGCCGCTAATAGCACGCTCGATCTGTGAGCGCATGATGCGGGAGTTAAAGAGTGCCACGAGAAATTGTCGTTCAATACTGCGCTCGGGATAAATGCGAAAGATCTTATCCGACAGCATCAGCTTTGGACGCGTTGCCGTGATGTATGCAGCAGAGCCAACGAGTTCCGGGGAACCGCTCGCTCGCGACATCAAAACATCACCCGTATGAATTTCATACTCAGGTATTGGGTTGAGCGTTTGTGGGAGTGCTTTATTTTCCATTTCTACGAACACTCCGCGATTAACGCATCCGGACTTCAGGACTCCCCACTCTCCGGGTTCGGCTGGCCATCCGAAACATTCGGGGCTCCAGCCTTGCTCAATCCGCTGTATCACCCGACGAACCGACGCAACGGTCCAATGCGCTGGCACGTCACCGAGCCATTCGATGCCGGAGGGCTTCAGGGGGGCGTTGGGGTTCAGGCCTTTGGTGACGGCGTGGGAGATGACGGCCTGGCGTTTTTCTTTCAGCAGTTCAATCAGCCGCTGCTGCTCGGCCACCAGCGCGTCGATCTTTGAAGTCTCGCGGTCGAGGAAGGAAGCGATTGAGGTTTGATCGGCGAATGGCGGAAAAGGTATTCGCAGGTTACCGATCGCTTCAACTGAAAGCCCTGGTTGTGCGGCTGTAATTGAATATTGTCCCAAGTTCATTGTTCTGAGCAGTTCGCCTAGCCAAAATGGACTGCAATCCAATCTCGGCGTAACCACTACAGCGTGCTCCGAAGCCCAAAACTTTCCGGACGCATAATTGATGTTTCCGCACAAAGCACCCTGGCGACCAATCAACGCGAACTTTCCGTCATGCGTAAACTTTTCTGTAAATCCACGTAGCCCGTTGCCACCGTAGACCTGGAAATTACCAGTTTCACGAATTTCTTCTGCAGTGATCTGTTCGCCGCTTTGCATTGATACTGCATACTTCAATGCAATGACATTCCAATGCTCCGGCACCTCGCCCAGCCACTCCACGCCGCTGTCCTTGTACTTGGGGTATCGCGGGAAGCTCATGCGTCGCCTCCGTCCGGTGCGTTCTGGAGGTAGAACTCATGCAGCTTGGCCTGGAGCAGTTTTTTGTCTGGCAACTGAGTCTGATACTCGGCAATCAGCGCCGGGGAGAGCGTGCGGCTGAGAGCGAATTCGACGACCTCGGCATCTTTGCTGGCGCACAGCAGCACACCAATAGCCGGTTGTTCGTGGGCTTTCTTGACGTCCCGATCCAGCGCCTCCAGATAGAAACTGAGCTTGCCAAGATACTCCGGCTCGAAACGCCCCACCTTCAATTCAATGGCGACCAGACAATTCAGTCCGCGATGGAAAAACAGCAGGTCGAGCGCGAAGTCACGTCCGCCGACCTGTACGGGGTATTCGGACCCAATGAAACAGAAATCGCGCCCCAGCTCGATGAGGAAATCTTTCAGCTTAAGCAACAAGGCGCGTTGCAAGTCCGGTTCAGCGTGTTCGCGCGGCAGCTCCAAAAACTCAACGACATAGGCGTCTTTAAAAACCGACAGGGCATCAGGATGTAATTGTGTCACCAGTGGTGACACTTTCGGCGGGTGGAGGATGGTGCGCTCGAAAAGAGCGGTTTTCAGTTGTCGTTCCAATTCACGGCTCGACCATTGTTCCTGGATGGACATTCGCAGATAGAACTCTCGTTCCTCCGCACGCTTGCTTTGTCCCAGAATGATCAGATGATGCGTCCAAGGCAATTGTGTCAGCAGTGCTGGCACAATTGAACTACCCCGATATGTTTCGTAGAATTGCCGCATACGG
>Ga0163144_10031704_pt1 | contig 10063 bp, 7 predicted proteins | sample OliLak19BULKMAT1_FD_123175 | JGI IMG/M metagenome (GOLD analysis project Ga0163144, IMG submission 123175) | Freshwater microbial mat bacterial communities from Lake Vanda, McMurdo Dry Valleys, Antarctica - Oligotrophic Lake LV.19.BULKMAT1 | ecosystem: Environmental > Aquatic > Freshwater > Lake...
CCGTCACGCGAATGTCGGCCGTGGTCACCCCCCCCTTGGCCCCCTTGCTGACGACAATGTGATTGTGCGCGCGGGCCGCGATTTGGGGGAGATGGGTGATGGCGAAGACCTGATGATGCTCGGCCACGCGGCGCATGGTATCGCCCACGCAGAGTCCGACTTTCCCCCCGATGCCCGCGTCAACTTCATCGAAGACGAGCGTGGGTACGCCGTCCAATCGGGCCAGAATCGTCTTGAGCGCCAGCATAACGCGCGACAGCTCACCGCCAGATGCAACACGGGCCAACGCCCGCGCCTCGAGTCCCACGTTGAGGGCCACGCGATACTCGACGTCTTCCGCGCCGCTGCGCCCGGCGCGCTCGCGCGTGGTGAGCGCCACGGTCAGTCGTCCATCGGCCAGGCCCAGGTCCGGAAAGAGGGCATCTACATTCCGCTCCAGGGCACGGGCTGCCTTCGCACGCGAGCGACTGAGCCCTTCGCATTCGCGCTCGAGGGTGGCGGCGAGTTCGACCTCGCGCTGCGCGAGGGTTCCTAGGTCGAGTCCCGCCGTGTCCACCAGGTCCAGTTCCTCCCTCGCGTCGCGCAACGCCTCAAGCGCCGACTCGATCGTGCCGCCGTGCTTCCGGCTCAGCCGGAAGATCACGTCGCGCCGCCGCTCCATGTCCATGAGTCGCGCGGGGTCGGCATCGAGCCCGGCTTCGTAGTCACCCACTTCGCGCGACAGCTCTTCGAGTTGAACGAAGGCAGCATCGAGCATGTCCTGAAGCCGCTCGAGCGATGGATCGAGTCGCACCGCCGAGCCTAACGCGCGCTGCGCGGCACCGAGCTGACGGAGCGCGGACTCCTCGTCCCCGTCGATGGCCTCGCGCAGGTGGGCGGAGTGGGCGCGCAGTTCCACCACGTGCGAGAGTCGGCGCACGTCGTCTTCGAGCTTCGCATCCTCACCGACGACCAGCTTGGCCTCCGACAACTCCTTCGACACGTGGCGCAGATAATCAGCGCGCTTCTCGGCCGCCACACGACGAGCGGCGAGCGACGAAATCTGCTCGCGCACCGAGGCGACGGCGTCATAGGTCGCGGCCACTCGCGCGCTCCGCTCCAGCGCGCCACCGAATGCGTCGAGCACCGAACGCTGCACGTCGGCCTGCAGCAGCGTCTGCGACTCATGCTGTCCATGAATATTGACCAGTGCCCGCCCAGCTTCCGCCAGGGCGCTCGTCGTGACGGAGGTGCCATTGATCCAGGCACGGCTGCGGCCCGCGCTGGCGATCTCGCGCCGCAGCACCACCAGCCCATCCTCCACTTCGATACCGCGTTCGTCCAGTGCCGCGACCACGTCGGGACGGGTGGTGGCGTCGAACACTCCTTCCACGCTGGCTTTGTCGGCCCCGGTGCGCACCAGGTCGGCGCCCCCTCGTTCGCCCAACAAGAGCCCGAGCGCTTCGACGATGATCGACTTCCCCGCCCCGGTTTCGCCGGACAGCACGTTGAATCCCGCGCGCAATGGGAGCGCAACGGACTCGATGATCGCCACGTTTCGAATGCGAAGTTCGGTGAGCATGCGGCTAACTCGCTGCGCTACCGGTCGAGCTCCACCCCAATTTGCGGCGCATGCGCGAGAAAAACGTCATCTCCGGAAAGCGCACGAGCAGCACCACGCGCCCGGCCCGCCGAATGGTCAGCGATTGCCGGCTTCCAAAGGTCGTACCGATCTGCCCGTCGATCGTTACCAATTGATCGCTGTCATCATCCTCAACACGCACCACGACGGTCGCCGACGGCGGGAGCACCAGGGGTCGAATGGAGAGCGAGTGCGCCGAGATGGGGGCGAGGAGGATGGACTCCAGCGCGGGGTCAACGACGGGTCCACCGGCGGACAGCGCGTACGCCGTGGAGCCGGTGGGTGTCGCGATGACCACGCCGTCGGCCGCGTACTGGGCAATCTCTTCGCCATTCACCTCGAGGTGTAGCCGCATCACGCGCGCCTTGCCCCCCTGCTTGAGCACCACGTCGTTGAGTGCGTACCACCTTGCCGCCGGCTCACCGTCGTTGGCCACCGTGGCCTTCAGCGCCATGCGCGCATCGGACACGTAGTCGCCGGCCACAAAGCGGCCTAACGCTTCCTCGATGTCGTCTCTCCCGCACGCGGTAAGGAATCCCAGCCGACCGAGATTGACGCCGAGGATCGGGACCTCGCGACCGCCGAGGAATCGGGCTCCCCGGAGCAGCGTCCCGTCGCCACCTAACGTGAGCAAGGCGTCGATCTGCGACGGCTCGTGCATGACGGCCGCTCCCGCAAAATACCCCGCCAACTCCGGCTCGAAGGTGAGCGTGATGGCTAACGACGCCGACATCTCCCGGAGGGACTCCACCAGCGACGCCACGTCATCGTAGCCGCGGTGACCCACCACACCGACACGAATCACCCGGCAATCGCCTCGCTCTCGTGCAAGGCGCGCACGCGAGCTGCAATTCCGGACGCATCGATGCCGCACGACGCCAGCTGCCGTGACCGCGACGCCGAAACGATAATCCGGTCCGGCACGCCGAGCGCGACGACTCGTACGCTTGGCTCCTGCGACTCGACGATACGCGCCAAGTACGCGCCGAAGCCGTTCAGCACCGTCCCTTCCTCGACCGTGACCACGAGCTTGTGGCCCACCAGGAGCGCGGCCAGCGTGACCTCGTCGTACGGTTTGAGAAAGCGGCAGTTGACCACCGTGACATCGAGTCCCTCCGTGCCTAACGCGTCGGCGGCGGAGAGCGACTCGTTGACCATCGTGCCGACGGCGAGAATCGCCACCCCATCTCCACCCCGGCGCAGCACCTCCCACGTGCCGTACGGCGTGGCGGGAATTTCGGCCATGGGCGGCACGAGATCCGGAGCGGCGGCGCGCGGATACCGGAGGCAGAACGGTCCCGAGACATGCTGTACGGCCGCGCGAAGGAGGGCGAGCAGCTCGGTCCCGTCTTTGGGCGCGGTCACGGTCATGTTGGGCACCGCCAGCATGTATGCGATGTCGTACAGTCCCATGTGCGTCTCGCCGTCTTCTCCCACCAACCCCGCCCGGTCCATGGCGAAGACCACGGGGAGGGACTGCAACGCTACGTCATGAATCAGGTTGTCGTAGGCGCGCTGCAGAAACGTCGAGTAGATGGCCGCCACCGGCCGCACGCCGCGCGTCGCCATGCCAGCGGCGAAGGTCACCGCGTGTCCCTCAGCAATACCTACATCGAAAAAGCGGGACGGATGCGCCAGGGCTACAACTCCGGTGCCGGTGCCACTCGGCATGGCGGCCGTGATGGCGACCACCTCGGCGTGCTCGCTCATCAACTCGCTCAGCCCCTTGCCGAACACCGCCGTGTAGGCCGGATTTGCGGTGGAGCGCGTGAGCTGCTTGCCTGTGGACGGATCGTGGCCCGGCGGAAGGGCATGCCACTTCTCCACATGCTCGCCAGCGGGAAATCCACGCCCCTTCTGGGTGATCACGTGCACCAGGCGAGGTCCACCACGCTGCCGCACGACCTCGAAGGTGTCGAGCAGCACGTCGATGTCGTGGCCGTCGATGGGGCCGAAATAGCGAAGCCCCAACTCTTCGAACAGCACGCCGGGTGTGAGGAACGACTTGACGCTCTCTTCCCACTTGCGTACCAGGGTATTCAAGGGCTCATGCGATCCCACCAGCGCACCAATCTTGTCGCGCACGCGATTGTAGATCGGATTGCGTTGCACCTGCGAGAGGTAGCGGTGCATCGCTCCGACATTCGGCGCAATCGACATCTCGTTGTCGTTGAGCACCACCACCACGTCGCGATCGGAATGTCCGGTGTTGTTGAGCCCTTCGTAGGCCAGTCCGCTCGAGAGCGAGCCGTCACCGATGATGGCCACCACTTTGTAGTCGTCGCCCTGCAGATCCCTCGCGGCCGCCATACCTAACGCGGCAGAAATCGAGGTGGCCGCATGTCCGGCGCCGAAGGTGTCGTACTCACTCTCGCTTCGCTTGAGGAAGCCCGACAGCCCCCCCTCCGTACGCAGCGTTTCCATCCGGCCGTTCCGCCCGGTGAGCAGTTTGTGCGGATAGCCCTGGTGGCCGACGTCCCATACGAGTTGGTCTGTCGGTGTGTCAAAGACAAAATGCAGGGCGATGGTCAACTCCACGACGCCCAGCCCGGCGCCGATGTGCCCACCCGTGCGCGAGCAGATGTCGATGAGCCGAGCCCGCATTTCATCGGCGAGCGTGCGCAATTCCGGGCGCGTGAGGCCGCGAATGTCGGCGGGCGAGCGAATGCGATCCAGAATGGTCATGCAGGTAAGCTATAGGGACGGAAATGGTTCGCTACAACGTACGGCGCGCTCACCGAGCCGCCGACGTCGCCTACGTCAGCATCGGCGGGCCACGACGTAGCGCGCCATGGCCTCCAGCGCCACCGACTCGATGCCGGCACCACGAAGCGCCGCGCACCCCTGCTTCACTAACGCCTCGGCGCGCCGCCGCGCTCCCTCCACTCCCAAGAGAGCCGGGTACGTGCTTTTCTGCAGGGCGAGATCGCGTCCGGCGGTCTTTCCGAGCTCGTCGCTCGTCGCCGTCACATCCAGCACGTCGTCGGCAATCTGAAAGGCGAGGCCGATGTCGGCGCCATATTGCGAGAGCGCGGCGAGGCTGGCCTCATTGGCGCGGGCCGCGCGGGCCCCAATGCGCACCGACGCTTCGATCAGGGCCCCTGTCTTTCCCCGGTGAATCCGCTCCAGCGCGGAGAGCCCGAGCACATCGCCCCCGCCTTCGGCATCGAGGTCCAGCAACTGGCCACCGATCATTCCGCCTCCGCCGGCAGACTTCATGAGGTCGCGCACAATCTCACCCGATTCGATGGCCGACAACCCGAGCGCCCGGGCGGCACGAAATGACGCCCGAGCGGCCAGTGGCACCATCGCCATGCCGGCCGTTGTTGCCACGGCCACGTCGAAGGCCCGGTGCACCGTCGGTCGTCCGCGGCGTACATCGTCGTCGTCCATGCAGGGGAGGTCGTCGTGCACCAATGAGTACGCGTGTACCACTTCGACCGAGGCCGCCAGCGCGGTAGCGTCTGCCCGACCTCCGCACGCGTGATAGCCATGCAGCACGAGAAAGCCACGCAATCGCTTTCCTTCGCCTAACAATGCATAGCGAATCGCCGCCGCCACGCGTGGAGTGAAGACGTCGCGTGTATCGTCGCACAGGCGGGCCAGCGCCGCGTCGATCGCCACCCGCTCGACGGCGAGCGCCCCCGAGATGTCAGGCACCGAAGTCGGCAGCTTCGAGCACGCCGTTGGCCCGTTCGGTCAGCACCTTCACGCTCGCCTCGGCACGGCTCAGTTCCGCCGATGCTGCGCGCAGTTGCTCAATCCCTTCTTCGAACAGTCCGAGGGCGCGGTCGAGGGAGAGCTCCTCGCGCTCCATCTCCTCGACGATTGCCTCGAGCCGAGCCAGCGATTGTTCAAACGTTGCCATCAGCGCCCCTCCTCCTGCGTGTCGTCGGTAAGCCTGACGCGCTCGACGCGCGTGTCCACCCGGCCATCGCGGAACCGAATCTGCACGGCATCGCCCGGCTGCATTCCACGCGCTGCAGTCGCCACGTGCCCGTCCGCAGTGGTGGCCACCACGTAACCGCGGCCCATGGTGGCCAGCGGCGAAAGCGCGTGCAATCGGCCGGCGATTCCCTCCAATCCCAGGCGCCGATGTTCTACAATTCGGCGCGCCGCCAATCCGCTACGCCGAGCGCTCTGTTCCAGGTGGCGGCGCCCATCGCGCACGACCAGGCCCGCCCCTTCCTGCAGCTGACGGCCCAGCGTGGCCACCGCGCGCTGCAAGTCGGACAACACGGGCACCGCACGCTCCGCCGCCGCCGACGGCGTGGGCGCGCGCCAGTCAGCGACCAGGTCGCAGATGGAAATGTCCACTTCATGTCCTACGGCGGAAATGATCGGAATCGACGACGCCGCAACCTTTCGCGCTACCCGCTCATCGTTGAAGCTCCAAAGGTCTTCGCGCGAGCCACCGCCGCGCCCGATAATCGCGACATCGGCTCCCCCCCACGCCTCCAACCGGTCGAGCGCCGCACACAGCGAGGCGGGCGCATTTTCACCCTGTACCGCCGCCGGTATGAGCACCAATTCCACCAAAGGGTTTCGCCGACGTGCGACCGAAATGATGTCGTGCAGTGCTGCGCCATCGGCGCTCGTAATCACAGCGATACGACGAGGGAGGAATGGAAGGGGGCGCTTTCGTGCCGGGTCCAGCAGCCCATCTCGCTCCAACCGGCCACGCGTCTCCTCGAACGCCTTTCGCCAGAGTCCATCGCCCACCGCATCGAGCGACTTGACGGCGAATTGCAGATCACCACGCGCGGCGTACACCGTCACGTCGCCCAACACGACGACTGACATTCCTTCGTCGGGCGCGGCGGGTATGCGCCGCGTATCGCGGGCCCACACCACGCAGCGGACAGACGCTTCCCTATCGCGTAGCGCGAAGTACCAGTGCCCGTTGCGGTGCTGCTTGAAGTCGGTGACCTCTCCGCGTACCCAGATGGGCGGAAAGGCGCCTTCCAGCACGTCCTTGATGGTGCGGGTGAGTGTCGCGACCGACACCGCACTGGCCGCGTTCTCCCCCGGGGTGGCTTCGGCGTACTGGAGGGCGAAGGCCTCGTCGCGCGCGATCAACGCCCCTCCAGCAGACGTTCCCTCACCTAACGAGAAGAGGTCGGTGGATTCGGCGGCGGGGGCAGCACTGCGCGGCGGCCGACGCTTGGCCGTCACACGCCTGCCTGGCGCGCGGCGCGCACGGTGTTCTTGAGCAGCATGGCGATGGTCATCGGGCCGACCCCGCCGGGTACCGGGCTGATGACCGACGCCACCTGCGACGCGCTCTCGTACTGCACGTCGCCCACCAGCCGATAGCCTCGGCTCACCGAATCGTCGGGCACCCGGTTGATTCCCACGTCGATAAGTACCGCTCCGGGACGGATCATGTCGCCGGTGATAGCCTCGGGCTTCCCGATGGCGGCAATGACGATATCGGCCCGTCGCGTATGCGAGGCCAGATTTCTCGTGCGCGAATGGCAGATGGTCACCGTGCAGTCGCCCCCAACTCCGCTCTGCACCAGGAGGGCCGCCATCGGCTTCCCCACGATGTTGCTGCGCCCGATTACCACCACGTCCTGTCCGGCGGTAGACACGCCGTAACGCACGAGCAGTTCCTGCACGCCGAGGGGGGTACACGGCGAGAATCCGTCCTTCTCCCCTATCAGCAGCTTTCCCACGTTCACCGGGTGAAAACCGTCGACGTCCTTCTCAGGTGCAATGCGGCGCACGACAGTGTTTGTGTCCATGTGCGCGGGCAGTGGACTCTGCACCAGGATGCCATGCACCGTGACGTCGGCATTGAGCCGATCGATCAGCACTTCGAGCTCGCCCTGCGAGGCGTTGGCCGGCAGGCGAATAATCTCACCCTTCATGCCCACTTCGGCGCTCGCCTTTTCCTTCGACTTCACGTAACTCTGGCTCGCCGGATCCGCCCCGACAATGACCACCGTAAGGCCCGGCGTTATGCCGCGCGCCTTCAACTCGGCCACTTCCCTGGCCACATCGGCGCGTACGGCCCTGGCCACCGCCACTCCATCGATACGGGTGGCCACGCCTAACGAGCTACCGGGCGACATCGACCGCTCGCGTTTCGCGAATGACGACCACCTTGATCTGGCCGGGATACTGCAACTCCGCCTCGATGCGCCTCGCAATTTCGTCGGCCAGCGCCGCCATACGTGCATCATCCACCCCCTCGGGCGTGACGATGACGCGGAGTTCACGCCCGGCCTGGATGGCGAAGACTTTGTCCACACCGCGATAGCTGGCGGCAATCTTCTCCAGCCCTTCCAGACGCTTCACGTACGTTTCGAACGCCTCGCGCCGAGCCCCGGGACGCGAGCCCGATATCGCGTCGGCCGCCTGCACCAGCACCGAGACCTCGCTCTCGTGCGGCACATCGTCGTGGTGCGCCGCGATCGCGTTGATGATGAGCGGGTGTTCACCGTAGCGAGTTGCCACTTCGACGCCGAGCTGCACGTGCGTTCCCTCGTGCTCGTGAGTGAGCACCTTGCCGATGTCGTGCAGCAAGGCCCCGCGCTTGGCCATGGCGACATCGAGGCCGAGTTCAGCCGCCATGATGCCCGCCAGGTGGGCCACCTCTTTGGAATGGTCGAGGATGTTCTGTCCGTAGCTGGTGCGCCATTTCATGCGCCCGATGAGCTTGATGATCTCGGGATGTAGTCCGTGCGTTCCGGTTTCGTACGCCGCCTGCTCACCAAGCTCGACAATCTGCACGTCCACTTCCTTGCGTGACTTGGCGACCACTTCTTCGATGCGCCCCGGATGGATGCGGCCGTCGGTGACCAGCTTCTCCAACGACAGGCGGGCGATCTCGCGGCGAATGGGATCGAAGCACGACACCACCACCGTGTCGGGAGTGTCGTCGATCACCACGTCCACTCCGGTCGCCAGCTCGAAGGCACGAATGTTTCGCCCTTCGCGACCGATAATGCGCCCCTTCATTTCATCATTGGGGAGCGCGACCGACGACACGGAAATTTCGCTGGTGTGCTCTGACGCGATGCGCTGCACGGCGAGCGCGACGATCTTCTTGGCCTCTCGGTCGGCGGTCTTCTTGGCCGACTCGCGAATCTCGCGCAATCGATTGGCCGCGTCCGCTTCGGCTTCGCGCTCGAGGCGCGAGATCAGCTCCGCCTTCGCCTCGGTGGCCGACATCCCGGCCATGATTTCCAAACGACGACGCTCCTCGGTGATGAGCTTGTCGAGCTCCTGCTCGCGCTCGCTGATCGATTTTTCCTTCCGCCCGAGATCGCTCGCGCGGCGACTCACGTCGCGGTCGCGCTGCTCCATTAGGTCCACCTTTTTCTCGACCTGCGACTCGCGATCGTCGACGCGGCGCTCCTCACGTTCCACCTCCTCGCGACGGTGGCGCGCTTCTACCTCCCACGATTCGCGAATCTTGATGAGCTCTTCCTTTCCAGACAATACCGCACTCTTGCGTGCCGATTCCGCTTCGCGCTCCGCATCGCCGAGTATGCGCTTGGTCAACTCTTCAGCCGACGATTTCGCCGAGCGCTGCGTAGCGAGTTCCGACAAACGGCCGAGCTTGCGACCGAAAATAAAAAACGCCGCAGAGGCGAAAACGCAGAGCACGCCAAGCGCGGCGACGAGAATCGTCGAATTCATGTCGATCTATGCTCCAGCGCGGAGGACTCCGCGACGTCGAAGGAAAACCACCTCCGACCACGTATGGAGCTCGTGACGTTGGGCTTCCGACGCCGTGCCGACGAAGGGCATGGGATGGGAAGCGCTAAGTCGTGCAGGAGCTTCAACCTACGCGCCGGTGGTTCACTTGGACCCAAGCTACTGGCGCATCACACAAATGGCAATCAGCCGGGTGGGAAGGGCGAAGAGAATGGCGCGCGCCTACCGGTCTGCGGGTCAGAAAGGTTCATCGCGCAGCCTTCGACGCTCGCGAAACGCCCGATGATCGGATCGCTGAAAGCAGCCGAGTGTACGACCGATTCGACCAAGCGCTGCAGGCGACGAGAGCTTGGCGCACGAGACACTCGGTCGCCACGCACGGCAAAATCACAGTCGAGAGCAGATGATGATTGGAGCGGGCAAGACAACGGACTATCTCGCCAACGAGCGAACCTTTCTCGCGTGGATACGTACCAGCCTCGCGATCATCAGTCTCGGATTCGTGGTTGCAAAGTTCAGCGTCTGGCTCCGAGAGCTGGCGGCGGGGATCAATCCGCAGACGCCGATCCGGAGCGCCGGTGCGTCAATGCCGCTCGGAATCGCGATGATTTCGCTGGGCAGCCTGCTCGCGGTCCTCGCCCTGTTGCACTTCCAATCCGTCAAGCGTGCTATCTCGCGCGGAGACGTCGGTGGTCACGACCACCTCGTTGTCGGCGTGGCCATCGCTGTCGGGCTGCTCGGTATGTTAATGATTTACTACATACTGTCGGCGGC
>Ga0163144_10031705_pt1 | contig 10063 bp, 8 predicted proteins | sample OliLak19BULKMAT1_FD_123175 | JGI IMG/M metagenome (GOLD analysis project Ga0163144, IMG submission 123175) | Freshwater microbial mat bacterial communities from Lake Vanda, McMurdo Dry Valleys, Antarctica - Oligotrophic Lake LV.19.BULKMAT1 | ecosystem: Environmental > Aquatic > Freshwater > Lake...
ATACTACCTCTTCTACCTATCATTATTGGGTCTTCGGAGACCGAAGGTAGGCGTATATCGAAGCGATCGCTTGTGGTGATTGGGTCACTGTCTGTTTCGGTTATTGTATTCACAATACTCCTCAAAGCCACAACACTGCTTATCGATATTCCTCAAATGTTTTGGAATGTGTTTTCTGGCACAGTCATAATACTTGTTGGTCTTGCTGTTGTGTTCCCATCGCTTTGGGCGCGTATCCCATTCGTACAAAAGATAAGTACGTTGGGTAATAAAGCTATCGGTACTGGATATCAAAAAAAGAACTACTCCGGCGATGCGCTCATAGGACTTGCACTTGGACCGGTTTTTACTACCTGTTCTCCGACATACTTATTTATCATCGCCACCATCCTTCCAGCAGGATTTTTGGTGGGCTTTGTGTATCTCTTGGGATTCACCTTAGGCCTTGCTGTCTCACTTCTACTCATTGCATATTTTGGTGGGCAACTGGTGAATAAAATTACAAGTCGTATGGGTACAGCTAACAGAGTTAAACAGGTTTTTGGGGTACTGATTATTCTTGTGGGTGTAGCTATTCTTACCGGGTACGACAAAAAAATTGAAACGGCAATCCTTGATTCTGGTTATGGAGCGACTATTAATTTTGAAGAATCACTCATCGAGAGATTTGCTCCTAAACATAATTCCATACAAGAACAATCTTCGGTGAATAAATCCTATGAAATCATTACTCTTGCAGGTGGATGTTTCTGGTGTACAGAAGCTTATTTTCAAGAGGAAGAAGGAATTGTTGATGCTGTGTCTGGATATGCTGGAGGAGAGGAATCAAATGCTTCTTACCTATTGGTTGCAAAAGGAACAACAAAGCATCGCGAAGCGGTGCAAGTTACGTATGATCCAAATATAATTTCAACAGAAGGAGTGTTCGATATTTATTGGTCACACATAGATCCAACAAATACCGAGGGTCAGTTTGCCGATAAAGGGTTTCAATACACAAGCGCCATCTTCTATCAGAACAAAGAACAAGAAGCTATCGCTCGTGATGCAAAAATGCGATTAGAAAAAAGTGGGGTGTTCGCTAAACCAATTGCAACGGAGATTCTGCTGTTGACCACTTTCTTTAAAGCAGAAGAATATCATCAAGACTACTACAAAAAAGCATCTGATCACTATGAGCGATACAAGAAAGGTTCGGGTAGGGCTTCGTTTGTAGAAGAAACATGGGCAAAGGATGCTGCGATACACTTTTTACAATCTGAACAAACAGAAATTATAAAAAAAGAGACATCAAAAAGAGATGACTACAGTTATACCGATGAAGAGATTGCAGAGATGTTAAAAAATTTAGATCCTCTTGCATACCATGTGGTAGCCGAGAATGGAACCGAATCTCCGTTCAATAATGCCTATTGGGACAATAAAGCAGATGGAATATATGTTGATAAAGTAACGGGAAAGCCTCTCTTTTCTAGTGCACACAAGTACGATTCTGGTACAGGATGGCCAAGTTTCTGGAGAACTATTGATGATGATTCGGTCACGATGCACGAAGATAATTCACTTTCGACCACTCGTACAGAAATACGAAGTGATTCAGGACATGTGGGGCATGTGTTCGAAGATGGTCCAAAAGAAGAGGGTGGTAGACGATTCTGCACCAATTCTGCGTCACTGCTCTTTGTTTCAAAAGAAGACATGGGAAAAGATGGCTACGAGGAATATTTGTATCTGTTTGAAAAGTCTGTATAAAAAAACTAGCTATTGTTTGTTCGGGTTAAAGGGGTCGGGTACCTTTAATCATAAATTTTAGGTAGAAAATGCTTTAAAAAATGACATTGTATACATTAGTCATGTAAAGTATACTTTACATATGAATACATTAAACCAAGAAGAAGAGAACGTTATTCTGCACAAGGGCACAGAGGCTCCATTTGTAGGTGAATATGTGCACACTAAAGAAATGGGTGTATACGTCTGTAAGCAATGTAATGCTCCGCTGTATGATTCTAAAAGTAAGTTCGAATCTACTTGTGGATGGCCGAGTTTCGATGATGAAATTTCAGGAGCAATTGATAAAAGTTTGGATGCCGATGGAATGCGTACAGAGATCACGTGTGCAAAATGTGGAGGGCATTTGGGGCACATATTTAAAGGTGAACATCTAACTGACAAAGATGTGAGACATTGTGTAAATTCTATTTCATTAAAATTTTTTCCAGGAAAATAATTGTATGCTTAAAAAGGCTATATTTGCAGGGGGTTGCTTTTGGGGACTTCAGGATCTGATAAGAAAACAAGACGGTATAGTAAAAACACAAGTTGGATATACGGGCGGAAGTGTTGAAAATCCAACGTATGAAAATCATACAGGACATGCCGAAGCTGTAGAGATTGAATACGATAGTGAGAAAACTTCTTATGAGAAACTTCTGGATTTCTTTTTCCAAATTCACAATCCGACCACTCTAAATCAACAAGGAAATGATCGGGGTACCTCATACAGGTCTGCTATTTTTTATGCAGATAATGAAGAGAAAAAAGAAACTGAAAATTTTATAGATATTGTAAATAAATCAAAACGCTGGAAAGATCCTGTTGTTACAACACTAGAGCTATTTAAAAAGTTTTATCCTGCCGAAGATTATCATCAAGATTATTTAGAAAAGAATCCGGGTGGCTACACGTGCCATGCTATATATTTTGATAGTTATTTGAAAAAATGACATTTCAAAATAAATTAATTACTGTTGCTGTTGTTATGGTTTGTATCGGTGCAATACAAACTCTTAAAACAGGCACAGCTTTGCAAAATAGTAAAATTGAACTCGCACAAGATGTGTTGGTTACATATGTAAATGTTCCAACGCTAAGTAGATATAACTCACAATCTTTTATAAAGCCTTCGTTGGCCGAACTTCGTAAAATACTTACTCCGCTTCAATATCAGGTTACGCAAGAAGAAGGCACTGAGCGTCCTTATACTAATGAATATGATAAGAATACGAATCAGGGATTGTATGTAGATATTGTCTAAGGCGAACCACTTTTTTCTTCAAAAGATAAATATGATTCTGGTACCGGCTGGCCATCTTTTGTAAAACCGATTTCTGTAAGTGCAGTTACTGAAAAAGAGACTGATGGAGTGTTTGGTTCGCGTATTGAGATTCGAACTCTCGGTGGGTTTCCCCACATCACGTTTCCAACGTGGCGCACCAGACCACTATGCGAACCCTCCGTATTTTCAGTACCATAATAGTATTATGGTAGATGAATCCTTTAAAGATTTTATACGAGACCAGCTTCAAGATATTCCAGAGGTGTGGTCGAGGAAGATGTTTGGTGGTTTTGGTCTATACGCGGGTAAAACTTTCTTTGGCATTATTTCTGATGATGTTTTGTATTTCAAAACCAATGAAAAAAGCATAAAATTATATACTGAAAAGGGAATGAAGCCGTTTGCACCAAGTGAAAAGCAGGTTTTGAAAAATTATTACGAAGTGCCGGCAGATTTATTGGAAAACCCTGTTGAACTTGCTCTCTTAGCGCAAACGGCGGTAGGATTAATATAAGTCTGCTGGTTTCTTAATACTAGTTACTAATTATTAACTTATCAACTACTAAATATATGTACGCAATAGAAATAAGTTGGTTCGCAATTATAGTCGCAACATTGCTCGCTCAAGTGGTTGGTTTTGTGTGGTATTCACCAGCTGTGTTTTGGAAGAAATGGATAGTGCTCTCAGGTTTCAATGAAAACGACATTCATGATTCAAAAAGTAAAGGAATGGCAAAAATCATTACGATTTCAATACTGTCTACTTTTGTTATGTCCTATGTTGTAGCGCATCTTGTAACTCTCCTTGTTATAACTACCGCAAGTAAAGCTTTAATGCTTGCATTTTGGCTCTGGCTCGGTTTTATGGCTACAAATACTGCTCATGATTTTCTCTGGTCACCAAAACCTAAGCCATGGGCTCTCTATGTTCTGAATAATGGGCATCATTTCCTTGCTCTTGCTGTTATGACTTTAACTCTCTATTTCCTTTTGTAATTAGAATATTCTCAATACAAGAGATCGTAAAACCACCTTAAGGGGTGGTTTTTGTTATAATAGAAACGTGAAAAAGACTTTTTTTGCAGTGTTTATTCTCCTTAGTATTGTGATTTTTCTTTTGATATCTCTCAAGGAAAGGGAGGTGTCTCATGCTATAAAAGCTCAGACGGTTTCAATCGGCGGAAAAACATTTCAAGCTGAAATTCTCGATACTGATGCAAAAAGAATTCAAGGTTTATCGGGAAGAGAATTTCTTGTAACAAATACAGTGATGTTTTTTGTTTTCGAAAAAGAAGACGTGTATGGCATTTGGATGAAGGATATGAAATTCTCGATTGATATCCTATGGCTTAATAAAAACCTTGAAATTGTTCATATTGAGAATTCAGTTTCGCCCGAAACATTTCCAAAAGTTTTTTATCCAAGCTCAAGAGTACTCTATGTTATAGAAACAGTTGCCGGATTCTCTTTAGAAAATGAAATTCGTGTTGGAGATAGGGTACAAATTTGAGAAACCCAACCCTAAAAAGTTGTTATCTGTAGGTCTTTTTTAGCTCAAAAAAAGCTGAGGTATAGACATGAATTTTTTTTTGTATCATGTAGGGTTTTTTAGCTGTTATCCACATAACGTTCTCAGGTAATTTTTTATAAAATAGTTAGACCTTAATTTTGCTGAATTTTTACGAGCCTTATTCATTCGAACACTATGTCCATACACATTACCAAGCACGATGGTTCAAAAGAACTCTTTGACGCTGATCAAATCAACCGTTCGATTGAACGTGCGTGTCGAGGTCTTCTTGACCCGATTAGTATGGTGACCCAGATTGCAACTGAGACAAGGCTCACTCTTTTTGATGGAATAACAACTGAAGAAATGGATCAGGCGACGATCAACGCTGCTGTTCAAAATATTAAAGAGGATATTAAGTACGATAAAGTTGCAGTACGACTTCTTCTTAAAACTATTTACCGCAAAGTTGTAGGTGAGTACGATAAAGATTCTACTGAAGATCTGAAAAAGGGTCATAAGATTGCTTTTGTTGAGTACGTAAAAAAGGGGGTTGCAGAAAATCGCCTTCATCCTGATATGGTTTCAAAGTTCGATCTGACTGTGTTGGCGGACGCATTGCGTCTCGATCGTGATGAGCTTTTTACCTATGCAGGACTTGATGGTTTGATGAATCGCTACAGTATTCGAGACACAAAACAGCAGTATCTGGAGACTCCACAAATTTTCTTTATGCGTGTTGCGATGGGGCTTTCTTATAATGAAAAGAACCCGACCGAGTGGGCGAAGAAGTTCTACAATAAAATGTCGAAAATGGAGTTTATTGCTGGTGGTTCAACCAATCTTGGATCAGGCACAGTAAAGGCTGCTCTTTCAAACTGTTTCCTTCTTGAGATTCATGACGATATGCAGCACATTGCAAAGTCTGTTGCTGATGTGATGCTTCTTTCAAAAGGTTCTGGAGGACTCGGTGCATCTGTCACAAAACTTCGTGCTGCGGGTTCACCTCTGAAGTCAAATTTTGGTGGCGTTTCAACAGGTCCAACTCCTTTTGCTAAAATTATCGACACTGCTATCCGCGCAATTCAGCGTGGCGGAAAGAAAAAAGGCGCACTCGCGTTCTATATGGAAAACTGGCATCTTGATTTTCCTGAATTTCTTGAATGGAAGCACAATGCAGGAGATGACTATATGCGTATGAGAACAGCAAATACAGCTGTCTTTATGACGGATGAGTTTATGAAGCGAGTTGAGAAGGGTGATGACTGGTATATGTTCGATCCAGCAGACACCCCAGACCTCTGTGAGCTCTATGGTAAGGCTTTCAGTAAGCGATATGCGGAATATACCGAAATGGCGGACCTTGGGAAGCTTAGGACCTTTAAAAAGGTTCCAGCAGAAGAGCAGTTTCGCCAGATTCTTGTTGCACTCCAGACTACCTCGCACCCATGGCTTACGTGGAAGGATCCGATTAATCTTCGAGCCCTCAATAACAACACAGGAACAATTCATATGTCGAACCTTTGTACTGAAATTTGTCTTCCTCAAGACAGAGATAATGTTGCGGTTTGTAATCTTGCGTCACTTAACCTTGCTGCACATATTTCAAACAAGGAAATTAACTGGATGAAACTTGAAGAATCTGTACGAACAGCGGTTCGTCAGCTCGATAACCTTATCGACATCAACAAGCTTCCAATTCCTGAAGCTGAAAAATCAGACAAAGAAAACCGAGCGATTGGTTTAGGAGTGATGGGTTTTGCAGATACGATTGAACAGCTTGGAATGGCATATGACTCAGAACATGCATATGATTTTGCCGACAGAATTTTTGAATTTATAAGTTATATGGCGATTGACGAGAGTGCGGGTTTGGCTGCAGAGCGTGGAAGTTATAAAAATTTCAAGGGATCAGGTTGGTCAAAAGGAATGGTTCCGATTGATAGCATTAAAAGACTTGAAAAGGATCGTGGACGTGAACTCACAGTCTCAAAAGAGAGTAAACACAAGGGACTTGATTGGAATATTCTTCGCGAGAAGGTAAAGAATGGAATTCGCAACGCGACTTTGATGGCTGTTGCTCCAAATGCAAACATTGGTTTGGTTGCGGCAACAACTCCGGGAATTGACGCTCGTTTTGCTCAGGTATTTTCTCGAAATAAAATTTCAGGAAAATATATGGATATCAACCATAACCTCGTAAAAGACCTTAAAAATATGGGTATTTGGGACAAGGTTAAGGGTTTGATTATTGAACATCAAGGTGATATTTCAGAAATTCCAGGTATTCCAGAGCACTTAAAAAATATCTATAAGACTTCGTTTACGACATCTCCATATGCCTATGTTGAGGTTGCTGCACGAGCGCAGAAATGGGTTGATCAGGCGCTTTCTCGAAATATGTATCTTGAGACCAGAGATATCGATGAGACAATGAGAATTTATCAAACAGCATGGGACAAAGGTTTGAAGAGTACCTACTATCTCCATATGAAGCCTCGTCATAGTGCAGAACAAAGTACGGTTGCGGTAAATAAGGCAGCAACTATGGGGCGACGTGGATTCGGAGCGCTTGCTGAAACACAACCTGTAGAAAAGCCAGATCCAAATCAGCAAAATTTACTTTCTGTTATGCCTCCGGCTTCTTTTGTTCCATCTCCTGTGCAGGAAGTGAAAAAAGCTGCAGAGGTTCCTGAAATGAGTATGACTTCCAAAGCTTCGTCTATTGCGACCCCAGGAGGTAAGAGTGCCGTAGCTGTCGGCTTTGCTCGCGTGCAAGCAGTGCCTCGTGCAGTTGAGCAGAAAAGCCCTTTGATGCAAGTATCAAAAGGATTTACTTCGCTCTCTTCTTTGTCGCAAACTAAGAAAGAAGAATCCTCTCCTGTAGTTTCAATTTCAAAGTTGAAGCCAAAGGTTATGATTATTGCCGACGCCAAAACATGCCCAACTGATCCTGCAGAAAGAGCTCAGTGTGACAGTTGTCAGTAAGGCAGATTAAAAATAAAAAAGAAAAGGTTAAAAATAAACAGTCAAGGTGTTCTTTGTAGTAATGTAAATACAGACTAGGTTGTCGAATATTATATAACTCTTTTATCTTTACTCTTTAATTTTTTCACTATGCCACTTATAGGAAAGGCGTCTCCGGACGACATGAATTTGCATCCCATAAATTATCAATGGGCTTACGATCTTTACAATCAAGCAGTACGAAACACTTGGTTTCCTCACGAAATTGCTTTAAAGGAAGACTTGGAAGATTTTGAAAAAATGACACCTGATGAGCGTCATGCGGTGAAATTTTTGATGGCATTTTTCAATCCTGCAGAGCTCATTGTGAACCGTTCGATTGCTCTTGGAATTTATCCGTATCTCAAAGCTCCGGAAGCGCATCTGTATTTGGCAAAACAAATGTGGGAAGAGGCAAATCACTGCATTGCTTTTGAATATGTTTTGGAAACATTTCCTTTCGATCGAGATAAAATTTACGATATTCATCTCGAGGTTCCTTCAATGCTCGCAAAAGAAAATTACATCAACACATACATGAAGCGTATGACTGATGAAAAACTTGATATCACAACTGCTGAGGGTAAAAAGAATTTTCTTCGAAATTTAGTTGCCACAAACTTGGTGATGGAAGGTATCTGGTTTTACAGTGGATTTATGGTAGCTCTTTCTTTCAGACAGCGAAATCAGTTGCGAAATTTTGGATCAATGATCAACTGGGTGTTGCGTGATGAAAGTTTGCATTTGAAATTTGGTATTAATCTTATTCACTCGATTCTTGAAGAAAATCCTGAGCTTTTGACGCATGAATTTGCAAACGAAATTAAGGAGATTGTTATTCAAGGTGTTGACCTAGAAACGGCTTATAATAAGGATCTTTTCCCTCGTGGAATACTTGGACTCAATGCCGATTATGTGAATCAGTATGTGCAATATGTGGCCGATCGTCGTCTTGAAGAGTTGGGCCTCCAAAAGCACTACAATGTCACCAATCCAGCGAAATGGATGAGTACGGCAACTGATGTGCATGAGCTTGTAAACTTCTTTGAAGCGCAGAATACGAGCTACGAGGTGGATGCACGAGCTCACACTAAGAAAGAAAAGGTTGCAGATGTGAAAGAATAAAAATCATTTGAACACAGCCGCCCACAGGCGGCTGTGTTCATTCACAGGTACATATTTATTTTTGCGTTATAATACATGGAATGAAGAATCTGCAAAAAATTCTTTTGCTTTTTATTGTGTTGTTTCCATATGTTTCTTTTGCTGGAAATATCAGCAACATAAATAAATATGCACGTTTTCTTGATGGCAGTGATCTGGTAAATTTTAATCCTTCAACAAGTGATGTGACTGTTACTGCAACTACAGTCACAGGCTACGCGTGGGGTGAAAATGCGAGCTGGATCAATCTGCAGCCAACTTTGGGTGGCGTGGATAATGATGGTTCTGGAAATCTTTCAGGTTATGCATGGGGTGAAAATACTGGTTGGATAAATTTTGACCCAACAAATGGAGGGGTGACTATCGATTGTAATGGAGATTTTTCAGGATATGCATGGAGCGAAAGACGTGGTTGGCTGGTTTTCAATTGTTCAAGCGATAGTTCGTGTGGGAGTTTAAGTCATAAAGTTTCAACCACATGGACATTTAGTTGTCCAGTGAGTAGTTTTCAATGTAATGATGGAATTGATAATGATGGTGATGGCAAGATTGATTTTTCAACTGACCCTGGTTGTTCATCTGCCACAGATAATAATGAAACTGATGAAGGTGGGGGTGGAAATCCAGGTGGCGGAGGTGTTCAGCCACAATGTTCTGATAACAAAGACAATGATTTAGACGCTCTTGTTGACAGGTTTGATCATGCTTGCCACACAGATGGAGATCCAACAAATACTAACTCCTATAGTCCACTTATTAACAGTGAAAATGCTCGTCCAGTGCTTCTACTTACCGGAGCATCCTCCCTTAGTCTGACTGTCGGTTCGAGTTTTACTGACCCAGGGGCAACTGCATTCGATGCGGAAGACGGCAGTCTTACTTTTAAAATTGTAAAAACTGGAGTTGTAAACACTGGTGTTGTTGGTAATTATGTTCTTACATATTCTGTTTTTGATAGTAAGGGTTTGTCTGCGATTCCAGTTGTTCGAATTGTAAAAGTTATTTCTAATACACTGCCTCCTCCTCCAGATGATAAAAATACACCGCCGGTTATAAATCTTGTTGGTTTTCCGGTAATTGTTATTCATCAGGGCACTTCTTTTGTTGAACCAGGATTCACAGCATTTGATACTGAAGATGGAGATATTACTTCTTTTGTATTAATTTCTGATCCGGTAGATTCAAATAAAATTGGAAGCTATATTGTTACGTACCGTGTTACTGACAGCGAAGGATTTAGTGATATCGTTACTCGAATTGTTGATGTTGTTACAAAAGATATTCCACTTCCACCACCAGGAGATCTTCCTCCACCAGATGATGGA
>Ga0163144_10031706_pt1 | contig 10063 bp, 5 predicted proteins | sample OliLak19BULKMAT1_FD_123175 | JGI IMG/M metagenome (GOLD analysis project Ga0163144, IMG submission 123175) | Freshwater microbial mat bacterial communities from Lake Vanda, McMurdo Dry Valleys, Antarctica - Oligotrophic Lake LV.19.BULKMAT1 | ecosystem: Environmental > Aquatic > Freshwater > Lake...
ACGGCGTCGATCGACGTGCTGTCCAACGATCGCGATCCCGACGGCAGCAACGCCGACCTCGAACTATTGTCATCGACGGCTCCGGTGCTCGGTTCGGCAACCCGTAACGGCCGCGTCATCACGTTCATGGCCGGCAGCCAGACCGGCAACGCCACGATCAACTACCAGGTCTCCGACGCCAAGGGCGCCGTATCGCTGGGGCGCCTCCGGGTCACCATCACCGAGCGCGCGAACCAGGCACCCATCGCCGTGCCCGACAGCTCGACGATCTTCGGGCCGGCGACTCCGCAGCAGTTCAGCGTGCTCGCCAACGACAGCGATCCCGACGAGACCCCCGGCGGACTCTCGGTCATCACCGCATCGCGGATGTCGGGCGACGCCACCGTATCGGTGGCCGGCTCCGTCGTCACCATCTCGCCCACTCCGACCTTCGTCGGACAGGTGGTGGCCACGTACACCATCCGAGACGGCGAAGGGCTCACGGCCACGTCGAACATCACCTTGACCGTGCAGGAGCCGCTCAACCGACCACCAGACGCTCGCGACGACGGCACCGACGTCGTCAACGGTGGCTCGACGACGGTGTCGGTATTGCTCAACGACACTGACCCCGATGGCGACGCGCTGTCGGTGTCGATCGTGTCGAGCGCCGACGGTGCGCTGGGCTCGACCTCGTTGAACCCGAACAGGTCGATCAGCTTCACGGCCACACCCGGTGCCCAGGGCACAGCGGTGATCACGTACCAGGTGAGCGACGGTGAAATCACCGACAACGCAGTGCTCCGCATCAACGTGCGGCCGTGTTCGGAATCGTCGCCGGTCGCCAACGACGGCTTCTTGAGGACCGGCTATCGACAGCCGATGGTTGTCGACCTCGACGCCTACGGTTCGAACGGCTCCATCGTCGACATCGCCGGACCTGGTGGGTACGTCGATGGCACGTACACACCTCCCGACGGCGAGAACGGCAACGTCGCCATCACCTACTCGGTCGTCAACTCGTGCCGCCTTCGGGCGAACGGTCGGATCACGATCGACGTCAACCAGGAGCCGGTTGCGCAACCGAAGTCGATCAACGTCTTCCGTGGCGAGCCGGTCACGATCCCGGTCACCGACCTCGCCACCGACGCCGAAGCACTGACCATCTCCGCGATCAACGGTGCGCCCGGCTGGGTGCAGCAACAATCCGACCGATTGGTGATCAACCCACCGATCGGGACCCCGGCAAGTGGTACAGCCACGTTCACTGCGTCGGTGGCCGACCCGGGCGGATTGGCCACGACAGTCAGCATCACGGTCACGATTCAGAACCGCGCGCCTGTCGCCAACGGCGACATGATCGACGTCAGGAGCGGTCGCAACACGGTCGATCTCGTCGCCAACGACACCGACGGCGATTCGCCGGGCGCGCTCACCATCAGCGGGCTCTCGACGGGCACGTTGACTTTCTCCGGCGGCGGGTCCGGCACCGTGGCGCTGTCGGGAGACCGCAGCGTCACCGTCGACCGGGACAACAATGCCAGGGGAACCGCGACCTTCACGTATCGGGTCAGCGACGGCGACGGCGCCGATTCCGCACCGGCGACGGTCACCGTGCAAGCGCGATCGGTGAACCAGCCTCCCACGGTGAGTGATCAGGAATTCGAGGTGACCGTCGGGACCACGAGGGTGATCGATCTCAACGCGATCGACAACGACGGACCAGAAGATCTCACCGTCATCGAACTCTCCGACCCGGCTGGTGTCGTGACCGGTCCGCCTGGCTTGCAGCTGTCGATCCTCGCCTCGGCTCCCGGAACCTTCACGGTCACCTATCGGGTCACCGACGGTGAGGCCACCTCGCGAACGGTGACGCTCACCATCACCGCTCCGGCGACCACCACCACCACCACGACGACCACCCCGCCATAGCCGGGGCGAACGCTCAGTCGGCGACGGGTGAACGGGTCGCCGAGCGCAACGAGCGCAGGCTGAGGTGCCACCGCACGCGTTGCCATCGGGTGCGCATCGACGTGACACCGTCTTCGATCGACCCGAGACACGACACCGCATCGTCGGCGAGGAGGTCGGGATGGTTCGGGGTCCCGAACGTCGCCGAACTCGACATCGCCGCCAGCCGACGCAGCTGCGGCGAGGCATCGGAGACGAACGGTGCGCCGCTGCCTGCGATCTCCGAATCGGTACTCGATGGGCCGATGCGAAGTCCGGCATCGACGAGCGCATCGGTGGCCGAGGCCCACGCTCCCCGGATTCGTTCGGTCGGATCGGGGGCGCTCACACGCCGCTGCCGCCGCCGGTACTTCGCACCGAGGACCAATCCGGCAGCGATCAGCACCGGCAGGACGATCGCAGCCAACGCAATCGAGCCACGGAACACCCAGGTGAGCGCCGTGGACAACGCTCCGTCGGAGGTGGCGTCGGCTGCGGGGTCTTCCTCCGCGGCGTCGGTGTCGGACTCGGGTGGCGGCGCGATCGGCGGCTGCGGGGCGGCGGGCGTCTGCACCTGCGGCTCGGGGGGCGGCGGGGCGCCGTCGGCAGCCTCCACGGCGGGTACCGGGTCGTAGGCGATCCAGCTGCCGTCGGTCAACTGCACCTCGGGCCAGACGTCGGCCGTCGCCGAGGTCAATACCAGTGGCTCGCCGGGCGCGCCGACCGTGACGCCGGCATCGTCGTCGGCGATGAATCCGGTGGCGACGCGCGCCTCGATGCCGAGGGATCGGGCCAGTAGCACGAACGAAGTGGCGAACTGTTCGCTGGTGCCGCGCTGGGTGTCGCGCAAGAAACGGTCGATCAGCGCTTGTTCGAGGCCACCGCCCTGCACCTCGCGGTCGAGGACGAAGTCCTCGCGCATCGTGGTCTCGAGTCGGGCCAATCGTTCGAGGTCGTCGCCGGCGCCTGCGAGTCCTTCTGCGAGCTGCGTCAGCCCGGACGTACTCTCGTCGACGAGGCGCGGTGCCACACCGACGGCGAGTGCATCGCTCGGTGACGCCGGAACGTTGGCGACCACGCCCACCACCTCGCCAGGCGACGGGATGTCGGCGAGCCTGACCACGGTGCGGTCGGCATCGGTCTCGACGTCTGCGTCGACCTCGACAGCGGATCCAGGGAGCGGCACCAAGGTCAGGTTGTCGTCGAGGAAGCTGACGTCGGCATCGATCGTCGGCCCGGTGACCGGGCCCAAGGTCGAACCGATCGGTCGCAGCGTGAGGCTCGGCGACCATCGTCGACCGTCGTAGGCCGTCAGCGCCGCCGTGCGCCAGCGAACGGGGAGCACGGTGGAGTCGTCGGCCGTCACGACGTGGAGGTCGACTGGCGGATCGAGGTTCCGCAGCGCCAGGGTCGCCTCGATCGGGTCGAGGAGCGGTGCGGTCTGCTCGGCGGGGTCATTGCGTCGGGGATCGGCACGGGAACCGAGCGAGACCGGTAGCGCAGCGAGCGCCGCCAATCCGAACGCAGCCGCCAGGAGCGGAACGAGTCGACGTTCGCCACGGAGCCCCACCAGCCGATCGCCGAGCGTGCCGTCGGCGCGGAGCAGCCCGAACGCGCTCGCCACCGCAGCAAGACCGACGAGCCACGACCACCGGACGCCCAGCGGCGAACTGAGCGCGACCACACCGAGGTAGGCCACCACCAACGGCAGCAATCCGAGGAGGTGAAAGCGTCGCCGAGCGGCGATCTCCGCGCTCACCGCACAGGTGGCGGCGACCACGGCGGCAACCGTGCCGAGCAGGTCGGCGCGCACCGGGCTCGGCCACTCGGTCGACAGCAGCCCTTGGATCCCCGAGCTGAACGCTCGGACCACGTCGCCCGCTGATCCGCCGGCAACCGTGACGGTGACCACGACAGCGAGGAGCAGGGCAGCCACGGCGCCAGCGGCGCGCGCCAGAGCCGACCTCGACACGAGGGCCACTGCCACCACCGCGGGCAGCAGCGCCGCCACCATCAGGGTCCACTGGGTTCGGTCGAAGATGTCACCGGCTGCTGCGCCGACGATGACGAACCCCGCGGCGATCACGGCGACGCGCACTCGAACGAGGCGAACGTCGCTCGGCGCAGCGATGTCGTGCTGAGCGTTGATGGCGGTCACGTCGACCTCACCTCGACCCCGCCTCAACCCCACGCCCGCCAGCGACGGACGAACTCGCGGGCATCGTTTGCCGCGAGAACGATGCCCGGGCCCCCGACCGCGCCGTCACCGACGCGCACCACCGACATCCGTTCGGAGGTCACGAACCTGCTCGACGGACCCGCGGGTCCCGTGACCAACACCACCGAGGTCTGGTCGAATCCGCCGGTGAACAGCGCCGCTACAGGCATCAGCGTCTGCTCGTCGGACTGCTGCACCGGTGTCAGCAGATCGAGCACCGACGCGTCGGTGACCAGCGGGGTGGGCCGTCCGGCATGGTCACGATCGGTGGTGCGCAGCACGACGTCGAGGCCGGTTCGGATCGCGTGGACGGCGAGCGTGGCAGCGACATCGACCGCTTCCTCGAAGTCGCCGGGCGTGCCAGCGGTCGGCGCGGTGTCGAGGACGACGGTGAACTCGGGCCGACGCACCTCGACGTGCTCGCGCACCATCAGCGTGCCGGTGCGGGCCGTGGTGGGCCAATGGATCATGCGGGGGTCGTCGCCGGGGACGTACTCGCGCATCGCCACGAATCCCGACATCGGATCGGCCGTGGCCCGCCGGAGTACCGACTCGTTCTCCACGACCCGCACAGCGCCATGGGGGCCGACGAGGTCGTAGATCTTGGGATGCACGATCACCGACGCGAGTGCGGCGTCACGACGCCGGCCCACGGTGAGCCAGAAGGGGTCGATGCGCTGGATCTCGAACGGTCCGACATCGAACACGCCCCGACGCCGTGTCGGGATCGACCCCGGCACAATGACCTCGGTGTTCGACGCAACCGGGGTGAGGTCGAACTGGGCTTCGGCGTCGTCGCAGCGGTCGATGATCGTGGCGCGTCCCGACCGGAACCGGGTGGAGTTGCGCAGCCGGTAGTCGACCAGGATCGGATCGCCTCGCGCCACTCGTACGGCCTTCAGCCGCCGGGTCACGACGGCGCGCAACGGTCGCTGCGACACCCAGATCGCCGTCAGCAGCACGGCACCGATCGAGAAGGCAGCGACGACGACTTCTTCGTAGTTCCACCACCATCCGACGACAACGAGCACCAACGCGGTCAACACCGCACCGAGGCCCGACCTGGTGAGCACGCTCAGCCCTCTCGGGTACGAGGCACCGGGACGTCGTCGATGATGTCCGCGAGCACGGTCTCGACTCTCGCGCCTCGCAACTCGGCCTCGGCGGTGAGCGCCATGCGATGCGCGCACACCGGCGCCGAGACGGTCTTCACGTCGTCCGGCGTCACGTAGTCGCGTCCTTCGGTGGCGGCGTACGCGCGAGCGACGCGCAGCATCGTGAGCGTGCCGCGCGTGGACACGCCGAGACGAAGGTCGGGGTGGACCCGGGTGGCATTCGCGATCTGCACGATGTACTCGTGGATCGACGTGACCACTTTGAGGCCGTCGATCTCGGTGATCGCTCGATCGAGTTCGGCTGGATCGGTCACCGGTGACAGGTCGTCACCGGAGCGATGGCGGTGAAAGGTTTCGAGGATCGACACCTCGGTCTCCGGGTCGGCGTAGCCGAGCGTGAGCTTCATCGCGAACCGGTCGAGCTGCACGTCGGGTAGCGGGAACGTGCCCTGGAAGTCCTGTGGGTTCTGTGTGGCGATCACGAAGAACGGTCGGGGCACCAGCCGGCTCACGCCGTCGGCGGTGACCTGGCGTTCTTCCATCACTTCGAGCAGCGCCGACTGTGTCTTGGGACTCCCACGGTTGATCTCGTCGCCGATCAGCACGTTCGTGAACACCGGACCTTCTCGAAAGTTGAACGTGCTGGTTCGCTGGTCGAACACCATCACGCCCGTGATGTCGGTCGGCAGCAGGTCGGGCGTGAACTGCACTCGTGTCCACGCGCCGGAAATCGAGTTGGCGATCGCCTTGGCCAGGCTGGTCTTGCCGGTGCCGGGCACGTCGTCGAGGAGCAGGTGTCCTTCGGTCAGGAGACAGCAGAGGGCCAAACGGATCTCGTCGCGCTTGCCGCGCACCACCTGGTCGACGTTGGACAGCAGCGCGTCGGCGACCTGGGCGGCGTGGGTGACCATGCGCCGAGTGTAGGGGCGCGCTCGCTACGCGTGGTGGCCATCAGCCAGCCGGTCATCAGGCCAGCCGGTCGGTCCAGTCCTTCAGTCCCATTCGATGCGGAGGTTGCCCAACGCATCGCGCAACACCGACGCCAGTTCACGTGACCGTGGCAGGTGCGGCTCGATTCTTCCGATGTCTCCGACGTCGGGCAGTTCGGTGCCGTCCGGGGTCCGAAGCAGGTCGGCCAGCGGATCGGTGAGCGGTATCGGGGTGAAGCGGCGGTCGCGTTCGGTCGTCTCGGACCCGACCAGTCGGAGGTGACCGCGACGTCGTTCGCCTCGGGCCGCGCTGTCGTGATCGTCGTCGAAGTGGGCCTTGTACCGGCCGTGGTCGTGGTGGGCGTCGTCGGGTTCGTCGTCGGGTTCGCTGTGGAAGTGGTCGTCGCCGGTCTCGTCCAGATCGTCGACGTCGGACTCTCGGTTGCGCCACCGGCCGAGCAGTTCGGGTTCGAGGAGGAACTCGTCGCTCAGGGTGAACAGCGTGGCGACGACGTGCTTGCAGGCGTAGTTGTCCCAGTTGTCGTTGTCGGGACAGGTACAGGTGAACGTGACGTCACGCCGAAGCGGCATGCCGTCGCCCAGAGTGACCGCGACCACGGCGATGTACGGGGTGGAACGCGAGCCCTGGATCTCACAGGTGACGGTCTCGGAATCGATCACGATGTCGAGCACCGACCCGTCCTTCGCGTACTGCTTGCCTCGGCGCAAACGCGACGGGTCGCTCATCTCGGCGGCGAGCACCTTCATCATCGTGGCCGGCAGACGCCCCGGATGGCTGGCCCCGAACGGTTTACGCGGCCGGGTCACGAGTCCATCTCCAGCACCACGAGATCGCGCAGTTCGTCGGTGGACAGCTCCGAGAGCCAGGCTTCGCCGGTGCCGACGACCGACTCGGCGAGCTTGCGTTTGTCGTCGATCACCACGCCGATGCGTTCCTCGACGGTGCCTTCGCACACGAGTTTGTGGACGTTGACGGTGCGGTGCTGGCCGATGCGCCACGCCCGGTCGGTGGCCTGGTCTTCGACGGCCGGATTCCACCAACGGTCGTAGTGGATCACCTGGCTGGCGGCCGTGAGGTTCAGACCGGTGCCGCCGGCCTTGAGCGACACGAGCAGCAGCGGCGGGCCGGAGCCGTCCTGGAAAGCGTCGACCATCCGGTCGCGCCCGAGCCTCGTGACACCGCCGTGGAGGAACGGTGCGTCGAAGTGGTACTGATCGCTCACGTGGGTGCGCAGCAGTTCACCCATCTGGCGGAACTGGGTGAACACCAGCGCCCGCTCGCCGGCGTCGAGGAGTTCGGTGACGAGTTCGTCGAAGCGGCTGAGCTTGCCGGATCGCCCGGCGAGGCGTGAGCCATCGCCGAGTGCATGGGCGGGGTGGTTGCAGATCTGCTTGAGGCGCATCAACGCGGCGAGCACGAGACCCCGGCGGCGCATGCCCTTGGCCTGCTCGGCGTCGGCGAGGAGTTGGTCGACCACCTGCTGATACAGGGTGGCCTGCTCGCGGGTGAGCTTGGCGTAGGCGATCTGTTCGATCTTGTCGGGCAGATCGGGCAGCAGCCGCTTGTCGGCCTTGGTGCGGCGCAGGATGAACGGCTGGGTGATGTGACGCAGGCGGGCGGCCGCTTCGGCGTCGCCGTGGCGTTCGATCGGGGTACCGAAGCGCTCGCGGAACTTCGCCAGGCTGCCGAGCAGACCGGGGTTCACGGCGTCGAGGATCGACCACAGCTCGCTCAACCGGTTCTCGACCGGGGTGCCGGTGAGGGCGATCTTCTGACCGGCGCGCAGCTGGCGCACCGCTCGCGCGGCTTTGGTGTTGGGGTTCTTCACCATCTGCGCCTCGTCGAGCACCACGGTGGACCACTCGATGTCGCCGAGGTGTTCGAGGTCGCGTGGCAACAGGCCGTAGGTGGTGATGACGAGTTGGCGTTCGGGGTCGGTGGTGAACAGCGTGCTGTTGTCGTCGGCCTGCTTGCGGTTCGCCCCGTGATGGATCGTGACGTCGAGCTTCGGCGTGAACCGGGCCGACTCCTGACTCCAGTTGCGCACCACGCTGAGCGGGCAGATCACCAGGTGCGGGCCAGGACGTTCGAGGAGGTGAGCGAGTGTGGTGGCAGTTTTCCCGAGGCCCATGTCGTCGGCGAGGCAGCCACCGAGGCCGAGCTTGGCCAGGAACTGCAGCCACGACAGCCCGCGGCGCTGGTAGTGGCGGAGTTCGCCGACGAACTCGGGTGCTTCGTGGGTCTCGTCGAGACGTTCGTCGGGCAGCCCGGCCAGCAGGTTGCGCACCCAGTCGCTGTCGCTCGCTGACGAGCCGCCTGATCCGGTGTCGTGAAACTCGCCGTGCACCGTGATGAGCGGTGAGCGTTCGCCGTCGGCGTCGTCGTCCCCCGCGCCGAGGCTCTCGTCGTTGGCGAGGCGGAGCAGTTCGATCGGGGTGACCACCGCCTTTGTGGTCTTCAGTTCGTTGAGCTTGGCGCGCTTGCGGCGCAGTTCGTCGGCGTCGATGCGCACCCAGCGGTGACCGGTGTGCAGCAGCGTGGCGCCCACCTCCTCGGCGCGGGCGATCTCGGCTTCGGAGATCTCCTCGTTGCCGATCACCATCTTCCACTCGACGAGGGCTTCCTTGCCGAACTGCTTCTTGCGGTCGTCGGCCGGCGACGGCGTGGCTTCGCCGTTGATGCTCACCCGGGTACGGATCAGCCGCTCGGGTCCGATCAGCTCGATGCCCATCCGCTGCAACTCGACGGGGGCGATGTCGAGGAAGTCCTCGGCCACGTCGAGTTCGAGTTCGATCTGGGTGGGCTCGTGTTCGAGCGAGAGATCGGCGAGGCCGGGAATCACCTTGACCTGCTCGACGGTGGCGCCGACCAGCTCGCGTAGCCGGTCGAGGTGATGGGCACCCTTTGCCACCTCGGTGGCGGTGTCGTTGGCGTCCCACACGTCGTTCGCCGTGCACCAACGCGAGCGGTCGGTGTCGTCGACGAGTTCGAGTCGCACGATCCACGGGTCGAGCGCATCGTCGGAGATCAGCAGTCGGATTCGCGGGACCACGACCGGCTCGCCAGCCAGGCGTCTCTGGTGTCGATCGAGTTCATCACGGAGCTGGCGGAGCGCGTCGTCGAACTCGTCGGTGCCGCCGCGCACCACGTGGTCGGGTTTGGCGAGCGCTCCGAAGGTGGCTCGCAGGGCCTGGGCTTCGGGCTTGCGTTGGCGACCGAGGTCGGCCTTCCACCCAGAGCTGAACAGGAACGAACGGGCGATGCCGTCGACGAGCTGGGCGTAGATCGTGGCGGTGTCGACGCCGGATCCGGCCGTACAGATCGGGGGCATCGATGCGTCGAACGCCGCGATGGTGGCGTCGATCGACTCGGTGGTGATCGGCCTCCAACGGGCCACGGTGAACGGCCCTTCGTTCACGATCACCGGCGTGATGCGAGCGGCCGACACCGTGTGGCGGGCCAACTCGGCGAGCCGGGCGAACCATGCGAGCGAGTCGGACAGGAACTCGGACTCGGGCAGTTCCGACAACCACACGGCGGTGCCCATGGCGTCGAGTTGCACCGACGATGCGTGCAATGTGGGTCGGCCGTCGATGTCGAGGCTCAAACGCCCGATCGCGCCGTAGGAGACCGGCGTGTCGTGCCAGCCGGTTCGGAGACCGTCGGCGTCGAGATGACGGAACCCGCTGTAGAGCCAGGCCATCGGCGCGGAGTCGATGCCGTTCCAGCCCCACACGTGCAGCGCGCCGCTCCGCCACGTCCCCTGCGCGACATGCGCAGGTCGATGCCGAGACAGCGGAGCCATCCTGTCGACGCTACCGAGGGGCTGTCACATCGTTGCCCGCATCTG
>Ga0163144_10031707_pt1 | contig 10063 bp, 12 predicted proteins | sample OliLak19BULKMAT1_FD_123175 | JGI IMG/M metagenome (GOLD analysis project Ga0163144, IMG submission 123175) | Freshwater microbial mat bacterial communities from Lake Vanda, McMurdo Dry Valleys, Antarctica - Oligotrophic Lake LV.19.BULKMAT1 | ecosystem: Environmental > Aquatic > Freshwater >...
GACCCATAGATGGCGTAGATCAGGCGCAGACGGCGGAACCGTGGCATTGTCGCTGATGGCGCCAGATGCGGACCAGCACCGTGACCGGATGTGCATTCTCCAAGAACCGATTGCGGCGGGTGCACTGGGGAGAGGACTCATCGTCGGCCTGCACCCCCACGGCAGCCAGTAACGCCCCTGGTCGGCGAGCCTCTCATGTTCTGGAACCACGCGTCACGATCACCAACACCCTACCCGGAGACGTCATGTCCCTGTCCACGTTCGGTCTGGCCGCTCTCTTCGATCATGGCCATCCGCCTGGGGAGGCCCTGGTGACGATTGTGCTCACCTGGTTCTCGGCGCCGTCATTTCCACCAGCAGCGCGGCTGCGGGCGGCGGCCATGCTGAACGCATGGCACGCTCAGCAGCCGGGCGAACGCATCGCCACACAGGTGCCGGATCTCATGCGTGTCCTGCGCTGGGCCTGCGCAGGCGACAGTGTGGTCTTGGCCCTGATCGCGCAGACCAAGTGTTCCCTGCGCGAACAGGAGGCGTTGCGCCAAATTGAAACCGACGACCCGGGGCGGGCACTCGCCCTGGGCGTGATCACGGCCTTGTCGGGTAGTTGTCCGTCACTGGCCTTACCGGCGGAGCCATCTTCGACGACCCTCGCTGATCGGAACGCTTCCTGGTCTCCGCCCGCCAGAGTGACGCAGCAGGGGCACTGGTTGGTCTATGTGCAGGATCTCGGTCGGTGCCAAATTCGGTATGATGCGACGGCGGTCGCGGCCGCTCAGGAGCATGACTATTACCGGAATGACCAGATCAAACGTGCCGACTACCTGCGTCACCTGTACTGGGTGACGATGAGCGACGGACCTTATCGTGCTGCTGTCCCCGTTGCTCTGGCCACCGGTGCGCTCTCGTCGGACGCACACGGCATCTATTGGCTGCGTCCTACGGAATGGCGACTTTTGGCCGCCTTTGCCGAGAGCCCAGATGCCCAGCAGACACCCTTTGGTCTGTAAGGTCTGTAACGATCAATGCCGACACGACTCCTCTCCAATGGCAGCGACGGGTTCAAAGCCTCCATCACCAAAAGGATCACCCCATGCCACCACGCCAAGTCATCGTCGAGCACGATCGCGCGAAATTTCTGACATCGCTTCACGGGGTGGTCACGCCAGCGGCGTGGTGGCAGGCGCGGGTGTATGTCGCGCTCATTCCATTCCTGGAGGCTGACATCCGTTCGCTGCTGCTCGCGCGCTGGCAGATGGATGGGCAGATCGCCAAGCGCTTGGATCGCTCCTATGGCCGGGCCAAGTTCATGGTGACCATGGAGGACGCCATGCAGATGACCGGACCGGATGAGAAGCGTCGGACATGATTGGACCCGTTGTCGGCACACCGCATCAGGAGCCATTCACATGCGACCACTCGTCTTGCTGCTGCTGACCGCCGCCGTCGTCGCGGCGGAATTGCAACCGATCAGTCCTGGTCTGCTGCCGAGTGCGGTGCCCGGACTGCCGACGCCGATCGGTTTGTGGCTGTCCATCCCGGTGGTCAGCATCACCGCCGATGGATCGGCCGTCATCAGTCAGCGCCTGATTCGCGGCGACGCCATCGTGGCGCTCAGCGATCAGGCCGACCCGGAACAGGTCGCCATGGGTAATGGTCGCTGTTTTCGTATCCTGCTCATCGACGGCAGCCACTGTCCCGCCGGGGTGATCATGCCGCTTGGCAGCAGTCACGACGCCATCCAGCGAGCAATCGCCACGCACCACATTCCTGATCTGCTCACGCTGATGATGGTGTTGAACAGTCGGCGATAATGGTCGCATTCTCCGTCTGCGTCATGTCCATCCGCAGGAGACCAATCCATGCCCGCGCATGATCACGTCGTCGATCCTACCCTGCCGACCTGGACGATCCACCCGATCGATGAGTTCTGGTCCTTCGCGCTGGTCCCGATTCCGGCAACACTGAATCCGGATCACATTGTTCCGCTCGCCTTTGCGGTTGCTGGAGCCTTGTGTTCGCTTCCACGCGAGCCGTCCGAGGTGATTATCTGGAGTCAGGGATCCATGACGGATGGGCGCCGGGGGCGAGGCGATGATATTGCCATCACCTTGGCGTCGATTGAGGCTGGGGATTTGGTTAAGATCGTGGCGTCGGGGGCGAGGCGGGAGGAGAAGCTGAGGCGATCGATGGTTGAACTATCTGGCCTGTTGTGGTAACAGGGAAAATACGTATAATTACAAGTGACTCGACATCGCCCCTAAGACGGAAGAATAAATAAATGACAATTCCTACCCTTCTCATTGGACTCGATATTGGCTGGAGCGAACGGCGCCGTACGTGCGGACTAGCGATACGAGACGCTCATCTACACCTTCCGGATTCGGTCATATTTGGAAATATTTCCACGCTGGCGCTCAACCGCCACCATGTCGCGAAAACCTTGGCGCCAATCGTAAGGACGGCGCTTTCGAAGGGCAGGCGAGTGCTCGTGGTGGCCGATGCAATTGTGGGTAAACTGAGGGAACCGATAGAGGACCGACACGTAGATGCTGGTTGCTCAAAAGAAGGGTTTTATGGTCGTGCGCAATCCTACCCCGCAACACATCAGACAGGGAGACTACTGTCGACAACACTCCATGATGTTCTCAATGAAGTGTGCAAAGAAGTAGGCAATGGGAGTTGGACGCCATGGATTGGCGCCGAACCGCTTCCGCTGGATGGCGTGGTTGTAGTCGAAACGAACCCAACGACATCGATGGCGTTAGCATTATCGATGACAGATCCAGCTTCGCTTCCGACTAGAGCATCGCCCAGGTTACTTCCAGATGGAATAACACGAGTGCGAGCAAAATCAGACTGGTACTGGCGCTCTGGAGCTGGTGCTCTGGCCGCTAAAAACCTCGGGGTGGATGACATACGTAACGAGACGCACCACGAAAGAATTGCTGGCCTGTGGTGTCTGCATCTTGCGCGATCGCTTGAAACCAACACCGCCGCACTCACTGGAAATTTTAACGGCGCTTATCTCGTCGGCCAAGTTGATCCGTCATGGGAAAAAGACATCGAGCGCGTAGGCGTATGCTGGGGAGAAGTCAATTACGCTAATTGCCCTTTTAATCCACCTCAATCGACACCAATAACTGTCCAGGATCTTACCCCACGGAACGCCGTTCCAAACGATCAACTTGATGAAGATGCGTTTCGAGGTGATGATATATCGGTTCAATTCACGGATTCCGGTGGCCTTACCCTGAGAGCGAACTCATGGCTTGGCACCGTCGAACAGTTTCCCTGCAATGTGTTACTACACGGTGGGAATGGGGCCACACTTTTGATCACAGTCACTCCATTCGATGGCCGTAATGGCATTCATCAGTTCAGAGTCACACCAACAGTACCTGCAATAATGGCTCAGTTTGGAGGACCTCAAGTCATTCCAGTTCAAGGTGGATTTATCATAGACGGCACCCTTCAGTAAAAGAGACAGCCAGCAGTCTGTATATCTGTATACTGTCAATGACGTCATATTTCATTCGTCTGAGCCCAGCATTGCCAATCTGTGGACTAATGGCTCTGCAGCCATGCCCAGAATCGGACAACTGCGGCAAGAGCCCATGTGTCATGCTAATTTACTTAGAAAAAGGACTGCCGCATTTAACCTGTTGTTGACCTCTGCGGAACTTGTGAAAATTATCTGATCGAGTCGCGTTCCACATTTCCTTGGCCACCGCCCTCGTCGCCGTGGGATGCCACCACTTCTGAAGCCAACCCAGAAAGACCGGGAACGTCCACGGCCCATCTCCCTCGCCCCACGACTTCGGCGACCGTGCGAGGTGCGTCATGAGACTTGCCCCGGTCATGGACGATAGATGGCGTTCCGGCCCGGGGATTACCCACGCCGAGCGATCAAACACGTCAGGGTCAATGCAGTCAGCAAGATAGCGTTGCCGTGGTGCTAGGCCGGCGCTGGTCGAAGCGTCCGCGCTTCGGCGAAAATCCTGCGCGTACGAGCGCAACCATCTGCGCACACTTCTTTTTTCCACGTACAGTCCACCATAGCGGGCAAGTGCCGCCTCAAGCGAGTGCGATTGCCAAGCTCCGATGTGATAGCCGGCGTCAGCCGGTCCGTTCTTCAAAACTTCAGCGAGCTGATCCAGCCCTGGCACCGATCGCGTCTCACGGGTTTTCCGGGATACGGCCTTCCTCACGACGGCCAACGACAGGCCGAGCCGGCTCAGTACCCGGCTGATCGACCGGGGAGCGGCGCGTACGCCAAGGGCACCCAGTGATTCCGACACGCGCGCTGAGGTAATGAGCATTCCCTTTGATGATGCCCCGCGCAGGTGCGCGAGCAACGCATCGGCCAATTCCTTGCGCCGATTGGCTGTCACCAGATCTGGATTCCTGCCTCCCAACACTGGTGAGAGTGCGGACGGACGACCGCGCCCGGTCAACCGTTTCGACTCGGAATGAGTTCCATGCAGGTGCGCGAGCCAGGTCTTCAAGCGATTCAGGCGTCGTTTCTCTATGGGAACGCCATCTATTTTGTTTTTTCGCAGGTGAGAAATCCGGATCGTTCTAAAGTCGATCTCTCTTGATACCAGTCCTATGGCCAGGGTCAGGATACGCAGCCGTTGCGCACGGCTTATCGGCGCGAGCCAATCTGGAATGTCGGCCACCTTTCCGGGGTTCACCAGCAGCGGCAGTACCGCATTCGCACGGCGATGGGCTGTCGAGCGGCTGATGATCCGTTCGGTGCTGCGGGTTGCTGGCATATGGCCACGGTACGTCGAGGTCGAACGCATGGAACGGTGTGCACAGTGCGTCGCGGACACAGTGATCCATCCACCACGACGCCGGACTGCGCTGGCGTCCAGTCTGGACCTGGACGCTAGCGCTTGGCACTCAGTCGATCCGATTGGTGCTGACGATCTGGACCAAGGCATCCCCATACTGGGCCTTGATCATGCGCTGAGCGGAGCCCGCATCCGATGCGGTGACCTCCACTTCGTGATTATCGACCGTGTGTCCGGTGCGGATGCGAAACTTGACGCGGTAGGTATGCATGAGGGTCTCCTTGGTGGGGTTGTCCACTGCTCAGAGAGAGTCGTGAGGGTGGGTATCGTTAGTCGGAATCTTCGTGTGGGTGATTTGTTCGCGCCGAAGAGCGGCGTCGCGCCAGATTCTGGGTGCCCCTAGGCGACCCGATGGTCGTCGTCGACGGCGAGGGCCACCCGCTGGCGCCCCTTGTGCCAACTGAGGCGGACCATGCCGGGGCTGGTGCCAAGCAACTCGGCCACGTCGCCAGCAGATGCACCTGGATTGTCCAACCGTGCTGCCAAGTACGGCCAGAGCCGCTCACCGGCGGCACGGCACGCCGATTCCAGCGCTTCCTGATAGGCAATCCCGTCCCAGGCGCAGACACGCGGCGCCGGCACCTGATCGCACTCGTCGTCCAGACCATCCGTCAGAACCGCGCGTATGCGCTTTACGCTGCGCCAGATGGCGCGGTGCAGCACCGTGATGGCGTAGGACTGGCAGTCCGTGATCTGGTCGGGGACGCTCACGGTGCTCAGCAAGGATTCGCACGCGTCGTGGAGCGCGTCGTCGGCTAGCGCATCGCGATTGCCCCAAGGAATCGACTGGCGCGAGGCCAATCGCCGGGCGAGATCGGAAAGTTGAGGATAGAGGATGCTGAGGATGGTGGCCCAGGTTGACATGGCAGGTCTCCCGGCCGCGATCCGACCTGTATGGTCGGAAAACGGCCGCTTCTGATCTCTTATCAACAGCAAGGCGATGCCATTTAAGCTCAGGCGATGTAACTGCTTGTCAGAACGGGGTTGGTCCCCCGTACCCCGCCCGGCCGTCTGGATGACAAACAACGCAATAATACATGTCGCCCGGGAACGTGAAATCGTGGTCGATGTCGTCCGTTGATCGCATCGGCGTGCCGCGCAACCGGGTGAGCCGCGTGCCCTGGCACGGAACTCCGGGTCGTGGTTGAAGGTCCAGACGCGATTCCCAAAACCGACGAGTGCCTGGAGTCTCAATGACCTACCTGACCAAATCTCGTTACCAACTGGCCTCGGAATGTCCGCGAAAGCTGTATTACCAGGATCGCCCAGAGCAGTATCCCAACAAGGACAGCGAGAACGAATTCCTCAAAGCCTTGGCTGACGGCGGTCACCAGGTCAGCGCCTTGGCGCGCACGCTCTATCCTGAAGGGATAGAGATCACCTCGGCTGACCCGGATGAGGCGGGCGAGCAAACCGCAAAACTGTTGAAGCGTTCGGACGTGATCATCTTTGAGGCCGCCATCCGCTATGAGCAGTTTTACATTCGCATCGATATTCTGCGCCAGACCGCAGGCCGCATTGAGATCCTGGAGGTGAAAGCCAAGTCGTGGGATTCGACACCAGGAAAAATGTCAATGGTCAACCAAAACGGTGCAATCAACGCCAAGTGGATCGAGTACCTCGAAGATGTCGCATTTCAGACTTGGGTCGCACGTCAGGTCATCCGCAGTCAGCCGATCGCCCCGCACCTCCTGCTTATCGACAAATCGACGACCGTGAACGGCGATGGTCTTCATCAACTATTCCGCATTCAGCGCCACGGAGCCAAGGTCAGCGTTCAGATCATGGATGCGGCGCTCGCACGGGACCTCGGTAAGACCGTACTTATCCCGGTCGACGTGGGCATCCATGTTGATGCCATTATCGCAGGAACAGCGAAGATCGCGGCGGGGAAAACCGACGCGTGCGGACCTGGACTTCCGGATCGGGCGCGACTCTTCGCTCGATACCAATCCCTGAAGAATCTGATGCCGGAGAAGGCACCCATCGGCATGGGCTGCAAATCCTGCGAATTTCGGGCAGACCCTGGTGAGGTGACGTCAGGGAAGCTGAGCGGTGTTGATCAGTGTTGGCATGAGCGCCTGGGCGATCGGCACAGACCCGATCGCGCACCGCTCTATTCGCTCTGGAATCTAAACGCAGCAACCGGCAACAAATTGATGGAGAAGGACGACATCTATTACCTCGACGAGATGACGATCGATCATTTGAAGAGGGGCAATGTCCGCATGGAACGGCAGATCGTGAGCGTTACCACGAAAGACTCCAAAGAGGAGATCGCACCCGAGATTGGGGAGGAGATCAAGAAGTGGGTCTATCCGATTCATTTTCTCGACTTCGAGACGGCGACTCCAGCCTTGCCATTCCATCGGGGCATGCGGCCGTATCAATTGGTCGCGTTTCAGTTCTCGTGCCATCACCTGCACGCCAATGGTTCATTGACGCATGATGAGTTCATTGCAACCGAACCCGGTGAATTCCCGAGCTGGAAATTTCTCCGGGCATTGCACGAGGTGTTGGGACGCGACCAGGGAACCATCCTCCGCTATGCTGCCCATGAAAACACCGTCCTTCGGGCATTGCGCCGTCAAATGCTGGAAGCGTCCAAAGACCAGTCCGGCAAGTTCCAGCCGATTGCTGCCAACTTCGACGTAGACGGACTCGCGCGATGGATTGATCAGATCACGACCACTGGACCCAAGGATGAGCGAGAGGGCATTGCTGGTCCGCGTACCATGGTGGATCTGCTCCCCATGGTGAAGAACCACTATTACCATCCACGGCAGGGAAAATCGAACTCCATCAAACAGGTTCTGCCGGCGGTCATGACAGCAGGTGCCGCGTTGCGAGACCGCTATCAGCGGCCACTGGACTTCGGAACAAACTTGAAGGGCCATGTGCTCTGGCAGGCCGGGCCAGATGGCGAGACCCCACGCGATCCGTACGACCTGCTGCTGCCGGTCCTTCCAGATATTCCCCCGGATCTCCTCGAAGATGAATTCAACGAGGACGGGATCCAGACCGGTGGCGCAGCAATGATGGCGTATGCCAGCATGCAATACACCGACATGTCGTCTGAACAGCGTCAGACGCTGAAGGCCGCCCTGCTGCGCTACTGCGAACTCGACACCCTTGCGATGCTGATGATCGTCCAGCATTGGAAGCATGCGCTGCGTATGGGCTAGGTGCCGGACTTCGGCCCCGTTGACGCTCCGATCCCAGGAGCAGGTGAACTGTAGAATCCATAGCGACCAAGCTGGTTCCGCAGCCTTTCCATCCAGGCGAAGCCTCCATCCGATGCGGCGATCGTCTTCAATCCGGGAAACGCGGGCGCATCCGCCACTTCACCAACCAGGTCGAAGAAGACGGCCATTTCCCAATCAGTGACCAGCCGCGAGGCGTCATCGGCCACCCAGAGCGGGCGGGACAACACCGCGCAGAGGTGGGGGATGTCCTCGTGGCGATGCGAGATGGGCGTGAGCCATCGCCACCACGCGGGTGCCTGGACATCGAACAACAACCGCTGTCCCGGCGACAGCGTCGAGATCGTTTCGCCCTCTGCGCCAATGCCCTGATAGGTGGGCGAATCGATGAAGAGATGTTTGCTGGCAGCCTGTTCGACTACCGTGACTTGATGGTCCGTCAGTGGCGGGATGGCCGCTGGGTCATAAGCGGGCAGGTCCAAAATACCGCTATGGGCTGGAATCCGACCAACGGCCAAGCAGATCACCAGCTGAGCTAGCGCCATGGCCGCTTCGGGTCGCGACGGACGTGAAAGAAGTGTCGGCACCGAATTAGGAACTCTCGCCAGCGCTACTAGCAGATCCATATCGCCACCCTGGGTGCAGAGTCGGCTCGCCGAACGAATGGCGCCCCGCAGGCAGGATCGGGCCAGGAATGACCAGGAACTACACACTTCCTCAACGAGCCGAGCAGCCTGGATGCGCGCCGCTGGATGGATGAATCTCAACATGAGGACAGCGTCACAGAGAGCCGTGATTTCTGCGGCGGTGGCGTTGACCTCGAAGAAATGTCCTGACGAGGCGCTCGCTTTTCTCATGGGGGCGGCCTTCTTGGTTGGGTTGCACAGCCAACAGAGAGGAGTGATGACCCATGGATTCGTTAGTCTCGTTTGCTCGGTCCTGTTCATCATTCGCATTGGATCAATAGCGATGCGATAAGAGCAGCTACGCCTTCCTCCCTCCTACACGTTTGGGGAAAAGTTCGGGGAAGCCACGGCGAAAGATGCTCGCCGTCTTCATGGTACACTCAGGCGTGGTGGAAAGCGTTCTTGCGATCTCTTCCGCCGACAGGCTGGTGTTGTTCCATAACTCACTGATCTGCCTGGCCAACGGGCTCAGGTGCGGAAGCGATCGTTCCAGCTTCAGCCGAGCTTTTTTCAGTTGCTCTTCCGCCAGAACGACAGCGCGTTGATCACTTAATTGAAATTGTTACAGGGACTTGGGTCTCCTCAGCGTAGGTCGCAAATCGTAGTCTGGGGTGACTCCGCCAAAATCTTCTTTACCCCACAAACAGTTGTTCCCAAACTCTGAGATCAGGCAGTGGCCCATGATGTTTCCTCAATTATAACCAATCCGGAGAATATCGATATGGACTCTAGTGAGTACAGATTTTTATACGACGGATCACGGCCAAACTGGATCCTTGTCACTATTGATGGCATGGAAAAGATATACAACGAAGTCGATCATGTTATTCTGAATTCGTTCGCACCAGATTTAGAATCTGCAATCATAGGGCAGATGAAAAAACACGGGTAAATTTTTGTGGGTTTGCCCGCGGGGAAAGCGTCAACGCCTAGGGCGAAGTTGAATTCAAGCGATTGGTTGGGGTTGCGATCAGAGATGACGTAGTCGGAAATTCCAGTTGATATAAGCGCTCTCGTAAGGTTACGTAGTAACCGTCCGAAGTAGCCGCGTAGTGCACAAATATCCGTCGCAGCCCAAACCCGTAGTGCGCAAATATCCGTCGTGCATCTTTTCGCCGGCTTCCCGCGCACCGTGCGCCTCGACAACGCATCATAGTTCGAAGAATCCATCACCGTGACGCCACCTGACCACCAAAAATCCGACTGGATCCAGTCCAAGACGCTGGATTTCCACGGTGATTTCTGCCTGTGGTCAAAGTCGCGCCTGCCACCCGACGTTGCGTCGGCGGACCCAGCAACGATCAATTTATTGAGTTCA
>Ga0163144_10031708_pt1 | contig 10062 bp, 9 predicted proteins | sample OliLak19BULKMAT1_FD_123175 | JGI IMG/M metagenome (GOLD analysis project Ga0163144, IMG submission 123175) | Freshwater microbial mat bacterial communities from Lake Vanda, McMurdo Dry Valleys, Antarctica - Oligotrophic Lake LV.19.BULKMAT1 | ecosystem: Environmental > Aquatic > Freshwater > Lake...
CAAAAATGCCGGAACTGCTGAGGCGTCGTCACTTGAATTACGGCTTCGCGAAACTTGCAGAAAAAGTCCTTGTGTGGTCGACACTTGCAACAACGCGGTTTCTCCCGGCCAAAAAGCCGGGAGTGGATTGAAACCAGTTGACATCGGCAGTATTTCCGCCCACGTGGCCGTTTCTCCCGGCCAAAAAGCCGGGAGTGGATTGAAACATCGCGCTAAACGGGATGCCGAAAACGGTAACGCAGTTTCTCCCGGCCAAAAAGCCGGGAGTGGATTGAAACAGCATCTGCACGCCTATCCGGATCCGCGCAGCCCCGTTTCTCCCGGCCAAAAAGCCGGGAGTGGATTGAAACCGCTCAAAATCGACACGGACCTCCGGGGATACCTGTTTCTCCCGGCCAAAAAGCCGGGAGTGGATTGAAACAGTAAGCGCACCCTGTCTGCAATAGTTGTCAAGTTTCAATCCACTCCCGGCTTTTTGGCCGGGAGAAACCGGGTTGTTGCAAGTGTCGACCACACAAGGACTTTTTCTGCAAGTTTCGCGAAGCCGTAATTCAAGTGACGACGCCTCAGCAGTTCCGGCATTTTTGATACGCAATATTTCGGTTTATCAATGCGTTAGCGGATCGCGAAGGTGCCAGCTATCAGCCGCTTGCTCCTGGTTCGCGTTGTATCCTTGCAATACCGTGCGGTCTCAGACTATCAGGGGGCCATCTAGGTCGACGGGGTGTTTTTTTCCATAGGCCTTGAGCTCGGTCAAACTGCGCAGGCCCAGTTTGTAAATTCGTAAGTTATCCATGTCCAGGTTAATAATGTCTAGCAGATCCCGCTCCAGCAAATAACTCTGTGCTGCGTCAACTTGGCACTCGAATAATGAAAACTGTACTCGCTGTCCGTAGTTGAGACAAACTTTGGCAACTCGGCGCAAGCGACGTCGGCCAGCCAAAGTAATTGTCGATACGTCGTAAGCAACCAACAATGTTGATTTAGCGCCCATAAGGTCAACCGCGGCTCAGGAAGGGAACATACGCGGGCATGTCGCCCCGGACGACTCTAGACATAAACCGGGCCTGAATCATGATCAGCACGGAAATTTGCAAGGTCTCTTCAAGCACCGGATGAGCGAGTGTTTCGCCTTTCCGGGTCTGGTAAGCGGCGATGACCGCGCGTCTACCGCTCTCGTTTAGCAGGACGGCCCCCGATTCACGGCGCTCAAAATCGTTCGCTGTAATCTGCCCGAGATTTATAAGCGTGACAGATAATCGGTCTGCCAAGGGTGCCCGAAACTCTTCCATAAGGTCGAGAGCAAGTGCGGGTCGGCCGGGCCGCAGGACATGGAGAAAGCCGAGTTGCGGGTCCAAGCCGACGGCCTCCAGTGCACTCACGCAATCGTTAAGCAAAAGTGCGTACACGAAGGAGAGTAAGGCGTTGATGCGGTCCATCGGTGGTCGACGCGAGCGCGTGACGAAAGCAAAGTCGACGCGCCGATCGGCACGGATGCAATTGTTCAGCGCCTGGAAATAGCTCAGCGCCGCGCTGCCTTCATGGCCGCGCATCGCATCAAGCGTATCAGCGGCGCGCAAACCGCGCAGGCTGCCGCGAAGTTGCTGTGCACAGTTGACCAGTTGCGCGCGATCGGAATCAGAACGTGCATCACGCGCAGCGCGCATGATCAACGTGCGTGAGTTGCGGAGCTTTCCGGCGAGAAGGGCTCGGGCGATTTCGGCTGCGCCAGCGGCGTTCTGCGCCAACTGGTGTTGGCTTACGCGCAGCAGGACATTGCCGCTGACGGGGCCCTCGACGCGGGCTTGAAAGCGCCCGGTGCGGCTCATCCAGACCAAGGTTCTACCGTCTTCGGCGCACTTCGCCATCAACGCCGGGCTGACGGCTGCACCGCCAAAGCAAACAATCGCACCTAATGGGTGCAAAGGAAGCTGCAGGCGCTTCTTATCTTCAATCATGACGCAGATAGTCTCGCCTTCTAGTCGCAGATAGGCGCCGGGCGTGGTCACGTACAGGGTATTGAGTGCCTGGTTCATGGCTGCTCATCCGAGAAGAGTTCCTGAGCCAGCGTTGCCGCTCGTGCTCGCGAGCGCGCCAGTTCCGGCTGACATATCGGGTTCAACGAACACTGGCCGCAGCGCTGGAGGTGTATTGTCGGATCCGGCAAACGATCTGAGTTCAGCAGTGCACGTAAGGCGTCGACCGCAGCTTCCATCTCGGCGCGAAGCGTCGCATCAATCGCAACCTCGCGGCGTCGGGCGGTTTGCGTGTGAAAAATCGCGCCACGCTGAATCACGACACCGAGCATTTCTTCCAGGCAAACGGCCTGCCCCGCAAGCTGCAGATCGTCATTGTCCCAAGCCTTGCGTTTGCCGTGTTTGCGCTCGACCGGAACAACCCTGGCGCCGTGATCGTGAAACTCGACGCTGTCGCAGCGTCCAATCAAACCAAGCCGCGCGCTCGCTACCGGCAGACCGAAGGCGGTACGAACGCCATCGCGCAAGATCGAGGCTTGGCTGTCGGCTCGGGCGTGCTCATGCGAGCCGGCGACGGTATGCTCATTCTCGACAAACTCGCGTTCAACATGAATCAGGTAGGCACGCCGCGGACAGTAGCTGAAGTGATTAAGCGCTGATATCGGGATAAGTTGGTTCTGATCGTCGTCCACAGCACGCGCCTACAAGTTCGATTCACAGCTACCAACCCCGCCGTTTCAAGGCTGCAACAGCGGAGTCTGCGCGCGCGAGTGAGTTCCAGGAGGCAAGAACCTCGCGCGCGAGTGCGGTCCTAAACGAGCTAGAGCCTTGGGGCCTTTGGCCTACCTCAGCTCAAGCATTTCGACACCTGCGGGCAGCTCCGCCTTGATAAGAACCTCGTAGTCGGTGAATACCCGCGGGCTGGTGACACCCTCGCGCAGTTTGATGTCAACGATCGCGCCGGCATCCAGCAAGGTGTGCGCCGGTGCGCAACCTAGTTGGGCCTGACGTTGACGCTGCGCCGGGTCGCTGTCGGTACCTACATGTTTGAAGACGAAAAGTTTGCGTGCCGTCATGACACCCTTGCTGGCGCTGCGATCGTGGTCGTACATATTTAGCAATGCCTCCCACAATAGCGACAGATCGGATTCACCAAAGCCCGTCTGCGCGGCGAGATGGGCACTAATAAAGCCCTTGGCGACATAGGCGCCGTAGGGGATCAGTTGTTTGCGGCCCATGGTTCGGCGCTGGTCTTCGGGGGTCGAGTCCTCCCAGGTTTGGTAATCGTCAACACCTTTCGCGCCTTTGACCTTCTCGGCGACGGCCATACGCGTGATGGAGATGTCCATCGGCAGAATCGGACTTAGCGAACGGGCAAAAGCGATCTGAACTGGTCCGCGGACCTGACCCGCGTTCGGCCCGGTCGACATGACCGCGCCAAATGTCCGAACGTCGAAAAAATGCTCGCACATGAAATCGCGTGCTTTGTTGACCTGCTGTTGGTTGCCGCCGCCTTCCGGCTTGCCGCCAGTCTTCTGGTGAGCGAGCGTAATCGGCTTGTTGAGATTGGTCGCATGGGCGACAAAAATACTGTTCGGCGATACATTTCCATGGCGTTCGATCACATAATTTCGTATCCGGCGCTTCAAAGCCACGTCGGACACCAATCCGTGCATGTCTTCTGGATCAATCCGCGGAGAATTGCCGGCATCGGGGTCGCCGTTCGGATTGCCATTTTCGCAATCGAACACAAAAAGAAATTCATAACGATTCGCTAGGCTCATGATTGCGTTGCACCTTCATTGGCTGCTGTTTCGGTAGTTTTGGTCATGACAGAAGCCGATTTTCCTGCCCGGTTTGCAGCAATCTGCTGGTAATAGCCGAGCGCAAACAGGCCTTGCTGTTCCTGGGTGAGGGTCTTCGGAAGTCGATCACCCAAAGACGAAGCAATCGCGGCGATGCGCTGCTCAAACCAGTAGGCGAGTCCGGCGTCTAGCTTGGCTAGATGGTTCTGAGAGTTGGCAATCAGGCGTCCCAGCACCAGCGCCGGCGTCTGGCTGACCGCGGTGTAGTAACGCTGCACCAACCCAGCATTCACCTCTGGAATCGCAGCCTTTTGCAAGGCTGCGAGCACCGCGATCAGGCGGCCGCATTGGTACGCCGGCTCCGGGTGTTGCTCATTTAAGTACGGTTCCATCGGAATTACTCCTTGATGTCGACGCAGGAAATAGGCCTTGATCAGACCCATTCGAGCCGTGTTGAACGGATTGTCCGCAATCAGATCGGCGCGAAAGCGAGCGAGCGCGGCGGCGAGCAGCGTTCCCGGCACCGGGGCACCGCGCAGTCCACAGTGCCAAAGGGCAATCGCGACACCCGGCGTGAGGTTCTTGGGTTCGAACACCAAGCTCGCAGCCAATGCGAACAGTTTTGGGGTTCTCGACTCGCCGAGGCCATCGTTCGCAACCATCCGAAGATCGTCAAACCACTGGGCGACCATCGAGACCAGTTCGGGAAAGCTACCTTCCATGAAGGCGCGAACCATCACTCGGCCCGAAGCTCCGCTCAGGGTCAAAGCGTGGTACTGGTTTGCCGCAAGATCCGGGCGAGCGCCAGTTTCGATAGCCTTGAGCAGGTTGCGCGCTTGAGCGAGTGCGCTGAGTTCAATCTGGGTTTCACTGGAAGTGCCCTCCATCCATGCCCACGGGTCGTCAGCTTCGCTGACTGCACCGGTTTCCTTGAACCAGTACAGGACACGGCTCCCCGCCAATAGGACGCTGCGTTGTTTGATCAATTCGTTGATGCCGGCGGTGTAGGCATTGGCGATTTGCGCCGACATGGCTGCATTCGCCGACTTCTCGAGTCCAAACGAGCCAAATGCGTTCTTGTCGAAAGACGAAAACGCGTCGCCGGCCGAAAGGCCGCCCGGGAGGCCCGCAATCTTGGGGTGCGTAAGTTCAGGCTCGGTCTCCTCACCGCTCAATACGCACACCATGAGCTTCGACGGACGCTTGCCGACAGGCTGCTTTTCGCTGGTAAAGCGACGCCGCCACCAATCGATCGCTGCCGTCTGCTCCAGGAGCGGCCACCCGGAGACCGTAAATTCCACCCAGTCTGTCGGTTTGGCCTTGTCTTGAATCAGCGTCGCGCACGCCTCTTCGCGATGCGCTTCGGACCCCAAAAAGCTCGCCAGTCCGCTCAACTGGGGAAGGTCAAGTTCCTCATTGGCTTGCTTGACCAGGGCCTGGAAGGCCTGAAATCGAGCTTTGACGCTGTCCTTTATCGGCTCGCCTTTGGTCGGCAGCAAAAGCGCGTTCTGGGCCGCCTCCACCAGAAAATGCGCCTTGCCGCCCGAGTTCATGCCCGGCGTATCGGGACAGCCGCGTCGGCGCACACCGGCGCCATCCTGCCCCTGCGGTAGCGCGCCAAGGAAGCGGCCATCGTCCGCCAGTTCGATGCGCCAGCGCACGTTTCGCGTGGTGAACCCGGGCTCGCTGACGCCAATTTCCTTTTGTGCGTAATCAATGACCTGTTGCAACATCGGATCAGCCCTCCGGCTTCAACACGTCTGGGCTTTCGTACGCCGGAACGTCGATCACGCCCTGACGCAACTGCGCGCGGTAGAGACTGATAAACGGTGGAGCGCTGGCGTTGACCTTGGCACGGCGTAGGTCGAATACGTCGTACAGCATCAGGCCCAAGGCCTGCGAATGGTTGATCGGAACAAGGTCGGTATGTGCGGGTTCGAAATAGGCGGGGAATTCGCGGCAACCGAAATACGGCTGCTGAAAACACTGACCGCGCGCGGCGCGGCGGCTGAACATGCTATCGAATTTCTGGCTCTGGCTGGCGAACTCAGGCATGACCCTGATCTGCGCGTGCAGCCGATAGCGCACGTCCTTGAGTGCCATGGTCTGGCGCTGGGTGCGGCCGGTGGTCTCGTCGTCGCTATCGGCGACCAGGGGCTGCGGCGCCAGCGTCCCATTCATCCATTTGTTCAGTACCGCCGTCCCCGGGACTGTGCCTTTGACCTCGTTGCGCCGCAGCGCGATGTAGCGCGGCATTCTGAACAACTCGATGCGCGTGATCTGCCAGTAAAAGTACGGGCAGATGTCCGAACCGCTGCGCTGGCCCTCCCAATAGATCGAATCAAAGATTCCGCGCGCTGCCGATGGCGTAATGACAGGGTAACTGAACCTCTCGACCTTGGCTTCCGGTCGCGTGAAGCAGGCTAGGTCTCCCCAGACATCAAGACGGTGCGTGATGGCCATCGGCGGCACTCCTTGGCAGCGGGTGTTTCAGGCAATCAACAGGGACTGATCGGTCGAGAATTGCAGCCCCAAGCGTGGGTGATAGTTGATCGGCCCGCTTTGCGCCAGCGCAAAATAGGACGAATCTGGTTCATCGGTGTTTACATGCTTTTTCTTTGTCAATTTCGGCTGCAAGGGTATCAGGTAACGCCAAGCCGGATGCGTTAGCTGCCGATAGATGGCAACGCTGTAGGGCTGTGCATGCCGCAGCCAGCGCCCATCGAAGCCGTGCGCGAGGACCTCGTCGCGCAAGCTGTCCGCCTGTCCCGTGGCGTCGTCGTACGGCACCAGCACCTGCACCGTCGCAGCGTCGATCAGTCGATAGAGCTTCGCAACCGTTGGAAAGTCGCCGCGCTCGATTGCTTCTCGGAGTAGAGGGTTTGCAGACCCGGTTGCCGCCAGTTCGTACAATCGGCGGTAGTAGTCCTGATACAGCGCAGGATCACTCAGATTCAACGCGCCATTGGCTTTGAGCATCATCTCGGTAAGCGCGGCGGCTTGGCGATAGGCGGGTGTGGGGTAGCCGGCATCCTCTGGCTTGAACACGTGAAAATTCCCGAGTGCGCGCTTGCCTTCGCGGTTGCAGCGTCCAGCCGCCTGCGCCAGCGCATCGAGCGGCGCCATAGCGCGGTAAACATTGGGAAAGTCCACATCCACGCCGGCTTCTATGCATTGGGTGGCAATCAACCGGCATGGCTCACCGGAATGCAACCGACGACGAACCTCGGCGAGCACGGCCATTCGATGGCGCGGGCACAACTGGGTGGACAAATGCAAGGCAGCTTTATCGTTTGCCAACAGTTCGAGCAGTGCCTGCGCGTGGCGCTTAAGGTTAACGATGACCATTGCTTGAGGATGCTCAAGCAGACTCGCCGCGAGCTGTTCGAAATGGGTGGCGCCATCCGGCCAGTGACACTCGATACGGTTGAGCGCCGCGAACATAGCCGGCGCCGTCAAATTGATTTCGGTCGCGCTCCAGCCGCGCTTGCTTAGCCGGCGCACATTTGGATCGAGGTGCTCGAATGCGGGTTGCGTGGCGGTGGCAAATACGATGCTGGTGCCATAACCACTGGCCAGTTGCGACAGCGTCGCAAGGGTCGGCACAGCCAATGCCTGTGGCAAGGTCTGAACTTCGTCGCAAAGGATGACGCTGCGAGTCAGCCGATGCAGCTTTCGGCAGGCAGCGGGGCTGTGGTGGTGCAACGATTCCAGCAATTGCACATTGCTGGTCAGAATGATCGGGGCATCCCAGTTTTCTGCCAGCAACCGGCGTGCGCGTTCGCTGGATTCGGCGGCGTTCTGATCGTCGCCACGAGTCGGTTGATTGTCGAGTCCCGCGAGCGAATGGTGCTCAAGCACATAAGCCGATCCGAATTGCGCAAAAATCTCGCGGTAGATCGCGGCGGTCTGGTCCAAAATGCTGAGATAAGGCACTGCGAGTACGATCCGGCGTAGTCGATGACGCACTGCGTGCAGCAACGCAAAGCGCAGCATTGCCAGGGTTTTCCCAGTCCCAGTTGGTGCGGTTAGGGTAAATAACCCGACAGGCTGACCAGCCGCGGAAATGCAATGGTCGAGCAGGTATTGGCGTTGACGCTGCACCGGGTTTGCGTTGGAGCCATAGTGGACATTGCCGAATCGTTGGGTGCAGTACGCCTCAAGTGCCTCGAGCGCACGTTCCGGTTCAAGCTCGGGTGCCAGTTTGCGATAGCGCTTTCCGTTCGCGTCCGCCAGGAAATGCGCTTCGGTGTCGAGAAAGTCAGCGTCGACCAAACAACTAAACAGCAGGCGCGCGTCAAGCATCTGGGCTGCGGAGTCATCGGGCCTCGGCGGCGCCGAAAAAGAACAATCGGGCGCCGGCGATTCATTACACAAGCGCCGGAACAAGAGTTCCGTATCGGCCGATGAAAGAGCCAAGCCGAGGGGGTGATTCAGGCTCAGCCGGAGCGGATCGAGTCCGGCCGATCGGCTCCTATCGATCCGAACTTGCAGTCCGATGTGGTGACCTTCGATGGCAAGCGCCGCTGAGGGGGCATGCCATTTCGTCAACGCAATCCACGCGCCTTGCGACCAGTGATCCAGTCCCTGATCCTGGCCGCGCAGGCGCGCCTGGAAGCGTTCGGCGTATTTCCCGAGGTCGTGCAGCAATCCGGCACGTTCAGCGTCCGCCTCCCACGGCGTTTCTGCCGCGAAGCCGCGCGCCAGAGAGGCGACCGATTGCAGGTGCGTTCGGAGCAAGTGCCACTGTCCCATGGCATTTGCGCTGTGTGCGTACCACTCAGTAGTTGGCACTTCGGCCCTGGTCATTAAGTCAGCGGAAAACACATAATTTCACAACAAAGAACACTCGAGGCACCAGTCACTGAGTAGGCATTAAGTCCGCGTAAGTTGCCGCAATCCTGCGCCCGCCAGCGCTGGCCGATTGCTTCGACCGTCTGGATCAGAATTTTTACGGCTCCGATCGCCCGGATCAAGTCCGACCGCCATGAGCATTTGCTTGTACGATTGATGTTTACGATGCGGCGTTCGCGCAGTGCAGAGGGCTTGCGCCCAGGAATAGGCGAATAAACCAGAGATTTATCGATGCGAACCACCACCATAAACCTATCCGACGAGATCCATGACGCAGTCACTGCCATAGGCCATAGCCCGAGTAGGATGCGTTGAGGCACGAAACGCATCGATAGTGAGTTGTTCGGCGGTGCGGGAACTTGCGGCGCTGGGGCTTTGCTTACTGCATCGTACTCGCTGCAGTCGATCTCCCTACTCAAGCTCCCGCCCGGCGCCACTTTCCGCCCATCAATCGCTCCACGCATACAACGCATCGGCCTTAGACGACTGCACGGCCACGACTCGCAGGAGCAACACGGGACACCCTGGAATTAGAAGATTCCTACGGTTTCCCGGGGTGGTTTCTGACTGAGGGGTGGTTTCTGACTGACGCACTGTTTTGAATCGGCATTGTTCGCCCGCAATGCTGCGGAGGCGCGTCAGCGTATGCAGATCTCTGGCAAGCTCGCCGTGCTGCTGAATCTGCTGGATCAGATCCGAACAAAGCGCGAAAAGGTCATTCTTTTCATGGTGACCAAACGCCTTCAGCACGCCTTGAAAATATGGCTGGATCAGATTTACCAACTAGACGTTGCCATCATCAACGGCGACACCGCAGCTGTCGCCAAAAAGTCGGACGTCCTCAGTCGCAAGCAGCTGATCGCTGTTTTCGAAGCCAAACCCGGGTTCAATCTGCTGATCATGTCGCCTGTGGCTGCAGGCGTTGGACTAACCGTGATTGGCGCCAACCATGTGGTTCACCTGGAACGCCACTGGAACCCCGCTAAGGAAGCCCAAGCCTCCGATCGAACTACCGAATCGGCCAGACCCGCGATGTGCATATCCATCTGCCGGCAGTAAAGCACCCGGATCACGACTCCTTCGACGTGCATTTGGACCGACTGTTGCGCGGAAAGCTGATGCTCAAAGATGCAGTGGTGACGCCAGAGGCTGTGAGCGAGGAGCAGATGATGCGGTCGATGGGGCTTTTAGTGAGCCCGGGAAGGATGCGGTGAGCCTGTCGATATCGGCAATTGCGGCGTTGATGTCGCTGGGGCTTTGAGTGAGCCCGGGAAGGATGCGGTGAGCCTGCGAACCGCATCGATCGCGCAGCGTCAACACCTTCGACGCCTTCGCACGCCCGCTGAGCGAGACCCACGCTAGCGACGGCTCACCGGCGTTCTCCAGAACCCAAACCCTCAGCTATCACGACGATTACGACATCTGGG
>Ga0163144_10031712_pt1 | contig 10061 bp, 9 predicted proteins | sample OliLak19BULKMAT1_FD_123175 | JGI IMG/M metagenome (GOLD analysis project Ga0163144, IMG submission 123175) | Freshwater microbial mat bacterial communities from Lake Vanda, McMurdo Dry Valleys, Antarctica - Oligotrophic Lake LV.19.BULKMAT1 | ecosystem: Environmental > Aquatic > Freshwater > Lake...
TCATTTCATCAGATCATCCACTTTGGCGATCCTTGTGCTTTTCGTAGGAAGTATTTGACCGTATCCATGACGACGATCGTGAGAAGTGCCGAGATGATGACTTCCCCCCAGTCGAGCGGTGTGAGCGTTGCGATCCCAAGTGCGTGACGCAGGGTAGGGAACGCGAACATGAGCGGGATGGCTGGTAGCTGGATTGCGATGGCAGCGATCAACCAGCGATTCCCGAAGAGATTATTCCACGTCGGTCGAAGAAAAGAGCGGAAGACGAACGATTCGGCGAATTCTCCGAACATGAGTGCGAAGAATGCCATTGTCATCGCTGTCTCGACCGTTCGGCCTGTGTGGAGTGCCCATGCGTAGACGAAGAGTACGCGTAATGCTGCCCAGATAGAGCTCGATGCCATTAAGACTAAGAACGCCCTGTTGAAGACTCCTGATCGAGTGTTACGAGGTCTTCGATGCATAATATCTCGTTCGGGCACTTCGACGGATAGTGCCATGGCGGGCAGGCCGTCCGTCACCAGGTTAATGTAGAGGATTTGTACGGCAGTCAGCGGTGAGGGCAGGTTGGCGGCAAATGCAACTCCAATAATGGCAATCTCCGCGAAGTTTGATGAAAGTAGATAGAGTAAGTATTTACGGATGTTATCGAAGATGCCGCGCCCTTCCTCGACCGCCGCGACGATCGACGCGAAGTTATCGTCGGTGAGCGTCATCGTGGCAGCCTCCTTCGATACGTCCGTGCCGGTGATACCCATCGCGATGCCGATGTCCGCCTTCTTGAGGGCGGGGGCGTCGTTCACGCCGTCTCCGGTCATGGCTACGACTTCGCCGAGGCCTTGGAGCACCGTGACCACACGGAGTTTGTGGCTGGGCGACACGCGCGCGAAAATATCGATGAGGTGCACGTTGGCCCGCAGTTCGTCATCGCCCATCGCGTCGAGCTCCGCGCCCGTCACCACGCGCCCTTTGCGTAGCAGTCCCAGTTCGCGCGCAATCGCTTCGGCCGTCACTGGGTGGTCGCCCGTGATCATCGCCACGCGGATGCCAGCTGTGTGGCAACGCGCGATGGCTTCTTTCGCCTCTGCGCGCGGGGGATCGATCATGCCCGCGAGGCCGAGGAATGTGAGACCGTCCTTCGCATCGTCCATCGTCGCGTTGTGTTTCTTCGCCACGCCCAGCACACGCAGCGCCACGGCGGCCATACCTTTCGCGTCCTGGCGGATCGCTTCGCGGCGGTCTTCCGTGAGAGCTACGGCACCTGATGTTGTTTCTTCGTGCGTGCACGATTCAAGTAACACTTCGGGCGCGCCCTTTGCGTAGGCCACAACGCCGCCGTTCGTTTCGTGGAGCGTCGTCATGCGCTTACTCTCGCTCGTGAACGCGATTTCCGAGACCCGCGGTTCGCTGTCGTCCAGGTCGTGTTTCACGATGCCTGCCTTCGCCGCCGCAACGACGAGCGAACCCTCCGTCGGGTCGCCTTTCATTATCCATACGCCGTCTTTTTCAAGCAGGCGTGCGTCCGATGAGAGCGTCGCGGCCCGTAGGAGCTGCAGCAGCACGGGCGAGGGACTCACCGTTTTTCCGTCGCGTTGGAACTGTCCCTGGGGCTTGTAGCCCGCGCCCGTGAGGTCGATGGCGCCTTCGGCGGTCACGAGCCGGCGCACGGTCATTTCGTTCTTCGTGAGCGTGCCGGTTTTGTCAGTGCAGATGATGGTCGTGGAGCCGAGCGTCTCGACCGTGGGGAGTTTCCGCACAAGCGCATTGCGTTTGATCATCCGCTGCACGCCGATGGCTAATGAAATCGTCACGACGGCGGGCAGGGCTTCGGGTACCACAGCCACTGCCAGGGCGATGCCAAAGATCACCATCTCCATCATCGGTTCGCCGCGCGCGAGGCCAGCGACCACAATGACCGCGATAATGGCGATTGCTGCAACTGCAAGCATGTGGCCAATGCGGTCGAGATTCTTCTGCAGCGGTGTGGGTCCGGATTTCACCGTTTGGAGCAATCCGGCGATTGTGCCGAATTCGGTCTTCATGCCCGTGAGCGCGATCACCGCGCTGCCGCGGCCCTGGGTCACGGTTGTGCCCGCGAAGACCATGTTTTTGCGGTCGCCCACCGGGAGCGTGTCTCCCACGAGTGCGTCCGACGTTTTCGACACGGGCACCGATTCGCCCGTGAGGGGAGATTCGTCAACAGAAAGCTGCATGGCCGAGACGATGCGCGCGTCGGCCGGCACCTTGTCACCGGCATCGAACAGCACCACGTCGCCGGGCACCAATTCCTCTGCGGAAATGTCCTTCTCTTCACCATCACGGAGCACCGTGGCGTCGGGCGCCGAGAGTTTTTGTAGCATCTCCATCGCGCGTTCCGCCCGGTATTCCTGGAAAAAGCTGAGCCCTGCCGAGAACACCACGATGATACCGATGCTCGCCGCTTCGATGCCGTGTCCGAGCCACAGCGATAATCCAGCGCCGAGAAGCAGGATGATAATGAACACGTTCTTGAATTGCGCCAGGAAGAGCGCCAACGCTGATGTTTTGTTGCCTGCGGTCAGCATGTTGCGCCCGTATTCCGCGAGGCGTGATTCTGCCTGGTTCGAGGTTAATCCATTCTCTGTGTCCGCGCCGAGGGCGCTGATCGCTTCTGCGGTTTCATAGGTGTGCCAGGGGCGTGTATGCATAGACGAAGAATTATGAAGAAAGAATCAAGAAAAGTATGGATTATTCGTCTCATACTTCCTAATTCAATAGTCGTACTTCTTTGTCACTGCTCGAACGTCCAACTGACGCCGTTTTCATCCGTGCCTTCGCAGAGTCCATCGATGCATGAAGAATCATTGATTAGCACCCAGCCGGCGTCATGGCGCATGATCTGTATGCTCGTGCCGTCGGTGAGGACGCTGACGTCCATGCATGTTCCCGGCGCATCGACGCGGCACGCGTGCATGACAACTTCCTGCCCTGACGGCGGCGGCGTTTCTTCAGTCACTGCCGCGTCTTCAGTGGGCGGTTCGGTCACAGCCGCGTTCAGGCCGCAGCCCGCGATGGCCAGGACCGCCAGGAAGGGGAGGAGGCGCTGCATGCGTTCAGCCTAGCAGCGCGGCCACACAATAAAACAAGCGCCGTCTCCTGTAGGGGAGACGGCGCTCTTCGAGCTCTTTGTTACGGTGTACCGTTGGAATGGGGCATCGACTCCAGGCGATAGGAGATACGGGCAGTACCCCCTGCTTGGTAGAAAGGTGCCTGTTCGAATGCGCTAGCTTCCGCGGTTACCGAAAGTACGGTGTGGCGGTTGTTTGCGCATCCCACTGACGTTATCAGTGGAACGACGATCGTAACAAAGATCAGATACTTGAACATCTGAGGCCCTCCCTGGCTCGAAGTTCGACATTCCTGTTGGCTCCGCCAACGCAGTGGAATGTCTATGAATATAGTAACATTTATTTATTATTTGTCAAAATATAGGGAGCAGCGTAGAGGACGGCTTCCGGAAGCCAGGAAACGAGTGCATGTGCGGCATTCTCGGTGCCCAGCTGATCGAGCAGTTCCTCCAGGGCCTTCGTGGCCTCATCGGTGTCCGCTGGCGGATGCGCTGCATGTACTTCGAGGAATGCGCGAATCTGCGTCCAACGTTCACAGAGCGGCTCCATGATCGCTTCCACATCGGGAATGTTCATGCCCGGGAACATCTGTTCCGCGGAGATGGCGTCTTCCACCTGGCGGGCGATCCGGGCTTCGACTCCGTAATCCACGGCGCCCTTCTTCGCCGTGTTGCCGCGAATACGTTCTGCCGACGTGCGGATGGCCTGGATTTTCCCGATCACGTGCACGCGCAGCAGTTGCTCGTTGAAGAGCTCCGGCGCGTCCGGGTCGAGCATCTGGATCTGGCGATTCATCGCGTCGGCGAAGACCGACAACGGGCGCACGCGGAGCTTCTCCAGCTCTTTCACTCGCAGTTCGAGCATCGATCGCGCATCGCGCGCGGTCAGGCGTTTCCCGCCGATGTTCGCTGCCAGGTCGATTACTTCGTGGCGCGTCGAGAGCAGTGTTTGCTCGTCTTTGCGGATCATCTCGTGGAGGATGATGCGGTCTTGGGTGTTGAAGCCGCCCTTCTGCCGTATTTCGCTGAAGCGGTTATCGATCCGCTTGAGCCCAGCGGTGATTTTCGCCATCGCGGGCGAGACGTTCGGTTTGCCCGTTTTTGTTCGCTGTGCCGGCGCTTCCGCCAAAAAATTGCGCGCTTCCACTTTCTCGGTCGCGCGCGCGTGCAGCAAAATGCGCGTGCTCCGCGCGATGACGGACTCCGCCTGGCTCCACAGGTGCGCCTTTAACTCTTCCGACGTGCCTCGGCGGTAGCCGCTGTCCAGCTTACCGCGGATGGAGTCGAGCTCTCGCTGGCACTGCGCAAGCGCGTCGATCTCGGCGTCGTATATCGAGTCCGCGTGGAACGTTTTACGCAGCGCGTCGTACGCGTTGTCATACACGTGGACCTGCAGGTCTGCGTCCGTTTCGCCGCGATCCTTGCCGCGAACGTAGAGGATGGAACCGATCGCATCCGCCGCGGGAAGGACAGCATTGGGGTAGCGCTGCTTCGTCGTTTCGCCCGGCAGGTTCACGCGGAGTAGCCGCCCCTGCCTGGGGCCGATCGACGTGGCGCTCTCGAAGAGCATGCGGACGCTGTCGGTGAGGTCGTGTTTCACGATGAGTCTCCCGATCTCGTCGCCGTTCAGCTCGTGCAATTCTTCCTCGCGGATGAATCCCATTTTCACGAGCAAAATGCCGGGAATGCGGTCGGGGCTGAGGATGAATCCGTCGAGCGGCAGATCGTCGATATTCCCCTGCGGCAGCGCCGGCACGACGCGGTGTTCCGGCGGCGTGAAGATCCGTTGGAACCGTTCGGCTTTGCTACCGCGCAGGCACTGCTGCATGCGGTCGAGCGTGGCGTGCACGAACGCGTGGTCCCACGGCGTTGCATGCGTCGCATCGTAGTGGCCGATCTGATCTTTGCCGCTCTGCAAGCGTCGCAGCACGGCGATATCGGTCAGGTGTTCGATCGTTTCGTCGGAGATGTCCGTGATCGCACCGTCCTCGGGCGCGAGGCGTTCGACGCGGTCGTCGATCAGTTCGGCGATGGACGATGTATTAAGAGCCATGGGTCAGAGGGTGGAAGAAAGCATGGGGAAAAACATCGGCGCGACGAAATGGCGATCGGCACTGTGGTCGGTCGCTTCAAGGTGGCGTACCTCGGTGCGGTCTGTGATGAGCCTCTCGATCGTTCTCTCCTGCGCCACTGTCAGGCATTATCCGCATCGCGGGGAATTTGTCAAAAACCCCGCCGGGTAAGGGCGAGGTTTTCGTCTTCGGGGAGGGCTGAAATCAGCGAGCGTCTTTTTCCAGGATGAGCGGTTCCTGCGCCGGGACGTCGACCGCGGGGCCACCGCCGTCCATGGTGCGGGGCATGGGCATCGGGTCGATCGGCATTGGCACTGTGGCCTGGTCGAGCAGGTCCTGTGCGAGTGGCACGGCGACCGTGCGCTGGTAGTAACCGATCGAGGCCGGCACGCCGGTCACCTGGAAGATGAGCGCGGGCACGAGCAGTTCGGTGTTCTTGTTGTTTTCGTATTGGTACAGGCGGACGAAGCCCTGGGTCGGGTTGCTGAGGGTCACCGTCTGCGCGTCCGGGGACTGCACGCCGGTCATGCCGAGGAACTTCTCCACGTCTGCGCGGGTCGTGACCGCTTCTTCCTGCGAGCGGTCGAACTGAAAGGCCATGAAGCCCCAGGCGTCCGTCACGCGGTCGTGGCGGACCGAGACCTGGACGGAGATTCCGGCGGGTTCGCCGCCCGTTTCGATCACGGTGTCGCCGTCGACGATCAGCGGGTAGATCACGCGGAGCGTATCGGGCACCCAGGCGTAGCGTTTGTCTTCCATCGACTCATACGACTGGCGCCAGGCATCATCGACCACCGGCGTGCCGTAGTCAGAGACGTTGATGTCATGTTCGTTGAGGAACGCATTAGAGATCCGGATGACGTCCGCGTCGGCCGGGAGATCGGACAGCTTCGGCATGAGACGCTGATAGCAGGCCTCGTCGCGGCAGTTGTTCTCGGGGTGCGGCCACTGGTCCCACGCCTGGTTAATAGAGACGGAACCGTCGGCCATCGAGATGTTGATGTAGTAGCCGAAGGGCTTTTTTTGCGCGAGCGTCACGGTTTCGACTGTGAGGCCGTCGAAGGTCGAGAGGTCGATGTCGGTGTCCTTGAACGCGTTCTGGATACTCGCAAATGCGACGGTGCGCGTGACGGGACGGCGGGTAAGGACGGTCACATCGCCGGTCGGGAGCGCTGGGAGCTCGCCTTCGAGGCGGTATTTCACTGGGTTCCACGGGGCGATGAGCGACATCGCAGGGTTGCCCATCATAGCATCGCCGCCGCCTCCGCTCTGCGAACGGGCGTCGTAGGCGGTGCCGCCGCCCAGGCCTGGAGGCGATGTTTTGGCGTCAGTCGGGGCGGGCACCGGCGCTTGGCTGTAGGCGTCGGCGTCGTTTTCCCTGCGCATGGCCATTTCCGATCCGTCGTTGACCGTGGACGTTGGCGCGTTCTGGTTCATATACTGCATGGTGGTCGGCACGGCGATCACCACGGCTGCAACCGCGCCCGCCGCGGCGAAGGCGAAGCGGCTGAAGAAGCCGGACGGCGAGGCGTACGAAACCTTGTGTTCCACGGCGCCGTGCATCGACGCGTCGGCGCGAGCGGCGAGTTCCGTGCGCAGGCGCTTCACGAACGCGGGGCTCGGCTTTTGGGCCGGGTCATGCGCGAGCAGCTGCTGGATGAGCGGGACGAGTTCGTCCTCGTGCTCGCGGAGCGACGGGTCGATCTCGTACAGTTCTTCGAGGATGGATTGGTGGGTGGCGGTCATGACAGGGGTGGGAAGAGGATGAGGAGGAGCGTGGAGAGGGGAACGAGTCCGCGGAGGTCTTTCATCGCACGGGAGAAGATCACTTTGCAGTTGCCTTCGGTCTTGCCCGTGAGGGCGGCGATCTCGGCGTAGGAGAGGTTTTCCCATACGCGCAGGAGGACGATGTCGCGTTTATCCTTGGGGAGTTTCGAGAGTGCTTCGCGGAGTGTCGCATGGGCTTCACGGTCTTCTAGTCCGCCCGCGATATCGTCGTCGGAGGAGAGATCCCACACATCGTCGATGTTGTCCTGTGGCCTGAGCGCGCGGAAGTGGTCGTTGAGGACGTTCTTTGCGATCGTCATGACCCAGCCGCCGAAACGGCCTTTCGCGGGATCGAACGCGTCGATTTTTTCCAGAGCCTTCAGGAAGGTCGTCGAGGCCAAATCTTCGGCCGTCATGCGGTTGAGCGTGCGGCGGTAGAGATAGCGGTAGATGGAGTCGACGTGCGCCGTATAGAGCACATCGAAGGCGGAGAGGTCTCCTGCTTTGCAGGCGGCGATCGCGGACGATTCGTCGTTGGTCATGGGGCGGAAAGGGAAGGATCGGACGCGGCGTAGCCCAGAGGGCGAAGACGGGTGCAAGCGTTGCACTATCTCCTACGTGGTCCACCTGAAAGGGTAACACGCCTGCCCGCCGAAGCCGAGCGAAGGCGGGTGCATTCGAATATTCCACTCGCTACACTGCGCCGCACACGAAATCCCCAAAGAGCCAATCGCCGGAGCACCGTCATCCGAACAGAAGTAATTTCTCCCCTTCTCCCTGTCTCACTGCGCCGGCGTCCGTAATTCACGGCCGAAGAACTCCGCCGTCCGTTTCATGAAGTCGTTCCATTTCGGGCCGAACTCGTGGCCTTCGCCGTCGTAGCGCACGTACTCTCGCGGTTTTTCCATGGCGATAAGCATCGCGTTCAAGTCGTCGGACCACGTGACCGGCACGTCTGTGTCCTTGGTACCCTGAAACAGGAGGATCGGCGCCGATAGGCGGCCCAGGTACGTTTTTGACGAGAGCGCGTCCCACGCCTTCGGGTTCGTCTCGCGGGTGCCGAGCGTCTCAACCGTACGGTCATCCGGTTCTCTATCGCGTCGCCAGCGGGCGTAGTTTTCCCACGCATCGGCGTGCACCGGCGCGTACAACACGAATGCGTCCACGAGGTTGGGGTATGCGGTCGCGATGTTCAGCGATACGCCTCCTCCCATCGAATGTCCCATCATGCCGATCTTCGTCGTATCCACGCCCGCCGGGGGAGCGGCGCGCACGGCATTGATCGCATTGATCGAGTCCATGGAATACTCGAGTCCGGCGTCGTACGTATCGCGCACGTCGGGGCTGGGGTCCGAGGCGCCGTGTTTGCGGTAGTCGGTGTGCAGCACCGCGAAGCCCGTGCGCGCCAAGTAGTCTTGTTCGCGCTTGAGGCCGCGCCCAATCGTATACACCGCAGGGTCGATATAGCCGTGGTTAAGCACTAAAAGCGGGAATGGCCCCGTGCCTTGTGGAATGTTCATGATGCCGCTGATTTCGAGACCATTGCTCTTATAGCGGATTTCATGCCGTACGTAGGCGGTGTTGTCGTCGAGGACTTTTATGAGGCGCAGGTCTGTTCCCTCCAAACGTATGCCTGCGAGCGAATCGATCGAGAGTTCCGGCGTTACCTGCAGGAGCGGGCGCTGGGACGATGCGGCTGAGGACGACGCGGGGGCGATCATGCCCGGGTCGGGGGAAACGTCGCCGTTCGAACATCCCACGAGGAGAAAAACGCACAGGAGGAATCGCTGCATGGCGGCATGATAGCGGCGCGTTCGGACACGCCAAAAAATCCCTGGTGTTTCTGTAAGGGAACATGGACGGCGTCGTCTGCTTGTCCGGCGCGCCTTGTCCATTACTTCTTTCCCCTCACTCCTATGAAGCAACGCAATGAGCAACAGCAGCAGGGAGCACACAAGGATCGTTCCATGAACGAAAAGGATATGGGACAGGCAGATATGAACAGTAATCGCTCGGATGTTGGAACAGGAGACATGGAAGAAGGCATGGGTTCCGACGGAACGGGCATCTCGTAACAGATGAGTGTGGAGGAGTCAGTGAACCCGGGTGATAGGCCATGGCCAAAAGGAGAGAACGACGCCTTCTAGAGGGCGTCGTTCGTTACGGCAGGACTTTTGCCAGATCAGTGTCGTCCGTCATCATGATGCGCGGCCACTTCATCCAGTCGTCAGTCTCCGTGACGTAGCGCGGGTCCATGATCGTCGCGGTTTCGTAGCCAGCGGCCTTGGCCGTGTCGCGCACGCGTTGGTTGTGCGCCGTGCCGGGGTACGAGACGTCCTTCACCGTTTTTCCCGTCAGTTCCTCGAACACGCGTTTACTTTCTTCCAGCTCCCACTTCGTGTCGGCGTCGTTCAAGCCCGGCAGCGCGCGGTGCGTCATCGTGTGCGACGCGATCTGGTGGCCGCGCGCCTGCAGGTCCAGCGCACGCTCGCGATTCACCATCGTGGGCGAATCGAGGTACTTCGCGATCAGGAAGAACACGCCCTTCTGTAGCTTCGCGTCCATGATCGGCGCCGCGACGTTGTACTGCGAGAGGTTGTTGTCGTCGAAGGTGATCACGACTGGTTTCTCGGGCATAACGGCATCGCCGTGGATCGCCGCAGTCAATTCATCGAGTGTCATTGTCGTGTAACCCTTGTCGACAAGCCACTGCATGTGGCGTTCGAACGTCTCCGGCGTTACGGTCATTTTCCAGCTCCACGTCGTCTTCGCCCAACCTTGCTGCGCGCGCACGTGGTGGTACACGAGCACTGGCACGCGGTATGTGGCCTGCGGGGTGCCCTTCACCACGGCGAGCGCGGACGACGTCGGGCGCAAGGCCGCTTCGGCCAGGCGTTCAGCGCGGCGCGATTGGGCCGAGTGAGCGGATGACGCCGATGACGACGATCCGCGGATCAGCCGCGCTTCGCCCTCGGGGGCGCAGGCGACGAGGAGGACGGACGCGAAAAGGATCGAGAAGATGATGGGGAATGTACGGCGCATGGCGAAAGCATAGCGTGTTTCATGCTATCTCGAAAAAGGGCGGGAGTTGAGTCCGCCCTTAGATGCCCTCTCCA
>Ga0163144_10031713_pt1 | contig 10061 bp, 9 predicted proteins | sample OliLak19BULKMAT1_FD_123175 | JGI IMG/M metagenome (GOLD analysis project Ga0163144, IMG submission 123175) | Freshwater microbial mat bacterial communities from Lake Vanda, McMurdo Dry Valleys, Antarctica - Oligotrophic Lake LV.19.BULKMAT1 | ecosystem: Environmental > Aquatic > Freshwater > Lake...
AGCATATCGAGAAGATGATTGCCAAGCTCGAAAGCGATCCGGGCTTGCGGTACGCGATGGAAACCCATACGGAGATTGATCCCGATGCGGTGATTTTGACGCTTGCGATCCGGGGCAAAGGGGCCTGCGAGCTGAGGATTCCGAAAAGCCGTTATGACGCCTTCACCCTGCTGGATCTGATCGAAAAGCATACAACGCGGGAGACATTGCAATGACCAACAGGAAGCCGAAAAAGCCGAAAGCCGCGCCCTCGAAGAGGAAGGCCGTTGAGGGAGATGTAGCGTTTTTCGGGAGTTGAATTTAAATCAATATTATTCAAAGCGCCCTCTGGGGCTTTGATTAAATATCAAAGAATCAAACGAGCCAAATGTGAGTGGCTATGCTGTTGACGCCGGCCTCGAATTGACCGCCAGTGCCGGTCTAAAAGTGAACATGCTCCTCCGGCTGCTTAGCCAGGACTGGCGGCCTTCCGCGAACGGATATGCTGGTCAATTCTGGATCGGCGCATTGTGGGGAAAGTGATCAATTCTAGACAGGCGTCAACAATTCGTCACCGTGTAGTCTCCTCGGTAGATGGCCTGCCATTCATTGCGGCAATGCCGTTGTTAGCGCCGCGCATCATGCGACGAAATCGCCAGCAGGCAAGGCTGCCCCGAATGATTGCTCCAAGCATGACGGGTGCCACGCTGCACCACCGTGTCGCCGGCTTCGAGACGCACTTCCCGGGTGTCGAGCACCAGCGTGATTTCCCCCTCGATCACCATGCACATGTCCAGCGTCGATGTCTGCTGCATGTAGGGGTGCGGGGCACGCGCCGAATAGGCCGATGCCCCGGGCGAACCCATTGCCTCGAAATACGCCCGCACCTGCTTTTCACCGACCTTACCACGAAAAATTTCGTCGGGTGGAACACTGACAAGCCGGCATATCGAACCGCCGGGTGGAGGCTCAAGCCTCCGAGGGCCGTCAACCGTTTCGATCCCGCCGCGGATCGCCGCCGGCGTGCCGTCGGTCACCCAGATGCGGGTCGACGCGAAGCCCGGACGCGCCGGATCGGTGCAGGTGTCGGGCGCCGGCGCATCGCAGATCGCCATCGACCTGCCCTGCGCGTCGTCGATGGTAACGATCCGGCGCACCGGGCGCACGCCCGGCGGCGGCGGTGGGGGCCGCAGCCGGGCGTGCTGCAGTCCCGGCGGATCAAACTTCGCTCTCATCATGACGAAAGCCATCAGACTGCCCTCTCGGGGATTCTGCCAGCCGTGCCAGTTGCCGAGCTGCACCACGACATCACCGGGCTTCATCACGTATTCACCGTCGTCGAGCACCAGAACCCGCTCACCGTACAGCATGATCCCGTAGTCAACGGTCTCCGACTTATGCACCGGAGACGAGAAGGCATTTGCGCCGCCGCGGTCCCAAGTACCGCCAGCACGCTGCCGTGGTTCGTGCAACGGTACCGCCGTCGAATCCTGCGCCGCGTCATAGCTCGGCGGGCGGGCCGGCGACTGCACGATGCGCAAATGTCCCCCAGTCTCCGGCGGCTCAAAACTGAACGGCAGCTGCTCGTCGTCGCGCTCGCCGGTTATGGACGCTGGGGAAGATTCGTACACCCAGACATCGGTCATGCAGGTGCCGGGACGGATCGCTCCGGGATTGACGTTGGGCGCCGGCCCATCAAACAGCACCCGCGAGCGCCCCTGCGCATCGGTTCCGGTGACCACACGCCGTACCGGCGTCAATCCGACCTGCGGAACCGCTTTCTCGGCAATCATTCAGCGACCTCCTGAATTTAAAGTATGTCCGGATGCCTGCGGGCGGACCCGGCTCACGACTTGAGCTTCCAACCCCGCGTCACGGTATGCTCGTCGCGAAAGCGTAGCGCCGGGGCCTCGAGATCGCTCAGCACAGTATCGTTCCAGCGGTTAAGCCAGCCGAACATCGCAATGACGCGATGATCTCGACGATTTTATCGTCAGTGAAATGCCGGCGCAGTTCGACAAAATGTCCATCTGTGACCGCAGCGGGTGCGCTCCCAGCTGCAAGTGCGAGTTCCAGTGCAGCGCGCTCCGCAGCAGAAAAATTTGCGCTCGTACGGCACACCCAGATCGCCTCGAGCTTTTCCTGAGACACCTCGCCGCGCGCCGCAGAATGGCGTGCGGTATGCGCGGTGCAGTACCGGCAGCCTGAAGCGTTGCTTGCAACGTGCGCCGCCATCCATTTTAGCGCCTTCGGCACCTCACTTGGTTTGTGCATCACTGCGGTAGTGAGATCAAGAAAAGGACGCAATATGTCAGGCCTGCGCGCCATTTTTTTGAAGCAATTGTTAAGTGGCGAACCACGTTCACGCTCAATGTGATCGACTTCATTGCCGAGTCGATCGGGCGACTCTTCCGTACTAAGCGGCTCAATTCTTGCCATAGCATCCTCGGATGTTCGTTGCGGGTAGCGATCAAATGGCGCACATAGCCGTTGATAGCACGTGCCGTCAGAATATTAAGAAACCCTTCCAGCGCATGCCTGCGACCTTGGTCGCGCGGTTATGGAATTCCTCACACACCGGAAACGCGCCTCCATCTCCCTGCGCATGAGGCGACGACAACCGTCCCTTGGGTGAAACGCATTGGATAACATTTCAGATCACACTGAATTGCAGGTGGCATTTTCAGCGAAACGCCGTAATCGTGTACTTCAATGCACAGTAACTGCATACCGTGCCTGTCGACTCCAGTGAAATTGAAATTCAGCAGCGATCACGCCCCAACACTGTTCGACATAAACAACTATTCCGTCGGAATCTTCGCTGCAGGCTCAAGGCTGCGCTGACTCACCGATCCACCCTCGCACCAGAAGCCTTCACCGCTGCACGCATTTTTTCCCTTTGAGTGGCAAGGTGAACTGCAAGATCCTGTGGTGTACTGCCCAACGACTCTACGCCGATATTTCTCAACCGCTCGCGCATATCGGAGGACTGCGTCGCCTTTACCATTACTACATTTAGTTTTTCGATAATGGCAGATGGAGTGTTTGCAGGCGCAAACACGCTGTACCACCCGATGAATTCGTAACCCGGAACTGTTTCGGCAATGGTTGGCAGATCCGGCACGATTGGAGAACGCTTTGCACCAGTTAGTCCAAGTGCGCGCAACTGACCCGCGCGAACCGCGGACAGTACCGCGGGTATCACAGATATGACCATATGCACCTGCCCGGCGATCGTATCGACCATCGCGGGCGTTACGCCTTTATAAGGAACGTGCTGCATGTCAATCCCCGTCATGCTCTTCAAAATCTCCGCTGAAAGGTGCGGTGGTGACCCCGCACCACCGGAACCGAAACGAAGTGCGCCCGGCTTCGACTTTGCAAGGTCTATCAATTCCCTAATTGAATTTGCCGCAACCCTAGGATGGACAGCAAGGATAAACGGCGTAGTACCCAAAAGACTGATGGGCACAAAATCCTTGACGATGTTGTAATTCAGATTGTCATGCATCACTGAAACGATAGTGGCCTGAGACGTGATTATGACGAGTGTGTAGCCGTCAGGGGCCGCCTTGGATGCGATCTCCATACCAATAATTCCGCTTGCCCCCGGACGTGTATCAGCGATCACTTGCTGACCCCATTCCCGGGTAAGTTTTTCTCCGAGCATCCGCCCCAGAATATCGGGCCCCGATCCCGGCGAACTCAGCACAATGAGGCGAATCGGTTTCGTCGGATACGCTCCGGCCACTGATCCCTGCGCGTGCGCCACGACAGGAAACATTGCTGTAGCCGCCACGACAATCCATTTCTTGCCTTTCACTGTTAGCATGGTTTTCTCCCCGCAAAAAATTCGCTGTGCCTAATCGCGCTACCGCTTCAGTCCGCGCCGCCCAATGTTCTTTGCTCGATACACTCCGCCGTCGCCCGCAGTGACATACAAGCTCCCCAGGTCAGCATCGCCAAATGCGCAACGCATCGGCACATCGGCAGGCACCGGATGCGTCTCCAATATTGTTCCGCTCGGAGAAATCACGATAATCGCAGCACCCGACCCGCTTTGTTTCCAGCCCAGGCAAGCGATGATATTGCCGTCAATGTCGAGGCACATACCTTCGATGCCACGCTCGACCGCAGCAAACGTGAGCAGCGTTTTGCAGTGGGCAGCGTTGCCGTGTGCATCAAGGGGAAAAGCGAAAAGCTGGCACACGTCGCCACGGTTGATGTCGCCATCCGCGACGTACAGGATTTTTTCGTCTGCGGACAGCATTACCGCTCGCGGCCCAAGGGTATCGTGCGTGATTCGCGTCAATTTCCACAGGCGGGGACCACAGTTCTCCAGACGCAGCACCGATGCGTGCGGAAGAAACGGGAACGCAGGCGGACCGAATGGAGGCTGCGAATTGTACGGATCCGCGATCCATACCCGCTGCTTGCTATCGATGACGACGTCGACAGGTTGGTTATGGTGAGCGCCATCAAGCAGCTCCTGCGTCGGCACTGTCGATCCATCGGCCAAAAAGTGAACCAGCCGGCGCCCACCCTCCTGCGCGCCCAGTACCGTTCCGTCTTTGGCAATGGCAATACCGTTGGTACGGCCAGTCCACTTGCGAAACACTTCCGTTTTTCCGAAAACCGGGTCATAGCGCAAAATCCGCTCCTCCGCGACGGCGCTGAACAGCATTCCCTTGCCATCCCACGCGAGTCCACCGGTTCGGCCCTTGTAGGGACCCGCTACGAGCTCGAATTTCCAGGCCATCTTGTTCTCCCGTCCAGTCTAGCGCGAAGGCACGCCGGCGATGTTGATCCGCGTGCGCACCACCGATCCAATCATCGTGATGTAGAGTGACTTCCAGTCATCGTCACCAAACGCGATATTGGTCGGATGGTGCCCCTCGGTCTTGATGCGAACGATGATCTTGCCTGCAGGGTCATGCACCCAGATGCCGCCGGGCGCCGTGCACCAGACATTGCCAGAAACATCGCACTTCAGCCCGTCCGGCACACCGCGCTCGGGGCCCGAATACTGGTGAAACACCCGCGCTTTACCGATGCCGCCATCGGAATTGACATCGTACGCGCGAATCACGCGCTCACGACTGCAGTTAACGTAGAGAATTTTTTCGTCGGGCGAGAAGCAAAGTCCGTTGGGATAGATGTTGTCCTCGGCAACGGCTGTCATAGTCTTGCCGTCTGGTGATATCCGAAACACAGGCTGGGTTTCGAGATAGCGTTGCAGATCATGGCCGACCATGCCGACGTTGAGCAGGCCGCCGGGCGGATCCGTAAACCATACCGAGCCGTCCGATTTCACGACGATGTCGTTCGGGCTATTCAACTTTTTACCCTGCCACTTGTCCGCGAGCGTAGTCCAAGTGCCGTCGTGTTCCAGTCGAAATACAGTGCGCCCGCCCCAGCCGGCGACGAGAAGCCGGTTTTCGAGATCAAGGCAGGTGCCATTGGCCTTGATTGATGGCGAGAGCACGACCTGCTGCCCTACGTCCGGACTCCATTTCCAGATCGTGTCACCGATGATATCGGTGAAGAAAAGCTGTTTGTTCTGCGCGTCCCAAGTCGGTCCTTCCCCAAAAATTATATCCCGCGCGATGACATCGACTGGCGGACTCGGATCGATGATGCGCTCCCACCCAGGCGCGCACAGGTCGAGTTCCACTTTCAGCGTTTCAAGCGATCCATGCATTGATAGCCCCTCTTCTCAATGTCCGCTGCCGGTGCCGCCGGTCCAGGTCTTGGGCGAGAACGCGCGGTGATGGGTAACCGCATCAATCACCACAGGCTTGCCTGCCGTAAGCGCGCGCTCCAGCGCCTTCGACAATTCTGCTGGTCGCTCCACTCGAATGCCGACACAGCCCAGCGACTCTGCAACCTTGGCGAAGTTCACATCGCTGAAGCCCCACATTTCGCGCCCTCGTTCGTCCGGATCACCGCCATAGGATTTATCGAAATGAGGAATTTCCTGATTGAGCGCGCTATTGTTGTTAACCACCACCACCAAATTGATGCCGTAACGCGCCGCCGTCTCCAATTCCGCAAGGTGATAATAGAATCCGCCGTCACCGGCAAAGCACACGACCGGCGTGTCGGGCAGCGCGCATTTCACGCCCATCGCACCTGGAAACCCCCACCCGAGCGAGCCCGCGCAGCGTATGAGGCGCTGGCCGGGCCGCGTGAAATCGACCATGGTGCCTGCCCAGATGCCAGAGTGCCCTGTGTCACACACCAGAATCGCGCCTTCCGGCATCGCGCGTGAAATCTCGCGGCAGACGCGTTCGGGGCGCATAGGTGCAGCGTCCGAGTTCATGTTGTCTGCAACCGACGCGCGCCACTCCTCGACGAACCCGCTCACTTGCGCGAGCCACGACGCGCGCTTAGCCCCGGCGACCGTGTCCTCCGCTGCAAGCATTTGCCGCAGTACCGTCCGGGCATCGCCGACCAGACCCGCTTTCGCTGGATAGTTGCGGCCGATCTCGCGCGGGTCAATGTCAAGCTGTATGACTGACGTACCCGCGCGCGGAACCTGCCAGCGCGCTGTGACCTGCCCACCGGTATGGCTACCCACGTAGAACACCAGATCGGCCGTGCCCACCGTGCGGTTGGCGCAGCTACGCGAATACGTGCCGACCACGCCGACCGCGAGGGGATGGGTGTCAAGTATTGAGCCCTTGGCATTGAGCGATGTCGCAACCGGAATCTGCAGTTTTTCTGCGAGCGCCACTACTTCGTTGCCTGCGCCCGACCATGCCACACCGCCGCCGGCAACGATAACCGGTCGCTCCGCCGCATCAAGCAGGCGCAGCGCTTCCCTAACCTGTGATTCCTCAGCCGCGGGACGATACGGCGGCACTTGCGTGAACCGCTCCTCTACCAGCAGTTCAAGATCCGCCTCGGTCATAATCGACTCTCCGTGATGACCACCGATCTGTAGGTGCACGGGGCCGGGGGCGCCGGTCGTAGCCTCGCGGAACGCCTGTCGTAGCATGTCGGGCAAGCGCGCGATGTGATCGACGTGTGCGTTGAACTTGGTGGTGTGCTCGAACTGCGTAAAATCCTCAAGCTCTTGGTAGGCATGGCGGTGGCGGGCCAACGGCGCCGGTCCGCCGGTCAACGCAATGACCGGTGAACAGGCAAGATACGCGTCCTTCAAACCAGCGGCGAGGTTGGAAGCGCCCACATGCTGAGCCATGCACACTCCCGGCTTGCCACTCGCGCGGGCATAGCCGTCCGCCATGTAGGCGGCAGACTTTTCGCCATGCGTCATGACGCGACGTATGCCCATGCCCTCCATCGCGGTCAGGGTATCCAGCAGCATCTGAGGTACGTAAAAGATGTGCGTCACACCATAACTACGCAAAGCTTCAGCGATGAAACGGGGGCCGCTAATTTTTGGCATGAAACTCCCTTAACTCAAATGTAAAAACGAAAGCTCAAAAACCCTTAATTCCGGAACGCGCAATGGCTGCCTCGATATGCCGAAACCGCGCGACCTACTTGGCCGTCTTCGTTTTAGTAAGCCCAAGCTCCTTAAACAATTCTTTTAATTGAGCATCCATGTCTTCAAGATAACGCGTGAATTGGGGCCCGGTCAGAAACTCGTCATTCTGAAAACGTGAGTCGAGTTCGTTTTTCCACTCCGGCGTGGAGAACGTTTTGGTAAGCAGGTCCTCCCAGAATTTCAACTGCGATTGACTCAATCCTGGCGATGCCGTGATTGTTCTCGATACTGAAACCACAGAATCGATACCCTGCTCCCGCAATGTCGGCACATCGGAAAACTCACCAACCAAGCGCTGCGGGGAACTGACCGCGATCACGCGAATCTGACCGGCCTTGCGTGGGGCAATCCACGATCCTACTGATGCCGGGACAACATCCACGTGCCCTCCCAGCATTGCGGTAAAAGCCTGAGAACCAGACTGAAATACAACAGTCTTTGCTTGGCCGGGGTCCATACCCTTGGACTTCAACGCCAGCGCAATCACTTGGTGATTAGCATTCCCAAGACTGTTTGCAATTCCAAAAGTAATCGCTGAGGCATCTTTCTTGATTGTGGCCATTAAGTCGTTGGCGGTCATGATCTGAGAGTCAGGACGCACTGCAACACCTACGTATTCAACGGCAACGAGAGCCACCGGCGTAAGCTCCCGGTAACCGATGCCACGTTTCAGAATCGGATTCACAACAATATTGGCGCCTGAGAGTACGACCGCATGCGCGTCACCCGGCTTCTGGTGCAGGTAGTTATAAGCCACTGCCCCACCGCCACCGGACTTGTTAATCACGTTCGCTGGCACCTTGACCAATCCACGGTCTTGCCAGATTTTCTGAATAACCCGCGCTGCTATGTCCGGGCCGCAGCCAGGTTGGCACGTAACTACGATTTCCAGCGCTTTTTCTGGCTTCCACACTACCTGCGAGTAAACAGCATGTGTCGAGAGCGCCATAGAAATACCAATTAACCAGCGCAGGCCGTTCGCCAAAAACGACTCGAGTAAGCTCATCGTAATCTCCTCCTTGGTTGCGTCTATGCGCGTTCCCACGTACTTCTGCCGCACTACTGCCAATGCATATTGCATCCTACATCCGCACAAGTATACAAAAAAAGAATTTGTTGTTATTGTTAAGAACTTATTGATCTGGTTGTTGGGGGGAGCATGACCCTACGTCAGTTGCGCTATCTGATTGAAGTCATTGCGCAGGGATTCAATATCACGGCCGCAGCAGCCACGCTGCACACTGCCCAACCAGGCGTGAGTAAGCAGATCATCGAGCTTGAACACGAGCTGGGCACTCAGATCTTGTTGCGCCGCGGAAACCGCATTATTGGCCTCACCAAAGCCGGCGAACATGTCGCTCGGCTGGCGCGGCGCATGCTGCTCGATGCAGAGAGCTTACGTAACACCGCCACCAGTGCGTCCGGGCTCGAAGGAGGCCGACTGGTGCTCGGCACCACCCATGCCCAGGCACGTTATGTTCTTCCTTACGTAATCCAGCGTTTCAAATCGCGTTACCCAGCGGTACAACTTGTAATCCGGCAGGAAAATGAAAGCCGCGTACCCGATTTGGTGGCGGCGGGCGAACTGGACATCGGCGTAAGTGCAGAACCGCCCACAGCGCATAATGAACTGCTAATCCTGCCATGCTATCAATTACCGCGCAGCGTAATTACCCCAGCGCACCACCCTCTGCTGCGCGAAAAACGTCTTACACTGGAAAGCATCGCACACTATCCGATCATCACGCTCGACGCCACATTTGCCGGTGGCAGAAAGGTCCTGCAAGCATTCTCGGCGCACGGCCTAAGCATTAACCTGGCAATGAGCGCAATCGACGCGGACGCGATCAAATCCTACGTCGCGCTCGGGCTGGGGGTCGCGATCCTACCTGGGATCGCATTCATGCCCGCTCGCGACCGAGAACTTCGCGCGCTCGACGCAAGTCATCTCTTTGAACCGACGCTAGTGTGCCTCCAAATCCAGCGTGCCCACTATGTCCCGAATTACATCCTCGATTTTATCCAGATGCTAGCACCACAATGGCAACACTCCGCAATCGTCGAAGCCGTACGCACAGGAAAACCACCTCCAGGTAAAATCAAACTTTACCCGCCTACCGGACAGACAGCACAAGCGCGACACCCCCTCAAACGTCAAATACAACGCTAGCGAAACGCTATGCTGCCCGCCACGAAACGCCAACCACGCCCGAGCCAGTCACATTTCAGGCTCCCTATGATTTTGTCTTTGTCTTGTGTCAGGTGTTCCTGGTACGTGATGGCGTTGCCCTGCCAGGCCGGTATGTCTGCCCCCATCGCATGGGCAAAACCGTTCTGGTGCAAATTTGTTGACGCCGGCCTCGAATTGACCACCAGTGCCGGTTGAAAGCTGACCAGGAACAACGGACGGATTACTTACTTCCGCGAACAGATATGATGTTCAATTATGGATCGGCGCATTGTGGGGAAAGTGATCAGTTTGAGGGCGGCGGAAACATGCGCCCTATGGCTCGAGAGTTACCCCTGGCAGAAACTCAATCCCAGTGTACTTTACTAACTCGTTGTAGCT
>Ga0163144_10031715_pt1 | contig 10061 bp, 4 predicted proteins | sample OliLak19BULKMAT1_FD_123175 | JGI IMG/M metagenome (GOLD analysis project Ga0163144, IMG submission 123175) | Freshwater microbial mat bacterial communities from Lake Vanda, McMurdo Dry Valleys, Antarctica - Oligotrophic Lake LV.19.BULKMAT1 | ecosystem: Environmental > Aquatic > Freshwater > Lake...
CTCCTTTCGCTTGAGCTTCGCACATAATATTCTACTTCTGCAATTGTCTTCCATGAAACTTACAGCATTCACCTCTTTCTGATTGCTCAGAAGAGAGGCGATTCAAGACACACCACGTTTTGCAGCTACCCGAAGGGCGGGACTTTTACCACAAAACTTCATTCGGAGAACTGAACTTTCGACTTGCACAAATGTGTCTGCGAAGCACGAAACCCCGCCTTTTGGGTAGGTGCTGTTACCAGCTGGCGTTCTGTCTGTCGAGTTGCTGTAGTCCTTGTCTGCCGTGAGTTTCGCTGTATTATTGTGTCGGTTGTGGGTGGCAAAAAAATTAAAACACCGAAGGGAGGGAAGAAAAAAATTGAATTTCTTCTCGGGTGGAGCAGACACACTCTTTTGCAAGCTTTGGCTTGTGTGTTGGGTTGTGGGGCTTGCAAATGTGTGTGACTGCTGCATAGGCTAAAATGTTCTAATTGTTTTTAAAAGTAAATTGTCTGATGCAAATTTTACTACTTCCCAAAAGTCAGGATTAGAAATTTTGTCTGATGTTGAAAAAGCATCTTCATACATTTTTTGAATTGATTGGAATTTGGATTGAATACCAGCAGCAGTCAAAACACCATCTTTTGAAACACCATATTTCAATTTCCCTTTTATTAAAACACTCAACTTAGTTGGTTCTTTCAATAGTTTGAAATTTTCTTCTAATTCAATGTCAAATTTCCATACGTGTGCTGAACCATCATTTAATTCAAAAAATAGTTTTTCACCGATAGGAAGAATATTTTTAACCTGTAATTTATCAATGTATGTATGGAATAAAATCAAACATTCTTCAAGTTCGTTATTGAATTTCGTTGTAACAATACTGTCATGGCTTGATGCATTTAGGATAAATTTTCTATGCTTATCTAATTCTTCAAATTTGGTGTTATCAAGACCGTTTGATATAGCGTAGTTTAAGCATTTGTTGAGCATCCCATTTAAGTCAAGGTCTGAATAATCCTCAGTGATAGTGTCTGTTTTTGCTAATATTTTTTTGCAAAATGCTTCTGCTGCTTTCCTAAGGTTGTTTGCAGATTCTTCAAAGTCATTATTGTCAAAAAAATCTTGTGCTTTTTCAAGGTATGTTCTACTTCTTTTTAGTAATGGTTTAGCAGTCCCGCCATCTCTAGTTTCAAACATCTCATAGTAAACCCAATTTGTTTGCTTCAATAAATTGATTTTGTGTTTCGCCATTTGGAAAAACAATCTGTCATGAGATAGTATTAGTATTTGATAGTTTTCGCTAAACTCAGGTGAAAGCAACAAGTCTAAAACTTTTTCTCGATTTCTCATATCAAGAGAAATGAGTAAATCGTCAAGAACGATAAATTTTAAACAATCTTCTTTTAGTTTTTCACTTAGAATTGCTAGACGAATTGAAATTGCTAACGCTGAAAGTTTTGCCTCATTCAAAAAAGAATGGGGTTTACCAATAACATCACGTAGACCTTCATACTCTTCGATTTTAATTCGTAAAACAAATGGTATTGCATTGTATTCTTTATCACCTTTATAAAAAGATGCTTCCTTTTCTAAATTTAAGGAGTATGGTATATCATAACCAAGTTTTTTGAAATATTCCTTTCCGTGAATATTTACATAGTCAATTTTTGTTTGTAAGCTGGCATTGAAAATCTCTAATAGTTTTTTGAATTCATTGTATGGCTCACTGTTTTTGTAGGCAAGAATTTTTCTTGGAATCTTGCTGTTAACGCTGTCTACCATTTCAAGACCTTTTTCAATCTGTTTCCAAATCTCAAATGCATTTGTATAGCTTTCCTTTGTTCCGTTGCGGGTGATTTCAACTTTTGAAAACTGAACATATTTGAAAATATCTTCAACAAACATTTCAAATAAATCTATATCATCTGAATGTCTGAACGAAGATAAACCCATCAGTAAACGGTAATTGATAAAATCAGAAGCATAATTTATTTCCTTTGCTTTTTTGCTATTCCTAATAGCAACTTCATCAACTGCTATCTTATAATTGACTGGTGTGGCATCATCGGTTACAACCTCTACAAAGCTATTAAAGTTGTCGCTTGGGGTCGGTGGTGTTTCACCTGCATGAATATTAAGAAGCGAATACTTGCCACCTTTGATGATTTTACTGAAATACTTTTTTATATCATCATCTTCTGATTTCAATGAAGCTTCAAACAAAGTATATAGAGCCCAATAAACAGATGACTTCCCACTTCCATTTTCACCATACAATAGCAAATGGTTACCTTTTAATTTTATAGGCTCTTGTGCTTGAAAAAATTTAAAGTTGTGTAATTGTAATGTGTCTATCCTATTCATAGCAAGAATTAATATGAAGCAGCATTAATTCTTGCAATAACATCGGGGCTTTTGATGTTTACGGCAATTATTCTGTTGCGTATTTGGTTTTGAGGTTGTTGTAGCCACAAATAAAAGTCAAGAATGATTTTCCCATCCTCTGAATTATTTTTTAATTCAATTGGTTTTAAGTGTTCAAGAACATCAAGTTGATTTTCTTTCATATGCTGTTCAAAATACAGTTCATAAACCATCATGTTTAACACTTCTTCAATCGTTGCTGCTATCCTGTTGTTTGGAGTATGAGAAATGAGATGTTTGTTTTCATCATTTAACAAATAAAGCATATAGTCAATCAGAATGGAAAACTTGTATTGGTGCTGTGTATTTTTGATTGGAAAGGTTCTTAATTTTTCCACACCGATGTCAACCCCGGCACCTCTCATCTTACCGAATGAATAAAACCAGTTCTTCGAGAACTTAGAATTCAAAATGGCTAACAAATACTTTAAACTAAAATCTTCCTCCTTTTGAATAATTGATGAAAAAGAAAATCCCAAATAGTTACTATCTGTATCGTAGGCAAATTCAGGGTCAACAAACATTCCTTTGAAAACTATTTTCGGCTGAATAAAATATTCTTCGTTCCTAGATCTATGCAAACCGTATGGCCTGTTTGACGAAGTAATATAATCTTCAAACTTGTCTAAGTGCTTTTTGAGATTGGAATATTTCTTGTCGGTTGCAATTAAAACTTTAATTTCTTTGTCCGCATAAATTAAATGTTTCTTTTTCTTTTTATGCACCACATATCTTGCAACATCATTTGGGTCAAGGTAAGGTTTCAAAACTTTGCGTTCTTCTTTCGTCAAAGTCAATTTTTCAAGCTCTTCATCTGTCAAAACAAATACACCATCACCTACATTTATTTTATTGCTTGGATTTTCCTTTAATTGCTTATTAGAAATCTTATCAGGAGATTCTTGAACTCCAATTGAAGTGTCATAAATATCACCAAGAGAAAGAAAGTCATTCTCATTATCTAAAATATTTTCACTGAAAATAATGTTGTTATCTTTGAATACATCCAGATTATTAAGAATTCGAATTTTCAAATTAGCTGATTCTACAACCCTGTCAATTTCTGAGATATTTACTTCAACCTTCTTATAAAGAAATTCCTCTTGCTTTGCCTTGCTGTATACTGCAATCATATGATGACCTGCAACATTGTCAAACACTCTTAGTTTTCCAATGTCCACAACATTTACAAATGATAGATTTTCTGCTACTCTATTGATAAGTTTTTTTGCTCCCTGACTGTTCAGCCAATAACGTGAAGTAATAAAGGTGATAACAGCTTTTGGACTGGAAATGTCAATTGCCTTATGCAAAAAATAAAACCAAAAATCCATTTTGCCCTGATGCCAAGCTTTACCGAATTCAGATTCGTTAATGTCTTTGAAAATATGGGCATTGTCTCTTTCCTTCAAATAGGGAGGATTTGCAATTACAATATCAAATCCTTTGTTGGCAAACACATCAGCAAAAAATAATTTCCAAAGAAAAAACGGCTTTTCATTTCGTTTTTCGTAATCATGAAGAACAACACGACTATTTTTTAAGCGTTCCAATTCTTGTTCATATTCAGCTAGCTTTTTCTCTTGCTTTTGATTTAATTGATTGCTTGCTTGAAGTTCGCCTATCCATCGTTTAAATTGAAGAACTCTTAACTCAATATTCCATTCAATATGCTTGTGAACATAATCGTTAACTTCGTTTTTAATTCTAAGTTTTTCTTCTGCATTTTCAATGCTGAAAAACTTTTTCATTAATGTTTGTATTTCTGAAACTGTATGACTTTGAGTATAAGTAAGTTTGAGTTGGTTCTCTTTGAAATTGCCAAATAAATCTTTTTCGGGTTCGATTACTTTAATGTCATCATTTGCAACATTACTCAAATCAATTCCTTCAAAACTTTCCAACAAACTGTTTCCCTGCATTATTTTGTAATCTAGATTTGGCAATGGTTGGGGTTTGGTTTCATCAACCACCAAAGCTAACCAAAAACGCAATCGTGCAATTTCTACCGCTCCATTTTCTCTGTCAACTCCGTAAATGTTCTGCTGAATTATTTCCTTTTTAATTGCTGCTGGTTCAAAAGTTTCGTTTGTTTTCAAGTATCCATAAAGCAATCGTCTACACTCAAAAATTTCTTTTAGCAATCCCATTGGGAATGCTCCGCTACCAATGGCAGGGTCACAAATTTTTATTGTTTTGAGTATTTCGTTTATCTCATTAGCCTTTTTATATTCTGAAAATGCGGATGAAACTATGTTGTTGCGAACTAATAATTCAAAATCTTTTATTTTCTCGTTTGGAAATTGAGTATGTAAGTAACCAATTAAACTTTCTTGGCACATGTAATGAACAACCTCCTTCGGTGTATAGAATGCGCCTTTCTCACGATTCTCTTCTAATAAATTTTCGAAAATGTGCCCAAGCATTTCAGGGTCAATACCAATTTCATTATCGTAAGGGTCGTTCTCGTCAATAGTAAAGTTATATTGCTCAAAAAACTCTAAAAGATTCTTGAAATACTCGGCAGGGAAATCAATATCATTTTCAAATGAAATGTCTTTGTCAAACAAACCTCCATTCAAATATGGTATTTTTATTTCTTTTCCTAATGCATCTGGTGCAAGGTCATTTTTTCTTTTAAGATTCAATGTTTCAAAGAATAGCGTTTTTAATGCTGTGCTATGAAATTTCTCTTTTTGCTTATGATTTGCAAACAGGTTTTGTAGAAATTTCACCTCACCATTTTTCCATTCTTTACTGTTTATTTGAACACCTAACCAACCTTTCTTTTGTAAGAAATGAAGAAAAACAATTCGCCCTAAAAGTTTTTTTGCAAAATCTCGTATAGTTTTTTGCCTGAGAATTTCTGTCTTAGGTCGGGTATCGGCTAGAAGTTTGTAATACTTTTTTTCATTAGCTAAATACTTCCAAAACTTTTCATAATGCTCATTGTATGACTTGAAAAAGTCGTTATTAAGTTTCTCAACTGAAAAAGCTTCGTATAAATCTTCTAAATAAAATTTCTTGCCTTTTAATTTATCAAAGCGTTCGGCTGCTGTTCGGCAACTTTCTCCTTTTCCAAAAAGATATGTGTAGCGTTTAGGTTCTGTTTCTTTTTTCCCGTCTTCTGTACGTATTTCACTTACATAGCTAAAACGCCATTTATCATCCTGAACGAAAACAATCAATGCTCCATCCACATCGTATTTATAGACTTGTCGTAATAGGTTACGCAATCCAACACGATTTTTACTAATCCAAGCTTTGGCAGTTAGCTTTACTTCGTAAATACCAATCAATCTTTCATCAGCGGTATAAAAACTACCAATTTCCGAAGCCATTTCCGCCAAATCATTACTTGGTAAAATTATTGGCTGTGGTGTTTGATGAAATTTCTTTGCACCAAAATATAATTTCAAAACTTCCAACCATTGTTCAGGCTGGTAGCTTGCTTCTAATATCTCTGTCTGTAAATTCTTTTTATCCATTAGTCAATAAATGTTTCTGATAAAACAATGTCAGGTGAAATGTTTACATCAATCTCTGAATGTATCTCCGACTTTTCTTCATCTTCATTTTCAAAAGCATCATATTTTTTAGCAATCATTATAATCAAGTTATCTACTTGGCTATACGTAATTTGTTTTTTATCTAATTGCTGTCTTAGTTTCCGTATTTCATTTGGCATGGGTGTAAATGTTCCTTTGTCCACCAAATCAGATAGATTAATACAAGCCGTTTTTACATCATCACGTTTGGTAATGCTTTTCATATCACGCAAAAACTTTTTGGCTTGCGCTGAAATTGCATCTGCCTTATCATTTGTAGTAACCGTTTCGGAAGTTGAGCCCAAAAAGTCTTGCTCAAATGTGTGTAAAGCTGCTTCTACTTGTGTGTAATGTTGTTCGGGCAAGTCAAAGCCTGGTTCAGTTGTATTGGCTTCAAAGTATTGTGCTGCTTCTAAAAAGGAGAGAGCATTTACATTGGTGTCTTTGTCCACTTGGTAAAACTCCATTTTGTAAGGAGATTTTAAGAATACAACTGTGCCCTGCTCTGTATTTTCTTTTATCACATTTCCCAACTTTCTAGCTGTTCTTGCTTTCATAGGAAATTGTTTGATGCGTTTGAACTCCTTAGGATTGTTGTCTTTAAACTCACGAATGAAACGTAGGTATTGTAAGCGTTTATCTTCATCATCTTTTAATCCTTCTTTGAAAAGTTCAAATTGCTCTAACATTTCTTCGTGGGTATAGATTTGAGCATCTTCCCCAAAGGCTGTATGAAAACCTTGCAATTTCACCAAGGCATTACTATATAGTTTTATTTCATCGTCACCTTGTTGCGAAGGATAGAAATTGTAATTGTAAATAACACCAGCAACACTTCCAATACGGTTTACACGTCCAATACGCTGCATTAAACGAGTTGCATTCCAAGGTGTATCATAATTCACAATTACGTTGCATCGGTGAAGGTTTACGCCTTCTGCCAAAACATCAGTTGTTATTAATATTTTGAAATCGTTTTTCCGTTCGCCAATATAATTGGCATCAAAGTTTTCTTGAATGGTTTCAAATAATTTGCTTCTGTTGTCGGAAGAAATGTTTAGGACTTTAGTTTTTAAATGTTCTTCCACTTTTTCCTGCAAGTAGTTTGCTGTATCCGTGCTTTCGGTAAAAACTACCAATTGTCCTGTTGGATTAATAGAAGCATTTAATAGTTCCTCATTCAATACTTTGAAGAAGGCATCCAGTTTCGGGTCTTCTTCAATCCTTGCCCACTCTTTAATTAGTTCTTTTAAAAGTGAATCATCTTTACGCAATCCTAAAATAAAATTACTATCAAAATCATCAGGTGTAAAAACATTATTTCTTGGATTTTCAATGTTTAATTCCATGATTATCTCCTCTATTTCATCAAGGCTTAAACCTTTATTCATCAAATCATTAACGCTTTTATCAGGTGCAATTAATACCTTGCCTCTATCGAACATTTCAATCATTCTGCTGGTTGCAGTGGACAGATTTTGTAAGGATATTTTAAATGCCTTGAAACTACTCTCCAAACGCTTTATCATCATCGTTTTCATAATGCCTGCAAGAGATTGCGAAATCAAAACAGCTTGTTCATATTGATTTTCACGTAATTCTGGTTTTAAGTATGCAATTGCTTGATAGCGGTAATAATTTATTTTGTCAGTATCAGTTAGGTAAAAAACTGTGTGATAAAATAGTTTACTTAATTTTGAATTTAGTTCATACAATTTTGGTTTTGGTGCAGCAATTTCAGGAAATTCGATTCCTTGTGCTTTTAAATCGTCAATGTATTTCGGATAGTTTTTTAAATCTCTTCTTGTTCTTCTAACCGTGATTTGAGAAATTATTTTTTCACGGATTATTCCATACAATTCACGAATGCGTTCAATGCTTGGTTTATCTTCTTGCATTATTTCTCTGTATTCACGAATGATTGGACCAAAGAAACTTTGTAAATTAGTTACTGGCAAAGTGCTTCGTCTTGCATCTTGAAAAAGCAGTAATTGGTAATACAAATCTTGCGGTCTATTATTCAGTGGTGTTGCTGAAATCAACATCACTTTCTTTTTTGTTCCATGAACAAGTCCTTCACCATTTCGTGGAGCTTTACAAATTCGTTGTAAGTTTCCAAACATAGTTGAAGTATGGTTTCGGTAACGGTGGGCTTCATCAACAAGAATTAAATCATAATCTTCTTTAGCCCAATAGTTCAAATCATCACCATTTACAATTTTCTCTAATCGTCCGTTGGTAATGAATTTTGTATGTCTGTCAATGCCAAACAATCGGAAAGTATTTTTCCAGTTTTTCTCTAATGCTGGCGGATAAACCACCAAGATTTTTGTATTTAATGAACCGTTGGCAATCAAAAACCGTTTTGCAATCATAGCCGCAACAACAGTTTTACCTAGACCCACAACGTCAGCTAAAAAGAATCCGTTATGCTCAATCAACATTTGGAAACCTTGATTCACAGCATCAATTTGGTAACTTAATTTTTTGTAAGTCTTTGGCAAATCTCCTACGGTGTCAGGGTCGTAATCAATATTTTTCCCAAAATATTCAATCAGAAATTTGATATAAAGTTCATAAGGCGTAAAAGTTTGCCCGATATGTGTCTTTTGCTTGAATTGTTGAATGTCGGCTGGAAGAATGGGTGTTGATTGTTCCCATAGAGCAATGAACTCTTTTTTTGTAAACTCAACATCGTCATAGTCTTTCAAAGCAATATTCAGTTCGTAGTTTGGTGATTTTTTTATTCCAAGGCCAGCTTCTGTAAGGTTAGATGAACCCATAATTACCCAACCGTCAGAATGTGTTGTATGCTGTTCAGGTAAGAACAAATAAAATTTTGCGTGAATGGCTTTTGAATTATGAGCTCTAACTTCAATTTTACCTTCCATTAAATCATTTATGAATTGTAAAACGCCTTTTTCAACTTGCTCTGAATATTTTGCTTCTTTAATGTCTTGAATAAACCATTTCAAAAATTCGTCTTTGGTTTTGTTTTCGTCTCCGAAATATAAAAGTCCTTTGCGTTGGGCTTCTGCAAACATTTGGTCAACATTTATACCAACCAAAATTTTGATGTCTTTGATATTTTGTAAATGTGGTTGCAAAGCAAAATAACCTGATGAACGAAAGTAACCTACGACAGCATGAAAAGCATACAGTTCTTTCATGTGGTCAATAATTCCTTTGAACTTGTCAAAGAGATTACGGTCGTTATTATTTGTAAAGAATTTAGATGACATTACTTTTTGGTCGTTTTAATCTTTTTAATTTGTTTTTCTGCTGCTTTCAAGCCGTCAGTTAAATGTTCCATGCCTCCAAAGTCTTTGCTGATTTTGTCCGCTATAAATTTTGTTTGAACTTCTTTCAAGTCAAGTTTTAGAATGTCGGCAAGTGGCTGCAGATAGTCTGGTGAAGCAGGTCTGTCGCCCCTTTCCACTTTACTTAGTGTTGAAGTGTCGATGTCAAGATGTGCCGCAACTTTTCTTAGAGGAAGATTTTTTTCTTCTCTTGCTTTCCTGATATAATCACCAAATGTTTCGTTACTCATTTAGACAAATTGTTTTGGACTGAATTGTCAAATATACAAGTTAATTTGAAATCTGTCACCCGTGCGGTCGGAAAATTTTGCTCTTTTGGTTTTGCCGAAGGGTCGTCTTTGTGTGTCGGGGCAAAACCAAATGTGCAAAATGTGGGGTGGCAGAAGAAATTCATTTTTCTTTTCGTGCGGTGGGGTGTTTTAATTTTTTTAGCAGGGTCGGCTTGAGTGTCGGCAAAGTCAGATCGGTTTGTGTCAAAGAACAGCGAAATTGTCTGCCGTGTTAAGGTCGTTTGTTGGTAGTCGTGTCGTTCTCTACGCTTGCTGGTAACATTTGTATAGGCGCAACTAGTTGCGCCTATCCACCCAAAAATAGTGAATATACGCAATAAAGTTGCGTCTATTTCCCATTTAGCCGCCACTGTAGTTTTTGGTTCCAACTTTCGCAGAGCCACCGCCTACCGACCACTGCCTAAAGCAACCAGCAACCATATTGATCATACCTAGAGAAATCGTTACTTAAATCAGTGTGTTTTCAAGGAATATAAGAGGCAACAGAAGCAACA
>Ga0163144_10031716_pt1 | contig 10061 bp, 7 predicted proteins | sample OliLak19BULKMAT1_FD_123175 | JGI IMG/M metagenome (GOLD analysis project Ga0163144, IMG submission 123175) | Freshwater microbial mat bacterial communities from Lake Vanda, McMurdo Dry Valleys, Antarctica - Oligotrophic Lake LV.19.BULKMAT1 | ecosystem: Environmental > Aquatic > Freshwater > Lake...
CCTTCAGAAGTGGATACACCTTGCCGTCTTCGGACACCAGCGCGTTTGCTTCGAACCGGAGCGACGAGGCCGGGATACGCACCCAACCAGAGCGAATCGCCTTGTCAGAATTGACGACGTTCACGTCACGCGAACTGGGACGAGGCCTATACAAAGCAGAGGCCCGTACGACATCCGCCAGGAGGCATTTCGCCCGTTCGATCGCCTGAAACGCGTACGCGGATTTTTCGGCAAGAGTTCCCATTGCCAGCGGCGAATGAGGCTCGGCGACGGAGTTGTAAGAGCCGAACGTGTGCTCGGTGAACCGTGATACCATCCGCCACGCCTCGCGGCGACGGGGTTCGAAATCGAAGTTCGAATCCAATACCCGAGCCGCGGCGGGAATCTCCCGGAGCAGGCGAGCGGCGGCGCGACTGGAGGCGATCTCCGTCGGGAACGAAGTCACGCCTTCCGCCCACCAGTCCGGCCAGTCACCACGCACGACCGGCGCGGTCGCGCCGGCTTCTTTGCGAAGCGTTTCAAGAAAATCTGTGAACGTTGAAAGACGCAACGCAGGCTTGTACCCGGCCGCGTTCCATGCCGCGACGAAGTCGCAGGTCAGTTCGCAGGGCGGGTCGTTGTCGACGCGCCACATGTTTGTGACCTGAGCGCCCAATGTTTTCCACGGATAGTCGGAAAAATCACCCTGCAATCGTCGCTTGAGAATCTCGTACGACGCCGCAAGAGACTTCGGATCGGAAAACCATGTATCCCCGCTCGCCGGTGGTCTATAGAACAGGTCCGAGCTGTGTGGCACGGGACCGCGACGCCACTCTTTTTCATGGAACAGCAAGTAGCCTTCGCTGTAGTGCATCCCGAGCCACGTGAACACGCGTCGGCCGTCCGGTCCTTCCCACCAGAACGCCCGGGGTCGTCGCATCGGTGTCCCGCCGCCGAACTCGTTCAGACCCATGCTGACGAATTCAACCCCACGATCCAAAAGCGACGGCAAAATTCCCCAAGGAAGTCCGTTGACGTCGTTCTGAACGCACGTGCGCAAACTATACTGAGTGTATAAAGGCTCAAGCCGGCGAAGCAGTTCCTGCCATTCTTCCGCTCCCAGCAATCCGGTCGTATGAAACGGCATCGCCCCGATTTCCATGCGCCCCGACGCGATGGCGGCGTCGAACGCGGCGCGGTCCTCAGCCGTTGCCTGTTTCAAAAACATCTCCGCCACTTCGGCGACTTCCACCGTCCAGCGAAATCGGGCAGGCTCGTCGAAGTGCCCGGCCTCATTCACCAGATGCGCAGCAGCACGAGTGAAATCAATTTGAAGCCGATCAATCGTGGATGGCAGATCCGTATAACCAAAATCGACGTGCGTATGTGGAATGAGATGAATCGTTTCAACAGCACTCATAAATGCACAGTTCTTAATATTCACTCGAACTCAATGATCATTTCCAAATGTATTTTGCGGTACGGTCCGACGTTCAGTTCACTGGTCGCAATCTTTCGCAAGCAATCATGCAATCGCGTGCGCTTCGATCTAACCCGCTCTCACGAGACGTGGATGGACCACTTTACACTTCTTTAAAACGGGAATCACACCTGTGATATTGACGGTTCCAGCCGTTGACCGTCCATCGTCGTCCCGGGTACTTTTTGAGCAACGAAGCCCAATTCGTCCTTGATTCGTCGGACATCGTAAACACCTTCAAATTCTCGTCCCGGCTGTTCATAGCAAGACACATCCACATCTGTCCCCCACCAGTGCCGCAGGAGCTCGGCGGTGGGAACCGACGCCCACACCCGCGGGCCGGCGGCGTTCATGATGCTTAGGCGCGGCTGATAGGCAGACTCCACCGCCAATTCAAAAGTACGTACGGCATCGGCTAGCAGCATCAGGGTTACCGAACCCGCCGCCCACGGCCCGAGCGGTGGCAGGCCGCCTGGCGTGAGTGGCGTCTCATCGGGAACAATGGCCGCCAGCCGCAGGTTGATGATGTCTAGGTTCGGGTTCTGACGATGGTAGTAACGCGTGACCTCTTCCATCAGATATTTGGACAATCCATAGCCGTCTCGATCGAGGCAGGGATGTTCATCGGGGATCGGCAGCTGCAACGGACGGAACGCCGGGCTCTGCATGCCGACCGCGGCAATGGAACTGGCTAGGACGAATTTGCGGCACCCGCGGTCGATCAGATAACGCATGAGACTCCGCGTTCCCTCTACATTCACCAGCATTCCATCCCGCTCCAGGCATCCGCCGGTGACCGCAGCCAGATGGACTGTTGCGTCGATCGGGTACTGATTTAACTGCCGCAGATCCTCAAATGAGCTGAACTCCCCGCATATCCAAGGCAGACCCAGTTTGGGGTCTTTGCGGCTCATGCAGATCACTTGATGACGCTTGGCGAGCGACTGCGCCAATGCCCGTCCGATGAAACCGCTGCTTCCAGTGACAAGAATCGTGCTCATCTCCCATTGCTCCTTATCAAACTAATCGATGGTCTTCGCGCTGACGTTTTACTAGCTCCATTGGATAACTGCGCCAATGACATCATGTTTGCCACTGTTGATGCGCGTATAAAACTCCGGTGCGTCGGCGGCGTTGATTCGATGCGTGACCGTGTGCTGCCAAGGCAATGTACCATGAGACATGGCTTTGATCACCGCCCGACGACACGCCGGCCCGCCGTCATCGCAAGGGAACACCATCCGCAGCCGGCGATTGTGCGCAGGCAGGAACTTCAGGGGGACGGCCGCCGCGCCGTAATTGCCTTGCCACACGAGCGTGGCTTCGGGACGACACAACTCGATGGCTGTATTGATGCACTGGGGCAGGCCCGTGCATTCGAACACCACGTTCGCACCGTCGGGCATGATCGCATTGATCTGCTCCTGCCAATTCTTCTCCCCCGCGCTAATCAGATGGTCGGCCCCCAATTGTCCTGCGATGACCAGCGCTTTGGCATTCGTATCCACCGCCGTAACCACGCACCCGCGCACCGCAAGGGCAGCGATCACTCCGAGCCCGATCATGCCGGCACCGTGGACAATCACGTGCTGGCCCATCCGGGGATTGGCCTGATCCACACCATTCAAACCGACGGCGGGCATCACGAATAAAGAAGCCAGGTCCATCTGGGCGCCCTCATGGAGCAGATCGGCGCCGTGGCTGGTGTTCGGATTCACAACCACATGACTGCAGTGGGTGCCGCTCACGACCGAGACCTGCTGCCCCGAGGCCAACTGCATCCCGCTGTTGGCGCGAAAGAACACCCGCTGGCCGATCCTAAAATTCTTGACCGAATGCCCTACGGTTTCAACCACTCCGGTTCCCTGATATCCCGTGCAAAGCGGGTAGGGTCCCCACGATATTTTGTTACGGATTAACGCAAACTCGGTCCCGATACTCACCCCTGAGTAACAGGTGCGAATGCCGATCTGGTCCGGCCCGACGTCCGGTAGCAAAACCTGCTGTAGCGAGAACTGCTGTTGATCATCACAAATTAGGGCTTGTGCAAGCATAGTCTTAAAACTCCTGAGTATACTGATAGAACTGTTATTATTGTGGACCAAGAATATCAGACAACAACAATAGGGCGAAGCCTATTTGATAACTATTCTTGAGGCCTCACTTTATTTATTGATCGCCTGAAGTTGGTCGAGAAAAGACTGCGGAATACTTCCCGTCGGGCTTACGGGAACGTCCCAAGTCACCACGCCACCGTGCTGGTTAATGTAGTGCGTGTAGCCGACGACCATTTCCGTTGGAAAGCGTGGGGGTCCAGCACCCCACCACGGGCCTAGGAAACTAAGTATGTGATATCTCGCGTTGCCAACGAAGGGTTTGATCGGGCCGCAGTTGCCCCACGCGGGATTGTCACCGAGGCCTTGCCCACCAAGCGGCAGGTCGTGCGCAACCTCGCCGGACGTGTAATCCTCGTGGGGGGTGGCAGAAACCACTGGAACTTTCACGCCAACGTTAAACGCGACGATCGCGTCTGGATTCCCTGCCTTCAGCGCCGCCGCAAAGCTTCTATAGTTCGGCTCTTCGTTTTCGGGCTATCGCTCGTTTGGTGCGTAAGCACCGTCCACCCACCATCCCTTCACCTTTTTCCCAAAGCGCAGGGACCAATCACGACAGACCTCTTCCCAGATCCGTTGAAATTCGGGCAGGCGAAACTGGGCCCAGCTCTTACCGGCTATTGTTGTCCAATCCACGTCTGTATTCTTGTCGCTCCAGTGGGCCGTCATCTTCATGCCTTTGCGTGCCTCCGGGTCGGCATTGGATCCATCGGCCGGAACATAGGCCAGAATGTGGATGCCATACTGGTTAAGCGCTTCATATAAATCGGACAACAGATCGCGCTGCGAGCACTTGCTGGGCTTTATTCCGACGTAACGGTCGTAGGTCGAGTTGGGCGCGCAGTAATGTCCCGAACCTTGTCCCAAGGTGATGAAGTAGTAGCCCGCGCCTACAGACGCCAACTGTGTCGCGAGGGTTTTGGTGTCAAAGCGATCAACCCGTCTGTTCCACTCGTCGGCGGTCGTTTCAGGGGTCGTTAAATAGTGCGCAAACACGCCCCATTTGCGGTCGGCGAACCATTTCGTTTTGTCAGTCAATGTAGAATCTCCAAATGAAGGTCTACACTAGTAGCGTAATCGGCCTGCCACTTCGGGCCACGCCGGATGGGTTTGCACAGTCGCCGTGACCGGTTAGCTTCAGCGTTGCCAGTGCGATCTGGCCGTGCAACACATCCAGCTTGACGCCCATTTTCTTGCCTCGTTTATGAATTTCACAGGTGCCCCAGGCGTTGCCCGTAGACCAGAACCATCTTCCAGGCCGGGCGGCAAAAGTGAGTGTTTGCGTGATGGCGGAGCAATCAAACCCGCTGATCGCCAGTACTGCCGCCCAACTCGCCATGGCTCTGGCGTAGTGATGCCCGCACTCTTCTTCATCAAACGGGTTGCGCTTGGCACCGTCGTACCGATCTCGAATGGCCTGAATCATCTTCAGCCCGTCCTTCTCCATACCCTCGTAAAGCATTCCCACCGCGGCGGTATATTCAAAGCCGGTCATCACCTCGTTGTAATAAGGGAACGGACGTTTGGGCCGGCGTCCTTTTGGATAAGAGCACATGATCATCGCCGACTCATCCTGCAGAGCGAACGTGCGCCAGTGATTGAAGTGATCCCACAGGCTGGGCTTAAAATTGTGTTTCATCAGACTCGCCAGGGTCTTTCGCACGGATTTACGATTGTGCAAATAGCCCAAGCCAGAGACATGAGAAACGAACTGCCCAACCAACTGATCTATAAGACACCCGGCCCCGAGCTGCAATTCCGGATCGGCCAGATGCTGTGCCCCCATGCTTTCGTGGCGCAACCCCTTGGCGATTTTTGCAGCATCGGCAATCGGGCGAATCTCATGTTCGTAGTAATCACCATTAAACAAATGCTGATCCATCCACGCACCGCCCTGTTCAAACAACGTGCGGCAAGTCTTGGAGAACTCGCCGTCGCCTAGAGACTTGGCCATCTCCTCGCTCGCATGCAAGGCACCGAGATACCAGCCCTGCATCTGCGGGTTCGGTCCGAAATATTCGACATCCATCGTGTTGTGCTGACAGCCTTCCATCACGCCGTCCCGGTCGGCATCCCAGCCCCCTTCGATCCAGCAGAACTCCAGTGCCTTACGCGCCTTGGGCCACAACGTTTTCAGCATCACGCTGTCGCCCGACAGCTTCCAATCGCGATACAGTTTCATCAGGCAGCCCATCTGCCCGTCGGCGGCGGCGGTTTCCCAATCACGCGGGCGCGACAGCGGCAGATCGACTCGAAAACTCATCTTGCCAATGTCATCGGTCGCATGTTCGAATTCCACCACCCGCATCAGCCGCGACAGATCGCCGAAAAGATGTGCGATGGCTTGTTCGTAATTCCACACGTGCGTGCAGGAACCGAAACACGAGCCGAGATTGTCATAACAGCCCTCCCAACCGAACGGCAGGCCGTCGTCGGTGCGAAACACGGTCTGCGATCGCAACGTGCTCAGATTAAACAGCGCCGCTTCCTTCACCGCAGGCGGAAGATCGCTCTCGCAAAATGATCGCACGAATTGAATCGTCTGACTCTCAAGTGTGTCCAGATCGCGTGCCGTGCGCGTGGCGACGTCCCACGCGTCTTTATACTGTGTCGCATAGTAGTTACCGACACGATTGAGATCCTCGCCGCAACATGCCGTCTCAGTGGTCACTGCCGTCGTCGTCGCTGGATGCTGTGGTTTTTCGGCAGGCTTGGGCGTCCAGGTCTGGCGATTGGGAAAATGCCAGGCCAGCAGAAAAGTTACTGAACGAGTTGCCTTGGGCGGAAGTGAAATCCGCACCGCCAGCGACGCCATCGGCGTTATCACTTTCCCACGTTCGCGTTCATCCAACTTGCCGTCAGCCGAAAAATCGTCCCAGAAATCGAGCAGCGTGTCGCCCCAGGTGACGTCCGCCCATGCCGTCCGATGGCTGACGCCCGAAGTAGCAGTCGTCGCCAGGGCCATCGTGCCCCATTGCTCTGCCGATACCGGCACGCCGTCGGATTTCATGAACACCCCACTCACCGAGCCGGAGGTGCGAAACGCGTTGAGGTTGTCTTTGGCGACATCCGTCGTGCCGTCGCGACCGATGAAATTTTCGACCGACCCACAGACGGCCGCCTCGACGCGCCGATTGGTCGTGTTGGTCAGCACATAGCGCATCATGACCATCGGAATCCCACTGGCGTCGCTGTCGCCGGGGATGAGCGGGTTCATCGCCTCAAGCCGCACCCGCACCGGGACGGCAGGATCGGAAAGATGAACCTGTCCGAGCGGATACGCCGCCGAGAAAGACGCCTTTCGAAACCGCGGCAGACCATAATTGCCCGCGAGATTTCCACTCGTGCCGTCATACAACGAAACCGGAATCAGCCCCTCAAGACATCGCGTGACCGCTTCGCCGCCGGACGGTTTAGCCCAAACCGCAAAGAAAGAATTTCTTGGCGCGAAATACTTCGCCGGGCGATTGACGATCTCCCAATCTCGCAAATCACCGCGACCGCCCAGCGACACCGTGCCCGTGCCAATCCCGCCCATCGGCATGGCGATGCGGTCCAAGTGGGCGGAATCATAGGTTTTCAGCACGGGCCATTTCTTACTCTTCATGAACACGTCCATTTAAAATCGTCAACCAATTCCACGCGGGTCAGGGAAGTCAACTCAGCATGCCGTTTATCGAAAATCGAGAAGCATTCTGCACATGCACTTTGGCCATTAAACGAAGTAAGCGCATTAGGCACATCGACTCGTCATCGCGCCCATTATTTGTTCGGCGTAAACTTATGCGGGCCGGCGGTCAGCGCCGGATCATCGTGAGACTGGATCAGCAGGGTCAGAATTTCTGAACTGTCCAGCAGGCCGCACCGTGAAGACAACTGAGCTCCTAGTTAACTAAAAGACGACGCAGATAATTTCTACCTGCGCCGCCGGGATATCGGACGAGATTACAGATTTATCCGAAAATTCAGCAAGCGCGCCGACGACGTCGGATTAGCCCCAGCCCAACAAGTCCAAGCAAGGCCATTGAAGTCGGTTCGGGAATGGCGCTCACCGCAAAGTTGTCAAAATACACTACGTCGTTGGCGGCTCCAGATGAAGCAATATTAATAAAATTAACATCTGTCATGTCAATGTCCAGCGCGAAAGGCGTTATAACGGTTGTACCCCCAAACGGAGTTACATAAGAAACCATCGTGTCAGCCGAAAAATCTAACGCTAAGGTGATGTTGTACCATTTGTTCGCTGCAGTCGCTGCATTGTCAGGATGAATCGGACCAGTAGCTGCGTCCCACACTGAAAGCGGTCCATTACCAGCGAAAGCGGTTCCCACAGCTACGTTAACGGAGCCGTTAGTGCCACCAATAAAAAAATAATAGCCTTCTGCGCTACTGCCTAAAATCTGCACATCCATATTTATAAGTGCAGTTCCTGTTTGCGGGGTCAAACCTCGAAAAACTGCCCCCTCGAACGCGTTCGCTTTCACTGGGAGAACGAGACCAGCATTGTTGTCAGCAAAGACATTCGTAAACGGGCTTTGTGCTAGGGGACTGACACTTGCAGCAGTTGGACCGTAAGCTAACCAAGCCGATGCTCCATCGGACATATCACCTTGAGTTGGGTTGATGCCGGCCGCGGACGAAGACGAAGATATTCCTGCCACCGTAGCAAGAACGAGAGAGAAAATAGCACTACGCATAACATCCTCCGGATATGAGAGTATCTATGTCATTCATCGAGTCAACATGACCCAATACGAAAAGACATACCAATTAAATCGAGACACACTATAAAACAATGTAAATTGTAAATTCCAGTACAAAGACGATTCCAGTGACAGTCAAAGTTCTTCAGGCGATGACAGTAATAACCAGTTGGATGCCTTCGGATAGATGTCGCTCCACCTCTTGTCGAAGACGTTTAATCGAAACTCAACTACTGATCAGCGCGAGCCTAGTTCGGCTGGGGAATGCCATAGAGTTCGGTTACGGAGCCGTGGTCAACGCGACGTTGTCAATATTCACTGGATTTGGGTTGACACCCGTTGCATTCGCATACGTCCACGAACCTAAGTCCTTCATGGCGGCCGGGAGCTTCAAACCCGTCACTTCAGTGGTTTTCCCGCCGTGAGGTGTTATAGATACAGCCATCTTATGGGCCGTAAAGTCCAACTTGACTTTGATGTTATACCATACTGTAGCTGCGTCCGAAGCAACTAACATGTGTACTTTCATGCCCTTGTCATCTTCATTCTTCCAGAATATTCCGATTTGCCCCGCTCCTGCAAAGCTTGTTCCCAAGGCGAAGCTTATACCCCCTTCCGGTTCCCAAAAAGTTGAGGTAGTAGCCTTCACCACTACCGGTGGACGGAAGCTGCACATCCATGCTCAGAAGTGCCATCGGACCCGTTACGTTCATTCCTCGAGCAAATACGACGACGTCCTTGCCTGCAGTCGCCGGGAGGTGAAGACCAACATCGTTTTTAGCGTAGACGTCGGTAAACGGGCTCTGTGCTTCGGCCTGAAGAGTCACAATCGGAGTAGAACCTGACTGAGCTAACCACTCAGAAGCGCCGCCGGACATATTACCTTGGGTTGGATTGGTAGGTTCCTCGGCCCAGGCCGAAGAACCTAATCCTGCCAGAATGACAACGATGATAGAACGAGTAGAAAGTCGCATATTAAACCTCCGCGATCAAACACGCTGTATCGCGTGCTTTCAGCCACTGGGATTCGACAGGATCGAAATGGACCTCGCATCAAGTCAGATCAGAGCAATCTTATTCAGCTTTTCTTACCGTTGATTCCAGTTCAAACACGTTTCCAATGACGGTCATATCGCTGCGACCGGCCGCTTCAACGATCGGCCGATGTGAGCGAAACAAGCCAATCCGAGCGTCGTCGCGATGGACGCTCAGATAAACCTGGGAATCGGTAAAGGGTGTTTCCAATATGGTGACCGACAACCAATTCGATTCCTTCGGATAAACTTCAGTCCAATTCTTTTCGATTGCGTGCTGTGCAGGCTTGTAGACGAGCCACGAGTGCATGCCAGCCGGGAAGTCTTGCTTGGCGATGACCGTGCGGCTCAGTTGCACGGACAAGGTGGCGGGGGCTTTCAGGAAGGCCACGACTCCGACGTAGTCCGTCGGCGGTGTGACTGGGACATCAGGATTTTTGGCCAAGTTGTGGTCGACCATTTGTATTCGCCCGTCCGGAACCTTCACCCCGCTGGCCATTTGCGGGTGGTGAAAAAGCAGAACCTTTTCCTGCTCCACCGCAGGTTCTTTACCGGTGTGAAACCACTTGGAATAGTATTTGCTCAGCTCAAAAAATGCCCAGCCGTGATTGCTTTCAGGCATGATCGAGCCAAGGCAATCGCATGTTCACGCGGAGATAAGTTTTAGCAGGTAGTCGTGGTCCCAGCCCGCGTTGAGGCGTTTTGCTTTGATACCGGCCTTGATCGTCTGGTCCCGCTTCAGCAGATTGAG
>Ga0163144_10031718_pt1 | contig 10060 bp, 8 predicted proteins | sample OliLak19BULKMAT1_FD_123175 | JGI IMG/M metagenome (GOLD analysis project Ga0163144, IMG submission 123175) | Freshwater microbial mat bacterial communities from Lake Vanda, McMurdo Dry Valleys, Antarctica - Oligotrophic Lake LV.19.BULKMAT1 | ecosystem: Environmental > Aquatic > Freshwater > Lake...
AGCATTCGTCCTCTTGGCACCGCTCAAGGTTTTGCGCGGCACCGCCCTGGACATTTTCGGATACACCGAAGAGCGGCAGCAGGAGCGGGCGCTGATTGCTGAGTACCAAAGTGCGGTGCGGGCAATATTGCCCAAACTCGACGCGTCCAACCGCGATGCGGCCGTGGCGTTTGCGCGGGTACCCGAGCAGATTCGTGGGTTCGGGCATGTCAAGGCCAAGCACTTGCTGTCTGCCAGAGCGGCGTGGGACTTGAATTTGCGAAAATTCCACCAAACGACTGCTGACGGCGCGTAGCGCACCGGCCCCACGCACCAGCCCCACGCAATGTGGGGGCGTGGTGCCCTACGCATACAATGTCGGGTTGTCCGTCGATCATTCCCGGGCTGCTACGGCAGTGCGGGTGTGGCGGCTGCGTCTTGTTTAAACCCCCAATTTGTGGAGTTCGCCTGTGTTCATATCTTCCGCCTTTGCCCAAACCGCTCCTGCCGCTGCCGCGGGTGGCGACATGCAGTCCACTTTGATGAGCATGCTGCCTTTGGTACTGATGTTTGTCGTGTTGTATTTCGTCATGATCCGCCCCCAGATGAAAAAGCAAAAGGACCACCGCTCCATGATCGATGCCCTGGCCAAGGGTGACGAAGTGGTGACGGCGGGCGGCGTGCTGGGCACGGTCAGCAAAATTGGCGAGAGCCACCTGGGGCTGGAAATTGCCAATGGCGTGGAAGTCCAGATCCAGCGCAGCGCGGTGGTTCAGGTGCTGCCCAAAGGCACTTTGAAGTAACCCGGCTCGATCCACCCCCTATCCACTGCGCGACCATGAACCGTTACCCCCTTTGGAAATATGTGACCATTCTGGTTGCGCTGCTCGTAGCGGGGCTGTACGCCCTGCCCAATTTTTTCGGCGAAACACCGGCGGTGCAAGTGTCCGCAGCCAAGGCTAGCGTGCGGCTGGACCCTGCGGCGGTGTCGAAGGTTGAAGCTGCACTGCAGGCAGCTGGGCTCCCTGCCAACACGGTGTCTCTCAGTGGAACCTCCATCCGTGCGCGCTTTGCCGATACCGACACACAACTTAAAGCCAAGGACGCGATTCAAAGGGCCCTGAACCCGGAGGGTGCGGACCCGGCCTATGTGGTCGCGTTGAATCTGCTGTCCCGCTCGCCCGCATGGCTGTCCGGACTGCATGCTTCTCCCATGTATTTGGGGCTCGACCTGCGGGGTGGCGTGCACTTTATGCTGCAGGTGGACATGCAAGCGGCACTGACCAAAAAAGCAGAGTCGCTGGCCGGCGATATTCGCACCATATTGCGCGAAAAAACCGTGCGCTATAGCGGTATTGGCCGCAATGGACAGTCCATTGAAGTCCGTTTTAGTGATAAAGCCGAAATGGCCAAGACCCAGCGCATTCTGACCGAGCAGTTCCCCGATCTGACCGCTATTGAGTCAACGGATGGCGCAGGCTTCAAGCTGGTGGCGACGATCAAGCCCGTGTCCGCTCGGACCGTGCAGGATCAGGCGCTCAAACAGAACATCACCACGCTACACAACCGTATCAACGAACTGGGCGTGGCCGAGCCTGTGATTCAGCAGCAGGGACTTGACCGCATTGTGGTGCAGTTGCCCGGCGTGCAGGACACTGCCAAGGCGAAGGATATTCTGGGGCGCACCGCAACCCTGGAAATCCGCATGGTGGACGAGGGCTCCGAAGCCAGAGCCGCGGAAACTGGCGGTGGCCCCGTGCCGTTTGGTTCCGAGCGTTACTTGGCCCGCGACGGCCGAACTGTGATCGTAAAGAAGCAGGTCATCCTGACCGGCGACAACCTGAACGATGCGCAGTCGGGTTTTGACAGCCAGACCCAGGAACCTACTGTCAACCTGTCGCTCGATGCCAAGGGCGCGCGCATTTTTCGCGATGTAACACGTGAAAACATCAACAAACGCATGGCCATTTTGCTCTTCGAAAAGGGCAAGGGTGAAGTCGTTACTGATCCAGTGATCCGTTCGGAGATCGGTGGTGGCCGCGTGCAAATATCGGGGAGCATGACGGCCATGGAGGCTGCTGATACCGCGCTGCTTTTGCGTGCGGGATCTCTGGCGGCGCCGATGGAGATCATCGAAGAGCGCACCATTGGCCCAAGCCTGGGCGCTGAAAATATCGCCAAAGGCTTTAACAGCGTGACCTGGGGTTTTGTGGCAGTCGCGATTTTCATGTGCGCTTACTACATGCTGTTCGGTGTCATTTCCAGCGTCGCGCTGGCGTTTAACTTGCTGTTGCTCGTGGCGGTGTTGTCGATGCTGCAGGCCACTCTGACGTTGCCGGGCATGGCTGCCATGGCGCTGGTGCTGGGCATGGCGATTGACGCCAACGTGTTGATCAACGAACGCGTGCGCGAAGAGTTGCGCAACGGCGCGTCGCCGCAGGCCGCCATCCATGCCGGCTACGACCGAGCTTGGGCCACAATCATCGACTCCAACGTCACCACCCTGATTGCGGGTCTGGCGCTGCTAACTTTCGGTTCCGGGCCCGTGCGCGGCTTTGCGGTGGTGCACTGTCTGGGCATCATGACCAGCATGTTCTCGGGGGTGTTCTTCTCCCGGGGCGTGGTAAATTTGTGGTACGGTCGACAGAAGAAACTAAAAACAGTGTCCATTGGGACGGTTTGGCGCCCTGATGCGGGTCATCAGGTCACGACGAACTAAAGGGGATTGGCATGGAATTTTTCAAAATCCGCCGCGACATTCCGTTTATGCGGCATGCGGTGGTGTTCAACATCATCTCGCTGGTCACCTTTTTGGCCGCGGTGTTTTTCTTGTTTTCGCGCGGACTGCACCTTTCGGTGGAGTTCACCGGTGGAACGCTCATGGAGGTCAACTACGCCCAGCCGGCCGATTTGAATGCCGTGCGTGCGCGCGTGGCTTCGCTGGGTCTCAATGAAGTGCAGGTGCAAAACTTTGGCAGCGCACGCGATGTGCTCATTCGCATGCCGGTGCAAAAGGGCACGACGTCAGGCCAACAGACTGAGCGTGTAATGGCTTCCCTCAAAGAGGCGGATGCCTCCGCCAATCTGCGCCGAAGTGAGTTTGTCGGCCCGCAGGTTGGCGACGAATTGGCCACCGATGGCCTTAAAGCGCTGGCCTTTGTGGTGGTAGGCATTATGTTGTACTTGGCCATCCGCTTTGAGTGGAAGTACGCGGTGGCCGCCATCATTGCCAACCTGCATGACGTGATCATCATTCTGGGCTTTTTTGCATTTTTCGGCTGGGAGTTTTCACTGCCGGTACTGGCTGCGGTGCTGGCGGTGCTGGGTTATTCGGTGAATGAGTCAGTCGTGATTTTTGATCGAATCCGCGAGAATTTTCGGCGTTACCGCAAGATGAACACGCAAGAGATCATCGACAACGCCATTACATCCACGATCAGTCGCACCGTCATTACCCACGGTTCTACCCAAATAATGGTGTTGTCCATGCTGTTGTTCGGCGGTGAGACGCTGCATTACTTTGCACTGGCGTTGACGATCGGCATATTGTTTGGCATCTATTCTTCGGTTTTTGTCGCTGCTGCCATTGCTATGTGGCTGGGCATTCGGCGCGAAGACCTGATCAAAGGGGGCGTCAAAAAAGAAGACGACCCCAGCGACCCTAACGCAGGCGCAACGGTTTAGGACACCACACCTTTATGGCGACTCCATCCAGCCCCAATCCCCGGTTGCAATTTACCCGGGCGTTGCGTGAACGATTTCTGGCCGAGATGGGGAAGGCCATGGTGGAAATCAGTGGTGCCGTGCAGGATCACCTGACCGTACTGATGGATGAGCCGGTCGGGGCCCGCGAAAGCCAGACCCGGCGCGACACCTGGATGGCTTACAAGAAGTTCCGTCCGCAGTGGCTGGACTCCACCATGAAGGTCTGGCGCGAATGCCTGGATCCGCCCAAGGCCAAGAAGATCGTCTCTACTGCCAAGGCTGAGTCTGCAGGGCTGGAGTTGGTTGGAACGGAGGCGGTTGAAAACAAGATTTTGGCCTCGCGCATGGTCATGGCGGTCGTGGAAAAAGTGAATGCCCAGTTAGACGATTTGCGCATTCGCATCCAGTTCCTCGAAGGCACAGAAGAGCTGGGCGGCAATGATTTGTTCCGGCCGGAAGTCCTGGTTTTGTTGTTGGTGGAGCAATGGGCGCAATCGGGCATGCCCGGAGACTCGTGGCCCACGGTCAACGAGGTCGTGCAGAAGCTGCTCATTGAACGCTTGAAAGCGGCCTATACCAACGCCAACGAGGTCATGATCAAAAAGGGCGTTATGCCCACCATTGAACTGAAAGACCGCGTGAAGGCCCCTGTCCGCAGGCCCCCTAGTCGCCCGCGGGCGCCGGTGCCGGCGCCCGGCCAGCCGCCGCAAGGCGCTGACCAATCCCAAGGGCCGCAGTCCGATGCGGGCGGTGGTGGCTATGGCGGACAGCAGAGCGAACCCCAAAAACCGGAAGGTGGTTTCTTTGGTGGGCGTTTAGGCTGGGGTCGTCAGTCTGCCGATGTCCCTCAAAGTGGTGGCGACGCCGGTGCCAGTCAATCAGGTCCCGCACCTTCGGGGGCCACGCCGTTCTGGAGGCAAAGCGCAGGTGCGAGTAGCGGTGCGGGCGAAGGCTATGGTACGCACGAAGAAACCCGGATGATGACCTCCAACACGCCGCTGGCACGTGCGCGCAGCCGTGCACAAGGTGTCATCGGCCAGATTCGCCGATTGTTTGTCAGCCATGGCGGCGGTGACTTTGCGGGCACGGACAACCACCAGGCGCCATCGCCCGCGTTAGCGGCTGCGCTAGCGCCACCCCGGGCCGGCCAAATGCCGGCTTACGCATCCGGGGGTACCCTTTACGAGGACTACAGTCCGGCCGGTGTGACGCGCGTGGCCACAAGCCTGCGCGAGAAGTCCGATGAGCTGAAGAAAAAGGCCGAGACCAAGGGCGAAAAGGCGACCATTGAAATCGTCGCGCTGATGTTTCAGGCCATTCTGGCCGAAGAGCGTATTCCACCGGGTATACGCGTGTGGTTTGCGCGCTTGCAGATGCCGGTGCTGCGCCTGGCACTAGAAGACTCCGATTTTTTTGGCACGACCAGTCACCCCGCACGTCTGCTGATTGACCGCATGGGCTCCTGCGTCATGGGTTTTGACTCGTCTGGAGTGCAAGGCAATGCGATGGAGCTTGAAATCAAGCGCATCGTGCAGGTCATCGAACAGTACCCTGAGACCGGCAAAAAGGTTTACCAAATTGTGTATGAGGAATTTCAGAAGTTCCTCTCCAAGCACTTGACTGAAAAAGGCTCGACTCAAAAGGTGGTCAGTGTCGCCCAGCAGGTCGAGCAAAAAGAGACGCTTGCGATTCAATACACCATTGAAATGCGCAACATGCTTAAGGACATGCCGGTTCGCGAGGAAATTCGCGATTACCTGTTCAAGGTCTGGGCCGAGGTGCTGGCCGTTGCGGCCGTCCGCAAGGGCCCCCAGCATGCAGACACTTTGACACTTAAAAAGTCGGCCACTGATCTGGTGTGGGCCGCCAGCGCCAAGCCCAACCGGGCAGACAGAGCCAAGGTTATTCAAGAACTGCCCAACCTGCTGCTGCGCTTGCGCTCCGGCATGACGTTGCTGGCCATGCCACCATCTGAGCAAGAAGGCCACATCAAAAAGGTCAGCGATACGTTGGCAGATGCATTTTTGTCCAAGACGCAGGCAATTCCCCAGGCCAAAATAGAAGCTATGGCTCAGCGCCTGGGCAATCTGGAAGACTTCGTGTCCGAAGACGGTTTGGGTGACTTGCCGCTGGATGCCGAAAGTATCGAAATGATGCTGGGGATCGATGCCTCTTCACTGGAGGTCGTGGGCAATGGCGGCTCCAAACCCACTGCCGCCATGCTGGCGTGGGCGCAGGAACTGCAAGTGGGCGCTTGGTTTACCCTGGACCACAACAAGCAAATCGCGCAAGTGCAATTCGCTTGGCGCAGTGACCGTAAGCACCTGAACCTGTTCGCATCGACCTCTGGCAAGAGCTTTCTGATTCAGGCCGGTCGCCTGGCGGCCTATTTGCAGGCAGGTTTGCTTTTGCCACAAGAAGAAGAGGGACTGACCGTGCGGGCTACCCGGGATGCGTTGACCAAGCTTGAAGCCAACCCCGAGCGGATCATGGCCTGACCCTCCGGTCTAGGACAACACCGTTGCCATTGCGTGGGCTTCGCTGTCCGCCTTGCGGTCGCCCGGCGGCAAACCAAGGACCGATTCAGTGGACCACGCGGTCTATGCCGTCGTCGCACAGGTCGTCAAGCAACAGAGGGTCTGGCTCCTGCCCAAAACACCAGAACACCATCAGGATGATCGTTTTCAAGTCGTCCAGTGATACGGGACCACCCGGTGCCGCCAGTGCGCGGTCCATCACTACTTCGCGCATGGGCGCTGATAAAACGCCAGCGCTGTCCAGAAAGCAGATGTAGCCCAGACACTCCGCGCCCAGATGTCTTTGTTCCAGCACCGAGTAAATACGGGTGCTGCTGGCGCTGGGCTCTCGAAGCCAGGGTTCGGGCGCGGTTGCCGGACTGGTTGACGTCATGGATCCCTGGGCCGCCGATTGCAGTCCGTTGAGCCACGCCATGGCGTCGTCGATTTCTTCGGCATCGAACCCCACCGCATTGAGTTTGCGCTCCAGCAGGGCGGCCTCCGGGTAGTTTTCGCCAGCGTAGTAATTTTCGTAAACGAAGACAAGCACTTCAAACATGAGGCCAATATAGCGCAGAAAAGTGGGCGTAACCCCTTGAGGCTGACTTATCCCGCTTTTCCTCGGATTGGTATGCGTGCGTCAGGCGCGTACCAAACGCTGGTACAACCCGCCGGGCAGACGCTCCACCTGACCCGCTAGCTCCAACTCCATCAGCCGGACCTGCAGTGTGGCGGTGTCCAGTCCCGTGCGGGCCAGCAAAGCGTCGAGCCCAATGGGGTCGAACCCCAGTGCTGTGTGTAACGGGTCTTTGTCATCAAATACATCGCTAGAACCCGTGGAGTCTGCGTTAGAAGCTATGGATTTCATAGCATTTTGGGTGGAATCCAAGGGTGAAAATTCTTCAAGAATGTCCTGTGCGCATTCAACCAACTTGGCCCCCTGCTTGATCAGGGCGTGGCAGCCGCGGGCCTGGGTGGAGTGAATCGAGCCCGGGATCGCGAAAACCTCTTTGCCCTGTTCTACAGCCAGCCGCGCCGTAATGAGCGATCCCGATTGCAGTGCGGCCTCAACCACCAGCGTTCCGTGGGACAGACCAGCAATGATGCGGTTGCGCCTTGGAAAATTGGGCCCCAGCGGCGGCGTGCCCAAGGCGTATTCGCTCACCAGCACGCCGCGTTGCGCAATGCGGCGCGCCAAGTCAAGGTGTTGCCGAGGATAGACCCGGTCCAGCCCGGTACCGACTACCGCAACGGTGGCGACCTGGGACTCGGCTGCGCCCGCCAATGCGCCCTCATGCGCGGCACCGTCCACCCCCAAAGCCAGACCTGACACCACGGTGAGCCCGGCTTGTGCCAGTACTTCGGAGAACTGCCGTGCATTGGCCGCCCCTTGCGCGGTGGGGTTGCGACTGCCGACCACCGCAATGGTGCGGTTAGAACCCCAATTCAGACCGGTTCCCAGCCACAGCTCGGGCGCCCCCATCGCGTACAACATCAAGGGAGGGTCTTCCATTTCCAGCAGGCTAGTGGGGTACAGCGGGTCACCCAGCGTGAGTACGCGTCGGCATGCCGGGTCAGCCAGCAGCCACTGCCAGGTGGTTTCGACGAGTTCTGCGAGGCCCTCTGGTTCTTGCAGCAGTGCCTGGGCTTGTTTGGCACTGACACAGGCAGCTAGCGCAATGGAGTTTTGCCCAAAGATAGTTGCTGGCAGGCCAAAAGCCACCAGCAGTTTGCGGGCTGTGGATGCGCCAACGCTGGGGGTCATAGCGAGGCGCAGCCAAGCAGACAGTTCAGAGCGATCCATATTGGGAGTCGCAACCGGGGTCGCGGGTGGAGTCACACGCGTCCTCGGTGTTTGCGTGGCGGACTCAGCGCGGATTGGTCAGACGGTCGCCAACACGGACGACGTCGTTGATCTCTAGAATTAGGCCGTAGGAAACCCTGTCAAAGGTCCGGAACACCATCAGAAGGCCGTTGCGCTCGTCGGGCAGCTTCAGCAGGGGGCGGGCGGGATCGCCCTTGTCCACCACGCGGGCACCATCCTTTTGGATAGCCAGCACATGGCCGACCTCCATGCCGTCCCGGTTTCCGAGGTTGATGGCGACGACCTGATTCTGGGCCGCGTTAACCACTGCACTGCCATAGACCGACACAATGCGGCCAGCGACTTTTCCCTGAGGAGCACGGGGGCTGTAGGCCTGGAGTTGACGGGGCGGCTCGCGAAGCAAGCGGTCTCCCACCCGCATTTCCTGCTTGGCGGCGGTCAAATCAATCGTGGCTGGCACGATCGCGGTGGATTCTTTGTCGCCCTTCTCAGCTACTTGTGTCGTGGTTTCACCGCGAACCAGCGTGGCGCGGCCGGCATATTCGGCTTCGTAGCCCAAAATCTCCCCGGTGCCGGGGTCTTTCAAGGGTGTGGCATTGCGGAACACCCGGAAGCGCTTTTCCAGCTTTTCGTCATCCAACAGTGGCGCGGCGGCAGGGCCTCGGGCGTAGGCACGGTCGCCACGGGACAAGAGCACGCGGCCTTCCTGGGTGGACACAATGCGGGGTGCGGAATTCAAGGTCGTTTCGTCGACCACCATAGGCTCCACCAAGAACTGCTCAATGACACTGGCGCGTAGCGCTGGCAGCGCCAGGTCGGCCAGCGAATCGTAGCGCGTGCGCGGAGACACCCGCACGGTGTTGCCGGGAAGCGACGATGTCTCGGATCCAGTCGCCCCTACGCCACCGGAGCCGGCAACCCGAAGCCTGGCAAATCCGTCTGTTCGCTCCAATACCAGCACCTGGCCCGGATAGATCAGGTGTGGGTTCTTGATGTCGTTGAGGTTCATGCCCCATAGTTCGGGCCAGCGCCAGGCGCTTTTCAGGAACAAGCTCGAAATGGCCCACAGCGTGTCGCCGGATTTGATGGTGTAACTGTCCGGTGCGTTGGCGGCCAGCTCCGAAAGCGGGATCCCTTTTTGGGCGACCTGGTTGGCCGTATCGCGCTGTTGGTCAGTGATGGGGTAGTTTGTTGCCCCGGCCGAGCCAGCAGCCACAAGGGCGGCCATCGCGGTCAGGCAGGCCAAAGCCCAGGGAGATTTCGCCATAGTGTGGTGGGTCATATCGTGCTGCGGTCCGGAAGATTAACTTGATAATTTACGCGCGATTTTGCGCTCAAGCCCTTGATTCGGCAACGTTTTTGGTGTTGTGACGCTGCAGCCAGCACGAAAAGTGGCGAAAATAGCGACACATCTAGAACTTTCCACGGCAGACCGGCGGCCTCGAACCGCTCCGGGCCTGCCTCTTACCCGATCCGAAACATGGCCCTGCTTACCATTCTTTGCTATCCCGATCCCAAACTGAACACGGTTGCCAAGCCCGTTGCCGCGGTGGATATCCGTATCCAACAACTGGTGGCCGACATGCTGGCAACCATGTATGAGGCCAAAGGCATTGGGCTGGCCGCCACCCAAGTGGACGTGCATGAGCGGGTCATCGTGATCGACACCTCCGAAGAGCGCGACCAACCCCTGGTGCTGATCAACCCGGAACTGGTGTGGACCAGTGCTTCCACCCACCTCAACGAAGAAGGTTGCCTTTCGGTGCCGGGTATTTACGACGGCGTTGAGCGTTTTGATGCGGTACATGTGCGGGCGCAGGACCTCACGGGTGCAGTTCGTACAGTAGAGGCTGAAGAACTACTGGCCGTGTGCGTCCAGCATGAGATGGACCATTTGCTGGGCAAGGTATTTGTGGAGTACCTCTCGCCCCTCAAGCGCAACCGCATAAAAAACAAAATGCGCAAGGCACAACGTGAGGACGCCCGGTGAGGGTGATTTTTGCCGGTACCCCCGAGTTTGCACGGTCCGCCCTGG
>Ga0163144_10031719_pt1 | contig 10060 bp, 9 predicted proteins | sample OliLak19BULKMAT1_FD_123175 | JGI IMG/M metagenome (GOLD analysis project Ga0163144, IMG submission 123175) | Freshwater microbial mat bacterial communities from Lake Vanda, McMurdo Dry Valleys, Antarctica - Oligotrophic Lake LV.19.BULKMAT1 | ecosystem: Environmental > Aquatic > Freshwater > Lake...
AGAGGAAATCTCCGCTCCCCCGGAGGATGGAGACGAGGAAGACGGTGAAGGCGCTGACGGGGAAGCCCCCGCTGCCTTCGACATCGCCGCCGTTACACTCCCCGAAGGCGTCACGCTCGACGAGGAAACCGGCAAGTCCTTCTCCGACATCCTCGGCAACGCTGAGTTGTCGCCGCAAGATCGCGGTCAGCAGCTGCTCGACCTCCACGCCAAGGCGCTCGCCGACGTTACCAAGTCCGTCCAGGACGGGCTAGCGGAGCAGGCCAAGGCAACCTGGTCCAAGATGAATGAGGACTGGCGCGGGGCAATCAAAGACCTGCCCGAGTTCAAGTCCAATCCCGAAGCTGAGTCCGGCAAGATTATGCAGGTCCTCAAAGGCCTCGGTGCTGGCGAAGACTTCTTCACCGCCCTCGGCCTCACCGGCGCGGGCAACCATCCTGCAATCCTGCAGGTTCTACACCGGCTTGCGCAGCCCATGTTCGAGGGTTCCGCCGTAAGCGGTCAAGGCAAACCGGCGTCGGCCAAACGACTGGGCGACAATATGTACACCTCAACAACGCGAGGATAGCAGGATGACCACGTTCAACGCAGCTTTCGCCGCGGCGCGTAAGGAGAAAGGGGCCGGGAAAACTTTTACCTGGAACGGGAAACTCTACACGACCGATCGTGCTGACGACCCGCCGAAGGGGAAGGAGAAGAAGGAAGCCGACAAAGGGGGCGCAAAAGCGTCTCAGCCGAAGCAACGGTCGGCACCGGCTGCTGAGGACAAGCCGCCGAAAGTTATGTCAGAGGCTCCGGCATTTCCGGACCAGCCAAAAACGGAAAGACTTCGGCGCGTGGGTGTTGGTATCGGAGAGCTCACCCCGATGGTGCGCAAGGCTCTTGATCGTGCCGACAAAGCGGACGCCAACAAGACACGAGACGACCTGACGAAAGAAGAGTGGGACAAACTCCAAGATCGTCGGAAGAAAAGCCGAGGCGCCAGAATGTATCGTTCGGTGTAGTAATCAAACCAAGCTAGGAGTAACTAAGAATGTTGTTTCCTGACGTACCATTCAACCCCACGCTGAACGACTTCCTCCAGGCTCTCGGGCCGGACGATGCCGTTACAGACCTGGGTGAATTGCTGCATCAGACCAACCAGATGTATGAAGAAATGACGTTCGTCGAGGGCAACCTCCTGACCGGCCATCGCTTCACCATCCGGACTGGCCTCCCAACACCTGTCTGGCGCCGCATGTACCAAGGCGTCCAGCCAACCAAGAGCACCCGCGCGCAGGTAACTGCGTCCACCGGGATGCTCGAAGACTACGCTGAGGTTGACAAGGCGCTTGCCGATCTGAACGGGAACACTTCCCGCTTCCGTCTGCAGGAAGACATGGCGCACATCGAGGGCTTCAACCAAGTCGTCGGTCGCTCCCTGATCTACGAGTCGGAAGACAACGTGCCTGAGGCGATTACCGGCATCATGCCGCACTTCGCGAACGTCGGCACAACCGGCACCGCGCAGCAGGTCATCGACGCTGGCGGCACCGGCACTGACAACGCCAGCATCTTGCTGGTCGGCTGGGCACCGAACACTGTCTACGGCATCTTCCCCAAGGGCTCGAAGGCAGGCTTGTCTGTCCGCGACCTCGGCGAAGTGACGGCGCTGGCGCGTACCGGCGACAACCTCGCGACCGGCTACTTCCAGGCCTACCGTACCCACTACAAGTGGGACCTGGGCCTCGTCGTGCAGGACTACCGCTACGTTGTTCGGATCGCCAACATCGACCGCTCGTTGATGGGTGCTGACCCGACCCTGACCGGCTACACCGGCGCGAACCTCCCGAACCTGATGTTCCAGGCCATGGAGTATATCCCGTCGTTGGAAGCCTGCCGTCCAGTCTTCTACATGGACCGCTCGATGAAGACGTTCCTTCGGCAGCAGTTGCCGAATGTCATCAAGAACTCGCAGCTGCAAATGATGGACGTTGGCGGCACGAAGGTTGATGCCTTCCAGGACATCCCACTCCGGCGCATGGACGTGATGCGCGCTGACGAAGCCCGTGTAGTGTAAGGAGACACTCAAATGATCATCGACAAACTTATGTCTCCCGCGATCCGACTGCCGCTCAGCGGCTTGACGATCTCGACGCAGACACTGGTACCGCCTGGCGACGGTCAGGCTGGCGTCATCGACCTCGGCGTTGCCCGGAATATCGGGATGATGTCCAAGTCGAACGGCCCGGCCTGGGAGCTCAACGTCCGTGGCGCTACCTCCGGCGGTGCCGCCACGATGGCGCTCCAGCTCATCACGTCGGCCTCCTCCGGCTTGGGTTCGCCTACGACACTGTTCACCACCGGCGTCACCACCCTTGCCAACCTGGTCAAGTTCGACCAGTTCTTCATCGTGCCGGACTCCGACGCTGTTCTCCGGTACATCGCCTGGCAAGCAATCGTGGCGACCGCCGTCTTCACCGGCGGCACCGTCTCGGTCGAGTACGTCGCCGATATGCGCCGTTATCGCGCCTATACCGCACAGGGGAACAGGTAAGTCATGTCAGGCAAACCCACCTCCCTCGCCGCACAGCTTTCGCGAGACGACGCGGCGCAAAAGATTGTCGAGGCAAAAGAGGACCTCGATACGGCGCAACTGCCGACCCCAGATGGAAAGATTTGGGTTCGGCTCGAGCGCCCGTGTTACGACGCTTACGGCGTCTATCACCAGATCGGACTCGCGGTGCTTGACGCTGACGCGGTTCCACCGAGCGCGAAGAAGCTGACGAAGGCCGACGCACTTGGCCTGACCCCGGCGGCTGCCTCCGACGAGGACTGACAACGAAGGCGGGGGAGGTTAACGCTTCCCCCGCCTCCCTCCAGCCAAGGGGCAAACCATGCAAGACCTTCGCAACCTATTCAACCAAGCCCTGTCTGCGGTTGGGAATGAGATCGTAGTAACTGACCCCGCCGGTCCCGGCAAGGCGCAGGACATGCTTCGGCTCTGGTTCCCGGTAGCGAGGCAAGCTGTGTTCACCGCAGCCCACTGGCCCTGCCTTCGCGCCACCAAGCTTCTCGCGCGAGCGGCTACCCGCGACGACTCCCTGCCGTGGACGAACGCTGACCCGGCCCCGGACTATATGTATTCCTACGCCCTCCCGGTCGACATGCTGCAACCGCAGTATATGGAAGATTTTGCCCCGTTCAAGATTGGACGTGTGGGCTCGGAGAAGCTCATCTTTTCAAACAACCCAACCCCCATCCTCTGCTACACGCAGGATGATGAAGTCCCGGTCAACTGGGATGCCGACGTTTACCGTTGTGTTGTCTGGTCTCTCGCCGCCGCCATCAACATGAGCCGGAGCGGCAAGATGAACGTGACGCAGAAGCTCGAGCAGCAAGTGGTCGACCTGATCATGTCGGCGGGCGAGAACGCCGCGAACGCAGACGACACCTATTACGACGCAATCCCTTCCTTCTGGGCGGGCACAGGATTTCAGGTGCCCGGCCTGCAGAACCGGTTCTACTACCCCACAGCTTCCTTCCGCGTAAGCGCGGTGGCGGCGTGACCCAGAAAGCCCAGACCTTCGCCTTCATCGTCGGGGAAGTTTCCCCTGCGTTCTACGGGCGTCTCGATCTCCAAAAGTACCCGCTTGGAATGGCGGAGGTGGAAAACTTTTTCGTCGATTACCACGGGGGACTGTTCAACCGGAGCGGCTCCGAGTTCATCGCGATGCTCCCAGAACAAACGCATAAGTTTGCGAGGTTCCGCACCAAGTTTCACGACCTCACCGTCCTCTTCACCGAGAACAAAATGCGGGTGCTGCGGGACGGAAAGTTCCTCCACACGGTAGCGGACGCCGCTGGTAACATCTCCGCTGGTGTCGTGACCGCGACGAATACGCTGGCGGTGGGCCAGCTTGTCTGGGTGGACAACGGGACGTTCCGAGGTTACTTCAACGTAACGGCGCGAGTGGCGGGCAACTTTACCATCAACTCCCCTATCGGTCAGGTTGTCCCGAACGGCGCTGTGACTTGGGCTCCGGTGTACGAACTCGCCACCACCTTCGTTGCCGCCGACATCGCGGCGCTGAAAATTTATCAAGACGGCAACCAACTTGTCTGCACCCGAGACACTCGCCTCCCCACTTTCATCGCGCGCACGACTGACATCTCGTGGGCCCTCACCACGTTCAACAACGTGCTGCCAGCCGCACCAACCGGGCTGTCTGGAACCGCCTCCGGCGCCGGTTCCGCCTCGGTCGGCTTCGCCGTAACTGCGGTAATTGACGGGGTGGAGTCTGGTTCGTCCGTTGAGCTGATCACAAACTCCATCGTCAACTATACCACGACAACCGGCCACTTCACGTTTAGCTGGGGTGCCGTTACCGGCGCACAGCGTTACAACGTCTACCGCTCCCTCGTCTACCCTACGACCTACCCCACCGGGGCGCAGTTGGGATACGTGGGATACACAACCGGACTCAGCTTCATCGACCGGAACATAACCGCGGACGGGCTGAAGACAATCCCAGCCGCTGTGGACTTTTTCTCCGGGAGTAACTTCCCTGCCGTATACACCCGCTTCCAGCAGCGCGGTGTTTACGCCGGACTCGCGAACGACCCGCTCACCGTCATCGGCTCGATTGCGCAGGATAAGTCCCGCTTCAGTCTCGCTTTCCCCACAATCGCCACGGACAGCTACAGCTACACAATCGACGCTGAGAGCGAGCGGCCAATAAAACATATCCTCGCCCTCCGCTACGGCATGATGCTGTTCACGGATGATGGGATTACCCAGCTTCGTGGGGGGAGCGACGGCGTTGCCATCTCCGCCGTCTCCGCTATCGCCGAGCCGCAAGGCTACGTCAGCGTCTCCAACCTAACCCCCATCGCCATCAACCTCGACGTGCTGTTCATGACCTCGCTTAACAGTGAGCTCAACCAAATGGTCTACACCGAGTACACGAATAGCTTCAAAATGCAGGACATCCTCGTGTTGTCCACGCATATGTTCGGGCCTGAGAACCAAGCGCTCGAGGTGACCCTTACCGCCGAGCCGTACAAACTTATCCACTTCGTTCGGGAAGACGGACAGCAGGTTGTGCTGACCTACGAACGCAATCTCGAGGTCTACGGCTGGGCGCGCTACCGCACGAAGGGAGACTACCTCAGCGTGCTGGCCGTGCGTGAAGGAAACTACAATCTCGCGTATCAGTCCGTGCGCCGACGTATCCAAGGGACTGATGTTATGTTCATCGAGCGGGAGCGCCCGCGTCTCGACGACGCCTACGAGTCCCTGTGGTATGTGGACGCTGGCTACGCAAGGCCGCTGCTGCGCCCGGCGTTCACCGCGAGACTGGCGAAGATTGGTGCGGACAGCAATCCGCTCGCGGTTTGGCGTCTCACCGTTTCTGACGTGGCTTGGGCGGCGATCGACCAACGAGTCTACGCGGCGGGCGGTATCTTCCGCGTCACCTCGGTCGGCGCGGGCACTGTCGATATCGTGGCGCTGGTGGAGGCACCCGTCAATCTGTTCTACAAGAACCGGGAACTCCGGCTGGCGATAGGAGACTGGGGCTACAACACTCTGGTAACTGCCGTTGCCGGACTCTGGTGGCTGGAAGGGGAAACCGTCAGTGTCATGTACGACGGAGACGCCTCGACTACGCTGGTTGTGAGCGGGGGCACCGTCGCCCTCGGCAGTAGCGCCGCTTACATAGTCGTGGGGATGGGATACTCTGCCCGCGCGAAAACTCTCCCACTCTCCCTACCCAACTTCGTCCTCGGTGGGAACCCCCTGAGTCTCCGTGGACTGGCGATCCGGCAGCTCAAGTCCCGTGGCTTGTCCGTCGGTTCCAGCTACGATGATCTGGAAGAACTCCCCTCCCGCCGCGCGGAAGCTTGGGGCAACCCTCTAGCCGACTTCACCGAGATGACCACACATGAACTTTGGGGCTCTGGCGGTTGGGACGTGGATGCCGAGATTTGCTTTGAGCAAAAGTACCCACTCGCCTGCGGCCTCATTGGCTTCACCTTTAACCTCGACGTGGGTGATTAAATGTGGGAGCTGGATAACAGCCTCGATCTCCCCCCGGACGTGGCCGTCGTGACAACCTCCGTTTGGCGCTATCCCGAGATAATGCTGGTCGGCGTGATGCGGAGTACAATGCTTGCCCCGCCGTACCTTTGGGCGCAGGTTATAAACGGTGGCTTGCGTAATCTGCGAAAAGCCCCCGCACTGCTTACCGAACTGCAACAACGCCTCTACGCCCCCATCGTCTACGCCGAGGCAGAGTGCGCCATCCCGCGTAATCAAGCACTGCTTCGCTATCTCGGCTTTGAAGAAATCCCTGCGCCGCCTGAGCGCAAGCTATACAAACGGAGCATCTAATGGCTTTCCTCGCCCCAATCGCACCTTACCTCATGGCGGGGGCGTCCGCCGTCAGTGGTATTGCCCAGTACCAAAACTCCCAGTACCAATCGCAAGTGGCGACGAACAACGCCAACCTGCTAGCGCAGCAGGCCGAACGGGAAACCTTTGCCGCCAACCAAGATATCCAGGACCAAGACACCGGAGCGCGGGCGGAAATCGCCAACATGCTGGCGCAGATGGACGCAAGCGGGATTAACTCCAGCACCGGCTCGATGATGTTCCGGCGGGCGGGAGCGGAGGCACTTGCTTTGCGGGATCGCGAGCGCCTTGGCCTCAAGCGGGACGTGACGCTGGAGAACACCAAGCGGATGGAAATGGCGCAGCGGGCGGAAGCTAAAGCGGCCAAGCGGGCCGGGAAACTCGGTCTCCTCTCCACCGCCCTCAGCGTAGGCACTTCCTTTCTCTCTGGGTCAACAATGTTGAATGAGTACAGCAAGGGGCGCATGGCTCTGGAAGGCAACAGCGTTGGGGGAGCACGGTAATGGCTATCGGTGACATCAAGGCAAGCGGTGGTCTCCAGGCCCAACTCGTATCCGACCGCTCGAGCGAAATCATGGGCAACGCTGTCGCTGGTCTCGGGGACTCTGTAAACCGGCTGGCCCAGACCGGTCTCGGCTACCTCAACTCCCGGACCGACATCGAGCTGGTGTACGACCAACGGGCGATGAAGTCGAAGTCACTGGAGCTCGACACGCAATTCCTCCAATACCAGCAGGATGCGGGGAAAGAGTTTACTGAGTTTTCGCGCGGGCGTAGCTCCACTCCCGCCGGGATGACGCGGGATTACGATGCGATGGTGGGCGAGCGGGAGAAGGCTTTCCTCGCCACCGTTCCGCCTCGTCACCGGGAGGAAATGGAAGCGCGGCTGGCGCAAGATCGCGCCCAGCGTGTGGGGTCGGCGTTTACTTCCGAGCTGACTCTCCTCGACACCGCTGACACCAACAACCTGAACGCCGGGCTGAACACACTCGGCTCCGCCTTGAAGGCCGGTACGATTAGCCTTGAGGACGCCGAGGCCGAGTACGCGGCGATGCTCGGGAAGACCTCGTTGCCCGCCGAAACCCAGTCGCAGTTTCTGGAAGTCGGAAAGGCCACACTGCAGGGGCTGGAGTTCGGCACCGTTATCGAGCAAGCGGCGATGGGCTACGGTTCGGTGACTCCGGCAGCGGATGGAGACGTTGTAGCAGCCGGGCTGATGCCGGGAGAAAGGGCGGTACTAAATGCCATCGCTGCAAAAGAGTCTCCGGGTTATGATGTTTGGAACGGGGGCACCACCTTCTTCGGCTATGAAGATCATCCTGCGGCGTCGGGTACGTATCCGGGAGAAAGCTCTGCTGCGGGAAAGTATCAATTCATTATCGGCACCTGGAGATCAGCTTCCGCCTCGTATGAGAAAGCCACTGGAGTAAGAGTTCCAAACTTCAGCCCCGAATGGCAGGATCGGGTGGCGCTTCACTGGGCCGAGGTCATCTTCAACAAGTGGAACACGGCGGGGCTTACCTTCAAAGGCGCTCTCGCCAGCGGCGACCCGGCGCAGATCGTTGAAATTCGCCGGACGCTGGGGAACCCGAAGATTGCAAGCAACCCCAACTCGGTTGAGTGGGAAGGCTGGGCAGATCGGTCGTTTGGCCCCGGTGGCGCGGAGGCCGCGGACAAGGCGTGGCTGGAAATTTTCACCGGAGAGAAGGGTATCGCGGGCGGGGGGACTGGAACCGCCGATGGCGTCAACGCATGGACTGACCCTCGCTTTACTAGCCTCTCCCTCGAGTCGAAGCAGGGCTTCGCTAACGCCGCAGCGGCAGCGGTGGAAAATCAGAAGGCGCAGCTGGCGGCGAATGTAAAGCTAGAGCGGGATGCCTTCCTTGATCAGGTGTATAACGCTGGTTACCTCAACGACCCGGCGATAAACGAGAAGCTTAAGTCGTCTCAGTACTGGGATGCCTCGGCGCAGGCTAAGTTCAACGAGGGGACTAACGTTCGCCAAGCGGCAGAAAAGGACTCCTACGACGTTCGCTCAGCACTTAACGCCGGGCACCCGCTTTCCCAGAAACAGGGGGAGGCGTGGGGAGCCTCACTCGGCGAAGCCTACTTTGGGAGAGTTGCGGCTGGCGATCCAGCAACTCTATCCTCTCTCGCCAACGATGTTACGAAAGCAGGGCTGTTCCCGACCGGCTCCGTTGACGCCTTCCGAATGGCGATGGGAAATCCCGAGACAGAAGGAGCGGCGCTGGCGTTCCTTGCCTCCGCCCACGCGGGGAATAGCAGCATTCTCCGCCGGAGCGGCTTTACGCAGGACGACATTGCGGAAGTGCAACTCTACAAGAACTTCGCCCTGAATACGGGGTCGCCCGAAACGGCGCTGGCCGATTATAGGAAGTCGCAGGAGGTAGCGGCGGCGACAGGAAAGTCTCCGGCGCAACTGGAAACGGAGTCTGTCAAAGCGTTCAGCGCCGCCTACCCCACCTCGGATGAGCTGGTGGACAAGTTTGATGGCTGGCTCTCCCGCACACCGGACACCAAGCTAAACGAGAACACGAGCAACCAACTGATGCTGGATGCCTCGGTCGCGTACCAACTGGGCTACAAGAAGTTCGGCACAGAGGAGGGAGCGGAAGCTTACATGCAGACCGCCCTCGACAATACGTGGGGGACGACGCAGACAAAGACTTTTGGAAACTTTATGACTTGGGGGCAAGAAGGCTCTGTACCTGTACTGATGAAGTACCCGCCAGAGACCTACTATCTCTCAAGCGACGGGACTTACAAAACTGGGGACTACGGCTGGCTGTACACAGCGGTCAGTGACTACGCCGTTGAAAACGGTGCAGCCTTAGCTGGTGCTGTTCTTATGGCCGACGACGAGACCGACAGAGACATTCGTGCGGGAAGAAAGCCGACCTACAAGGTGATCGGAAGGGGGGAGTTTGGCGACGCGATGGTGCTGCCGGGTCGGTTTGGTGGGGAGGAGCTGGACGGCGAAGTTATCTCTGGCGTAACTCGCGCCCAAGATCAAACCTCCGCGTTGGAAGGAGTGGCGCAATCACGTCAAAGTGTGTTCGATCTTGAGCAGCAACTTGAAACAGCAACTCGGTTTACCGCAACTCCTGACCCTGTGAAAGTGGAAGAACTCACCACAAAGGTCACTGAAGCCAAGCGGGTGAGGGATGCCGCTGTGCTTACCGCACGGGAGCAGGGCCACCTCGCACCCGGCCCGACAGACGCTGACGTTGAGACCGACGACCAGGTACTTGAACTCGCTGCTGGTTTTGAGGCCCGTCTTGCCTCCGACGCCGCGCTCGGTCAGCGGCTAAGCAGCCTGCTTAACCAGAGCAAGATCAAAGACCCGCAGGAAGCCGTGTTCGCCGCTATGGTTGAGGTCTTCTCGAAGGACATGAAGCTTCCGCCAGACCTTGCCGCGAAGGTTATAACTAAAATGATGGAGTTGCAAGAATGAACAAGGTCAACCAAAACCCACTCTTTCGTCCGCTTGCTCTCCCCGGCGCTGACGCCTATCCAAAACTCAACCCAACCTTCCAGCAAACAATGTCGGCAGCGTTCGGGCTGGAAAGCGATGTTATCAATCTCCTCGACTTTATGAGTCGTCCGACGTTCGAGCGTGATCCGGCGTTCAGTTTTCGGGACGAG
>Ga0163144_10031723_pt1 | contig 10059 bp, 10 predicted proteins | sample OliLak19BULKMAT1_FD_123175 | JGI IMG/M metagenome (GOLD analysis project Ga0163144, IMG submission 123175) | Freshwater microbial mat bacterial communities from Lake Vanda, McMurdo Dry Valleys, Antarctica - Oligotrophic Lake LV.19.BULKMAT1 | ecosystem: Environmental > Aquatic > Freshwater >...
CGGGGAGGAATTCTATGGTAAATACTCTATGCAAGAACTAACAGACTACGATGCTAGCCTGCCTGCTATTCGCCTAAGCCTGATTCCGAACAAATATACCCCCGAGTTGGGCCAAAAATCTGTAGAAGATCAACTTGGCTTACTGAGTAACATGAAATTAAATAACCCCAACCTTAAATTCTACATTCCACGCCCACTCGATGCCATAATGCATTGGTATGCTCTGCGAGCTGGTGGGGATAGTCTGGTCAGTGAAGATGCCTATGATAGTGTCTGGGAACGTACTGAGATTAGGTATATTGATTTACACCAAGAGGCGGTTGGTGGCTATCCGTGTGTGCCGGACTCTGGTGTGGCTGGCGGTGACGGGCCGCGCTTGGGCGGGGGCCTTGCGCGGGTTCGCGGGTGTGCTCGTGTCGCGGTGGGGTAGATAACTTTTACTGTTCGAGACTTGGCGAGATTTCGACGGTATTTCTCGGCTAGGCTTAAAATGACAGCTAGTGGGTACTTCTACTCGATGATGCTTATGCTATAATAAACTGTATGGAATCGAGTACTCCGGCCAAGCAAAGCTACGACCGTAGTCTACAATCTTTTGTGCTTTCTACTACAACAGTAGCACAAGTTATTTTGATTATATTTTTTGCTTTAGTTACACTCATGAGTTGGCAGGTTGATGGCCGTACATGGCTCACATATTTTCTAGTACCACTAGGTCTTTTGGGTCTAATATATAACTTTTTTATCTGGCAACGTCTTGAAGCAAAATACCCTTTTGAGAGTACCTACATTGCACTAGGTTTTGTAGGTGTAGAAATAATTTTGGCAGTAGGCTTCAGTGGAGGGCTCAACTCACCATTGTTTCCGGCCATTCCACTCCTTGTATTGCTCAGTTGTATTTTGGGTATAAAAGCATTTTATTATAGTACTATTGCAACAATTATTAGTTATTTAGTTTTATTTGGTCTCTCAATTCTTACTGAACGAACTGTACGGAGTTTTTATCCTCATCCCGCCGAATTATTACTCACCTTATTAAGCATCAGCTTTGGCTGGTTGATTGCACGCTCAATTGATCATTATGTACAAACTGCCCATATGGCCAGTGCTATCACTAATCAACTTGATAGTACACAATTGAGTGAAAAGCTTATGCTAGCAGCCATTGCCGACCCAGTAGTAGGGGTAAACAAAAAAATGGAAATCATTCTATTTAATAGTGCTGCAGAAGACCTATCTAGCTGGGATTCAACAAGTGCAAATGGGGTTGAGCTACAAACGGTTTTTCAACTCAAAGACACTAATGAAAATGCTATGAACAAGGCTAATAATCCATTTCTTAAGGTGTTTTTACAAAAAGAACAAATCACGACTGATGAATTTTACTTGCAGTCTAAAGACAATAGCAAACGAGCCTTTTCTATATCTGTTGCTCCAACCTTTGATATGGATAACAACATTAATGGTGCTATTGCGGTATTCCACGATATTTCAGACCAAAAAGGCTTACAACGTGAACGTAATGAGTTTGTCTCTACAGCCAGCCACGAAATGCGTACACCAGTTGCTGCCATTGAGGGCTACCTATCGATGGCAATCAATCCGAATCTAGCAACTGTTGATGACAGAGCTAAGAACTTTTTAGAAAAAGCCCATCAGTCTGCTATACATTTGGGTAAGCTATTTCAAGATCTTTTGAGTGTGACCAAGATAGAAGATCAACGACTCAAAGACCAGCGCCAAGTATTTAATATGACAGACCTTGTAACTCAAGTTGCCACTGAGATGGACGTGGTGGCCAAGAAAAAGGGTTTAAACTTTTTTTCTCATATTGGTAGTGAGCGAGCAGGAACAGAGCTAGTGGTAGCGCCTCTGTTTGAAGTCAATGCTGACCCTGAGCGGGTACGCGAAGTTATTACCAACTTAATTGATAACGCTATCAAATATACCCCCAAGGGCAATATTGATTTGACACTGACGGGCGATAGAAATGATGTTAAAGTATCTGTGAGAGATACAGGAATGGGAATACCTCTAGAAGAACAAAAGCATATGTTTGAAAAGTTCTACCGTGTTAATAACTCTATGACTAGAGAGATTGGTGGTACTGGTCTTGGTCTCTATATCGCTAGAAGCTTAATTGAGCTATATGGAGGGAGAATTTGGGTAGAATCAGTTCCGGGCGAAGGTTCAACATTTAATTTTTCCTTGCCACTTGTAAAATCATAGTGCTATAATACTACTTAAGCTAAAAGGATAATATATTATGTCAAAAATTCTCATTGTTGAAGACGATATCAGTTTGCGAGACGTGTACTCGGCTCGCCTTGAAGGCGAGAATTACCAGATTGTGGTTGCAGCAAATGGTGAAGAAGCCTTAGCAACTGCTGTTAAAGAGCGTCCTGATCTTATTTTACTTGACGTCATGATGCCAAAAATATCAGGTTTTGATGTATTAGACATTATCCGTACGACACCAGAAATTGCTCATACTCGAGTTATTATGATGACAGCACTATCAGCCCCAGAAGACCGTGAAAGAGGCGAGAAGCTAGGAGTAGATAAATACCTTGTAAAGTCACAGGTAACACTCGAAGAAGTAGTCAGTACTATTAAAACTGTTCTTGGTGCTGCACCCGCAGTTGATGAAGTTAAAGAAGATTTAGTAGGCGCAAGTGGCAATCAAAGAGCTACTGTTGCTCCAGTAGAACCACCAGAACCACAACAAGTTCCCGCTCCTGTTGTTGAGCCGCCATTACAAGCTGAGGCTCCTCCTACACAAAGTACTCCACCGGTTACACCAATCGCTGAAGTTGACAGTTCTACCAATCAAGCACCTCTTGCTTAACGATCTCATATTGTTCACAGTAACAGAATAGCATCATTACGATAGACCTCAGCAACCAATACACTAATGCTTTATATATTTGAGTAAATCTTATCTGTAAGCTATAATACTACCTATGAAGAACCGATTAATGATCAAAGATTTAGTGAGTAAAGTAGGTGAAGAAGCAGTAATTGCTGGCTGGGTTCATGTGCGCCGCGACCATGGTAAATTAGCTTTTTTTGAAATTCGTGATGCCAGTGGCCTCGTGCAAGCAGTATATTTTCGCGCTGGCGAGAAGCTAGATAATACAATTGACAAGCTTCGCTCTGAATTTGTAGTAGAAATTTCAGGCCTTGTTAAAGCACGCCCTGAAAAAATGATCAATCCTGGTCACTCAACAGGAGCAATTGAGTTTGAGATTCAAAACCTCCTCATAATAAATGAATCCGAAACTCCACCATTTGAAATTACCGAATCAAAAGAATCAATACATGAAGATAAGCGCATGCAATACCGTTATCTTGATTTACGTAGAGAAAAAATGCAATTTAATATACGGTTTCGTCATAAACTCATTTCAGAATTTCGCCGTTACCTCGATGATGCTGATTTTGTTGAAATTGAAACACCAATACTTACAAAGTCTAGTCCTGAGGGTGCACGTGACTACTTAGTGCCGTCTCGTTTAAGCCCCGGTAAGTTTTTTGCTTTGCCTCAAGCTCCCCAACAGTTTAAACAACTCCTGATGATTGCAGGCTTTGAGAAGTACTATCAAGTTGCTCGTTGTTTTCGTGATGAAGATCAAAGAGGAGACCGTCAACCAGAGTTTACGCAGCTTGATCTAGAAATGAGCTTTGTCTCAGAAGAAGATATACTAGAATTTAACGAAGCTATGTTTCGCACAGTCATTACAAGTCTCATGCCAGAAAAAAAACTTCCTAAAAAGTTTCTAATACTCACCTATTCTGAAGCTATGAAAAAATATGATTCTGACAAACCAGATCTACGTGAAAATACAAATGATCCTGACGAACTAGCTTTTTGTTGGGTGGTTGATTTTCCTGTTTTTGAAAAAACTCCAGAGGGCCATCTTACTTTTGCACACAATCCATTTGCATTACCAAAAGCTGAAGATATGGAATTACTTAAGTCAGATAAAGAAGAAGATTTACTCAAGATGCGCGCTCACTGCTATGACTTAGTACTGAATGGCGTTGAGATTAGTAGTGGCAGTATGCGAATACATGACCCCAAGATACAAAAAGCTATATTTGAACGCTTTGGGCTCAGCGACACTGAAGTACAAGAGCGTTTTGGCAATTTTCTAGCTGCGTTCAAATATGGTACACCGCCACACGGTGGCATGGCACCAGGCATTGATCGACTTGTGACAGTCCTTCTTAATGAACAGTCAATTCGTGAAGTTATAGCATTCCCTAAGACTGGTGATGCTCGAGACCTTATGTTTGATAGCCCAGGTCTAGTCTCATCAGCGCAACTCAGTGAGCTCAATATAAAGATCGCTGACAAAAAAAAGAAAGACTAACCATAATGAACTCCCAGACGACTTATACTGTTCAGCTAGAAAACTTTAGTGGACCCCTTGATGTACTGCTTGGTCTGATTGAGCGCGATAAGCTAGATATTTGTGAAATTAGCCTTGCAACAGTGACAAATGATTATTTAGAATATATACGCAATACACCATTAGATCCTCATCAAATGAACTGGTTTTTGACAATAGCGAGTAAGCTAATTCTCGTCAAATCACGGGCTCTACTGCAACAAGAAGACCTTGAAGAAGTAGATGAAGATATTCAAGATCTAACAGAACAACTCATGGCACTTTCTTTCTTTAAAGAAGCGAGTAAAAAATTCTCTTTGAATTCACAAAATCAACTAGTTCCTGCTCCAAAGCTACTGAATAATACGCTTATCACTTATACGAATATCGATGCAAACTCTCTAGTACAAGCAATGAACTCTCTGGGTAGTAGTGAAACAATACAGAAAACTCCTTTTAAACTCAAGCGTCAGTCTAGCCAAGCAGTTCGAGCTGAGCTACTCAAGAGACTCACCAAACTACAAAAAATTGAACTTAATCAGATTCACACTATTAGCTCAAATCCTAAAGAAACTGTTAGTCTTTTTATGCTCATTCTAGAGCTCATTAAGACCCAAAAGGCCCAATTGAGTCAAGCGCAGAATACTCACTATATTGAGGTCTATGCATGAGTACTACTGTACAAAAAATTCATGCTGTGCTATTTTTACACCCAGCCGGGCTGAGTAAGGCAGATATCATGAAGCTATGTACATTATCTAGTGATGAGCTTGAAGCTGGGCTATCTAAAGTCATACAATTCTTGCACAACTCTGGAGTTGAACTACTAGTCAATAATGCTCAGTTGAAGTTAGTTACTAGAAGTTCTCTAATACCAAACTCAGCTCTAATAATTAATCAAAAGGAGAGCTTAAGTTCTTCAGCCCTAGAAGTATTAGCAATCATTGCTTACAAACAACCAATCTCTCGTAATGAAATTGAAGAAATACGTGGTGTTGGCAGTGAGCAGACCCTCAGGGGGCTGATTGAAAAAGATCTCATATTAGAGAGTAAAACAAAAAAAAATAGCATAACAACCATCCGATATTCTACAAGTTCACAATTCTTACAGCAAGCTGGATTAACCTCACTTTCACTTTTACCAAAACCCAAGGAGCCGCATGCAGAACAAACCAAATAATTTAGCTAGCATGCGTTTAAACAAATACCTTGTTGAGGCCGGACTTGCAGACTCTCGTCGAAAAGCAGATGAAGCTATCAAAGATGGTAAGGTCAGTATTGATGGCAGAATAGCAGTGCTTGGTGATACTGCCACTGCCGAAAGCGAGGTCTACCTTAATGGTCAGCAAGGACAAAAAAGAAATCATGTAACTATTGCGTTCAATAAACCAGTTGGCCTAGTCAGTTCACATACTAAGCAAGGAGTAGATGAAACACTTTTTTCATTATTGCCCAAAACTTTTGCGCATTTAAAGATTGCTGGTCGACTCGATAAAGATAGCCAAGGGCTTGTAATACTCAGCTCTGACGGTGAGCTGATTCAAAAACTTTCTCACCCAAGTTCAGGCAAAGAAAAAGAGTACATCGTATTATTACACTCAGACTATCGAACAGCCGACACCAAAACACTTCTTAATGGTATTAAACTTGATGATGGTTTGAGTAAATTTGTCAGTGTAAAGCAACTTTCACCACGACGCTTGCGGGTAATACTGCAAGAGGGTAGAAACCGCCAAATTCGCCGTAGCTTCAATGAGCTTGGCTATAAAGTTGCTTTGCTAGAAAGAATTCGCATTGGCGATATTGAACTTAGTGCACTGCAACCAGGAAAATACATTTTCTTACATAACTTAAGTAAGGTATAAGCAAAAATGCTTCTCGTTGCACTGGCACTTCTCATTAGTATCATTCAGTTAACCGTTGCCCCTAATGCACTTCTTCAGTCTATTAGCTCAAGCCTAAACCATTCTAGCGCTATCACGAAAGAATCGAGAATTGGGTATGTCAATACACCGTATGTCACGATGCCAGAGCTCAAAACCGGTGCTCTACCATACGCTTCTTCAGCCAAAGCCGCAATCATCTATGATGTGGGAAGTGGCAAAACACTATACGAGAAGTCACCTACCGAAAGTATACCTATTGCCTCGCTTACTAAGCTCATGACAGCACTGGTTATAATGCAAAACCACTCACCAAATGAAATTGTAACAATTCCAAAAGGCTTGCCTGTTTTGGGGTCAGCAGATCAAAAAATTGGCGTGGTAGAAGGGGAGAAATTTAAGCTGTCAGAGCTTATGCAAGCTTTACTTGTCTATTCTGCTAATGATGTAGCCAATAGCTTAGCCGTCTGGGATAGTGACTCAATAGATGGTTTTACAAATAAAATGAATCTATACGCAAAGCAGTGGGGATTAGACAATTCGCACTATACTAACCCGACCGGGCTGGATGAAACTAACCACCAGAGTTCTACCAAAGACTTATTGAGTCTTTCCACTATACTTTTGCACAATGCTACATTTCGAAAAATAGTAAATACTCAAAAAACAACTATACATAGTGAGGCTCAGAAACCCTACACCCTTACCACAACCAATCATGACCTCACTGTACCTTACATATACGGTATCAAGACGGGTCTGACTGATAATGCCGGGCAATGCTTAATTTTATTAGCCCAAAAAGGCAATCACGAAATAATTACAGTTGTATTAAACAGCCCAGACCGTTTCCAAGAGAGCAAAAATATGGTAGACTATGCGTTCAGTAATTATTTATGGAAATAATATTTAGTAGAAAAAGCAAATGAAAGCAAAAAATCTCCCAATTATAGCCCTCGTTGGTCTGCCTAACAGCGGAAAATCAACGCTATTCAATCGTCTGACTCACTCATCTCATGCAATTATCTCTGAGATTCCTCACACTACTCGAGATACCAATAGAGGTGTAGCCAAAATTGATGGACGAGCTTTTGAAATAGTTGATACTGCTGGCTATACCAATCAAAAGGGTCAAATATATCAGTCTGCTATGAGCCAGCTAAGCGACACGCTCAGTAAAGCTGAAGTTATTGTCTATGTTATAGACGGCACTGTAGATGCTAGTGCGAGAGACGACACTCTCGCTAAAATGATTCATCTTTTGAAAAAATCGGTTGTACTAGCTATAAATAAGGCTGATAACTCATTTTCTGCTTTGCCAGCTGAGAAATTTCGTAGACTCGGCTTTGAGACAATTGTATTTATTTCTGCAATTCATAGTATAGGTATAAATGACCTTAATGAAATTTTACTCAAGAATGCTCCCAAAAAAGGTACCTACACTTCTGTTGATAACGACGAAATAATGGTTGCGATCTTAGGCCGACCCAACGTGGGTAAATCTAGCCTTTTAAATGCTCTGGCCGGAGAAACTCTAGCGATAGAAGCCGATGAAGCTGGTACTACGCGAGATACCAATGAATTTAGCTTGCAATTTCATGGTACACAAATTACTTTTATTGATACGGCAGGCCTTCGTAAGCCAGGTAAGATTAGTAAGGCCGAAAATATAGAATTCTACTCTAAGGTACGTACTAAAAGAGCCATCGAAAGAGCTGATATTTGCCTAATGCTAATTGATGCCAATGAGCCTGCTACAGCTCAAGACCTTCATATGGCCGGTATGGTCAAAGACGCTCACTGCGGGCTAATTGTGGTTGGAACCAAATGGGACACAGTAGAAAAAGACACTCACACTATGGCCAGTATTACCGAATTTATTCGTTCTAAACTGCAGTTTGTTTGGTGGGCTCCACTAGTATTCACCTCAGCAAAAACTCGTCAAAATCTTGATGATCTGCTTGCTCTTATTAAAGACGTTAACTCAAGACTAGATTTTAGCTTATCTACCCCCAAGCTCAATAGATTCTTAGAAGATGCCAATGCCAAAAACCCACCTGCAGCTGTTAAAACTAAAAAGCCCAAAGTAAATTACATAACCCAGACAGGTCAGCACCCACCGAAATTTACTATTTTTGCTACCCACCCAGAGTACATGCACTGGAGCTACACTCGGTTTTTAGAAAATCAATTGCGTGATCAGTTTGACCTAAACGGCGTACCAATCACTATTGAATATCAGAGTAAATACAAAGAAGGCAAGAGACGAACCAAAGAAGACTGGAAAAAGTAAGTTTTCACCAAAACCAGCTTTATCCTTTAGTGATTCTCCTTTATACTACATAGATATGAAACTAATCATTGGCCTCGGCAATCCAGGTGACGAATACACACACACCAGACACAATTTGGGGTTTATGGTACTAGGTGAATTGGCACAAAAGTGGGGCGTTCATTTTCATGAACAAACAAAGCTCAAAGCTCAAGTACTAGTAACTCTTTTTGAAGGTGAAACTATTGTACTAGCAAAACCCCAAACATTTATGAACCTCTCGGGTAATAGTGTGCAAAAAATCAAGCAATTCTATAAACTCAGTAATAATGATATCTGGATAGTTAGTGATGATCTTGATTTAGACTTTGGCACTATTCGTGTACGGCAAGGGGGTAGTAGTGGTGGGCATAATGGCCTAAAAAGTCTTATTGAACAATTAGATGAAGACTTTGTACGTATTCGCGTTGGTATCAAAAACCCTAGTCTCGAAAAAATACCAACAGAAAAATTTGTTTTGCAGCGATTTAGTATAGATGAAGAACAAAAACTACCAGAAATTATTACTCACTCTATTGATCTAATAGAAAAATCACTCGTTAGTGACATTGAGCACACTAGCTCAACTGTATAGATACAGTGTGTTATCTCAACAGTAAGAGAAAGATCTCGTTTTTTCTGACATACCAGCCTTGATATAGGATCTGTTATTTGTTTCATACTCAACTACCCTACTATAGATGAACAGGTCTGTTGGGTGGTTTAGAGAAAAACAGAAAGAAAATATGCCTGGATTCCCGTAGACACGAGAATGACGGATAGAAAAAGCTTGCAGACTGCATAATTTGTTGATAGTATACAGATCAGTATTCGCACCAAAAGAAGAGGTTGTAATGCCCAAGACAATTCATGAGATCCAGCTTGAGTTCAATGACGCCATTATTGATCTGGCTCTAATCTTAGAACGAGAACAAATGATTATTCGTTCTTCTGCGGTGGAAAATGAAGCTAGAATACAACTCAGCACTATTGCAAAAAAGTACGGAGCCAACATAGAGTATGACTCACCATACCTTGTTCAGAGTTGTTTTTCAGCAGTACGTGGCAAGATGGAAAGATTAAGAGATGAAATGTAGTTGACCGCTATAGAACCTGTAATAATTAGATATAATGATGTACAGTCACAGGCCGTAAAGTCCAACTAAAACTGATCCCATACACTACAAAGTATGGGATTATTTATTTCATCCAAAGTTTATTCCGCTCCATGCTCGCAATGGCTAAAAAAGTTCGGTAATATAAAAAGCAGACCTGCCGTACGAATCGAACAGATCTGCTTATTACACCCTTCCATACCCCCGCAATTGGGATTTGTCAGCCTCACAAAATATATATAGACCGTGGTAATGAAAGGGAATAGTCTGCTAGTTAAGAAATCTAAAAGGAGGGTGAGTTTTAGAAAGACCTTAAACTAGCAGACTGTTCCCTTTAATAGGTGGGAAATTATTCA
>Ga0163144_10031724_pt1 | contig 10059 bp, 8 predicted proteins | sample OliLak19BULKMAT1_FD_123175 | JGI IMG/M metagenome (GOLD analysis project Ga0163144, IMG submission 123175) | Freshwater microbial mat bacterial communities from Lake Vanda, McMurdo Dry Valleys, Antarctica - Oligotrophic Lake LV.19.BULKMAT1 | ecosystem: Environmental > Aquatic > Freshwater > Lake...
ACCCGGCCCGCCCCCGTCGTCGAGGAAGGCGACCGTCAACAGGACGGCGCCGACGACTTCGACGACGATGGTGAAGATGGCGATGCGCTTGACCAGGGTCGTCACGTCGCCGAGCTGGGGCACGCCTGTCGACGCCTGGACGAGGACGCGGTCGCGAAGCCCGGTGCGGCGACCCAGCAGCAGGAAGAGCAACAGCGTCGAACCGGTCATGAATCCGAAGCCGCCGACCTGGATGAGCAGCGCGATGATGACGTGCCCGAACGGGCTCCAGTGGTTCGCGGTATCGACGACGACCAGGCCCGTGACGCACACGGCCGAGGTGGAGGTGAAGGCCGCCGTGAGCGGATCCGTCCAGGTCCCGCTGGCTGACGAGATCGGCAGGGTCAGGACGACCGTGCCGATGGCGATCAGGACGGCGAAACCGACCAGCAGGACCAGCGACGGCGACGGCGGCCGACGGACGCGGCGAGTCGGGCCGCTCGTATATTCGGTCGGCTTGAGGATCTGGACCCGCACCCGCCGATCGCCGGGCCGACGGCCCTTCAACGTCACGGCGTGGCGGCCAGCGAATCGGCGGCGAGCGACAGGTCGTCAGGTCGATGCATGAAGACCCGAGTCTAGCCACCGCGGCGGTTCGCGGCGACCTCGCTATGGACCCGACCGGCCGCCGCAGCCATCGCCGGACTGCGCTTGTCCGTGCCGGCAAGGCGAAAGCGAACGTCGTTCCGTGCGACTCGATCGGAACGAGCGGACGCGACAGGCCCACGATCTCGCAACGAACGGCGACCCGGAGGGCCGCCGTTCACGGGTGCGCTGGCAGAGGGCCGGCTGGTAGGCCCGGAGGTCAGACCTCCTTGAACTCGCCCTCGACGGTCTCCTCGCCCTGGGGCGTGGCCCCCGCGGTGCCCTCAGCCGACTCGCCACCGGCCGTCCCATCGGCCCCATCCGAACCGTCGGCATCGGACGCACCGTTCGAGGACGCGGCCTCCGCCGCGGCAGCCTGGTAGGCCGCCGTCGAGACCCGTTGCAGGATCTCGGCGAGTGCCGTCATGCCGGTGCGGACCGCGTCTCCGTCGGAGCCCTTGAGAGACTCGCGCAGGGACGTGACCGAGTTCTCGACCTCCAGCTTGTCCTCGGAGGACACCTTGTCGCCAAGGTCCTTGATCGTGCGCTCGGCCTGGAAAGTGAGCGCCTCGGCCTGGTTGCGCGTCTCCACGTCCTCGCGACGGGCCTTGTCCTCCTCGGCATGCTCGGCCGCGTCGCGGACCATCTGGTCCACGGCACTCTTGTCCAGCATGGACGAGGCCGTGATCCGGACCTGCTGTTCCTTGCCGGTCGCCCGGTCCTTGGCCTTCACGTCCAGGATGCCGTTGGCATCGATGTCGAAGGTGACCTCCACCTGGGGGACGCCCCGGGGAGCCGGCGGGATCCCATCCAGGATGAACCGGCCCAGGGTCTTGTTGTCCGCTGCGAAATCGCGCTCGCCCTGGAGGACGTGGATCTCCACCTGCGACTGCGAGTCGCTGGCCGTGGAGAACACCTGCGATTTGGACGTCGGGATGGTCGTGTTGCGTTCGATCAGCTTGGTCATGACCCCGCCCAGGGTCTCGATCCCGAGCGACAGGGGCGTCACGTCCAGGAGCAGCACGTCCTTGACGTCGCCGGCCAGGACACCGGCCTGGATGGCGGCCCCGATGGCCACGACCTCATCCGGGTTGACGCCCTTGTGCGGCTCCTTGCCGCCGAACATGGCCTTGACCGCCTCCACGACGGCAGGCATGCGGGTCATGCCGCCGACCAGGATGACCTCGTCGATGTCGCCGGGCTTCAGGCCCGCGTCCTTGAGCGCGGCCTTGACCGGCCCCGCCGTCTGGTTGACGAGGTCCGCGACGAGGTCCTCCAGTTTGGCTCGATTCAGCGTCACGACCAGGTGCTTGGGGCCGGTCGCATCGGCCGTGATGTACGGCAGGTTGATCTCCGTGGAGGCCGTCGACGACAGCTCGATCTTCGCCTTCTCGGCCGCCTCCTTGAGGCGCTGGAGGGCCTGCTGGTCCTTGGCCAGGTCGATGCCCTGGTCCTTCTTGAATTCGGTCAGCAGCCAATCGATGACGCGCTGGTCGAAGTCGTCGCCGCCCAGGTGCGTGTCGCCGTTGGTGGCCTTGACCTCGAAGACGCCCTCGCCGAGCTCCAGGATGGAGATGTCGAAGGTGCCGCCACCCAGGTCGTAGACCGCGATCTTCTCGTCGCCCTTCTTGTCCAGGCCGTAGGCCAGCGCGGATGCGGTGGGCTCGTTGATGATCCGCCTGACGTCCAGCCCCGCGATCCGGCCGGCGTCCTTGGTGGCCTGGCGCTGGGTGTCGTCGAAGTAGGCGGGGACGGTGATGACCGCCTCGGTGATCTTCTCGCCGAGGTAGGCCTCCGCGTCCGTCTTGAGCTTCTGGAGGATCATCGCGCTGATCTCCGGCGGCGTGTAGCTCTTGCCATCGGCAAGCTTCACCGCGAGGCCGTCGCTCTTGCCGTCCTTGTCCACGTTGTAGGGCACGAACTCGAGGGAGCGCTTGACCTCCGGATCGTCCCAGCGACGGCCCATGAAGCGCTTGATCGAATACACGGTGTTGGTCGGGTTGGTGACCGCCTGGCGCTTGGCCAGCTGGCCGACCAGCCGCTCGCCGGTCTTGGTGAAGGCGACGACGCTCGGGATGGTCCGACCGCCCTCCGCCGACGCGATGACGGTCGGCTCGCCGCCTTCCATCACGGCCACCACGGAATTCGTGGTGCCGAGGTCGATTCCGATGATCTTGCCCATGGTCGGTGTGTGCTCCTTGGTCTCTCGGGTTTCAGTTCGGTCGGTCGGTGGTGATGGGGGTGGCGCTGGTGGGGTCGTCCGCCGGTCCGCCGGCCGCGACGGCCACGAGGGCCGGGCGCAGGACGCGGTCGCGCAGGCGATAGCCGCGCCGGACCTGTTCGACGATCTCGCCCTCGGGTCGACCGGAGCCAGGCACGGTGGCGATGGCCTCGTGCTCACGCGGATCGAACGGTGTGCCCGGGCCGACGTCGATGGACGTCAGGCCCTCACTCTCCAGCAGCAGGCGAAGCTTTCGGTCGATCGCGCTGACGCCCTCGAACCAGGGGTCCCCTGCGATCAGCGCGGGACGCTTCTCGATAGCCAGATCGAAGTCGTCGGCGACGGTCAGGACCTTGCGGATCAGGTCCTCTGCAGCGAGCCCAAGGTCGCGCTGGCGCTCGTCGGCCGTGCGGCGCTTGTAGTTGAGGAACTCCGCGCGCTCGCGCTGGAGGGCGACGAGATACTCGTCCGCCTGCACCTGCGCGGCGGCCGTCTCGCCGCGCAGGCCCTCGATCTCCGCGAGCAACGCGGTCGGTGAGACGTCGATCTCGTCGACGCGCTCCTGGGCGCGGGTGCGATGACTAGGCATACAGGTGATCCACCAGTTCATTCATGAGGCCGGACACGAAGCGGACCGTGCCGATGGCCTGCGGGTAACTCATGCGCGTGGGGCCAAGGACGCCGACCACGCCGATCGCCCGGCCGGGCCGTCCGTAAGGGGCCAGGACGAGCGACACGTCGCGCATCTCCAGGGGCCCGTTCTCCCCACCGATGAAGATCTGGATGCGACCACCACCGGCAACACTGCCCACGAGCTCGCCGAGATACGCGCGGTTCTCCAGGGCCGCGAAGACGCGCCGGAGCTTGTCGCTCTGCGCGAACTCCGGGGCCTCCATGACATTGAGCAGGCCGTCGGAGAAGACCTCCTCGATGGCCGCCGCGTCGTAGTCGCGCAGGATCCGGACGATGCGCTCACCAACCACTCGCGCGACGCGGGCCAGCCCGTCGTCCTCGCCCAGACGAGCCAGGGCGGCTTGCGCAAGCGACGCGGTCAGATCGATCAAGCGCTCGTTGAGCAGGCCCGCGACCCGATTCAGGAGCGCCTGGTCGACCACGTCATCGTCGTCGATGGCCACGACCGCCTGCTTGATCGACCCCTCGCGCAGGACCAGGATGAGGCTGGCCATCCGCTCGTTGACCGCGACCAGGTCGACGCGACGGATGTGCGCGGCATGGGGCTTTGCCGGCGTCGCCAGGCCGGCTGAGCGGGTCAGTCCGGCGAGGGTCGTCGCCGCGAGGCGGAACCAATGCTCGCTGGCGAACTCCACCTGACCGAACTGGTGCCGGATCATCAGCTGCTCCACGGCCGGCAGCGACACGGCTTCCGTGATCGATTCGACATAGAAGCGGTAGCCCGCATCCGTGGGTACCCGGCCGGCGCTCGTGTGCGGGTGACTCAGGAGTCCGGAGATCTCCAGCTCGGCCAGGATGTTGCGGACCGTGGCACTGGACACGCCGAGGTGATACCGCTCGACGAGCGCCATGCTGCCGACCGGCGAAGCCGTCGTGATGTATTCCTCGATGACGGCCCGAAGGATCGCCTGCGATCGGAGGTCCAGGGGGCCGAGGGTGCGACGGATCCGGCGCGCCAAACTCGTTCTCCCACGGTGGTTAGCACTCGATGGGTGAGAGTGCTAACAGATGTGCCGGCATCGTAGCAGTCGCTCCGTCGGAGTGTCAACGGGACCCCTCTCCGGCGTGTGGACGGGACCCACTCCGGCGTGTGGTCGCCCCGCAACGACGCCGTAGCCGTCATGGACGGATGTCCAGTGACGAGACGTGACTCGGTCGGACAACGCCGAAGTGTCGACGGTCGAGGGTCGCGACCTTTGGTTCGCCCAGCCGCTCGGCAAGGGCAACGACGCTGGAGTCCACGAGGCCAAGGCCCAGATCCCGATAGGTGGCCTGAAGGTCACGGCATCTGGCGAGGTCCGCCGGTGTGGGCGCCTCCACCCGATAGGCTCCGGCCAGCATGTCGTCAAGGAAGATGAGCCACGCCGCCGGCGGGAGCCGCCGAGCGCACCAGTAGTCGAGCTCTCCGAGCACGAAGGCGGGCACGACCAGGTCCTCGACCGAATCGGTCAGCAGTGCGGCACACGCCCGGTGGTCCTGGTCAGCCGCGTCCAGGGCCGCGAGCAGCGGACCCGTATCCAGGATCAGGGCCACTCAGCGCGGCTCGTCGGCAACAGGCTCGCCGGTCACGTCGGCGGCACTGCGGCCGTCGCTGGAACGGGCCACGCCCACTCGCGGGCGGCGAGTGGTCCGTAGCGACACGACCTTGTCGTCGATCGCCTCGCGAAGGACCTGCGCCAGGGGGACACTCCGGCGCTTGGCCTCGAATCCAAGCGTAGCGAGGGCATCTTCGTCGACGAGGACTGTCGTGCGTCTCTGCGTCATGATGGGGGATGCTAGCATCACGCCTCACGTCACACCAGCCGGGCGAACAACTCGTTGCTGAGCAGGCGACCACGGGTCGTCAGGACGACTCGCTCGTCGTCGGTCACGGCGAGGAGTTCGGCGGCGAGCGCCCAGCCGAAGTGCTCGACCAGGGGCGGCGCCTGGCTGGCCGCGAGGGACACGCCCGTATCCAGGCGGAGGGCCAGGATGAGCGCTTCCGCCGCGACGGTGTCCTCATCATCCGGCGGTTCCGTGCCGCCCGGGGGCAGCCTCCCGGCATCAAGCGCCGCGACGTATGCACCAAGGTGCGCCGCGTTCCAGCGCCGCGTCGCGCCGTCGAAGGCGTGCGCGCCGGGACCGACGGCTTCGTGCGGCCGCCGCTCCCAGTAGGCCAGGTTGTGCCGGCTCTCGTGACCCGGCCGGGCCCAGTTGGAGATCTCGTAGCCGCGGAAGCCCGCGTCGGCGAGGGTGACGTACGCATGGTGATACTCGGCAGCCGCAAGATCCTCGTCCTGCCGTGGCCGGACGCCCTCGCGCCAACGTCGCGCGCCGGCCGTGGTCGGAAGGTGGTCACCGCCGGGGCCCGTCAGGCCCTCCTCAGCCGGGTCGTCCAGCGTCAGGGCGTACAGCGAGAGATGGTCGGGGTCCATCTCCAGGGCCGCGTCCAGGGTCGTCATCCAGGTGGTCAGCGACCCGTCCGGGATGTCGTACAGGAGGTCCAGGTTGACAGACGGGATGCCGGCCTCGCGGGCACCGGCCACGGCGTCCGCCACGTCCTGCGGCTTGTGGCGTCGACCCAACTGGCGCAACGCCCCGGGGTCCAGCGACTGCGCCCCGTACGAGATCCTCGTGACACCCGCGCGGCGCAGGGCGACAGGGTCCCCGCGCTCATCCGGTCCTGGGTTCGCCTCCAGGGTGACCTCCGCGTCCGCCGCGATCCCGAACTGCTCGCCAACCCGGGCGAGGATCCGAGCGACGTCGTCTGCCGGCAGAAGCGACGGGGTGCCGCCACCCAGGTAGACGCTGTCCAGCGGCCGCCGCCCGTCCCCGAACACGGCCGCGATCGCCTGGGCACGAAGATCGATCTCGCGCAGGACCGCGTCGATGAACGTCCCGACCCGAGCCCGCGGGCCACGCGCCGCTGCCCCGGCGTAGACCACGAAGTCGCAGTACGGGCAGATCGAGACGCAGAACGGGATGTGGACGTAGAGAGCGACGGGCGGCCCAGCGGGCCGTTCGACGGGCGAACCGATCAAGGCCGGCGGAGCGTCGGTCACCGGTCGCGCGAGGTCGGCTCCCGCGACCCGATGACGTGCCAGCCATCGGGTGGGCGGCGGCGCTTCTCGATCTCTTCGACTTCGCGCCCGCGAGGTTTGGTCTGTCCCGCATGCCCGGTGCACAGAAAGACGGCGAAGCGGGTGATGGCATGTCCCAGGAAGGCGGCCGCGATCCCCCCCGTCACGGCGGTCAGCCAACCGCCGACGAATCCCATCCCCAGGGTGAGGAGGAGGAGATAGCGGTCGCGGCCGGGCGCGCCCAGGCGCGTGGTCAACGCGTAGAGCAAGGCCTGGATGAGGTTCGCCGCGGTCGCCTCCATCCCGACCGACAGGAGCAGGCCGAAGATCGCGCCCCGGAACGTGACCTCGTCGATCAGCGCCGTGACCGTCGAGTTGAGCAGCGCCCCCGGGTACAGGGACGTGCCCGGCAGCCGGATGCGGCGGTACCGGAACGTGGCGTAGGCCGCCGCCTGGGCGATCCCGAGGGCCCCGTAGGCGAGCCCGCCGAAGACCGCCCCGAGCCGGTTGCCGGACCCCAGGAACAGTTCCGTCTGCGGCGCCGGATGGACAGACAGCATCACGGCCGCGATCCCGATACCAAGCCCGTACCAGCCCAGTCTGCGGCGCACCCGCGGCCGCTCGCCGTCACTGGTCGACTCGTAGTATTCCGCCGTCCCGAACCGCTCGGCGTCCAGGCGGAGCATGGCCAGGAGCATCGCGAGCCCGACCGCGATGAGGACGCGCAGCGGATCGAAGAATTCCTCCACGGCCTCGGCTAGTCCTCGTCCAAGCGCAGCATCGCCAGGAATGCCTCCTGCGGGATCTCCACCGAACCCACCCGCTTCATGCGCTGCTTGCCTTCCTTCTGTTTCTCAAGGAGCTTGCGCTTGCGGCTGATGTCGCCACCGTAACACTTGGCCAGCACGTTCTTGCGCATCGCCCGCACGGTCTCGCGCGCGATCACATTGCTGCCGATGGCCGCCTGGATGGGGATCTCGAACATCTGGCGGGGGATGAGCTGCTTGAGCCGTTCCGTCAGGATGCGGCCCGTGGTCTGGGCACGGTCGCGGTGGACGATGATCGACAGGGCGTCGACGGGCTCTCCGTTGACCAGGATGTCGACCTTGGCGAGGTTGGCCTCGCGGTAACCGAGCTCCTCGTAGTCCATGGATGCGTAGCCCTGGCTGCGGCTCTTGAGCTGATCGAAGTAGTCCACGATGAGTTCCGCCAGAGGCATCTGGAAGTGGAGGACCACGCGCGTCGGGTCCAGGTACTCCATGTTCACGAAGCTGCCCCGACGGTCCGTGGACAGCTGCATCAACGCCCCGATGTAGGAACTCGGTGTGACCACACTGAGGTTGACCCATGGCTCCTCGATCGACGCGATGTCCGACGGGCTGGGGAGCAGGGCCGGGTTATCGACCACGAGCTTGCCGCGGCCGTGCTCCAGGTTGACGTGGTACTCCACGGACGGCGCCGACGCGATGAGATCCAGGTTGAACTCGCGTTCCAGGCGCTCCTGGACGATCTCCATGTGCAGCAGGCCCAGGAACCCGCACCGAAACCCGAAGCCGAGCGCGACCGAGCTCTCCGGCTCGTAGGTAAAGCTTGCGTCGTTGAGGTGCAGCCGCTCCAGCGCCTCGCGCAGGAGCGGGTAGTCCTCGCCGCTGACCGGGTAGATGCCGGCGAACACGAGGCTCTTGGCCTCCTGGTAGCCGGGCAGGGCCGTGCTGGCCGGTCGGGCCTGGGTCGTCAGAGTGTCGCCCACCTGGGCCTCGCGGACATTCTTGAGACCGGTCGCGACATAGCCGACCTCGCCCGCGACCAGCTGCGCGACCGGCACGAGATGCGGTCGGAAGACCCCGAGCTCCAGCGGCTCGGCCAGGGCGCCACTGGCCATGAGCTTGATCGGCTCCGTGGATCGAAGCGTGCCGGCCGCCAGCCGGATATAGACGATCACGCCCTTGTAGGCGTCGTAGTGGCTATCGAAGATCAGGCCCTGCACCGGAGCGTTGGGGTCGCCCTTGGGCGCCGGGATGCGCGCGACGATGGCCTCCAGGATCTCGGCCACGCCGGTCCCGTCCTTGGCCGAGGCGAGGATCACTTCCTCGCGCGGGATGGCCAGCACATTCTCCAGTTCGTCCATGATCGTCTCGGGGTCCGCGGACGGGAGGTCGATCTTGTTGAGGACCGGGATGAGGGTGAGGTTCTCGCGCATGGCCAGATGGACGTTGGCCAGGGTCTGAGCCTCGATGCCCTGGGTCGCGTCGACGACGAGGATCGCCCCCTCGCAGGCCTGCAGGCTGTGGGTGACTTCGTAGGCGAAGTCGACATGGCCAGGGGTATCGATCAGGTTCAGGCCGTACAGCTTGCCGTCGTTGGCGGTGTAGTCCAGTCGGACGGCGCGGGCCTTGATCGTGATGCCCTTCTCGCGCTCCAGGTCCATCGAGTCCAGGACCTGGCTGGTCATCTGGCGCGCGTCGATGGTGTGGGTCAGCTCCAGCAGTCGATCGGCGAGCGTCGACTTGCCGTGATCGATGTGGGCGATGATGGAGAAGTTGCGCAGGCGGTCCTGGGGGATGGTCACGAGGCGGGAGTGTAGCCGGTCACGTGCTCAGGGCGGCGAGTGCGCTCACCCCACCGACGATAAGGATCACCCCCAGGACCTGGCTCCGCGACAGGCGCTCGCCAAAGAGCAGGAAGGCGACGACGGCGGCGATCGCCGCGAACTGCGATCCCAGGACGGCGACGACGGCGATGCTCTGCGTCGCGCCCCAGGCGGAGAGCGTCGAACCCAGGATCTCGCCGACGCCGGCCACGACGACCAGGGGCAGGGCGGCTCGCGACACGACGAGGCGTCGCTGGAGGACCAGGGGCAGGGCGACCACGACGAGCCCCACGAGCCGCGCCGAGAGCGCGACCCAGATCGGGGGCACCAGGAGCGCCGCCTTGCCGCTGGCCACGAGCCCAACGCCAAAGGCGGCCGCGGCGATCAGGGAGAAGGCGACGGCGTGTCGGGCCCGGCGCGCCTCCTCCGCCCGATCCAGGACCCCGGGTGTGGGCAGCGCACCGACATTCGGCGGCCCCTCGAGCGCGTCGGCTGCGATCTCGATGGTGCCGGCCGGGACGTCCGGTCGGGCCGGTTCGATCGATGACAGGACGACCCCGGCCGCGATGACCGCGAGGAGCACCGCGGCGCCCAGGGCCAGTGCGTCGCCCAGGGTCACGGCGATGAGCGCGGCGATGCCGCCCTCCGTGGCGATGATCGGGGCCACGATGGAGACCTTGCCGACGGTCAGCGCCCGGTACGCCGAGTACAGGCCGCCGGAATAGCACAGACCGGCGACGAGCAGGAGGATCGGCGCTTCCGGTGGGACGCTGGCGGGTACGCCCGTCACGAGGGCCAGTGGCACGCCGACGATCGTGCCCACGATCATCACCCAGGCGAGCACGACCCGGGACCCGATCATCCGACTGGAT
>Ga0163144_10031725_pt1 | contig 10059 bp, 8 predicted proteins | sample OliLak19BULKMAT1_FD_123175 | JGI IMG/M metagenome (GOLD analysis project Ga0163144, IMG submission 123175) | Freshwater microbial mat bacterial communities from Lake Vanda, McMurdo Dry Valleys, Antarctica - Oligotrophic Lake LV.19.BULKMAT1 | ecosystem: Environmental > Aquatic > Freshwater > Lake...
CCAAAACCACACCACTTGCGCACGTTGCTGTTTTCTAAGCGGCAAATGCACGGGTTTCAAGATGCGCAAAGGAATGCACTTGCTTGCGCACCTTGCCCACTCTGCGCACCTTGATCACCTTGCCCACCTTGCCCACCAGTTGAACACCAAGCACCCACCCCGCCCAAGCAGCAGACGACCGGAAGCCCCCCGCGTTCACCCCGCCCCTCGCCGCGACGCCCGCCGCAGGTTCAACACCAACTCCACCTGCCCCGCCGGTCGGTCCAACGCCGCGGCAATCTCCTGGCTCGTCCGCCCCTGCTCCGCCATCTCAAAGATCATCGCGTTCGATGGGTCATCATTCAAAAACGCCCCCGTATCCACCCGCCCCGCCACCCGTTCCTCACTCCCACCCTCCACCACGCCCGCAGCAACGCCCTCCGCCAACCCAACCCGCACAACACGCCGTTCCGCCTCTTCCACCCGCGCAAGTAACCGCTCCAGCCGCTCCGTCTTGCGGTCCAGTTCATCGATCAATTGCCGCGTCAGTTCATTCGTCGTCTGCCCAGCCGCCCCCGCCCCCGGCCCCGCCTCACGCCCCGGCCCCGCCTCACGCCCCGTCGCTGGCTCACGCCCCGCCCTGCCTCCCCGCATCGCCCACACCACCAAAAAGCATCCCAGCATGATCCCCGCCGTCGCTCCCGCGGCTACAACCGACTCCGATATGGCAAACATGGCAAAGGGCATCCGATGCTGAACGATACCATCATCCGCATGCAGCCAACGGGCCACCTCCCCGCCCGCCAGCCAACCAGACGCATCGTCGCCGCTTGGCGAAGACTCACCGGCGGGCCCTCAACCCGCGACAGCGACCGACCCACCCTCATCGCCTGTTCGGGCGGCGCCGATTCCTCCGCCCTCCTCCTGGCCCTCGCCACCACCCCCGCCCCCTTGACCGTCGCCCACATCATCCACGACATGCGCCGGCCCCAAGCGGCCCAAGCCGATGCCCTCCGTGTCCAAGAACTCGCGGCCACCCTCGGTCTCCCCTTCGTCACCGATTCCATCGCCGCCCGTCCCCATGGCGGCAACCTCGAAGCCGTCTCGCGTCAACTCCGTTACGCCGCCCTCGCCACCCTCGCCCGTTCCTCCGGCTGCCGCTTCATCGTCACGGGTCATCACGCGGGCGATCAGGCCGAAACGCTCCTCATGCGGCTCATGCGGGGTGTCGGCAGTCGGGGTGTGGCTTCCATCCGTTCCCGCCGCACCCTCGCCGAAGGCATCCACGTCATCCGTCCCATGCTCGCCCTCAACCGCAACGATGCCGAAGCGATCTGCACCGCCGCCCAGTGGCAATGGCTCACCGATGCCACCAACACCGATCCCAACTTCGGGCTCCGCAGCGCGATCCGCCACCGGCTCCTCCCGCTCATCGAAGAACTGCGGCCGGGTTCAACCGGCGCAATCGCACGTTCGACCGACGTCCTGGGCCGCCACGCCTCGGCCATCGAGTATGCCGCGAAGACCGTCGAAGCCCTCGCCGCCCGCAATAGTGACAACGGTGGCCTCTCGTGGAAGCGAGAATGCCTCAGAACGGTCCCCGCGGTCGTGTTGATGGCGGCCCTCCGCAATGCAAGCCGCGAGCCCGGCGGGGCAGCGTTCTGGAGAACCGTGGCCACCGCTGCACGCGACAAGAAAGAACACGAACGCATCTTTGAAATCGGCGCGGTGCGCATCCGCATCGATGCAAACACATTGAACATCCGTTGGAAGGGTGAACCTTCGACGAACAGCGGGAGCGATGCCCAGTCGCACCCCACAATGCCGGAAGGACTCAGATGATCGATACCACAGAGTTTCAGCAGCGTCGGAACAACGTCCTCGCCGCGCTCGATGGCGCCATCGGCCTCGTCCTCGCCGGTGACGGTGCGCCGCCCCTCTCCGGAATGTGGAAGCCCGAATCGCACTTCGCCTACCTCACCGGGCTCCACGATGAACCCGGCGCGGCGGTCTTGTTCGACGGTCGCAACCCCGACCCCAAACGCCGCTGCATCCTCTTCCTGAAGCCCCGCAACCCCGAGGCGGAAGCCTGGGACGGCTATCGCGACCCGCTCACCGCCCTCCTGCGGCAACGCACCGGGTTCGAAGCCGTGCAGCGCACCACGCTCCTCCCCCGCACGCTCACCACCAGCACCCGCCAACGCAAACGGCTCGCGTGCCTGCACGCATTCAGCGTCTATGAAGCCCCCGTCTCGCCCGATCTCACGATCTTTCGCAAAGTCACCGAGCGCGTGCCCGGCGTCAGCACCGAAGACCACACCGATCTCATCCCGCGTCTGCGCTCCATCAAGAGCCCAAACGAAATAGCGTTGATGCGCAAGGCCGGGCAAGCGACCGCCGCCGGCTACGCCAAGGCCCGCACCATCGTGCGCCCGGGCGCAACCGAGCGCAACGTCCAAAGGGCCCTCGAGAACGGCTGGGCCGAAGCCGGCGCAACAGGAATCGCCTACAACCCGATCGTGGGTTCAGGCCTCCGCTCCACCGTGCTGCACTACAACGCCAACACCGGAGAACTCGCGGCGGGCGATCTCCTGCTCATCGATGCTGCCTGCTCGGTGGAAGGCTACTGCGCCGACGTCACGCGAACCTGGCCCGTCTCTGGGAAGTTCACCCCCCGACAGCAAGAGGTCTACGGCGTCGTCCTGCGGGCACTGCGGGCCGCAACCCAAGCCGTGGGTCCCGGTGTCTGGATGAACGAGGTCGATGAGGCCGCCCGCGCCATCATCCGCGCTGCGGGCTTCGAAGACTTCTTCATCCACGGCATCGGCCACCAACTCGGCCTCGAGGTCCACGACTCAACGCCCGACGGCCCGCTCCGGCCCGGCATGGTCCTCACCATCGAACCCGGCATCTATATCCCCGCCGAGAACATCGGCATCCGGCTGGAAGACGACGTCCTGGTGACCGCCACCGGCCACGAAAACCTCACGGCAGCCATCCCGATGGAGCCGCTTCCGTGACGTCCCGGAACATCGCCAACACCGCCGTCTGCCCGTGCACGTGGCTCTCCCCGTGCGACGGCCCGATCTCCGCCGAGGCAAAGAAACCGCCCAAGGGGATCGTCTGCGGCTCGCCCGGCTCAATCGCCCGCCCGCCCTTGGCCCGCGCCTCACCCGCCGTCGGCGGCGCAAACGCCCGGCACACCATCTCGGCGTCGTGGTTGGGCACCGGAAACAGCCGCTGCCCGCGGCTCTGGCACGAAATCAAAAGCCCTCCCGCAGGCCGCCCCTTCAGTTGTTGCTGGGCCATCACCATCTGCAAATCTTCATGAGCCGACTTCGCATCCCGCACGTGCAACCGCACCGTCTGACCCGTCCGAAAAACATCGTCCAAAACAATCGCGCCCTCCTCGGGCCGAACCCCGGTGATCTTCCGCATCACAAAGTCGCCCCGGCCGAAGCGGTCCCGGTACTCATCCACCACCCGCCCAATAAACAGCCCACCCGTCAGCCGCTCCTTCCGCTCGCCGTCAAGTTCGTTCAAACTCTCGCGCACAGCATCGATGGCCGGCTTGCCGCCCAGTTCAAAGATCATCCCGCCCCTGGCCCGGGTCACTAAAAGGTTCGGACCAATCGGCACAGTTCCCTGCGACACCGAGGCGTCAATCACAAACCCGCCGTCGAGCGTCACCCCGACCCCCCCCGCATCGACAATCCGGTCATTCAGGATCAGCCGATTCCCCACGGCCCGGTCGGCCGAGGCCACGCCGCCCAACAGCACCCCGCCCGCGTTCGTCGCCGCCCGACCCATCGCCGGAACCAACTGCGACAGCGCCACGCTCGCCGGTTCGGTGAAAAGCAAAACGCCCCGGGCGTTGGGCTGCAACCCCATGGCGGCCGCCAGAGCGGCCTTGGCCTCGTCGCCATCGTCCGGCGGCGGCAAATCGTCGGTGTGGAAGGCCACCACGCGAGCTCCCGGAAGGACCGCCGCGAAGAGCGTCAAACCCGAGCCGGCCCGTTCAAACTCCGATGGCCCGGCGATCACGCCTTCGGCGGAAACGCCGACCAGGCAGCGGGGCGAAAGGCGTTCGCGGACGATCGATCCCAGCAGTTCCGCGTGCGGAACATGCGACGATCCGAAGAAGGCCAGGACTAAGTCCGGCCGTTCCGAGCCAAGGTCGGCCTGGACCGCGTCCGCGGCGGCGTGGGCCGCGGACGCCGTGACCTCAAGGGTCGATGCGTGCGAACTGATCGCGAGTGTGCGGGCCGCGGGGGTGGCTTCCATCGCAAGGATTCACTTGCCGTCGAGCGGGTCGCTCGCGGGCGAGGGGGCCGATTCAACCTTCAGCGGCTCGCCGGCTTCACCGGGCTTCAAAATCTCCACGCGGACCGGCGTGATGATGTTGAGCCGCATGGAGCGGTCGAGTTGTGTTTCACCGATCACGCCGATGACGAGCCCCAACATGCGATCAAAGTCGAACTCGGCGTTCTTCTTCATGTATCCGAGCGTTCGGGGGGCCGAGCTGCCCACCGAGACCACACGGTACATCAGCGGCAAGTTTCGGCCGTCGTAGACCGTGCTGGGCTGAATCTGACCGACGATGGTGTACACGCGGCTGCGCTGAACTTCGGCCAGTTGTTGGATAATCTGGACCTTGTTGCTGTCGAGCAGGGCCCGGGCTTCCTCTTGGCGGCGGATTGTTTCCGCCGCGTCCCGGCGGAGTTTGAGGAACTCAACCCGGGCGTCCATTCCTTCGCGACGCCGAGGCGAAGTCTCGTCGCCAATTGCCTTCTCGTATTCCCCGATCAGTTCGTCGAGTTCATCGACCCTCGCTCCGGGTTGCTTGGCAAGGCGTTGGAAACTCGACTCGAGCCCCTCGAACGCGGATGCTGTGCGAACGGTTGGGCGGGGCGTCACGATGACTTCGGGCGTCGTGGGCTGCGGCGTGCTGTCGGCGGGAACCGGGTTTGCGCTCGGGTTTGCGCTCGATGCATCGGCGGGCTTGGTTGTCCCCGGGTTCGAGCCGCCTTGTGTGAGGGTTGTCGGGGCGGCGGCGGAGTCAGACGGTGTGGTCACAGGCTTCGTGAGGTCGATCGGCTGGGCCGGGGTCGCGGGTTTTTGAGCCACGGGCTTGGCGGGGTCGGTGACGCCCGGCGCTGGGGTGGGCAGTGGGGCGGGCGTGACGGGTTTGGGGGAAAGATCGGCTGCGCCGGTTTTCGTTCGGAATGCCGCGACTTCTGTATCGGTGGCCTTGCGGACGGCTCGGCCCTCGACGAAGCCGCGGGCTTCTTTGGGCGGCACGATTCGGTAGGCCACGACTGGTCCGGTGGCATCGGCGATCGGCTCGATGATCGTGAGGACTGTGCCCACCTTGGCGGCGGTTGGCAGCAGGGGTTGCCAACTGCCGTTGAAGCCGCTGGTGGCATTGACGGCCTTGAGTTTGGAGTCGGCCCGGAGTTTCGCTTCGTTGCCGTTGACGTCAACGTCCTCCACACGCACAAAGGCCGAGAGCGAAGCGGGATAGGCGATACGGGCCCAGTTGAGGCTCTCGCCGTCGATCATCACCACTTGGCCTGCGGGAAGGGCGCCGACTTTGTAGTACCGCTCGCTGTCTTTGCAGTGCACGGCGGTGCTGTCGGAGACGATCACGCCGTAATACGGGATGGCGTCCTGAATCGGGGTCTGAGCTTGGGCCAGCGCAACGTTGCACAGGCCAGTGCCGCAACCGGCTCCGAGGCTTGCGGTGACGGCGGCGACCGTCAAGGAACTCATCAGAGTGCCGCGTGTGACCGCCGCGAGAATCGCCCGAACAGCCGTGACCTGCCGATTCTTCGATCCGGACATAAAAATCGTCTCCCGAATTTCAAATGCAACACCGGGCGTTTTAGCCGCGAACCTGTGACTGCACCCGTGGACGAGGAAGGGTATGCGGGGAGTGTCGGCGGTGGCCTCTGTGGGGTTGGGTGTGGTGCGGCGTTCAGTCGGGTGCTGTGCTCTCACCCCGAGTTGCTCTAACTCCGAGTTGGTCTAACCCCCACATGCTCTAACCCCCACATGTTCTAACCCCAGCATGTCGCGCCAACTTGCCTTGGAAACTTGCCTTACACCCCACGCCGCCGCTACTTTGTTCACTAATCATGCCCACCGGAAGAGCGCACCCCGCCCCCAAGTCCCTCCCGCCCGCCCGGTTCGGAGCCTGCACGCGCCGGAAGCCCGACGGTCGCTCGGCATTTGCGCTGGCCCTGCCGAGGGTTGGCGTGCTGCTTGCCGCGGCTGGCCTCGCTCTGGCGGCGGGCTGTGCCTCGTCACCGTTTGATGAAGCCAGTGAAGACGGGCTCCGGCAGGCCATCATGCAAGCCGCCAACCGCGAACTTGAGGATTCCAAGGCACACCCCGAGTCGATCGTTGTCGAACGGGCCTCGCGAACGGCGCAACTCCAGATGTCTCCGGAACTCGTCCAGCAATTGGAGGGCCGGGCCGGACCACGGGCGTATGGCAATATTGCGCCCGCGCTCAGCGAAGACCTGATGGGCCTGCCCGCCCGCACCGTCTCGGTGAGCCTCGAGCGCCTGATCAAGACGGCGGTTGAGCGCAACCTCGCGGTGCAGTTTGCGCGTCTGGGGCCGGCCATCGCCGAGGCTCAGGTTGTCTCGGCGGAAGCCGCGTTTGACTGGGTCTTCTTTGCATCTTCGAACTACACGAACACGGATCAACCCCGATCGTCCAGCAGCATCAACAACAGTTCGTTCGGGAGCGCGTTCGACCAGTCGCAGGCCGTCACGCAGTCGCTTGGCCTGCGTCGCAACACCATCGGTGGTGGGCGGTTCACGTTCCAGCACGAGTTTTCCTATACCGACAACCAGACGCCGCGCCTGCGCGTGCGGCCCAACCCGGCCAACCAGCCGAATTTTCTTCTGCAGTTTGATCAGCCGTTGCTGAAGGGCTTTGGCAGCGAGGTTTCGCAGGCCGAGATTCGTATCGCCCGCAACGCCGAGCGCAACGCCATCCACACGCTGAAGCGTGACCTTCTCAAGATCGTCCAGGATACGGAATCGGCATACTGGCAACTGGAGCAGTCTTACGCCGACCTGCTCATTCTGCAGCGGCTGCTTGAGAACGGCGTCGAAGTGGCGGATATCGTCTCGAAGCGGCGTGACATCGACGCCAACGACGCTCAGATCGCCGATGCCGATGCGCGGATTCAGCGGCGCAAGGCCGATGTGCTTCGGGCACAGACCCAGTTGCGGCTCGTCTCCGACCGCCTGAAGAACCTCGTGAACGACCCCACGCTACCTGTCGGGTCGGAGATCGTGCTTTTGCCCGCCGACCGCGCGGTCGATGCCCCGATCAAGTTCAGCATGTTCGAGTCCGTTCGGTCGGCCATCCACTACCGCCCGGAGGTGCAGCAGGCCATCACCGGCATCGACGATGCGGGCATCCGTCAGATCGTGGCCGACAACGCCCGCCTGCCCGACCTCAACCTTCGTTTGCAGGGTGCGACCCGCACGCTGGATAACACCGCTGGTGAGGCATACGCCGACCTTTCCGAGTTCCGCTTTGTGGATTATGTCGTCGGTCTGGTCTTTGAGAGGCCCATCGGCAACCGCAAAGGCGAGGCGGATTTTGTTCGCCGCAGGCTTGAGCGCATGCAGTCCGTGATTGCCTATCGCAACACCGTGCAGCAGGTGGTCGGGGAAGTGAAGGCCTCGCTCGACCGCGTGGTGCTCAACTACAAACTCATCAATCAGACGCGCGACAGCCGCCTATCGGCCACCAACTCCCTCCGCGTCCTCGAGATCGAGAATGAGAGCGACGGGTTTACCGTCGAGCGGCTCGACCTGCGTCTGAACCGTCAGGAGTCGGTAGCCAACGCCGAGCGAGAAGAGTTCCGGGCTCTCGTTGATTACAACATCGCCATCTCCGACCTGTTCGCGGCGATGGGCACCGGTCTGGAGCGCAACGGCATTCGCTTTATCGTTCCGACCTCGGCCGATGTCTCCTTCAAGCCCGTTCTCCCTACTGGTTGGGAGTACCGCACCAGCCCCAACCCAGAGTCGACCATGCCAGCGTCAAGCGTGCCGCCGCCCAGCGTGGCGCCGGCCACGAGCGAGCCTGCCACAAGCGTGCCTGCCAGAGGGGGGCCGGGCGACGCAGTGCAGGGCGACGGCGTGCCCGAGCCGGCTCCCGAACCGGTTGCTCCCCAGTAACGAGTTTGGGTTCCATCACTGTGTGGGCGTGGACTGCCGTAGCGCTACAGGGCTTTCCATGCAAAATCGGGCGGGATGAGGGACGGGCGGTCGTTGAGCCAGCCCACCAGCCAATCGAACGCCTCCACGAGGCGTGGACCGGGGCGGTTGAAGTGCAGATTTCCATCGACCGCGGCGATGCGGTTGGCCCGCACCGCGGGGAGCGAGCGTGTCCATGGCTGGGAGAGGAACGCCTTTGCGGCTGCCGTCGAGCGTTCGAGATCAAAGCCGCAGGGGCAGACCACGAGCCATTGCGGGTCGCTGGCGAGGGCTTCTTCGGGTGTGATCGTGCGTGAGGGGCCGGCCACTTGCTCGCCGTGCTGTGGCCCTGCCGCGGCTCCGTGTCCTGGCTTGATTGCGGTGGGGTTCAGGGGGTGCAAGCCGCCGGCGCGTTCGATGAGTTGCACGGTCCAATGGCCGGCGCAGAACATGGGGTCGGTCCATTCGAGGAAGAGAACGTTGCCCCGCGATTCAAAGGGGTTGACGTATTCCATCGTTGAGAACAGGTGTTCGCGCAACCGCACCGCGGCGGCCGTTGCCGATGCGGCCAGACCCGTGGCTTCGCCCACGATGAGAAGCGTGTCGATGACGTCTTCAACGGTGTGAGGATCGAGGCTGACGATGCGGACGGGGCTCCCATCATCGGCCCGCATGGTGTGGGCGACCCGTTGCACATGGGCGAGATCGATCGAGCATACCGAGCACAAGTTTTGAGTGAGGACGAGGTCGGGGCGCAAACGTTTGAGGAGGGCATCATCGACGTTATAGAGCGATTGGCCGCTGGCGAGCGATTCACGGACGGCCCGATCGATGGAGGCGGAATCTGCATTGTCTGGCGTGCGTTGGGCGGTGAGCACTGGGAGTGCCCGAACGGAGACGGGCGAATCGCACTCGTGCGAGCGGCCGACGAGGAGGGGCTCGCCGCCGATGATGCAGAGCACCTCGGTGGCGGAAGGGAGGAGACTGATGACCCGTGGACGGGACAAGATGGCGGCGGGGGGCGACATGCTTGGACGGTATCGGCGAAAAAAAAACGCCGCGGCTTTCGGGGCCGACGGCGTGGGACCAGGTGGGATGACTTCGAAGCGCTTCGACCTGGGAAGGTCAGCGGCGGCGACGGCGGGAGACAAGCGCGAGGCCTGAGGCGAGCGCAAGGCCCGAGGCGGGTGCCGGGATGGTGATATCGACTTCGTAGCGGATGAGGACGTAGTTGGTGCCGTCGCCCGCGGTGAGCAGCGGAAGACCAAGATCGACACCGGGATTGAAGGAAGGGGGCAGGTTCGGCAGGATGTTGGTGTTGTTGAAGAAGGACGCACCGCCGTTGCGGCTGAAGAACGCGCGGGCGCTGCGGAGGAGGACGGACGAAACGCCTTCTTGGTAGTCGACGGGATCGACCGCTCCGAAACTCCAGTTCCACGAAGCGATGCCGCTGCCGTCGATGTTGGAAGTCACGGGGACGAGGTGGCCGCCGTTGCTGGTTTTCATAATGACGGAGATGTAGGTCCGTCCGCCACTGATGCCTTCATCCCAGCTGGCCAAGACTCGGGCGTTGCTGCCGCGATGCACTCCGATGTCGGTGAAGCCGGGTCCGCGTGTGACCAAGGAGTGGCCGCCGCCGTTCATGAAGGCCTGCGCGCCGCTGGCGGCGGTCATATTGACCGCGATGCTGGCGATGTCGTTGACGGCAACACCAAGCGTTCCGGGGGCGCGATCTCCAAAGCCTCCGTCACCGCCGCCCTCAAAGTCGCCGGAGGCGGTGATAAGGGAAGCCGTCGGCGGACCGAGCGGTACCACGCCGGCAAAGCCGACGGAAAGCGGCAGGACGAGCGCGAAC
>Ga0163144_10031727_pt1 | contig 10059 bp, 4 predicted proteins | sample OliLak19BULKMAT1_FD_123175 | JGI IMG/M metagenome (GOLD analysis project Ga0163144, IMG submission 123175) | Freshwater microbial mat bacterial communities from Lake Vanda, McMurdo Dry Valleys, Antarctica - Oligotrophic Lake LV.19.BULKMAT1 | ecosystem: Environmental > Aquatic > Freshwater > Lake...
CCCTCGTTAAGCGGCTTTGCCTTCTAGACTACCGCAGCGCAGGGCCTTTGCCCATGCGCATGCGTCAGTGGCCGTCGGACGAGTTGTAGACGAGGACTGGAACCAAAGGGACGATGGACACCGGCACACATGCCGCAAGCGAGGAGAGTTTCGGGTCAGCGATCAAGTCAAACTGTCCAAGAGTGCAAACATCTTTCCTCTCTGTCTCCTCAAAGCCTGCGAAGCCAAGACTTGGCTCGCAGGCACAACGCATAGAAGTCGTGTTGATGTTGTTCCCGAGCGTCAACTTTTCACGGTCCCTCCCTGTGAGAAACGACTAGACAAGGAGGCACGACAACAGTTTTAAAAACAGTTTCGCGATCATCCCTGTGTGGTTGAAAGCCCTTGGACGATTCATTTCCAGCAATGCAGTTCTGAGTCACGCCAAGTTGCCGAAGAGCTGGTGGAGAGTTGGACAGACCGTTCTGCTCCTACCAGTGCACTGGAGGACAATGGTTTTGAGAGCTGGTCTCGCACGCACTGGTTGCTGGGAATTCGTCAGGCATTTGTTCTACCTCAAACGACCTGCCGGTTGGGGCTTCAAGCAGACCAATTTTGTTAGCAGACATTTCGCATGTGAAAACCAAGTCATTTGTAGGGACCTCCCTCAAATCACGAAAAGCAGAGCAATCCATTCTGCAGCACCTGTTCGGTGTTCATGTGGCATGGCTCCTGCTTGATCAATTGCCACAGTTGGTGGCTCCTGCTGACTGTTGCTGCTAGCCAGCAGCAGTTCAGAACGACACAATGACAACATGTTCTTGTGACAGTCCTGCTGTGGTGAAACTGGTGCGGCATGAGTGCCCTTGCACCCACGCTTCCGTTGATGTTGAATTCAAATTGTCATGTGGTGTTCTTGCAGTCTGACTGTGGTTTCTGATGGGGACCCTTTTTGTGCATTGCACTGTTGCTCCTGTCTCATTTTGCATTGATGGATTTTGTCATGCTGCCACATTTTCCCCACAAGGTTGGCTTGTTTCTTGTGAGCATGCTTGTTGTTGTGACAGAGGACACACATCACTGATGTTGTTTGTTGACACCAGCCAATGATGGGGATAACTCAGACAACTGAAGACTGTGTGTCAAGTCCCAAGACAGAAAGATCAAATGTTGCGTTGCCAAAGATCATCAAGCCACAACATGAGATTGATGCAGGTTGTTGTTCCCCACATGACATTGCGTGTTCACATTCTCAGTTCATGGAGAAATTTGCATTTGAAACCAAACTTGACAGCAATGTTGGCAAAAAAGAAGCAAGTTTAATAAGTCTACCACATTTTAATCATCACTTCTGCATGTAACAGAATTGGTCATGCCCTAAATTGTGTGCCAGTGCATGCAAAATTCAACGGCAATTGTTCAGTTCGACAGACCTTGGGATGGCAGAGGGTGGGGCTTGAGATAGGCTCTGAAGTGAGTCAAGGAGTTCATCTTTGTTTTTGATTGACCACAATGATGGCAGGCTGCTGCACATCATTCTTTGAAACCAGGCTATGGTCTGAAAGAAAAAGAAAAATCCATTGTGACAAGCTTGACAATCTAGGATGCAATTCATGGATAGAAAAAGAATCATAAGTCTTGTGAAAGCAATGAAGAAAGACTGTGCTGGCAAATCAAACACAAAGCTCAGAAAAAAGGATCAAAAAAGCACATGGCACACATGACACTGCAGCCCTCCTTCAATTGTGGCACCCTGAGGACAGAAATGACATGCATTGATCTCGATCTTTGAAGAGAAAACATTTTTTACAGCAACATTGGGCAGGAACAGCACTTCGAATCCAAATGACACAAAAGGAACTGATGAAAAGACTGAGACAAAGAAGGGTCACCATGGCATGACAAGATGACATGCAACTGAAATTGTCAAAGTCAGCACCATGATTGCAATGAGCAGCTCAGTGATGTCACCCAAAGATTCAAACTGAACACATGTCAAACACCAAACAATCAAAGGGAGATCTCAACAATGAACATGACAGAAAAAGAGCCATCTGCTTCTATGTTGGTTTTTTTAAACTTTGATCAAAACCCATCAAATCCCATCAACGCTGTCATCAAGAGCGTGCTGGCAAAAACTGAATACATCATCTGATGGCTTGTTGTGCCACATGTTCACCAACCTCAGGGAGATCTTCCAAGGACATCTAGTCAGGAAACTAACTATTAGCATGACATCCCAAGATGTCAAACCCTCACTCTGCAAGAGGAATGGATGTCTGCGGCCACAACAGCATGCAAGAGCTTTGCATCAGCTTGCAACTGAAAAGTCAGATGCAACAATGAAAACAGAAAAATGTGAATGGTTTCACCCAGAATGCAACAGCACTGCAGTAAGTCAAACATCTCAACACTCTTGGCAAGAAGTCTGACTCACATGCTAAACATTTTGCAACTCAATTCCCCCATGCAATTGTCTCTCCGAGTCCAGACACTCAACGTCAAGAAGGACATTTGGATTTGCGCACAAGTCACAGCGGGGCCAGGGTGTGTCATTGACACACAACTTAAGACGTTTGATCTGAGTCATGGGCAAGCTGTTTGGTGAGCTCACAAAAGGTTCTGACATTCAGGCTCATTGTTGTGTTTGAGAACATGAGTGTGTGTGACTCCTGTTGCAAGTGATTCACAAATGATGTTGACACATTGCCGTGATCCACACTGAAATTGCTAAGGTGTGTCAAGGGTGAAATGTGTGGAATTGTGTCAAGAATGCAACCAGGAGTAGGAACAGGAGGGATGCCTACATGTGGCAGTGTAGGATCAGATTGGGTCCTCTTGTGCAGCAGTGACAGCATTGGCACAGTGCAGCTGTTGACAAGGATCGCTGTAGGGCTGAATTTCTAGAGCTGGTGTGCGACATGTGACGAGGCAATGGTGCTGAGATCCACTCGTTTGACCACCACCATGGCCGACCACCAAGCGACCGACGACACCAAAATATGAGCTACTAAAATTGAAAAAAAATAATAAGGAAGCTATCTCTCGACTCGCATTGCTACTGACTGGGATTCTATTTTGCTGTACAGGATATATTTTTATCAGCTGCTAGCTAGCTACTACTCTAAGAATAGAGTAGAGATTTGGTACTGCCAAAAGAAGAAGGAATCCATTCTCTCGCCAACCAACAAAGATCGACCCGACCGCCGTCCCTAACGAGATTATAATAATAATTCTAATTACTATTGACAACCGCAATCCACCGCTATTGAAAAGTCAGCATCAACTCCCATCTGCAAACCAAAATTAAAATTAAAATTAACTAAACATGTCCGCGCCCAATAAAACCATCCACGTATTGCGAGGCATTTTGAGGCATCTCAAGGTCACCTTGCCCGAGGCCGTGGCCAACAAAAAATCAGCCGCCACCACAACGACGACGCGACAATTTGTATTGGAAGAATACCGAGCTCATCGCAGCATGACCGACAAGGAAGAAACAGCACGCAAACAACAATTGGCACTTGACTATCTTCATTTGCAACAAGATTTGAAACAACGCATCGTCTTGTACGAATTGGATGCGGGTGCCGAAAATGTCTTGACGCCCATCGAAATGAGTCGACGATCGGCGGCACGAGCTGGCTTGCAAATGCCCGACCTATATCCCAATTTGCAGTAATGAATGGGAACGAAAAATCGTGCACCACCGGAGGTCGACGAGGAAAAAACAATTTCGTGTTGCGATTTTAAACTGCTACGAAATATCTGTCCCCATCCAAATCCAACCAATACACTACTACTGTCTTTTTGATAACATCGTAATAATTTTCATCACTACTTATTACATTTACCTCCACAACCGTTCTTTTGTGATGAATTCATTCGGGGCTTTTTCCATGTTATATGAAGTTTGACTGTTGTTGAAATGCCACGTACCTTGGAGTTGTTTCCCACCATTCTAGGGCGGCGCTAATTCTTTTTGCCGGGACCACCCCATACAAGGTACCCACCAATCTGTGACATTCGGACATCGAATCCCAGTATGTACAGTAGCCCCGTCCATAAAGGAAGCGGTGGCATGGGACAAGGACATGTCCGTCGATTCGGGCACATACGAAAAAGAACTCTTCCCTTTCGATCCGCAGCGGCGAGGAACCTTCTCCATGCCAGACCCTTTTGTTTTGAAAAGGACACAAAGATCTCCACCTGCTCTCTTTGTCATCTACTGTCGGAAATGTCCAAGCGACATTTGATCGAACTGACGTTGTTTTGGAGTGGTTTTTAATGCCCGAGTGCTATCGCCAGCTACAGTTACAGTTACAGCAACAACCATACCATCGAGAGCGCCTCAGCTACGGTATCCAGTGGCGTTCATCACAATCAAGATGAATGACAGTCGTCCAGGAAAGATACGTTGCGTGAGTGATCGTCTCTCGACCGCGGAATGAGTCATGACGGAGAAGGACAACTTTCCCCCAAAAAATCGATCCAAGAGTCGTCCACCAAAGCTTACGTTTTTCAAGTCGGCCGCATCGGAAAAAAAACTACATACTGCCCTTGCAAAAGTGATTGCCACGAGACGAACGAAAACGACAATTTATTATTTTAGGATCCATTACGTTCTATACGTCTCTCTGGAACACGACTACTTATGGGTCCTCCTCAGAGCAACAACTCCAAGCGCGATCCGACGAACAGTCCGAGAAATGCCGGCATTGCCAAACCCAAGAGCGCCTTCTGGGAACCAATCAACCCAACATGGTCACGTTGGTTGTAATACCATCCTTTGAACTACTAGCCTCCAAACGACCGCAACTTTTCATTCCCGCGACAACGAAAGCTAACGAGAGGAATGGGAATGGATGATGGCGCCACCAGAAGAAGCATACAGCGGCGGGCGGTCGCTTGATACTCGACAATATCCGTACACAAGTGCAGTACCATCGCGGCAACGAACTAGATCGATTCACCGACGACCTTGGCAGACAGACTCTTCTGTTGGCACATCGCAATGTTCTCGCAACTCACAACAATGGTGGCGACTCAAACCCAGATTGATGGAATGCGTCGACCTTGGAGAACAAATTGTTTGCTTTATAAAGCACCATGGCAGTGCAACGATGTCTAGCTAGAAAAACTCAAAGTTGGCTCATCGCCAGTGAAAGAGACATGGTCCAGACGATCCGTGTTCTTTGCCAGCTATTGGTGGTACGATTTCGAAATTGGAGATGTGCGGAATCAAGAAGGAAGAAGACAAATCTGCCATGAAGATGCCGTGACTATGCCGCGCGTACTGTATGAGTAGCTATGTAGCTGTTGCACCTGAAGCTTGAGGCGCAATTTCACGATTACATTTGCTTGTGGATTCCAATCCACAAGCAAATGTAATCGTGAAATAGCCGCGAGTATGACAGGAGTATTACAGGAGTATGCCGTGAACATGGGGCGAATGCGCCGAAGGCCGTTTCAAAATTTCAAACTGTTTCAAAATCAAACTGTTTCTCCCCGTACAACGAGTACCGTGTTCTACAGGATTTTCAACTCTGAGGCTAGGAGGTGTAGTTCGTGACTGCGACTCCACCTTGGCGACAGCAATGGTAAAGCAACTAGCTAGCTAGTAGAGCGACCACCGGCATTGCGCAAATGCGAGCGAGGGACGAACTACGGCTCAGCGCCCTTCCTCAGTATAGTACTATATACTGGAGACGCCGCGAAATACTTTGTAGACAACGGAACGAATGATTGCCTGCTTCGTCGTGCTCAGCTTCTTAGTCTTCTTCAAAGCCCCCCCCTCAAGGCAACCAAACGAAAACGCGACAGGCGAACGCTACCACACGTTGGAAGAAACTCGAGTACAGTAACCCTTGCTAGCTAGGGCGTGATTCTATTTCATTATTAGTAGTATTATGATTACTGTATTCTCCATTCGTCATTGGGCTGGACATAGTCTTCCTTGCAAAGTTTTTTGTGTACCTTCCAATCTTTTTTTTGATGTTCGGCACAGCAGTACTTGGTCCGTTTGCACCGACTACACGATTTGAGATGCAAAGTCCGTCCACAGAGTCGACATCCTTGGCTCTGTATTAGGCATGACGGGGCGCGTGGTTCGGGAAGCCGGGGGACAAAATACAGACTCCGCTGGACCTGGTTGGCCTTTAAAAAGGTCCACAACAAATTGCCAAAGGCGGGTTCCGAATGTTCCGAGGGAAAGCCAAAAAACCAACAAAAGGCATGCCGCCATCTGGCCAAGGCATCGCGTTGACAAATGCGGGCTCGATAGGCCACCACCAAATCGGACGGCAAATTGTTTTCGCGAGACTTGACCAAGTCTTCTTCGTTGGTGGACGTGGACAAGGTGGTAACTTGGGTCAAGACATGATCGATGACCAATTGAAAGACGTGCGACATGTGAAAAAAACTGTAGGATCGAAAAGACCCATCTTTTTGAAAGGCTTTGACTTCGGTGTCATCAAAGACATGACCAATGGCCAAAAAGTCCCGCAGCGGCGACAAGGGTGGACAGGCTTTTTGAAAACTCACTTCGTGCCACTGTTCTTCAAAGGAAACGACGGCCGTGGACGTTTGCAATTGTGCGACGACCTTGTCGTAATGCGGTTGGGCGACTTGAAAGACCATTTGTTCCGTTTCTTCGGGTGTGGTGGGAAGGGAGTAGTGTCGGGCGACACTTGTGCGCAAATCGTCGGGGGGCGCCAATATGCCGGGAACCCGCAAGGCAATGTCGTCCACGAGTCCACGGCCATTGGTGGTTATATAATCGGCAGGACAACAGCCATAGCGATCAATAAAGCTGGAGGCGGAATGGACGCCATAGGAATGCGTAATTTCTTCACCGGCCGCAATGGGACGGGTAGACATTAAAAGCTTGCCACCACCGCCAGAATGTTTATTGCCATTCGTTGTGGTTGTCATTAACGCATTGTGACCATCTTTTTGGTATCCATAGGGATGTCCATTGAGCAAATCAATAATGGGATAAATGACCGGTTCTCGATGGGAGATGGTTGTGGAAGAGACAACTTCTTCTTCGTGAGCACGGGATCGCAAGAGAAGACTGGCATGCCGAAATAATGTCCACAAGTCTTTCGTTTTGGTAGATTCCCCTGGTTGTTCTTGGGATGAACTACTTGGCAGAAAAAATGATGACGTCTCTCCCTTTTGAATGACAGGGCCAATGATGTGATCAAAGACAAATTGGTCGATGGTCTTTTTGTTGTGTAAAAAGATATAGGTATTGGTCCCGCGCAGCAATGGTTCTACTTGTGGTCGTAATTCCCAAATGGAATGGCCGCCTTGTTGGAGCTCGTCCAACGAAGGCCAGGTTTGGACCACTTTGTGGAACAACGTATTGTTGTCCTTATTGTTGTTGTTGTCGTTTTGCTTGGCGTCGGCCAAACCCTTCATGATGATGACCAAAAGTTTGACCTCGTGACAAGAAAAGCATTCCTTCAATGCCACATTGGGAGGAATGGTATCGGCCAAATTGGATTCCGCCTTGGAATCGTACGTCATTTCCATCTTGTGCAAGAGTTTCTTGAGTTTCTTGTTCGCGTTGGCCGTGTGTATTCCAATGCCTTCTTCCTTGGGTATTACCAACAATGGCCGTGATGCTTCCATGTCATCCATGGCGTACAATCCCACTCCCCTTTGCGGGGAATACCGAAATTCAATCGCGGGATCCAAATAAAAATTTGTCGACGACGGTCCATCACTTGCATCCAGTTGGATGAAAGAATTTCCATATTTTTGCGTGTACGCCTCGACGAGGGCCACGCACGCTTGCACACGAGGATCTTCTTCCTCTGTCATGGTGGAGTGCTGTAGGAGTATGAGTGTATAGCTTGCGTGGCTGTATGGCACCTAATAGATATCAAACCCACAAAAGGTTTTCTGTCTTTCTCCAATAAGTGTGCCGCTATGAATTGGTTCTGGCCAAACGTCAGATGATGGTGCCTAAAACTATTAGTATCTTTAAAAGCATGTGGAAATAAAGTAGAATTAGCTAGCTCTATAGTTAGATCCATGTTCGTCCATCGTGGTCAAGGATGGAGCACCTCGTTTGCGGTGGAAGGAATCAGTAACAGCCAATGAATTGTTGGGAAATCTTTCTGGATAGTACTATCTTTTCTCGGACCTCGCATTTTTTTCGTTTTATTTTCATGCCAAAATTCACCAACTATTCTGATAACTGTGGATAGCTATTGTTAGTTGGTTGGGCAATGAATGAACCACGAAGCTAGCTAGCTAGTTTTTGACACAACCACAAATTCTATCCCACACAGCACTGCTACTATTCATTATCGTTTTCGAAGTACCATGATACGATCACTAATCGTAGTAGCTACTCTCCTACTACTTGGGGGAGAGGCCAGCCAGGCCTTTGTGCCTCCCAAGCCAGCGACTAGTCGCACGACGCAGTCCACATCGATGCTACCTTCCGCCTCGACGTCGTCGCGTCTCTACAATCTACTCGATGACATTGGCGATATGATTGGCATGGGATCTTCCACTTTGGTAGCTCAATCCTCCTTGCCCTACAACCAACCCTTTTGCAAGGACCTGAGTTGCGATCCTTCCAACGTCCGAACCTTTGCCGTTCAAGAACGCCTCTTTTCCTTTACGGGAGAAGATTTTGACATTCGCGACGCCCATAGTGGCGCACCCTTTGTTCGAGTCCGGGGTGCCATGTTGCATTTGCCCGGCAAGGACAAGATGCGGGTCAAGGATGCTCAAACTGGACGAGACTTACTGGAGCTGGATCGCAAATTGATTGCGGCGACACCGACCTACGACATTTATCGAGGAAATGGCAGTGAAAAAATTGGGTGGATCGAAAAGAAATTCATTTCCATGACGGATACTTTTGATGTCTACATGGAAGGCAAAGGGGGTTTTGGTGTAACCGGACTGCTCAAACCACCCCCGGCCTATCGGATTACCGGTGATTTTTTGGATCGCAACTTTGTCATGCGCAACGACAAGAACGAAGTGGTGGCCCGCGTCAGCGAAGATTGGATTGTCGAATTTGATGCCTTTAATCATTATCAAGTTCAAGTCGCACCTGGTATGGATGCCTTGTTGGTAGTGGCGTGTTTGTGTGTCATTGATGAAGAGTTTGATGAAGAACACAAAAAGAAAAAAGAGCAGGAAGGATGACTGTGCGATGATGCGACAATGAACTAAATTATTTTGCTTATGACTATAATCATAATCAATTTACTGTATAGAAACGAGAATGATTTACAGATTCCTGCTTATCAGTGACAGAGTACTTACAATTGCAACCCGTTCGTTTAATGGAGCATCGACAACACAACAGAACCGAACGTACTGGTTCATTTCGATCCAGCCTGCCATCTGCCGATACAAAATTTTGGACAGTGTTGGGCTTTTACGCCGAGAGGCCGGGACTGTCCCGGAAGTCTCGTCACGAATAGCTGGTGGTGGATTCTTCCTGTAATTAATATCTAGCAGCTAGCTGTGAGTTCATTTCGTCGGGCTTCTAAATTGCTACACTCTTTGTGTCTACATGAAGTCCTACGATAGCTAGATCTAAAACGTCTTTGTGCTGTGGCAAACCATGCGTATCTTTAGATTACCAGATTACTAGTCTACACTTTATGTCCAATGCGGCTTTGTTACGGGGTGGGCGCGCTGTTAGACCAAGGACCTGAAACGGAAATGGCAAAAGTGTTCCAAAAAGACTGTCGCGACTGACGATAGTAGGATGCAGCAACGGGAACCAAATCACTGTGGATACAGCCCCGTGCCGCCGTTTTGTTGTTTGCTCATCAAGAGAAAGGCACAAATCAACAAAAAGGCAACAGTGGAACGGTATCCACAGGCTCTTGATCCTGTTGCTGCAGTCTTGTATTGAAATCGTTCGCGTATTCCAGCGTCGGACGCAGCAAGCATGCCAAACACAAAGGACAGTGAAAGCGTGTTAGCTTTGCTTCGCTTGCTCATCAAGAGGAGGCAGCAAGTCAACGAAAAGCAACCACGACTCCACGATCTGAGAGCTGACATGGTTGATGCGTCCAGCGCTGACAATTTGTAGGC
>Ga0163144_10031729_pt1 | contig 10059 bp, 9 predicted proteins | sample OliLak19BULKMAT1_FD_123175 | JGI IMG/M metagenome (GOLD analysis project Ga0163144, IMG submission 123175) | Freshwater microbial mat bacterial communities from Lake Vanda, McMurdo Dry Valleys, Antarctica - Oligotrophic Lake LV.19.BULKMAT1 | ecosystem: Environmental > Aquatic > Freshwater > Lake...
CCGGCGATGTCAGCGCTGTCGCGGCCGAACTCGCGCAGTTGGAAGCGGCGATGGCGGACCCTGAGCAGTTCGACCAGCTCGACGTCATCATCGAGCGCTTCGGCGAGGTGCAGGCGCACTTCGAGGCACTCGGCGGCTATGCGCTGGAGGGCCAGGCGCGCGAGGTGCTGGCCGGGCTCAGCTTCAGCCAGGAGATGATGGAGGGCGATGTCGGCAAGCTCTCCGGCGGCTGGAAGATGCGCGTGGCGCTGGCGCGAATCCTGCTGATGCGCCCGGACGTGATGCTGCTGGACGAGCCGAGCAACCACCTCGACCTCGAGAGCCTGATCTGGCTGGAGCAATTCCTCGGCGGCTATGACGGCGCGCTGCTGATGACCTCGCATGACCGGGAGTTCATGAACCGTATCATCAACAAGGTGATCGAGATCGATGGCGGCACGCTGACCTCCTATGCCGGCAATTACGATTTCTACGAGCAGCAGCGCGCACTCTCCGAGAAGCAGCAGCAGGCGCAGTTCGAACGCCAGCAGGCGATGCTGGCGAAGGAGATCAAGTTCATCGAGCGCTTCAAGGCCCGCGCCTCGCACGCCGCTCAGGTGCAGAGCCGCGTGAAGAAGCTCGACAAGATCGAACGCGTGGAGCCGCCGAAACGCCGCCAGAGCCTCTCCTTCGAATTCCTGCCGGCGCCACGCTCGGGCGAGGATGTCGTCAACCTGCGCGGCGTGCACAAGCGCTACGGCAAGCGAGTGATCTACGAGGGGCTGGATTTCCTGCTCCGGCGGCGCGAGCGCTGCTGCGTGCTCGGCACCAACGGCGCCGGCAAATCGACGCTGCTGAAACTCGTCACCGGCGCAACCGAGCCCGATGCCGGCAGCGTCGCACTCGGCGGCAGCGTAAGGATGGCCTATTTCGCGCAGCACGCGATGGAGTTGCTCGGTGGCGAGAACACCGTCTTCGCGCAGTTGGAGGAAGCCTTCCCGCGCGCACCCCAAGGTTCGTTGCGCGCGCTGGCGGGCTGCTTCGGCTTCTCGGGCGATGAGGTGGAGAAGCGCACTCGTGTGCTCTCGGGCGGCGAGAAGGCGCGGCTGGTGATGGCGTTGATGCTCTACGACCCGCCGAACTTCCTGGTGCTGGACGAGCCGACGAACCATCTCGACATGGCGACGAAGGAAATGCTGATCGCCGCCTTGGCGCAGTACGAAGGCACGATGCTGTTCGTCTCGCATGACCGGCATTTCCTCAGCGCACTGTCGAACCGCGTGCTGGAGCTGACGCCGGAGGGCGTTCGCCGTTACGATGGAGGCTACACGGAATACGTGGCGCGCACCGGACATGAGGCGCCGGGCCTGCGGAGGTGAACGGCGAGGGAGATCGCAATCGAGGCCGCCGAAACCCCTTGCCGCGGCAGCGCAAGGCACTCTAACTTTTGTGCCTGTCAGCACATGAGATTGATCAGGCGCTGAGTAGGCACTGGAGCGCCATCGAGCGTGACTGATACCGCTCTCATCGTCATCGACATGCAGGTGGATTTCTGCGCGCCCGGTGGATGGGTTGACCAGCTTGGCGAGGATGTCAGCAACACGCGCGCGGTGATCGCGCCCATTGCGGCATTGCTCGATCGTTGCCGCTCGGCGGGCATGAGCATCGTGCATACACGTGAAGGCCATCGGCCGGACCTTGCGGATCTACACGCCAACAAGCGTTGGAGGACCCGCGTGCATGGCCTTGGCATCGGCGATACCGGGCGGCAAGGTCGCATCCTGACGCGTGGCGAACCGGGCTGGCAGATCGTGCCGGAGCTCTCGCCGCGCGCCGATGAGATGGTAATCGACAAACCCGGAAAGGGTGCCTTCCACGCGACGGCGCTCGACCTGCTGCTGCGTTCGCGCGGCCTCCGCCATCTGCTGATCGCCGGCGTCACCACGGATTGCTGCGTGCAGGCGACGATGCGCGAGGCTGCAGAGCGTGGCTACGCCGCCACGTTGCTGGAGGAGTGTTGCGCCGCGGTCGAAGCACGAAACCACGAAGCGACGCTCGACATTCTGCGCGCCGGCGGTGGACGCTGGGGCCGTGTGATGCGCAGCGCGGACGCGCTGAACGAGCTCGGCGCTTGAGCTTTCGCCAGGTTGCCGCTTCGCCCTATGCATGGCCCTTCGATGGCGCCTGGAGCGCCGCCGACACAGCACTCCTGGCCATCGACCTCCAGCTTTGGCTCATGCGGGCGTTGGCGCGCCAGGATGTGGAGGAAGCCGCCACGCAGCTGATCGAAGCCGCGCGCCGTGCGGCCGTGCCGGTGCTGTTCACGGCACGCATCGGACTCGACGATCACCGGCCAATCGACCCCGCACTCGTGGATTCCCGCCCGCCTGCTTCGGGTGAGGCAAGCGCAATCCTGCCTGCCCTCGAGCCTCCCTCGACATTCGACGTGATCGAGCGCCGCGGATGGAGCGCCTTCACCGGCACGGCGCTCGACCAGATTCTACGCGCCCGCGGTGTGCGGAACCTGATCTTCTGCGGCGCGACAACGGATGGCGCGGTGCACACGACCATGCGCGAAGCCAATGATCGTGGCTACGAATGCCTCCTGGTCGAGAACGCGTGTTGCGCGCAGGTGGCAGCGCATCACGAGGCGATCCTGCGCATCACACGCTTCGGCAACGGCCTTTTCGGCACTACGGCGCGCGTTGCCGCCATCGTGAATGTGCTGGAAGGAAACGCTCAATGAGGTGGTCTGGCAGCCTGGACTTTCCAAGCCTGCGCGCGGCCTACGCCCGCGGTGCCACGACGCCGGAGGCGGTGGTCGCCGAAATCCACGACCGCATCGCCACACGCGGCGAGACCCATGCCTGGATACACCTCGTGCCGCGCGAGGCGGCGATGGCGGCCGCACGGGCGTCGCCGCGCGGGCCACTGCATGGCATCCCCTTCTCGGTGAAGGATTGCAACGACGTTCCCGGCATGCCCACGACCAACGCCTTCCCGCCGACGGCCTACATGGCCGAGCGCACCGGCCCGGCCATTTCGCGGCTGCTGGACGCCGGTGCCATCTGCCTCGGCAAGACCAACATGGATCAGTTTGGCATCGGACTGGTGGGGCAGCGTTCGCCCTATGGGGCGTGCAGCTCGGCCTTCGACGCCAATTATATCTCGGGAGGATCGAGTTCCGGCTCAGCGCTGAGCGTGGCGCTCGGCCAGGCGAGCTTCTCGATCGCCAACGACGCCGCGGGCTCGGGGCGCGTTCCGGCGGGCTTCAACAACATCGTCGGATTGAAGCCGACGCCCGGCGTGGTTTCCAATGCCTGCGTCACGGGCGGCGGCTGCGTGAAGACCATCGAAACCGTTTCGGTCTTCGCCCTGACTGGCAGCGACGCGCTGGAGGTGCTGCGACTGATCGCAGGCTTCGATGCAACGCAGCCCTTCAGCCGGCCGGAAGCGGATAATTTGGACCTCACGCTGCACCCACCCCCACCGCGCTTCAGCTTCGGCATCCCGAAAGGCGAAGCATTGCGCTTCTTCGGCGACGATGCGCAGGCGGCCATATTCGCGCAGGCGGTGCGCGCCCTGCAGGCGCTGGGTGGCACAGCGGAGGAGATCGATTTCGCACCCTTCGAGGAGGTGCAGCGCATTCTCTACGATGGCCCCTGGATCGCCGAACGAGCCCTCGTGCTAGACCCGATCCTGGCCAACCACGCCGGGCAGATCCATCCGGTCACGCGGCGAATCCTCGAAGCCGCGGGCAGCTACACGGCGAAAGACGCCTTCCGCGCCATCCATCGCGTGGCCGAGTTGCGGGCGGCCACGCGCCCGCTGTGGCAGCGCATCGCAGCACTGGTCGTGCCGACGACCCCCACAATCTATCGTCGCACGGAGATCGAGGCGGATCCCATCGCGCTCAACACACGGCTTGGCATCTACACGAACTTCGTCAACCTGATGGGCCTCAGCGCGGCCGCGATGCCGGCAGGATTTCGCGACGATGGGCTGCCGGCGGGCGTGACCTTCATCGGTCCCGGCTTCGCGGATGGCCGCATCGCGTCGCTGGGGACGGCGTTCCATCGCTCGCTCGGCCTGACACTTGGCGCCACCGGGGCCGCCTATCCGTGATCAGTGCACGCCGCGCGTGAGGCCCTGCACGAAGTAGCGATTGAGCAAAAGGGCCAGTGCGACGATCGGCAGCACCGAAAAATGCGCGAGCGCGCCCATCGTGCCCCAGTTGATCTCGTTGCTGCCATAGGCGGACACCAGCGCGACCGAGAGCGGGCGGGTCTGCGAATTCGTCAGGAAGGATGGGAAGATGAAGTTGTTCCAGGCAAACAGGATGCAGAACAGCGCGGAGGCGATCAGCCCCGGCACCACCGTGGGCAGCACGATCCGGATGAACGCTCCCCACTGCGTGCAGCCATCCACCACGGCAGCTTCCTCGATCTCCTTAGGCACGCCGCGGAAATAGCCGAACATCATCCAGACAACGAAGCTGGTGCTCTGCATGGCATCGAGGATGATCAGCGCCCAATAGGTGCCGAGCAGCCCGACATCACGCATCATCAGGTAGAAGGGGATCAGGATCGCGACGGGAGGGATCATGCGGATGGCGAGGAAGAAATACGCGATGCCATGCGCCCACCACCGATCCAACCGCGCCAGCGCATAGGCGGCCGGCGTGCCGAGCGTCAGCGCCACGATCGCGGTGCCGAAGCTGATGATGATGGTGTTCAGCGTCAGCTGCGGCACGTTGAAGAACTCGAAGAGCGTCTCGAAGTTCCGCAGCGTGGGCGTGAAGGTCAACACCGGCGGAATCGCGAAGATGTCGGCGGCGCGCTTGTAGGCGGTGGAGAACAGCCAGGCGATCGGGAACAGAAACACGAACAGCGCGACCAGCAGCGCCCCCTGCCCCGCATGGCGAGCAACGCGGGCGCGGTTCATCGTGCGCCCAGCCTGCTCTCGGCGGCGCGGATCATCAGCACGAAGCTTGCCGCGAGCAAGCCGACGCAGATCAACATGAAGGTGGAAACCGCAGACGCAGCGCCGATCTGGAAGAACTCCAGCCCGATCTTGGCAGCGTGATACATCAGCACGTTCGTCGCGTCGTTCGGCCCGCCGCCGGTGGTGACGAAGACGCTGTCGTAGATTTTGAAGGCGTCCATGCTGCGCATGACCAGCGCCAGGAAGATCGCCGGCAGCAGCATCGGCACGATGATCCGCCAGAAGCGCTGGAAGCGGGAGGCACCGTCCACCTCGGCGGCCTCCAGGATGTCGGTCGGCAGCGATTTCAGCCCGGCGAGCAGGATCAGCGCCATCAGCGGCGTCCATTCCCAGACATCGATGAGGATCAAGGTGGCCAAAGCAAGGTTCTCATCAGCCAGGAAGCCGCGCGTGGGCGATAGGCCGAGCACGCGCGCCCAATAGCCGAGAATGCCGAAATCAGGCTCCAGCATCGCGCGAAACATCAGCCCGACCGCGAGCGGCGTGACCGTCACCGGAATCAGCATGAGCGCGAGCGCAATGCGGTTGAACCGGCTCTCGCGCCACAGCAGCAGCGCGAGGCCGAGCCCGACCGCGAGTTGCAGACCCACGGCGGCGAAGGTGAAGACGAAGGTGTTGAGAATCGCGCGCCGCGCCGAGGGATCGGCGAACATGTCCGTATAGTTCTCCCAACCCACCCAGTTGACGCGGCCAGGCCGCGTCAGGGTGTAGTCGGTGAAGGAGTAATAGAGCCCCTGCCCGAGCGGCCACAGCGCCACGAGCACCATGTAGAGCAGCGCGGGCAGCCCGATCATGATGAGGAATAGCCGGCGCCTTGCCGCGAAGCCGAGGCGCCGGGAAGCCGGGCGGTTCACGTTGATATCAGAACAGCCGCACCGCGCGCGCCTGCGCATCATCCAGCGAGCGCTGCGGGTCCGCCGTACCTACCAGCACCGAATTCACCGCGGTGCCGAGCAGATCCTGGATCTGCGGGTATTGCGGAATCCGCGGCCGGAAATCCGCATCGCCATTCGTGAGCGACTCATCCACCACCGAGAGGAACGGGAAGCGGGCCCGCAAGGCAGGATCGTTCACCACGGATTTGCGCGTGAAGACCCCCACATTTGCATCGAGAAACTGGCGCTGCACCTCCGCGCTGCTCGCCCACTTGACGAACCCCCAGGCCGCTTCGCGCCGGCGCTCGTCGATGCCGGCATTGATGGCGAGGCCCCAGCCGCCGATGCCGTAGCGCTTGGCCATGCCTGCTGCCGTCGGCGCGAGCATGATGCCGGTGCGGCCCACGATTCGCGAAATTTCAGGATTCTCGTAGCTCGGGATCGAGATGGTCCAGATCTGGTGCTGCGCCACGATGCCCTGGCGGAACGCCTCGTGCCGCGCGGCCCAATCGTAGTTCACCGCCCCAGGCGGCGCCGAGATGCGGAACAGATCGCGATAGACGGTCAGGCTGCGCGCATTGGCGGGCGAGTTGATCGCCGGGCGGCCATCGGTGCCGAGGATGCTGCCGCCGATCTGCGCATTATAGGTCATCCAATCCTGCGCGACCGGCGGGCCGCGCCGCCCATTCGCCGCCCATCCGTACATGTTGTTCGGCGCGTCGGTCAGGCGTTGTGCCGAGCTGATCAGCTCTTCCATGGTTTGCGGCGGCTGCAGCCCGGCGCGCTCATACACGTCGCGCCGAAAGGCCAGCACGTTGACATAGGCCGCGAAGGGGAAGGCGATCTGCCGGCCGCGGAAGTTCCCGATGCCGAGTATCGCGGCCTGATAGATGTCGTCCAGGCCGATCTCCGCCGAATCGCGCTGGATCATCGGGCCGAGTTCGATCGTGTGGCCGGCCTCGGCGAACTGCCCGGCCCACACGATGTCCATGGTGCTGAGATCGTAGTTTCGCGTGCGGCCCACGAAATCCGCCGTGATGCGCGACAGCAGCTCCGGATAGCTGAGGATATCCACATTCACCCGCACGCCGGTGCGCTGCGCGTAGAGCGGTGCGAGCCGCACCAGAACGGTCGCGAAAGGATCGTTCATGCAGGCCATGTTGAGCGTCATGGGGGCAGTAGTCTGCGCCACCGCGCTACGCCCGGTGGCCAGCCCTGCCGCGAGGCCAAGCCCGGCAGTCATCCCAAGCGCCATACGGCGCGATGTCGTCTGTGATGGCTTCATCGACTTTCTCCCGGGTCTTGCGTTCGTCACGCCTTCATCATTGCAGGGCTCGCAAGCTTCATGCCAGCCGAAACTTCAGCCGCCGAATCTCGACAGCCTTGGATAGAAGGGCTTCAGCGTTAAATAAAGATCGCGATAGGCGGCGAAGGCCTCGTTGTAGATCGCGTGCGCCTTGGGCCGTGGCACGACGAGGCGCGCGGGCTTCACGAAGCGGTGCATCTCGTTCCATCCAGGCAACGCGCCGATGCCGACCGCGGCGACATAGGCGGCGCCGAGGCAGGAACCGGGATGGCCCTGCAGCAACTGCACTTCCATCCCCAACACGTCGGCGGCGATCTGCATCCAGATTGCGCTACGAGTGCCGCCATCCGAGGCAATCACTCGGGTCACCGGATAGCCGATCTCGCGCGCCACCTCGATATGATGGCGGAAGCCGTAGCAGATGGATTCGAGGAAGGCGCGCCACAGGTGGCCAAGACCATGATGCAGGCCGAGCCCGACCAGCGTGCCGCGCGCGGCGAAATCATGGATCGGCGTCTTCTCACCCAGGAAATAGGGCAGCAGCAGCAACCCTTCGCTGCCCGGCGCCACAAGCGCGGCCAAAGCGTCTAGCTCCGCATGCGGGCGCGCGCCGCGCTGTCCCACGACATCAACAAACCAATTCAGGATGGCGCCAGAAGTCGCCATGCAGCCATTCGGCATGAACAGGCCGGGCACCAGATGATAGTCCAGAAACAATCGCGGATCCGGCATGGGATGTACGGTCGCCAGCAGCACATCCCCCGCGCCGCCGAACTTGATCAGGCAGTCGCCAGGCGCCGCGATGCCTGCCGTGAAGGCCGAGGCGACGTGGTCCGCCGCACCCGCCACAACGGGTGTGCCGATGCCCAGGCCGGTGTGCGCTGCCGCCGCGGCGGTGACGGCGCCGATGACCTCATGCCCCGCGCGAAGCGGTGGAAGAACGTCGCGCCCTATGCGGCCGAGCGCCACCAGATCGTCGGCGATCGCATCCGTGGCGAGGTCGACGAAGCCCGCCTCCAACGCCCAGTTGCGCTCTATGGAAGCCACGCCTGTGAGCCGCCGGGCGACATCGTCGTAGCTGCCGAGGATGGTGCGGATGCGCGCGAAATTCGCCGGCTCATGCCGCGCCAGCCAGCGCAGCTTGGGCGCGATGAGCTGCTGGTTGACGCCATTGCCGGCGCGCGCCAGGAAGTGCCGCACATCAACCTCGGCCGCGATCTCGGCCACCTCGGCGCCGCAGCGTCCGTCCGATTGCTGGATCGAACGCCGCACCGGCTGCCCGGCCGCATCGAGCGCCACCAGCGCCGGCACCATGCCGCTGACGCCCACCCCCTTAACATCGCGCGGCGCGACGCCGGCTTCGGCCAGCAGGCGGCGGCAGATGGCGCCGACGTTGCGCCACCATTCCTCCGGATCCTCCTCCGCCCAGCCCGGATGGTCAGCATGCAGCGTGACGGGCGCATCGGCGAGGGCGAGCACGCGCCCCTGCGTCTCGATCAGGATGCCGATGGTGGAGGTGGTGCCGATGTCGAGGCCGAGGACGATGCTCATTGTTCAACGGAAGCTGCGCACGAAATCCATGAAGCGCATGACGCGCACAGGATCGACCGGCGCCCAGGTGTCGCCGCCCTGCTTGAAATGCGTCCCGACGACGCAGCCATCGGCGAGCGATAGAATCTCCCGCACCGTCTCGATCCGTACCCCCGTATTGGCGAAGACCGGCGTGGCGCCCACCGCCTGCTTGGCGCGCGCCAGCTCGCTCATCTGCACGCCCTCGCCGGTCATGCCGCCCGAGACGGCGACGACGTCAGCCAGGGAGGAAAACACGGCGGACTTCGCCCGCGTCTCGATCGGGCGCGAGTCCAAGGGTGCGGCGAATTCGGCGTTGATGTTGAAGATCAGCGCGAGATCGGTGCGGCCGAGGCGCGCGCGTTCCTCCAGCGCAGCCGCCGCATCCGGCGCCCACAGCCCCATGTCCGAGGCATAGACGCCGGTGAAGATTTCGCGCGCAAAGCTCGCGCCGGTCGCGACCGCGAGTTGCACGGTCGCCACCGGGTCCCACAGGTAGTTTACGCCGAAGGGTACGGACAGCGCGGACTTGAGCTCGCCAACCAGGGCCGCCATCGCGACGAGGCCCGCGGGGGCAGCCTTTGTGCGGTAGGGCCGGTCGCCCTCATTGCCGAACATCAAGGCGTCCACGCCGCCCTGTTGCAGCGCTTCGATGTCGCGCAGCGCGGCGTCGCGGATCTTAGCAACGCCGCCGGCGGCGTCGTAGGCGGAGGCGCCGGGCAGCGGCAGGCAATGCACCATCGCGACAATGGGCTTGTGCAGCGTTAGAAACATGGTCTGCTCCGTCGTGTCGTGTCGATCCCGCCCGCGCCGGCGCAGTTCTTGCTGGCCTTGGGCCAGACGCAAAGGTCGCGCGCCGTTCGTCGTTCGACCAACCTGACGCGTTTCGGAATTCCATGCCAGGGCATCCAGAGGTGGCCTGGGAAATTCGGACAGACCGATAGGTAGATTTTCTGCCTGACGGCGGCAATGTTGCCGCGGATCAGGAGCGAACATGACGAAGCGAACGAGACGGACCCACAGCCCTGCTTTTAAGGCGAAGGTGGCACTGTCGGCGATCAAGGGCGAGAAGACGCTGGCCGAGTTGGCCAAGCTCTTCGACGTGCACCCTCACCAGATCACGGCTTGGAAGGCGCAGCTGGAGGAGGGCGCGGCTGGCGTCTTCGGTGCAGGCTCGGCTGCCGAGGCGGTGCCGGCGGTCGATCTGAAGCTCCTGCACGCGAAGATTGGAGAGCTGACGCTGGAGAAGGATTTTTTGTCCGGCGCGCTCAGCAAGGCCGGCCTGTTGAGCGCAAAGCGATGATCGAGCGCGCACATGTCCTGCCG
>Ga0163144_10031730_pt1 | contig 10058 bp, 5 predicted proteins | sample OliLak19BULKMAT1_FD_123175 | JGI IMG/M metagenome (GOLD analysis project Ga0163144, IMG submission 123175) | Freshwater microbial mat bacterial communities from Lake Vanda, McMurdo Dry Valleys, Antarctica - Oligotrophic Lake LV.19.BULKMAT1 | ecosystem: Environmental > Aquatic > Freshwater > Lake...
CGAACAGCGAGCGGTCGCGGGCCGAATGGCTCAATGTCAGGATCTCGTCGTCGGCGGCGAAGACCACCTGATGCTCGCCCACGATCCCGCCGCCCTCGATTTAGCGAAGCAGAATCCGGTGCTGGCCTTCTGCGTCGCCCAGCAGCTTCAGGGAGATGCGGCCCTGATCCGCGAGCTGCGCTGCGGAACCAGGAGTCGGCGCGATCTTCTCCCCCTCCTGGGATTGCCCGCCTCGCCGCGACTGGTGGGGCTTTTTGAAAAAGTCGTTCCCTCCATCATCAATGGCGACAACTGGCGTGCCCTGATCGGAGTGTTTCTCCGTGAACTCACCGACGAAACCCTCTACCTGAATCACCTCTCAAGCATCAACGCGGGGGTGCTCGCGATTCTGACTGATCCGGTCGCCCGGGACTTGGTCAAACCTGCCTTGCTCCACGATGTGGCGAATGACCGCCGTGAGTTGCTTCGGGCCGAGACAGTGCATCGCATCGCCGCGACGCGTGATCAGATGGCGCTGCTCGGTCATTCCATCGGCCAGGGCACGCTCGAGGGGATGGCCCAGCTCGATGCTTTGCATCACCGGATCACCGCCCAATACGAGCAACGGGTCAGTCAACTGCTGCACGCCCATCACTTCGAAACTCGCGAATTTCATTGCATCCCGCTGCCGGGAATCCCCGGGAAGATTGAACCGATCACAAGCGCTCGCGGTCTCGTGGACGAGGGGGAAGCTCAGGGCAACTGCGCTTCAACATATGCCGATAAGGTCCGCGCCGGGGACACCTATCTCTATCGGGTGCTTCATCCCGAGCGGGCCACCCTCTCCCTGACCCGGACGTCCCCGCTTGCTCCTTGGCGCATCGGGCAGTTGGAAAGCAAATTTAACAGCGATGTCGATCCCGAGACCGAAGCCTTCGTTGAGGCCTGGGTGAGTCGGCATCGAGGGTGATTTAGGAAATCCTTGTCGAGGAACGGTAACGCTGTCAGGCAGACGGCGTAAGTAAAGGTGCTTGAGACGCGTCTGGCATTCGTCTCACCGTGTAACCGAATCCATCTCTCCTCCTATGAAAACTCTCCGCATCTTCTCCTCCTTTCTGATCGCTGTCGCCGCAGTCGCCCTGATGGCCGCGCCCCTCGCTGCTGCTGATGGTGGCAAAACAAAAATCATCAAGTTCGAAGCGACCTGGTGCGGCCCCTGCCAACAGATGAAGCCGATCTTCGCCAAAGTATCGCAGGCCTATGCGGCGGACCTTGACTTCCAGACCGTCGATGTCGATGCCTCCCCGGCGGTATCCGACGCCTACAGTGTCACCCTGCTCCCCACCCTCGTGGCGGTGAAAAACGGCAAGGTGGTCGGTCGCGCAACGGGCTTTAAAAATGAGAAGCAACTGACCGCCTTTGTGAAAAAGTATCGCTGATCTCTTCCGAATTCAGTTCAGATAACAAAAAAGCCGGAACTCGCGTCCCGGCTTTTTTCGTGTTCGGACGCCGTCGACGACCGATTAGCCGAGCATCAGACGATCCATCATCTTCCGAATTTTCTCCGGCCCGAGTCCGGGGACTTTCTCCAAGTCATCGAAGCGGTCGAAAGGACGATGGGCGATGATGATCTCAGCAAGCTTCGGTCCGACGCCGGGCAGGGTGATGAGTTCCTCCAACGAACCGTGATTCACATCAACCACCGGACCAGACGGCAGGCAAGGCTCGGACTCGATCCCTTTTGCCACCTGCTGGCGAGGCTCTTTTTGCAACGGGGTAGTATCGTCATCATGCTCTCCGGGGGTGAGATCCTCTGGCTCCGCATGGTCGCTTTCCATGCCTTGATGGTCGTCGTGCCAGCTCTCATCGTATTGCGAAGGATCCGGCTCGTCATGCGGGGCGTGCTCACTCTCGCCGTCAAAGAGGTGGGCATGCTCACGTTCGTATTGCTCGATCTCGGCGCGGTGGAGTTCCGCCTTTTCTTCCTCGGTGAGTTCGTCTGCCCGTTTTTCGTGGAGATGGGCGAGTCGGAAGCGCTCTTCCTCCTCGTCGGCTTTCCGCCGCTTCTCCCGCCGGCGCTCGATGATGCTCGCCACGATGATGCACACCTCATAGAGGATGATCATCGGACCGCCCAGCAGAAACATGGTGAAGACGTCTGGAGGCGTCATGATGGCGGAAAAAAACAGGATGATGACCCAGGCGTAATTCCGCGTCCCGCGCATGACCCGGGCGGTCAGGAGCTCCAGTCGCACAAGAATCGAGACGACGATGGGCAACTGGAAGCTGATCCCGAAGACGAGGGCGAGCCGGGCGATGAAATTGATGTATTCGCCGATCCGATAGGTGCTCTTGCCTCCCTTCGCAGTCACGAGGATGATCTTATCCCGGGCCTTGTCATAGCGCAGCGCGAAGTTCGCTCCTTCGGCAGTGGCGAGCGTTCCGATCATGTATTGGCGGATCTCGGACCGCATTTCCGGCGTCAGGGTTGAGGCGGGAGACACAGGAGACGCAGGGGACGCAGGAGACGCAGGAGACGCAGGAGACGCAGGAGTGGCTGCCGGACCCGTTCCCGTGGCGGGTTTCGTCGCTTCCTTGGCCGCCGAATGAGGCGGATAGAGGACACCATCGACCCCAAGGAGGCCGACTTCGGAAATGGGTTTGGCAAGAGCATCCTTCGCGGGATCGATCGAGGAAATCCTCTCATTTTCGAAAATGTAGAAGTAACGCAGCGCCACCGGCACCGCGAAGTAGAAGGCGAATGTCACCCCTCCGAGGAATAGTAAAAAGCCAATCACCGCACCAGGGATGATGGCCTTTTTCTCCGCCTGCCGAAGACCGGGCAGAATGAACTGAAAGAGGAAATAAACGATGAAGGGAAACGAAAGGATGAAGCCGCCGTAAAAGGAGAGCTTCAGCATCAGCATCATGAACTCCGGGGGGCTCAGAGTAATGAGGTCGAGCCTCTCCCAGAGACCGACCCCAGGGCTGATCTCCGCGAGCTTCACTTTCGCCGGAATCTGCACCAGCTTAAAAATCTGAGGGTGGAAAGCAAAGCAGATCACCGTGAAGATGCTGAGAGCGATCCCGATGCGGATCAAGCAATGCCGCAAGTCCTCCAGGTGATCGAGAAACGGCTTCTCATGGGCATCGAAGCCGTCGTCGGCACCCGGGCGGGACCGGGCGGCTTTTTCACGGATCTTAAACAGTTTCTCGAAGGCAAATTTGAGCATGGTCGGGGCCCTCAGTGAGGGGAGAGGGGCACTCTATCGCGGATTTGCCAATCGGCAACGGGGCGTGATCGGAGTCCGTGAATCGCGCCATGCGAACTTTCGCGAAAGAATTTCGGCAGGAGGATGCATCCTCCTGCTTGAAAAGCGGGGAGGTCATGATAAAGAAATTGCGGACGCGGAGGGCGCTTCATTGGACGAAGGTCGCCGCAGCATGAATCTCAGAGGAGGGAAACTACACATGTCTGGCTACGACGAGGGGCGATCCGCTCCACAAGAACCACCCATCCACACCGAGAAGGTGATGGCGGACCGGAAAATTTTCTTCATGGATCTTAAGGAAAATGAACGAGGACAATTCGTGAAAATCACCGAGGACGTGCGGGGACGCCGCGACACCATCATGATACCGATCGAGTTCCTCGATGACTTCCTCAACGCCCTGGAGCGCATCGCCGAAGCGGCGGACGTTTGATTTGCTCCGAGCAAGGAGCTTGTCCCCCGATGGCGATGCGCAGCATGACCGGATTCGGGCGGGGGGAAGCCTCCGCGGCGGATTGGCGGATCGAGGTGGAACTGAGCGGGGGCAATCGCAAGCAGCTCGACGTGGCCCTCAGCCTGCCCTCGGCGCTGGCGGATCTGGAAAGCGAGTTGCGACGCGAACTGAGCGGAGCGTTTTCACGAGGCCGTGTCGGGGTGAAATTCCATGTCAGTCATCTGGGAGGATCGAGTCATCAGGTGCTCGTCGATGAAGCCCTCGCCGCGCGTTACCTCGAAGCCGCCCGGTCGATCGCTGAAACGGCTGGCGTGGCATCGGGCCTGGATGCGGCGAGTTTGTTTCGGATACCAGGGCTTTTCCGGGTGGCGGAAGAAACGATCGATCCGGCCACTGCACGGGAGCCCCTGCTCACCGCGCTGCGCGCGGCGATCCGGCGGATGCATGAATCACAAGCGGAGGAGGGAGCCTATCTCGGCCGCGATCTCTGCGAGCGAATCGCAATCCTGGAATCCGCCGTGGCCGTCATCCGCGAGCGTGCGCCCGGTGTGCCGATCCACCAGCGCGATGTTCTGAGACAACGCCTCGCCGAAAGCGGAGTCGCGCTCGATCTGGACGACGAACGTCTCGTGCGCGAGATCGCCCTTTTCGCCGAGCGATGTGACATCAGCGAAGAACTGACCCGCTTCGACTGCCATCTCGCCCAGTTTCGTTCGTATTTGGAAAGCGCAGAACCGGTCGGCCGTCCCCTCGATTTTCTTTGCCAGGAAATTCACCGCGAGCTCAACACCATGGGCAGCAAAGCCAACGATGCCACGATCGCCCACGCTGTGGTCACTGCCAAAAGCGAACTCGAAAAAATCCGTGAGCAGGTCCAGAATGTGGAGTGATGGTCCGACTGAACAGGGTTAGGTCGGAGACTATACCCTGTTGCATACAGGATTCGACGTCGGGTCCGCCTCCCGGTCCCCTCCCCCATTAAACCTGCTAAAAGCCAAGGAATCGCCTGGCAATACCTGCCGCAGCCCTTCCTACAGCTTCTCTATTTCTCGCTTTATCATCGTAGGAATCGGACGGATAATCGTCCCTCTGATAGGTGTTCTTAGGATACGGGCGACTCGGCTGGGGGATCAGCCTAACAACCGAAGGCTTGGGTTGCTCGGTGATCACCACATAGGGTTGGGTGGCGGGAAGCTCCTTCGGCGAGTTGATCTCAGTCTGATCGGACAATTTATTCAGGACGATCGGCGGCGTGACTGAACTCGACCCGGACGGACCGGCGGCGTATCCTGGGGCTACGGTTGGCACCCCGGAGTTAATGGCCGGGGCGTTGCCAACCCTTTCAGCCAGAGACCTGGACTTCTTGGCCCTTTCCATTTCGGCTCGCATGCCCGTAGGAGCTGGCGACGCCGGGGGATTCAGCTTTGGTGCCACTTCCATACTACCGACTCCGGGGGTTGCGATGCGTGGTCCAGTTGTAGCGGTATCATTCCCGTTCGACAGGGGCGCGGGGGAGACGGATGCGAGAAAGCCCTGTCGACGAAAAATCTGCCCCCGACCATCGAGCTTAACCCAGGGTTCTTGCCGTTTTTCCGTGATGGCCATAACGCGGTCGCTAACCGCATAAATTGCATCCGATAAGTTAAGTTCTCGGCTGGGCAACACCTCAAGGAGAGCTTCCGTGAAGGGACTTCGCTGCATTCCATCACTGGCAAGCCGCGTGGGACCGGATGCAAACATGAATAGTGTATCGGCAGGCATCCGTCCGTCCTCATACTGGGCCAATCCTCCGCCTGCACGCGTAGCACTCCCCCTGCCAGCGGGCCTCTGCCTGCAGCAGTCGAGAAGCCAAATCTTCGCACCTATCGACGATTCCGCCAGCTCATCGCTCAAAACCATGACATTTACACCATTAGCTTTTAGGGCCGCTTCGGATTGGGCAGCTTGGTTAACTTCAACGTCAACGGGTATAAGATAATTGTCCTTGCCATTAAGCCCCTCCATTCCATGTCCCGCGTAGTAAAACAGCGTGATCTCAGCATTGGAGGACGCTAATTTAAACTCCTCAAAATATTCCAGTAAACTTAGCCTCGATGGATTTTCGCAATAGAGGACGTCTGCTGCTGCGAAACCCAAACTACCAATCAACATGTCTCTAATCACCTTGGCATCACTCACCGCATTATTGAGAGGAACGTCCGGGTAGGCATCGATGCCGACGACCAGCGCCACGCGGCCTGATGGCTCCACTGCCTCAAGATTGTGGCTAATCAGATACAAACACCCCAGTGCGAGTCCGCGAAGTAGAATATTCATAGTTTGGCTGTCCGTTGGATTACTGAGTTACGGCTTCCTGGCATTCAAGTGATCGCCCTGAATCAAAATTGATCTTTTCCGGCGAATGTAAACCAAAAACGTCGAAAATTTCAGAGCCCTGATGCTCGGTCTTACTCATGCCGCCCGCCGGATAAAATTGGGGATGCGGCCCCAACCCACCTGTTCATCGTCGTATTTTTCAGACACTATACCTTAAAATTATGAAAATTCATACCGAAATCCCCTTCCCGCACACGGACGCTCACGTCCATCAGATTGCTACCGTTTCCTACTGACCGAGTCGGATGTTCTTGTCTTCCAGGAAACTTTTGGCTCGCTCCAACCTATCTTCTCCGATGATTGATTTAAGGCCGTCGATCGCTTGTCGTGCCTGAGCCTCACGGACCTCATCTTTCAATTGAACCGCATTCTGGAGTCCCAGTTGCAGCCAAAGGGCGGCCTCCATAGGATCGGTCTCCGCGAGGCGCTCGCTGAGCATTATTTGCGCTTCGGGGTCATGTTTTTTTGCGGCGGTTCTAAGCAACGCTGGGGCAAGGCGCGGATCATTTCCCGGACCGAGATAATACTTGGCAAGGGCCTTCCCGGCGGTGGCACAGCCCCCATCCCTGGCGTCTCGCACATAGCCAATTCCCTCGCTGATGTTCGATGTTAGCAGTGAGTCCCCCAGGAGCAGCTTAGCACGAAGGTCTCCCGCCGCGATGGCTCGTTCGAGCAGCTCTCTCTGTTCAGGAGCATGGAGGGAAATATTATGGAGCCCGAACCAACACTCCACATAGGCTCTCACATGATGTCCTTTGGCGTCAGGACGAGCCATCAGTGCATTGAGCCGTGGTAGTGCTTCATTGTAGAAATCATGGGCAGCACCCGAGACCTGGATGCCGTCTTTCTCTGCCATCAAGGCGATCCACAAGCGTCCGAGGGGATCCTCCCCACGCGCGGATTTGAGGAACCACTTGAGCGCTTCCACCCGGTTGACTGGAAAGCCACCAAAACCGTCGTAGTAGCTCTCGCCGACGAGCGCCTCCGACTCGTGATCCCCCCGGTTTGCAGAAGCCATCAGGGAGGCTGTTCTGGGATCTCGGGAATTGGGAATGCTTACCAATTGATCCGCAAAGCCCTTGAAAACATCCGCCGACTGTTCATCGATCATTGTCGAGAACGATTCCAGCGACTTCGACTCGAAGTGTGCGGAAGGTAAAAGAATTTCTCCACCTGTCGATAATCTGGAAAACACGATCAGATCACCCCTGACGGAAATCGGTAGCAGCGGTATTCGATTTCCGAATTTGTCAGAGAATGGAAGGGCTTTTACCCGCAATACTTGGCCATTGGGTAGCTTGACGTCGTCGTAAGTTGTATCCTCGGGAAGTATGACCGGGAATACGGACCGGGAGTTGGCCAAGTCTCCTTCGCGTAGCTCAAAATTTTCGCGCTTTGGTTCTAACGTAGTCCAGTTTTGGTCCGTTTCCTTGAAGCTAGAAATCTTCCACGAACCGTCGGGCTGTTGCCTCAGATCAACCATAGCCGTGGCGTCACCACCGGCCCACCATTCATCCAGACTGAACAGAAACTCATAGGGCAACGATACGCGAATGTGATCAAGCGCTTCGAGGGTGCTACTCTGAGCGGGTTTAACGACCACCGAACGATCCGGCCAAACCTGTCGCAACCCACTTTCCAGAGATCCTATCAGTGCCGCATCCGGCTTGTTTAGATGGAAATAGGCTTCCACATTTTCTGCGAGGTAGGCTGTAGTAACGGAAGGGGAAGGTTGGGACCAGCTGGCTACAAAATCCGACACAACTTGTTTACCATCAATTAATCCCGGAAAACGCTCGAAGATTCGTTCGTCGCCTGCAGCCAGCGCTTCTTGATACTCACGCAGGGCGGCAACCGGGTCTGGCTTTTGAGTTCCCGCACCCTTTTCATAGAGTTCTCCCAATTGGAAAAATGCCCGGGTTTCCCCGGCTGCGGACGCTTTTTTAGCCAGGTTCAGAGCCGTCAGGGGATCAGCTGCGATCCCTCGGCCAGTAATGAGATATTCGCACAAACGAAGTGCGCTTTTATGGTCTCCGGCCTCTGCGCGCGGCTGAAGCAACTGCACTACTCTCTCGGGGTTGCGGATTTCTCGGTCTGGGCTGTCGAGGTGATCTGCCAGAAGAGATATGGCATCGCTCGACATAGCTTCCTCCGACCCTTGCACCGCAACTTTTTCCAGCCACCGGGCGGCCTCTTCCTGGTCTGCTCCAAGATTACTCTTGATGAGCACCAGGCCAAGGTTGTAGGCAGCCTCGAGATCCCCGGTTTCCGCAGCGGGGCGAAGGTAGGAGACACCTTCGTGGCCGCGTCCGGCTTTATCCAGTAGTTTACCAAGCGCAACGGAAGCGTCCCGATCCCCACGACCGGCCAAATCCTGAAGAAGTTTTATGGCGCGATCTAAGTCGGGTTCTGCCCCTTTGCCTTCTGCATAAGCCAAGGCAAGCACCCTCACGGCATCTTTATCCCCTCCTGTCATCGCCTCGGTGGCAAGGGTGACGGCGAGGTATGGCTGGGCATCCGTGCCTATGCCATGCAAATACCTTTCGGCTAAAGCGGTTTTTGCAGGGAGGAAACCAGTGTCGGCCGCTTGGTGGGTTCGCTGAAACGCGATCTCCGGTTGCTTCTGTTCATCATGGTAATCAGCAAGATATAGTTGTGCGACGGGATCACCGCGATCAGCGGCCTCTTCGAGTTGTTTCCTACCGAATTCCGGATCCGCCTTTTCGTAGTCATGGACTGCGTGAAGTTCTCCAAGCAATCGACTGGCGAATACTGAGTCGGCGTTAGCCGCAGAACGGGCGTCAGCATCTAAGCGTTGCAACCACTGCGTGCGCACAAGAGAAGTTGACGCGTTTTCAGCGAGCAAGAGAGTTGCCTCAAGATCACCAAGCTTACTGGCCTTTTCCAGAAGTGCCTGAGATTTGCTGAATTCCTTGCCTTGGACTGCTTTCAAGGCCAAACACGTTAAGGACCACCACCTGGGATCGTCGGATTCGGCCGCTTTTTCCTCCAAGCCAAGTTCGATAGCGATGCGCCACTCCGGGTTGCTGGTTTCTTCCTTGGCGTCAACAGGCAAGGAGGGAAGGGCTGCGTAGCCCTCGCTATGCAGCCAGCCAAGCGCCAAATGCCCAAAGGGATCTCCAGCCTGAGCTGATGCTTTGATCAATCGAATGCCTTCCTCTATTTCGAGACCCGCAGCCCGCTCTCCCCGAACCAAGGACAACCCGAGCGTGGCCATCGCGGAAAAATCACCAGCTTCGACCTTTTTATACAAATCAACGCGATCGGACAGAGAAGTTGGCTTACGCAAAGCAAACCAGCCGAATCCGACGGCTAAAATCAGGCACAGTGACAACGCGGCGGGAATAAGAAGCTTGGAGGAACCCAAAGCCGTGCCTCGACCAACCGGAGAGCCGAACACAGCTTGCCCTGACTCCTCCGGTGGAATTACCGGATCAACATTGACCGGCAGCGAAAATGGCATGGCCTCTTTGGCCGCGCCCTTTGTCTCTTCGTCCACGTAATGTCCAGAGCGCGGCACCGGCATGGCAGGAGAAGGCAGGATAGATCTTGCCCGGCGAGGGACGGTATCGATATCGGGTTCAGTCTGGTCTGTAACTGGTTCAGTCTGGGCCGGAACTGGTTCAGTCTGGCCTGTAACTGGTTCAGCCTGGGCTGTAACAGGTACAGTCTGGTCTGTAACTGGTTCAGTCTGGGCCGGAACTAAATCAGTCTGGACCGGAACTAAATCAGCCTGGACCGGAACTAAATCAGCCTGGACCGGAACTAAATCAGCCTGGACCGGAACTAAATCAGCCTGGACCGGAACTAAATCAGCTTCGACCGGAACTAAATCAGCTTCGACCGGAACTAATTCAGCTTGGACCGGAGCTGATTCATTGTGGCCAAGTGCGGGGTCGGTCTCGGGTCTTGAGGTCGTTGTTGGCGTTGCATCTTCACGGGACGAATTCTTTTTC
>Ga0163144_10031731_pt1 | contig 10058 bp, 9 predicted proteins | sample OliLak19BULKMAT1_FD_123175 | JGI IMG/M metagenome (GOLD analysis project Ga0163144, IMG submission 123175) | Freshwater microbial mat bacterial communities from Lake Vanda, McMurdo Dry Valleys, Antarctica - Oligotrophic Lake LV.19.BULKMAT1 | ecosystem: Environmental > Aquatic > Freshwater > Lake...
AAAAGTGTCAACGAAAATGCTCCGCAACGACTTCAACCTGCCGTTGTCCATCACATAGCATCACTAATCCTGTGGTGCTTCAGCGTGACTGGTTGCTGAAAAGTGCTGTTGAATGCACTGCGCAACGACTCCCGCTGTAGCAGTTTTTCACACAGCAGAACACCATTGTTGCACCAAGTCTACGGAGCCGGTCGCTCAGAAGCCACAATGAAAGTGCAGGGCAACGGCTCCACCTGATCTTGTCCATCACGGAGCGAAAACAATCCCACTAAAAAGAGCGAAAACAATCCCGCTAAAAAGGCACGATTGTCGATCAAAATGTGAGGTTTCCGGCAATTCCACACGAATGTGCGCCAACCTTTCCACGCTACATGTCACTGCTGCCTATTAGCACTCTAATTGTGTGACTGTTCCTGTCATCCCAAACAAGCACCACTAGGGTGAACCGCTAGCTGACGATCTCACTAAGGAAGCATTTGCTATTCTTGCTCTCAGATGTTCGAGATTTTCAAATCCTCAAGATCCTCGACTGCTCTGTCGGTGCGGGAGATCCTGCGGAGGCTGTCAACGCACGGCGACGGCAGCTTTCGAATAAATAGAAGTCTTTGCTTTGCGTCATTTGAAACATGACAGCACTGACATCTTGGGGCTGCCGGTGCGCCTGATCTCTCTCAGGATCTCTCTTTCAAGCATTCTCGATCTGCGTTGCATAGGCGGTGCTAATTTGGAACGTGTTTTGCATCTTGGACTTTGCTGCATGTCCCCCGGCGAAAAACGGAGGGTTTCTTCTGCATCCATTCGATTCAGTCGATGATCATCCGCTCTAACTCGGCGCTCAGTTGAACACGGGTCTTTATCTCGTAGAATGGAAAGAGCAATTTTCCCACAACAGAGAAAAACAATGAGAGAGCAAAGGATTGAAACCAAGTGTGATGCCCAACAGCCGGCACTAAGAACTGTCAGCGTGTTAACGCCAAGAGCAAAGATGGCAAACAAAGCGATTCCTTCAGTGGGTGCAACTTGACCTTGCAGAACATTCAAGGAGGACAAAGGTGCCATTGAGACCAAGACAAGAGAAAACAGAAGGGATGTGTGGGTGGCAGTCGCAAAGGTGATTGCTCTCGCAGTTTGCTCACATCCATCCAAAATTTCTGCAGTCGTCATCCTGTCATGGAGACATGCAATGGTTAAATCTTCCTCATTTGTGTCAGCATCGCACTGTGAAACATCAAGGGCATCCTGTGTCTCACTCCACGATCTGCCGCCTAGGCCGCCAATGGCAGCTGGGAGCAGGAAAGCCACAAGCCAAAACGTCTTAAAGCTGACTCCAAGTGGTGCAATTGCCCACGCATTGAGCTGCCATTGTTCGGTCATGACATGACGACAGCTTCTGGCAACAATTTCGGTGACGCCCCAAGACATCAACAAAAAGATTGCACTAAATGCCCCAGCAAGCCAACCCGCCACCGCGCGTTCCCCGCAAAACCGCTCACAATCCACCCACACAGCATGTGTAGACAGCATGCAAATGATCGATGACATCCTAAAGAGAAAAGAATTTGCGGGATAGGGAATGGCAATTGCCAATGAGGTCACCACACACCAAGGATGAAACACACAAGCTGCGGAATCGACGACCAAAGTGTTCTCAATGCACCATGCATAGCAGGTGAATGCAACGGTCGCGAGCACTTGCAGGACAAGGAGTGCGACACCCAGACAACGAAAGAATCGAACATCGAGCTGATTCAGCATGTTTAGGTGCGATTGAGAACTGCTGCCACTGCTGCTTGAAGCTGCCGAACCACACGCTGCCACAAAGGCAACCACCGAGGTTGGCGGCGATGCTGAGCCAGCATCTGGTGTAGGCGTCTCTGGTTTAGGCGTCACCGACACGTTTGCAACCAAAACCGATTCTGGCGGGGATGTAGGCGCCACCGATGCTGCTGCAACCGATTTTGCCGCATCTGATCCGCTCGAGCTGGCGTCAGAAGGTTGCTGAACGTTGCCAGCAGCATCATCAACCTCTTCTTGCACTTCATTTGCTCTTGGCGGCAGAGGACCACTCATCATCATTGTTTTAGTGTTCATCTGGCTGCTCCCGCTGACGCTGCAGCAGCTAACTAAAAACCAACAAGGCGGCTTAGGTTGGGGCGAAAAAAAAAGTGAGGAAAGAAAACGCGGCACCAAGCTGTGCAGGTAAAAAGCAAGGAATGGAGTTGGTCCTTTTTTTTCGGACTCCTCCTGCCTGCTGCGGCATGCATCTGTTACCACAGCAGCATTTGTGGCTACTTGACGAGCTAGCAGAGCATTTGCAGTGGTTTTAACACTGACTGCAGGTTGTAGGTGCTGCTAGCTAGCTAGCAGCTAGCCAGTTTGAGCATCTGTTAGTCCAATTTTTGTGTCGACGTTGTCACCGCCTCCGGCCAAGCAAGAACCACCGTGACGCAGCGTTTGGCTGTTAATTGAGATTCTCTTGTTTTGTTGACGTGTTCCTCTTCCACGCCATTGTCAGTTGGTCTGGCCAAGCAAGAATCACCCTGACGTGGCGTTTGGTTGTTAATTGAGATTCTCTTCTTTTTATGACGTGTTCATCTTCCACAGCATTGTTAGTAGGGCACAATTCTGGTTGCGAACGAAGTGGGATTGAAGATGCCGAGTTTCACCTTGGCTTCGCGAATTGATCTTGAAGTTGTCATGATCCAAAAGATGTCATTTTTGGAAAATCATTCAGAATTGACATTGCCTGGGAATGAGGATGACTGAAAAGCATTGGTTGGTTCATTCCACAGCAAATGTTGGTGACGTGTGGGGGGATCCAAGGTTTTGGAAGTTGTGCATCTGCAGTCCAAACCACGGGGTTGACTTGGCAGCGCAGGCGCCATCTGCGTTGGTTTTGTGAGGAGCGCAACTTGTCAGCTTGGCCTTTCCACTGAAGCACACTTTTCCTCCTGCAACCTGAAATGCCAACTGCTGCGACGCTGCTGCAAACACAACATTTTGTTTGCAGCAGATGCAACATGTCAGTGAACAGGCACTTGGGTTCAGCGTTGTTGAAAGCAGCTTGGGGACAACAAGCGTTCGAGAATGACAACAGCTCTTGGGTTGTGAAGCGGGTTGTGAAGCGCGCTGCCCCCCCATGCAGAGCCAGTGGTGTTGGCATCCAGAATGTCATGTGTTGTCCATGTCTGAGATGTGACATTTGGAAATGGAAGCAGCGACACATTTTCTGTCATGGCAAGCACTTTGCGTGTTGCAAGCACGCTTGTGTTGCGTGCACTAGCGTCAGTTGTCATTGCTGGTCAAACGCCACAGGCCTTTGATTTTTCTCGTGCATCCTGAAAACAGTCAACAGAGCAAGACACATGAAACTTTTCTAATTGAACAAGCTTGCAATGCAAGACACAAAACGCAAACGCGTTTTGCCCTTTGTGCATCCATGTGGCAACCCGCGCTCAAAAGTTTCAAAGATGTTGGTTTTCTGAGTTGCTTCCACAAAAAGTTCTCTGTTCTTAGCAATCTGGGTTCTGCAGCGTTGCTTCGCACCACTGCTGCAGAAGAGCAGACTGCCAGTTGAGCAGTGAGACGGAGCAGAGCTGACGCTCCAGCGCGACAATCAGCTGACAGCGAGCGCTCTGACAGCGCAATTGTGAGAGTGCGGAAAGCCACCTTGGGAGCATGGATGCCCGCTGTGTCCTTGGAGACAATGCAATTGCCTGTCAACACTTGAGAAAGTTCTTGAGATCAGTCCATTTGGTTCAGCTCAAAGGTTCAGCGCCCCCTTGGCAACAGTTGTTGGCAGACAAATTTGTTCGCATGTTTCCGTCAGCGCTTTGCTGTGTGGTCAGTTGAAGCAGCGTTGAACAACATCAAATGAGTTGCAACAAAGTTTTGTCATGCCTCAAGCCAAGCGCATGGAAATTTGAGCAGTTTGGCATCAGCCGTCTGTGTCAAAGCAGGGATGAATGAGTCAAGAAAAAGACAAGGAACAAAAAACCCATGTCAATTGTCAAAGTGATGTTTGCGGCTGCCATCTGAGTCAGCTTTGTTGGGCGCTCAATTGTCATGCATGCACTCTGATTTTCAATTTGGCAAACTCACTCATTCTCAGGCAATCGTTTTTGTTCATGAGTGCGTTCAACTGCGCTTTTGGGTTTGTCGAAATTTCTGGTGCAGGGCAGTTGGTCCAAAAAGGGAAAGAACAATGACAACAGTTCAAGACACAACTCTTTCAATCCTGAACTCAGCAAAATGAGTTGCTTCTCAAAAGCAATGCAAGATCATGAAACAAGCAAAAAAGACAAACATTTTTTCATTCTGGGAACACAAAACAAACCAATGTGTGAAACCAGCAGTTGGAACAATTCACAACAAACTCCAAACTGAAGAAAACCAACCTGTGAATGACATTCAAGTGAATCACAGGAAAAAGTTGTTTCCATTTTGGATCAATTCATGAGTGTTTCAAATTTCCTAAATTGTGGCAATTTGCCACAAAAGAACCTTTCTTGAAAATGTTGAACTGCATTCATTCATTCATTCATGGCCTTTTTTGCAAATCTCTTTCCAGAATCCCAACCAACAGAAGCAAACTGAGTTGAAAGATGGCTGGAAATCAGCAACTCTTCCTTTGCTGAGGAAATTCATGGGCATTGATTTCATTGTTGAAGGGGTGTGAAGGATGATTGATGTTTCCAAGCTGAAACTCAACACAGTGTGATTGAACGTGTTTGGAATGACATTGTGTTGCCAGATGACAAGATTTGTAAAATTCTGTCTCCGGCTGTGCTGACAAAAATGATCAGCAAGAGTCACCAGATGATGTGTGCAAACTCCAAAAGTCAAGTTTGTTTCAATGAAATTTCTGCTCTCAAAACACATGAAACAGGGCACCATTGTCAAGGAGGCATTGTTTGCAAACATGGTGTGACACATGGTGTGACACATGTGGCAAACACTGACTAAGCCTCCTCTGGGAGAAGTCAAAAAATGGGGACATGTTGGGGCAATCAAAATTGAGTGTGATGAAGAGCATGGGCACAACCAAACACTTGACAAAAAACATTGCATGGGAAAAACTAAGACGTGCTTCTTTGTTTGCATTCCGCTAAGCATTCGACATGGCTTTCTCCGCAGCCTTGCATCTGTGCACTCCTTTCATCCTACAAGTCCAAAAATGAGATTCAAATGAAGTTTGCTGTGACATGTCAGTGCTTTCACCACCAGATTTGCACAGCCATGGCAACATTGCTCAGTGTGAGAAAGGCGAAGGTGCATTTCCCTTTTCTTTCAAACTCTGTGGTTTTGGCATTCATTCTTTCACACAGCCGCAAAGTGCCCCTTCTGATTAGGGGATGCAATTGCCCTTGTCCCACCAGGGTGCCACTGAGATTCAAGCCATTTCTCTCTCCCCTGTGAATTGTGCTGAAGCACAAACTGGCTTGACTCGCAATGTGTGCAAGGGAGGTGGTGGGACAAGGTTCTGCTGCTCTGTGTGTGACATTGACAGAATTACTAACGTGTAAGCACACCGCAATGATCGATTTGTGGCAGCGAGTTTCTACTCTTATTTGGACGGCCATTCTATTTTCCTACTTCACCTTCCTCATCACAATTTTGTAACGCTCCATTTGGAGTATCCAGAGGAACCCACATTCCTTTTCCATTGCGGTGGCTAGGACCCTCAACCTGGGACAAATACGTCACTCCAGCAAGCTCCGTCATTTGGATAAGAGTGGAAAAGTCCGGAGCACTGCTTCCCAGCGAAAAGATAGATTCACGGGTCACATGAAAGCGAATGATCTTGTCGATGACAAAGATCTTCCCTGTTGATGAGTCGAGGCAATGATGGTTTAATTCAGTTTCCTTGGAGAGAACTGAACTCCAGTTGCTGTACTGCAGCTCCATCCTTACCGTTGTCTATTTGGATTTCCTCGAGTGCCTCGTATTCGTCCGTTTTGAGTTCAACCTTCGTTGTTTGCTGCTCTGTCTCAAACATCTTGATACCGTTTGGAGAATCAAAAAGACTGAGATCACTGTCAAACATAGTCTTGACAGCCTCCCTGTTGGCAAAGGCTGCATCAGAAATTTCTCTGCTGACCATACGGGTATCCTAGCCAGCGGTTTCGGTATCCTCTCCAACTGTCTGATGTCAGGTACAAACGATCTTTTTCGGATGCCGAATTGAAGGCGTCATTGACAGGTATTAAGAGCGTCCACATGCGATTTTTGGAAGATCCCAACAACGTCAAATAGCTTGGGTCGGCCGGGTTGATTTTTCGGAGCACTTCGGTAGCAATGCTTCGGTTGTAGATAAAAATGCAGAGGCTTCGGTCTGACGTACACAAAAGACCGCCAAAGCGAATAGACCCTAATAGTAGAAACATTTACTAGGATTGTTATTAGAAACATAACAGTACTGGTAGCATAAAGCTGCAATTGAGTGCCTTTGGCGGTTCTGTCTCTATGCTCATTGTTGTTGCAGTTGTTGTTGCGGTTGTTGTTGTCGTGGCTGTTTTGACTTGCCCGAGTCCAGACAACGACGCAGACGAGGAAAAAGTCACGCGATCGGTTAGGATATTAGCACGCACTGTATATATTGTTGTGCTTCTTACTGCATGTCCTCGCCGCCCGGAAGGTGAAGACCTTGTTGCATACGATACTGCTGAATATAATCCACTCGTCGTTGGCGCTCGCCAAAGTACGGATGATGGTTAGTATTTCGTCCAATGGAATGCGCGATCCTTTCACAACAAATCAAAATAATGACCAGAGTAATCATGCTCACAAAAATAGCCACGACTTCGGTGGGCGAATCCATGCCATGATAGTAGGTTGTCACCCCCAGGTAGATCAATGTCACCATCACCAAAAGGAGCATGGCCGCCAAAGCCATCCCTTCCGGCAGCGTCACGCGACGTTGCAAGACATCCACGGTCGACACGTGCGCCACCGAGACCAAGACGAAGGAAAATACCAGGTACATATTCAGGAGGGATCCCGCTGTATTGGCTCTCAGAGTATCCAGGTAATCCTCCATGACTTGTGAGGCTTTTATCTTGTCATTCAGATAGGTCAGTGTTAACTCTTCTTCTTCGCCTTTGGAAGAAATGGTGGCATCGTACTGTAAAAGCTCACTGGCATTTTGAATCTCATCAATCGATCTGCCACCTAGCCCACCAATGGCAGTGGCTAGCAGATACACAAGGATCAAAGAGGCCTTCCAGCTAGAGTCCAGGGAAGCCAAGGCCATGGTATTGAGCTGCCATTGTTGTAGTTGTTGACGACGACGAACGTTTTGGGCGACACGTTCCATCATACCCCAAAATACCGACACGACCAGGACTGCCACGGGGAGGTGCATCGCATAACTCTTGGATGGCTCTTGTCCAAACATGCGGCCGTCCACCAAAAAGACACTCCCAATCGATACCATAAAAATAACCCAGGACACTCGAAACAAAACCGAATTCTCCGCATAGGGCACGGCCATGATCCAGCAAGTAATCACACACCAAGGGTGAAAGATGGACGTGGTGGTGTTGATGACGACATGATTCTCAATATGGAATGCATATGTGCAAAAGGCCATGGTCGACAGTCCTTGTAGGATCAGTATGGAGACTCCCAGTTGCCGAAACAAGCGTTCCTTCTCCAGAGAACTGCTGCTGCTGCCACTAGTAATAGACGCTCCGGAGGAACCACTGGGAGACACAAAGGAAACAACCGTGGTGGGAGGCGATGCTGACCCAGCATCTGGTGGTGGAGGCACTCCTAGAACGGATACGGTTGCAACGGATTGTGCTGTCGCATCTACGTGCACTCCATTCCTGTCATCCGAAGGTTGAGCCTGTGGAACTGAAGCCGTGCGAGTGGTAGTATCATTCTCTCTTTCTCGAACTTCATTTGCAACGGGCGGCGGGAGAGCAACACCCATCATTGTTGTCTTGGTTCATTCTCAACAAATTGATTCTAGTAGCTAGCTAGCATTTTGGTGCCTCGATCTTGATGTCGCCAAGAAAAAGTTTAGTCTTGCTTAATTGGTGATGAGCCAGTCATGAGGAAACGCGACACCAAAAATGCATGCACAGGCAAGGGGCACTGGAACTTGCCGCAACTGGCATGACTGGATGTTTGTGGTCCTTTCACTTAATTAGGAACCCTTTGTGTTTAGGAACCCTTTTGAAAAGAACCCAACAAATAGGAACCAATTGTTTGCATGACAGATGAACAGGTTCCCAATTAGGAACCCTATTTCAAATCAGGAACATTTTCAAAAACGGTTCCCAAATTGTGTCGCAAGACATCAAGTTGTTGCCAATGGATTCTTAGAAACCCTTTTGTTTGTGGTCTCATTTTCCACAAAGGGTTCCCAATTGTGGTCCTTGTTATGGGCTGATTTGTTTTGCAGTCCTTTTGTGCAAGAGACTAACATTTAGGAACTTGTTTTGCAAATCATGTGAACCACCTTTTCAATGAGTGGTCTGTCCCTTGTGCGTTGGGGCAAGTTCCTGCAACACTGCTGCAACCAATGTCGAGCGTGACTGCAACACAACTGGTTTCAGTCCCATCATCCTAAAAAGGGCATGTCAGTGGTTTCAAGAAGCAGCAGTGGTGAACAACTGTCATCCACAGTTGTGGGAATTGTGCAATGTGCCACAATGCAGTCCAGTTGCTTCGAGCACAGCAACAAAAAGGAACAAAGACATGAAGATGGTGAAGCTGCATGTTGAAGAAAAACAGAGTCGCACAGTTTTGGGGGATGAATGACATCCAAGAAGTGTGAGTTTGTCAAGTCAAAGAACAGCAAATGATCCCGATGTGACAGCCATCTTTCTTTTGTCCCAGTTGTGATGAAAAATTTGGGCACATCCTCTTGGTCAGACCAAAATTGTCAATTGTCAAACATTGGGACCAACATTGACAATGCATTGGTCATCAAAACATCTTGGGGCAACTCCAAGCACATCAATGCAATTGACACAACCATCAAAGCACCCCAAAACCACAGGCAGATGCGTTCTGCTGGCATGCACTTTTTCCACTGGAAAGAAAAGGTTCTGTGAGTGTCAGTGTGACAAGTTGCAGAAGCTTCATTTTGGTTTTCATGTCCAATCCCAAAACACGTGATGCCATTGTGCATGATTCAGGGGGCATTGTCATGAGAATGTGGACTGACAAAAAGGAGGATGCTGGTGTGGCACGTGGGTTGCACTGCAAAACAACCTGTCTTGGCCTGCAGGCACCACAGCACCAGTGGTGACTGAATGGAGCCACGGTCGCTCTCATGTCTCTCGTCCGTCCTTCTTTCCAACCTGATCAGGGTTCCCATGCAAGGACCCCTCTGTCCTTTGTCTGTCATGCGTTGAACAGGGTTCTCCTTTTTGTTGGGCTTTGCAAATCCAAAGCTGTCAACATGCATTGTGTTGCATTTCAACTGCCCACCAGTGTCCAGATGGTGGAACGTCCAGTCCGTGCTCTTGCTCCACGAAAAGGCAATCCACCAAAGGATGCACCACAAAGTGGTGCAGGAGATGGGCAGCTTGCCCGTCTGGCAAGCTGGGGGCAACCAGCAGCCCAGCTGCTCTGAGTCTCCCACCAGGGTTCACTCCTGAACAATCATTGTTGTCTTTCCATTGCTGTCTGTTGTTGCTTCTGAAGCCACCAAGATCAATGCCGCCAGCTCAGAAGGAGGGAGAGGATGGAGCGTTGCCAGGGCTGCTGCCATCTTCACCCCCAAAATGATTGCAAGGTTTAGGGCCCTGACCCAGAACCAAGCAGGGGGGGGGGTGGAGACCCAATGTCTTCACAGACAAGGAGCTCCATCCTCCCCGTCCTCGTCAACAGGCTTCGCCTGCCTTCTCTTCTGATCCCACCAACAAACAGTCTCGGGAGAGGTCCAAGGCTGCCTCCGCGCCACCATGCAATGCATCCAGACAGGTCTTGTGGAGATGTGGTCCACTGTGCGTTGTTGCCGTTTGGACACACAATGTTCAGTTCCATGGCATGCAAACCAGCCTTCTCAAGCGCCTCCTCAAGGGAGGGATGGATCCAGCCAC
>Ga0163144_10031732_pt1 | contig 10058 bp, 8 predicted proteins | sample OliLak19BULKMAT1_FD_123175 | JGI IMG/M metagenome (GOLD analysis project Ga0163144, IMG submission 123175) | Freshwater microbial mat bacterial communities from Lake Vanda, McMurdo Dry Valleys, Antarctica - Oligotrophic Lake LV.19.BULKMAT1 | ecosystem: Environmental > Aquatic > Freshwater > Lake...
AACCAGTCATATCCATGGGCCAGGGTGGAATGGAGACGGAGCCGCCCCATTCCGCCGCCGACCAATTCGGCACTCACCTTGCCGTCCACGGGCGCCGTCCCATACTGCTGCGAAACATGGAGCGGATAGCCAAAAACGCTGTGCTCAATTCCGAAATCCACCGTGCCACCCTCGGCCTTCGACAGCTTCACGTAGGAGCGCTCGAACCGGACCTGACCGCTGCCGGCTTTCTTCCCGTGCTTCGCCTTCAGCGTGGCCTTCAAATACGCATTCACCTGCGCCTCGCTGTAGATCAGCTTGCGCGGACCCGGTGCCATCAGCGAGTCGTCCAGGTCGAACTGGATGAACGGCGACTCCACCGAGCCGTCACTCACCGGGGGTAAATCATCCGGCACGCGGATCGCCTGGATGATGCAGGCCGCCAGGAACCCAAATGCGATGGCCCGGATCAGCGGGAAGAAGAATCCCTTGCCCTCGCCCCCCTGAACCTTGCGGACGCGCCGGATCGTTTCGCTCCGGCGCCGGTCGGAGGGCTTGGCCTTCTCCGCCGCGGCAGGAAGAAGCACCCGGTCCAGTTTCACCCCGCAATTGTGGCAGTAAACCCGCTCCGCCTCGTTCTCGTATCCGCACTCTTTGCAGACGATCTTGCTCCGATCCGCACTTGCAGGCTGGGCCATGTTATTTCGTCTCCTTGGCGGAAGTTCCCGCGGCACCCTTGCCGTTCGCGACCGACGGCTTGCTCTCTTTGGCGGGGGATTCCTTCGATTCCTTCGATTCCTTCGATTCCTTCGATTCCTTCGATTCCTTCGATTCCTTCGATTCCTTCGATCCGCCCTCCTTGGTGGCATCCCCGCTTTCCTTCTTCGCCGCCTGCCGGTAGCCCTCGCTGCGATAGTCGGTGATGTAAAAACCCGAGCCCTTGAAAATCAGACCGGCCCCGGTGCCGAGAAGCCGGCGGACCTTTCCTTTGCCCCAACGCTTCATGCGGCAGGTTTCCTTCGGGCAAACCTTGAGCGCTGCATCATTCATGGACTGGAAACATTCAAACTGCTTCCGGCATCTCTCGCACGCGTAGTCGTAAGTGGGCATTGGCTGGGCAACCCGTCCGAAGACGGAACCTATCGCTTACCAGAAGGTCGACCCCAGCGCAACCTCTCCGAAACCGGAAAATCGTCCTCAGCCCCCCTCCCCGCCCCCCGTCTGCCGCGGATCCAACCGGACGGATGGCGAGCAAATCATCCTGGCCTCGTCGTTTGCGAGGACCGCGATCCATCCCTCCACGCCCGGGCGCAGGCTCACCAGCCCGGCGAGCTGGAGCGCCATCATCGCCCGTTCCCGGCTGGGTTGGTCAGGGACAACCGTCGGCAGCGCAGCGACCTCGATTCGGCCCGCCTCACGAATCGCCGACGCCAGTTCCCAGGCGGCGGCCTGCTCCGGCGGGCCCAGCCGACAGACCGCCCGCAAATTGTCGAGCGCCGACCACGAGAGCCGGGCGGGAGCCAGCGCCAAATCGGCCACTCCGTGACGCAACCCGCCCGGAGAATCCATGGGGGGACGCCCCCGTCGCACGGAGGCGATGGCGAGGGTCAAGACCGCCAGCGCGGCGAATCCATGGGCGAACCCGGACGGAACTTCGGCTTTCAAGCCATACCACGCACTCACCGCGACCAGGGCGAGTCCCCAGAGCACGAGGTACGCCGCGCTCCACAACACCAACGCCCCGGACACACACAGCAAAGCCAGCCCGATCGCCTGCTGGTTGTGGGCATGCAGCCAATCCACGAACGCCGTCGGAACCACCCCCTCTCGCGGGTCCCCTTTCACCCCGCGGCCCGGTAACCCTCCGGATCCAGATGAACCGCACCGTACCCCAGCCGACTCAAACCCCGCTCAACCTCCGCGGCCATGGCCTGCAATCGGGCCAACTCCGAGGGCTCGACCAGCACGCGGGCGGAGGGAAGCCCCGCCCCGCCGGGCTCGATCAGATGCCGGACCCGAAACACCCGGAACCCAAGCTCCCGCACAAACGCCTCCGCCCGCTCGATGAGCGCAAGCGCCTCGACCGTCACCGGCGTCCCGTGCGGGACCCGCGAACTCAGGCACGGCTGGGCCGGCGCATCCGCCGTCGGCAACCCGAGCGCCCGCGAATGCAGCCGGATCTCCGCCTTGGTGAGCCCTGCCTCTTTTAACGGCGCCCGGACCGCAAATTCGACCGCGGCACGCACCCCGGGACGCACCTGGCGCGCATCATCGGCGTTCTCACCATACGCCAGCGTCCGGAACCCGCGCTCCGCGGCGATTCGCTCCATCGAGGCGAACAACTCCGCCTTGCAAAAATAACATCGGTTCGGCGGATTGCTCACATACTCGGGATTGTCGAGCTCGGCGGTTCGGACCACCTCCAACCCCGCCCCAATCCCGCGAGCAAGCGCCACCGCATCCGCAAGCGCCGCCCGGGGCAGACTCGGACTGTCGGCGATCACGGCGGTCATCCCGGCTCCCAGGGTCCGATGCGCGACCGCGAGCAGAAACGCGCTGTCCACACCCCCCGAATACGCGATCAACAGCGGGGGACACTCGCCCAGAATCCGCTCGAGCGCAGCCAGCTTGTCCGGGGCCCCACTCACAGCCCGACCCGCCTCAGGATCTCCCCGGCAGGAAGTTGTAGTCCCACAAAGAAATCCCCGAACTCCCCGTAGTCCGCACTGACCGGATCGAATCGCATCTCGTAAATGATCCCCTTCAAATCGGCCAACTCATGGGCAAGCAGGGTCACGCCCCACTCGTCCGAGTCGAGCCCGGTCGATCCCGTGATCAGTTGCAGGATCCGACCGTGCCATTTCCGACCGGTCCGCGCATGGCCACCCATCAACCGCTTGCGCTCCTCGAACGGGAGGGCGAACCAGTTCTTCACCTCGCCCCGGCGCTTCGACATCGGGTAGAAACAAACCAGCGGCCACCCGGGCAACCTGGGATACAGGCGATCCTTGAGATACTTGGCCATTCGGGTGCGCCACGCCTCAACCGCCTCCGCGTGCGCGGGGGTGCCCGCCACCAGGCCCTCCTCCTGCTCGATCGTACGCGCATACTCCGCCTCGCTGGTTGTGTACTCGCTGCGCTCGGTCATGGAGAGGTAGCTGTAGGCGGGCGAGATCACCTCGGCGCCGAGCACCGACCCCAGCCGCTTCTCAACGTCCAGGGCAATGCCGGGGTCGGGCGTGAGCAGCATGAACCCCAAATCCGCCTTCGGAGTCAGCATCGCAAACGTCAGCAACTGCGTGCCGGGCATCTCGCGCGTCTCATCGACCAGCGCATCGAGCGCCGCGCGCGCGGCCGTCCGCTGACGGTCGTCAAGCGTCTCCCAGATTCCCCGCTCCACCCGGTAGAACAGGTGCAGGACACACAGTCCCTCGGGCGGAGGCAGAGGCGGGGATTCAGTCATGGCGCCGGCTAACTTCCCGGGCCGAAGGCGATGGGTCAACCGGGATTTCAGCAAGCCGGGCGTCCGGGGCGCAGCCGCCTGGGGAGCGCACGCTTCCAGCGTTCGAGGCGGCATCCTGCCGACCCGCATCCAGACAACCGCCACTCAACGAACCCCGCCTGGGCAGCCGACCGCTCCCCTCAAACCGTCGCGGCATTCTCCGCCTGCGAGCGCCGGACCTCGTGCATGAGGCTGCCGCCGCGTCGTTGCGACCACCAAAGCACCACCGGCGAGGCAATGAAGATCGAGGAGTAGGTGCCGACCAGCACGCCGATCAGGATCGCCAACGCAAACTCGCGCAGCACGGGCCCCCCAAACAGGTAGAGCGCCAGCACCGAAAGCAACGTCGTGCCACCCGTCAGAATCGTCCGGCTCAACGTCTCGTTGATGCAGCGATTCATGATCTCCTGGATCGATCCCTTGGCACCGGCCTGCAGCCCTTCGCGAATCCGGTCGAACACGACGATGGTGTCGTTGATCGAGTACCCGGCGATGGTGAGGATCGCGCCGACCATGATGAGATTCAATTCGCGTCCGAACAGGGCCAGAATCCCGATGGTGATGATGACGTCGTGAAACAGCGCGACGATTGCGCCCAGGGCGAATGAAAATTCGAACCGGATGCTGACATACAACAGAATGCCAAGCATCGAAAGCCCGAGCGCCAGCATCGAGCCAATGGCGAGCTCACGCCCCACCAGCGGACCGACACGGTCGAGCCCGGTCGATTCGATTCCCGCCGACGGAAATACGGTCTGCAGGTGGGCGACAATCTTTTCCCCCGTGTCCTGCGGGCTGCGGATCGTGACCACTTCCTTCTCGAGAATCTTCTCGCGCTGGATCACCGAGTCGGCCAGCCCGACATCCGCGAGCGCCCGCCGGATGTCCGCCTCGGGCAGCGCCGTCGTGGATTGGAGCGTGAGCAGGTCGCCCCCCTTGAAATCGATCCCGAAGTTTTTCTCGCCGCGGAGCGCGAAGAATCCGATGGACCCGAGGAGCACCACCACGGAAATCAGGCCGCACAACCGGCGCCTGCCCATGAAATCGAACAACCGCTTCGGCGAGAGATCGAACATCGTGATCTTCTTCAGGCCGAACTTTTGGGTCCCCCAGGCGAAGCAGGTCCGGGTGACCAGCAGCGCGGCAAACATCGAGGCGATGATGCCGACGGTGAGTGTCACGGCAAAACCCTTCACGCTCCCGGACGCTTTCCAGAACAGGATGCCGGAGGTGATCAACGTGGTCGCGTTGGAATCGAAAATCGCACTGAACGCCTTGGAATACGCCCCCTCGACCGCCGAGGCGAGCGACTTGCCAGCCTTGAGTTCCTCGCGCAGACGCTCGTAGATCAGCACGTTGGCGTCAACCGCCATGCCGATCGTGAGGATGATGCCCGCGATGCCGGGCAGCGTGAGCACGAGATTGAACATCGCCATAAACCCGAACAGCAGAACCACGTTCACCGTGAGGCCGATGATCGCGACGATGCCCGGGACATGGTAATAGAGCAGCACGCTGAAGACCGTGAGAGCCAGGCCGATCAACCCGGCCACCACACCCGAACGGATCGAGTCATGCCCCAGCGTGGCGGATACACTGCGCTGCTCCTCCATCCTGACCGGCGTGGAAAGCGGGTTCTCCAGCACGCTGGCCAGATCCCGCGATTCCTTCTCGCTGAACCGCCCGGAAATCGTCGCCTGACCCCCGTGAATCGGTTCGCGGATCACCGGGGCGGATTGCACCTCGCCATCCAGCATGATCGCAAACCGCTCGCCGACATGCTCCTGAGTCAGCTTGCCAAACAGATCCGCCCCCTTGCCGTTGAACTTCAGCGACACTCCATACCCGCTCTGGTCATAGTAGGCGTGCGCGGCATCGACGAGACTGCCGTCCAGATCGACTGATTTGCGCACCAGAATCTTGGACTCGACGGGCTTGCCGTCCACCTCGTCCTTGTACGTCTCGACCCGATGATCCGGCGGAAGAATCGCCTCCCCCGCCTCCGCCGCGGCGATCAAGGCCTCCGACTGCGGATGAACCAGCCGAAACTCGAGCTTGGCCACCTTCTGCAACTGCGTCCTCACCTGCTCGATCCCGGCCGGGTCGAGCCCCGGGATCTGAACGAGAATCCGATCCTCGCCCTGCGGCGCAATGACGACCTCCCCCGTGCCCATGCCGTCCACCCGCTTCCGAATGACCTCCACCGCCTGGCTCTGGGTGTCGGGACCCATGGTCTTCTCCCCGTCCCGCACCAACCGGATCTGGAACGAGGACCCACCCTCGAGATCGAGCCCGAGCTTGATGTTTTCCTTCAGCGGCGTTGCCTCCCCGATGCAATAGGCGACCACCAGGAGGCTGAGAATGGTTCCCAGCCAGCGTTTGCGCAGATCGGTCTCGGTGAAGAAATACCAGGCGAACAAACCCAGCAGCAGCAGACCGAACAGGAAGATCAGGAACGGGCTCATCCAGGGAGGGGAATGCGGGTCGAATCAGGCGGGGTCGGTCTTGGCCACCACGCGGGCCACGGCGTCACGGTCGAGCTCGATCTTGACGTTGTCGGCGATCTTCAGGGTCAGCGTCCGGTCCTTCACATTCGCCACCAACCCGTGAATGCCCGCCGAGGTCACAATCTGATCGCCGCTCTTCAGGGCGGCCACCATCTTGGCCTGCTCCTTCGCCCGCTTCTGCTGCGGGCGGATCAACAGGAAATAGAATATCACGCCGATGAACAGCAACGGCATCAGCGAAGCGATCGGGCTCTGCGCGGGAGGCGTCGGGCCACCGGCAGGAACCGCCTGGGCAAGGAAAAGCAGATTGGAAATAAGCATGTTCAAATTAGGTTGACCCCGCCAGCCGGAGCCCGCGGGAACCGTGAACTAGAACAGGGTGAACCGGGGAAGTCCACGCCGGATTTTTCGAGGATCGTCGGCCCCAGGGCGTGATTCGAAGCGGGTGTGTCCCCTGTTTGTGGCCGGACTGGATCAGCCCGGTGCCCGGGGGCTCGGGGCGGGCGGGTTGGGCGGGAAGTGCGGACCGGGGATACCGACCCCGCCGACAGCGGAAAGGAGTCTGAACCCTCACCCACTTCGATTGACGCCCTCCGCCGATCTCCGCCACGCTCCGCCACTCACACCGCCACGACCTGCACGTCCACCTTGTGCCGGGTTTTGAGCAGCGCCGGCGCGATCACATTCCCCTGGATCGCTTTGCCGTCGAGGGTGATGAGAACCCGGCCCTTTTGCATGCCTTTCGGTTTGGTGATCGTGATGTCGAGCTCGGCGCCGCGATAGCGACGCTGCATCCGAACCCGATCCCACTCACTGGGCAGACACGGATCGATCAGCAATCCGTTCATTTCCGGGCGGATTCCGAGCATGTTTTCCCAGACGACAAGGAGCGTCCACGCCGCGGTGCCGGTCGCCCACGAATGGGAGCCTTCGCCCGGACGCCCGCTCTCGGGGGCGTTGATGAACTGGCACGCCACATACGGCTCGATCCGATACAGGTCGGGATCGGCCTCATGCCGGGTGGGCGGGAGCATCTTCTTCAGGATCTCGTATGCCTTGTCCGCACGCCCGCCCCACAGCTCCGCCCAGATCCGCCAGCGTGAACAATGACCGAAGATCGATCCGTTCTCCTTCGTGCCGGGCGCAAATCGCGAGATGATGCCGGCCCGCGGCTCAGGCTCCATGTAAGGCGGATGGAACGGATAGCTACCGAGCTCGTGATCGAGATGTTTCTCAAACGCCTTGAAGATCTTCGCCTTCTTCGCGTCGTCGGCCACGCCGCACACAATCGCGAACGAGTTCGGATCGCTCCAGATCTTCGCGTATTTGTCTTTCTTGGTGCCGAGCAGGTAGCCGCTGTCGTGCATCGCGCGCTGATACCAGTCGCCGTCCCAGCCGATTTTGTTGATCGTGGCGGAGAGCTTCTTCAACCGCCGCTCATAGGACTGCATCCGTTTCGTGTCCCCCATGTGCTCCATGCACGGGAAAAACTCGCGCAAACAATAAATCGTCCAGCAGGCGAGCATGATGGAGTCGCCCTTGCGCGCATTGCCGACCTGGTCGAGCGCGTCGTTCCAATCGGCCTTCAGAATGAGCGGGAGCCCACGCTTGCTGAAGTTGCGCCAGAAGAATTCGATCCCCTCGATCAGATGCTGGTAGATCGTCGCCGTTTTCCTGCCCTGAGTGTGGGCATACGGGGTCTTCTCCTTCAGGATGCTGAAATCACCCGTCTCGCGGACGTAGCGGGCGAGGATGAACAGCGGGTTGATCGGGTCGTCGGAGTGGAAGGTCCGGGTTCCCTGCATCGAGAGGAAATTCCCGCCATGAGCGTAATCCCCCCCCTCGAACTGCCAGATCATGATCCGGTCCTTGATCTGAGCGCGCACCCATTCGGGGCTGTCGGACAGGCGTGACGCGGCATCCTGGCACGCATCGCGCACCCCGAAGTTGTAGATGCCGAAGTAGCAATAGCCCGTGTTGCGGTTCCACCACGACAAATTGGCCCCCTGATACTTGAACCAATCATTCACGATGAGGTTCAGGTCCTCGTCGGGCGTCTCGATCCGCGGCGAGGCCACGACCTTTTTCCAGTAGGCCTGGTTCTTCGCGAACGCCTTCGCCGCCTTGGCGGGTGTGTTGTATTTGCCGGCCAATGCCGCCGCGCTCTTCTGCTCCTGCGGGATCGCCCCAAGCACGAGCACATACTCCGCGGACTCGCCGGGCTTCAGGACGAACCGGTGCTGCAACGCCGCGCACGCGTCCCGCCCCTGATCCACGGCGTTCCGGAGCCTGCCGCTGTCCATCACCTGCGGATTCGCGAGGTCGCGATAGAACCCGGTGAACTCGTGCCGATCCCCTTCGAACCCGGCCACCTCCGCGCTCGATGCGAGGAAGATGGCGTTCTCGTACGGGATGTTGTTGGCATCCGAGTTGGCCGCCTGCCAGCCCCCGAGATATTTCACCCACTGGGTCGAGCGCGTGTACAGCACGCCGTCCTTGTACTGCTGACGGTTGAACAGCAGGTAAAACTCGCGCCAGGAGGTGTCCTCAAACCAATTGCCCAACGCCAACTCGACAAAGTTGGTGGCCGAGATCGTCCGCTTCCGCCGGGAACGATTGGTGAGTTTCACAGTCCACAACAGACAGGGATCCCCCACACCCCACGGATCCTTGGGATCCAGATCGGGCATTGGCGTGAAATACGTGATCTCCGCCCCGATCCCCGAGTGCTCGGAAACGATCCGGTTGTACCCGAGCCCGATGTGGCACCGCCACGAGTCGAGCTTCCGGGTGGGAGGATAGCCGTTCGCGCACCACCACTCGCCCGATTCCTCGTCACGCAGATACACAAACTTGCCGGTCGTGTCGCGCGGCACGCCGTCGATATGCCAGCGGGTCACCCGCCCGACCGTCGGGTTGTCGAGGAACGAATACCCGCCGCCGAGGTGGCTCGCCACGTCGCACCAACGTCCGTTGGAAAGGATGTTCATCCACGGACGAGGGAGGAGCGGATCGGTCAGGATGAATTCTTTGCCGTCCGCGGAGAAATTGCCGCACTTGGTGGTTTTCATGGGGAGGTGTCGTTTTGCGCGGGAGTCAGGCGAAAGGCCAGAGAAAACACTGAGAACCCGCGGAGACGCGGAGGACGACGAGTGGGAGGAATTGAGCAGGAAGCCGGCAAGTCCGCAGCCCGCCATCGAGATGCGGCGGAGGGCACCGACAAACTCAAAGCGCCTCTGTTGTAGCGGGGGCTCTGTCCCTGGCGGAGCTTCGCGCAGCCAGCGACGTGCCACCGGGCAAGCGCTGTGCGAACCTCCCCGCCTGCCTCACTTCTTCCGTGCCTTCCGGATCGCCTCGACGAACGCAGCCGCGGTCTTGGTGATGCCCTCCCAATCCTGATTCTTGAGCGCCTCTTTGCTGACCAGGCTCGACCCAGCCGCGAGCGCCGCACACCCGGCCTGGATGAAGCTCGCCGCGGTGTCGACCGTCACCCCGCCCGTCGGGATCACACGCAGCATCGGGAGCGGCGCCAGGATATTTTTAATGTAGGTCGTGCCGAGCTGGTCGGCCGGGAAGATCTTCACGAAATCGGCCCCCTGTTCATGGGCGGTGAATGCCTCGGTCGGCGTGTAGGCGCCGCACGCAATCGGCTTTGCGTAGCGATTGCACATCCGGATTACGTCCGGCAACAGGACCGGCGTCACCACGAACTGCGCCCCCGCCAAAATCGCCGCCCGACAGGTCTCCGTATCCAGCACGGTCCCCACGCCCATCAGGATGCGAGCACCGAACTGCTTCGTAACAGCCGAGATCACGTCGATCGCGCCGGGCGTGGTCATCGTCACTTCGATGCCCGTGATTCCACCCTTCACCAGGGCGTCACACACGGAGATGAGTTGGTCGGAGGAATCCGCCCGGAGAATCGCCACGATACCGGGATCGAGAATGCGGTTGATGAGCTCTTGCTTGGACATGGGACCGCCCGTTATGCGCACACCGCACCGCGGGCTCAATCAGAATTGCGCCCGCCCCTCGCCCCTCGCCCCTCGCCCCTCGCCCCTCGCCCCTCC
>Ga0163144_10031733_pt1 | contig 10058 bp, 9 predicted proteins | sample OliLak19BULKMAT1_FD_123175 | JGI IMG/M metagenome (GOLD analysis project Ga0163144, IMG submission 123175) | Freshwater microbial mat bacterial communities from Lake Vanda, McMurdo Dry Valleys, Antarctica - Oligotrophic Lake LV.19.BULKMAT1 | ecosystem: Environmental > Aquatic > Freshwater > Lake...
AGTTTGGACATTTTGCAGCCAGCTCCATAGGAGCGCCATGTTTATAGATCCAAGACAACAGAATGACCGAGCTCCGGAGGAGCGGCATAATTAAAACTAGTGATGTGTCTCGGTCTCATTTTGTTTCCAATCTCACCTTTCCATCCAAGGCTCGGGGTCAGGATGTCTGAGTCTGCAGATGCGCACCGATCTGAACCAGATGCGAAACTCAAAACACTCACCTGCCGGGTGAACGAATTTCTCCAGAAAAATCTGCGTTAAGCCCATGTCCTTTTGCAGCTTGATCCTTCCATTACAAAAGAATTTTAACCAATCTCAATTAAGTCACTTGACTTAATTATGTAAGCGCATAATTTGGTGAACATAAAGTCACAGCCGGGTGATGACCGGTTGTTAAAAAGCTGATCCAAACCAAAACCCAAATCGGTATGAGATTAAAAAACATGGTAGTTGTGGCAGCCCTTTTAGGCCTGCATTTGCCAACGCCCCCTCTGGGAGCAGAAGATCAGGCAGAACTCAATCGGACCCTCCTTCGCAAGATCGAGGAGCTTCAACAACAGGTCCGGATTCTTCAGCGGCAGGATGAACTGGCCAAAGAAAGTTCGGCGGAAAAGGTCAAAACAGCCGCCAATGTCTCCATCGGAGCCGGCGGTTTTAATGTTCAATCGGGCGACTCCAACTTTGTCCTCAAAGTGCGCGGGTATGCCCAGGCGGATGCGCGGTTCTATTTCGACGATATTTCACCTCGAAACGACACCTTTCTCCTCCGTCGGGTGCGCCCGATCTTTGAAGGTACGGTATTTAACAAGTATGATTACCGGATCATGCTCGATTTTCCCAGCAGCGTAACCACGAGTGCCGGAAACAACGGCTTCGTTCAGGATGCCTATCTCAACGCCCGTTTTTTCCCCGCATTTCAGATCCAGGTCGGTAAATTCAAAGAGCCAGTTGGATTGGAACGTCTGCAATCGGGAGGAAACCTGCTTTTTGTGGAGCGCTCGTATCCGACACAACTCGTTCCCAATCGTGATGTGGGAATCCAGATTCACGGGATTTTTCTGGATGACGTGATCGCTTACCAAGCCGGGGTTTTCAACGGTATCAGTGACGGTGGAAGCACCGATTTTGACGCCAATGATGATGAAAAGGATCTCGCTGGCCGCATCTTTGCCCATCCTTTTAAAAAAACCTCCATCAGCGGACTCAAGGGCCTGGGACTGGGTCTCTCGGGGACGGTTGGCAATCATGAAGGAACCCTCAGAGGTTATACATCACCCGGACAACAGAACATTTTCAGCTACCTCCCGAGCGTGAGCGCGGATGGAGATTACTGGAGGTTGTCTCCTCAGTTTTACTATTATTGGGGTCCGTTGGGCATTTTCGGGGAATACGTTTTTTCCAATGCGGAATTGAGGCGCACCGGATCAATTAACACCATCCAAGCGCAGCACGAAGGCTGGCAGCTGGCCGCCTCCTATTTCCTCACTGGAGAGGACAACTCATTCAAGGCGGTGAATCCAAAAAAACCATTTAATATCGGTGACGGCGGCTGGGGAGCTTGGGAGATTTCCGGACGCGTCAGCCAGATTAATTTTGACAGTTCGGTATTTCCGAACTTTGCCAACCCCGCAACTTCGGCCAGACGCGCGACAAGCTGGGCTCTTGGGCTGAACTGGCATCTCAACCGCAACGTCAAAATGAACTTGAACTATGAAAACACCGATTTTGATGGCGGATCAGGCAGTCCGTTGTTGAACACAGGTGAACAGATCCTTTTTTCCCGTGTGCAATTCTCCTTCTAAAACATAAACCTATGAAAAAACTAATCTTAAACAGTGCGCTGCTTCTGAGCCTGGTCACTTCGCTCGCGGCCAAAGACCTGACATTGCTGAATGCTTCTTACGATCCCACGCGAGAGCTCTACCAGGATATCAATGCTGCTTTCGCCAAAGACTGGCAGCAAAAGAACGGACAAAAAATAAAGATCAAACAATCCCACGGCGGTTCCGGCAAACAGGCCCGCGCTGTCATCGACGGTCTGGAAGCCGATGTGGTGACACTGGCGCTGGCCTATGATGTGGACGCTCTCCATACTCGCGGCAAACTGATCCCCGCTGACTGGCAGAAACGGCTTCCGCACAACAGTTCGCCTTACACCTCCACCATCAATTTCCTGGTGCGCAAAGGAAATCCCAAGGGAATCAAAGACTGGGACGATTTGATCAAACCGGGTGTATCCGTCATCACACCAAACCCGAAAACTTCTGGTGGAGCCCGATGGAATTACCTAGCCGCCTACGGGTATGCCTGGAAAAAATATGGGACCGAAGAAAAAGCCAGGGAGTTTGTGGCAAAACTCTTTAAAAACGTTCCGATCCTCGATTCTGGTGCCCGCGGGTCCACCACCACATTTCTCCAACGAGAAATTGGCGACGTTCTGATCAGCTGGGAAAACGAGGCTCTTCTCGCATTGAAAGAAATAGGCAAAGACAAGGTAGAGGTAGTGATTCCCTCGATCAGCATCCTGGCTGAACCTCCCGTGACCTTGGTGGAAAAAGTGGCGAAAAAACGGGGCACCCTAGCCGTGGCCAAGGCTTATCTCGATTTTCTCTACACCGAAGAAGCGCAGTTACTGGCTGCGAAGAACTATTATCGGCCAAGGTCTGAGACCGCGCTGAAACAATATGCCCAGTATTTTCCCAAGGTCGAACTCTTCACCATTGACGAAGTATTTGGCGGTTGGAACAAAGCTCAAAAAACCCACTTCGACGACGGCGGATTATTCGACGCCATTTATCTGAAAAAATAGAACTGATCACGAGGTTGTGCGGAAGCAACTCGCACGACCTCCCGAATGACGTGACCCGCGAGTTTTACAAAGAATTTAACATTTCCTTCGCCAACCTCTGGAAGAGCAAGACGGGGGAGTCCATCCGGATCAACCAATCGCAGATCTTCCAATCAGGAAAAAAAATGACATCCAATTTACCCATGGCTCCGGCATCCAATATCGACACATGGGCTCCAGGTTCCATCAACCGGCTCTTAAATCCGGTGGAAACCCTGGCGGTTACTTCGCAAAAGCTTTTCGCCAAACCGACCGGACAGTTTGAAATTGAGGGAACGGAGTTCAGGCTTCCGCGATACCTCTTTATCGGGCCCGAAGGAGGCGATGATGCGATCCGTCTGGGAATTTTCGCCGGAATCCATGGAGACGAACCGGCGGGTTCGCATGCAGCGGTTCAGTTCCTTCAACTGCTGCATACCCGCCCCGCACTTGCCACCGGCTATCGTCTTTATGTTTACCCGGTCTGCAATCCTTCCGGTTATATACGCAACACCCGATGCTCCGCCCGGGGCCGCGATCTGAACCGCGAGTTTTGGAGCAACAGCAACGAGCCGGAGGTGCAATGGCTGCAAACCGAAATATGCGCACACGCCTTTCATGGAATCATCTCCCTGCATTCGGACGATACCAGCTCGGGTCTCTACGGTTTTGTCAGAGGTGCCACGCTGAGCAAAAACCTGATTGAACCTGCACTTGACGCGGCGGGAGAGTTCCTTCCCAGGAATCATGGAAAAATCATCGATGGTTTCCCTGCAAAAAAAGGTGTGATCCGGAAAGGTTATCAGGGAATACTCAGTTCGCCCCCGAAACTGAATCCCAAACCGTTCGAACTGATTTTGGAAACTCCGGGAACGGCGGCAATCGACCAACAGGAGCAGGCCTTTCTCGCTGCGTTAAACACAATTTTGACGAAATATCGTGAGTTAATGGCCTACGCTCCTAATATCTGACGATGTTTTTTCGGAAACAAAAAAGTGCTCTGCCCGGATTCAGGATCACGATCACTTTTACGGTGATCTACCTCTTGCTGATCGTCCTGATCCCGCTTTCGGCGACCTTTGCAAAAACCTCCACCATGACCTGGGGCCAGTTCTGGTCCACGATCACTGATGCGCGCGTGGTGGCGGCTTACAAACTCAGTTTCGGGGCCTCCGCTGTCGCCGCCTTCGTCAACCTGGTTTTCGGACTCCTTGTGACCTGGGTGTTGGTTCGTTACAAGTTTCCAGGGAAAAAATTTATCGACGCCATGGTGGATCTGCCTTTTGCCCTGCCCACTGCGGTGGCCGGACTGGCGTTGACGGCGATTTATTCCAAAAATGGATGGCTCGGGCAGTTTACGGAAAAACTGGGATTCTCCGTGGCTTTTAATCCACTGGGAGTCTTTGTCGCCCTGATTTTTATCGGGTTGCCATTTGTCGTGAGAACCGTTCAACCGATCCTGGAAGATATGGAACCTGAGCTTGAGGAGGCCGCGGCCAGCCTCGGAGCCAGCCGGCTGCAGACCTTTTTCCGCATCGTGCTGCCCGAGCTGTTCCCCGCCTTGTTGACCGGATTTTCCCTGGCTTTCGCCCGCGCACTTGGAGAATACGGATCGGTGGTTTTTATCTCCGGCAACAAACCGATGGAGACCGAGATTGTCCCTCTGCTGATCATCACCAAACTGGAGCAATACGATTACGCGGGTGCCACCGCCCTTGCCGTGGTGATGTTGATTGCATCCTTCACCATATTGCTCCTGATCAACGCGCTTCAGCGCTGGAGCCAGTCCCGAACCACCAATTAATCTATGGCCGGATTTGTCTCCAAACTGGGCCGTCCGTCTCGTTCGCCCCATCGATCCACCACTGAAGCGCGGTGGTTGCAATGGATTTTCATCGGCATCGCCATGCTTTTCCTCGGGCTTTTTCTGTTTGTACCCCTGGCCTCGGTTTTTGCTGAAGCACTGAGGAAAGGTCTGGGCGCCTATTTTGAATCCTTCAAAGAACCGGATGCCATTTCGGCCATCAAGCTGACTTTAACCGCCGCCGCCATCGCAGTTCCGCTCAACATGGTTTTTGGTGTCGCCGCCGCCTGGGCCATCGCCAAATTTGAGTTCCGCGGCAAAAACGCCCTCATCACCCTGATCGATCTTCCCTTCGCGGTATCCCCTGTCATCTCCGGTCTGATCTATGTCCTAATGTTCGGAGCCCAAGGCTGGCTCGGTCCGTGGGTCCAGGAACACGATATCAAAATCATGTTCGCCGTTCCCGGGATTGTGCTGGCGACGGTTTTTGTGACTTTCCCTTTTGTGGCGCGAGAACTGATTCCGTTGATGCAGGCCCAGGGAAAAGATGAAGAACTGGCCGCTCTCACCCTGGGGGCTTCAGGCTGGCAGACTTTCTGGCGGATCACCCTGCCCAAAATCAAATGGGGTCTGCTTTACGGCGTGATCCTGTGCAACGCCCGCGCCATGGGCGAATTTGGCGCGGTGTCTGTTGTTTCCGGACATATCCGCGGTGAAACCAACACCATCCCCCTGCATGTGGAGATTCTTTACAACGAATATAATTTTGTGGCCGCGTTTGCCGTGGCTTCGCTCCTGACACTTCTTGCACTTCTAACGCTGGCCTTGAAAAGCCTGGTGGAATGGCGCGCGCACAAAGATCAACAGGAAGAACCGGTCCACTTGTAGCAACGGTTTTCCGGACACAATCCCCGCCTGATAATCAGGACTGCGACCCGCAAGACGCACCCTATCTCCATAGCGTCTCAATCCAACTGAAACCAGGCGGTCTTTAAATAAGCCGGCTCGTCGCGGGTGATCGGAAAGTCGGGCGGTTGCGGCACATAGAAACCTTTTAATATCTGGCGGTTCCCTTTTCGAACGGCCATTTCAACCTGCTGCAAAAACAGTCCGGGCTCGTAGTCCGCGGTGTTGCAGGAGCAAAATAAGAGGCCGCCTTTTACCAGCATTGGAAGCACTCCCTCCACCAGTTTTGAAAAATGTTTTTCCGCCTGAAAAACGCCGCTTTCCTTGGACCTGGAAAATGTCGGCGGATCAATCAGGATGAGATCGAACTTTCCTTCACGACGGGACAGCTTTCGAATCCAGGAAAAAACATCGCCAAAAATAAAATCGTGCCCGGCGGGATCCAATCCGTTCGCATGAAAATTTGCCCGGCCCCAGTCGAGGTACTTTTTGGAAAGATCGATGCTGGTGACCCGCGCTTCGCTCCGTGCGGCGCAAACTGAAAACCCGCAGGTGTAACCAAAGAGGTTCAAGACCTGGGAGCCCGGACCAATTCTCAGAGGAAAATCCGGTCCCACCCAATGATTGAGGAGCCGTCGGCGGTTCTCGCGTTGATCAAAAAAGAGGCCGGTCGAATACCCCTCGGAAAAACTCATCCGATACTGAACACCATTTTCCCGAATCCAAAACTCCGGCGGCGCTTCTTTTCCATGCATCAATGCGGGAGACAGGGCCGTGCCTTTTTCAGCAGCAATACGGGCTAGCCAGCGTTTGTGGTAAACACCTTCAGATAGGTGAACGGTTGCAAGCTGAAGGGACAAATCTTTCTGCGCCTGATGAAGTTCGGAAGCGGAGGTGACCAGGAGATGTCCACCGATCTTGTCCACGAACAACCCAGGCCACCCGTCTGCAGCCCCGTGGATCAAACGGAAGGCGGTGGTCGCAACCGGATCAATGAGCGCCTTTCGCAAATCTAGAGATATGGCGGACTCAAAATCGGGTGCGGAATGAAAGCCAATTTCCAATCCTGTTGCGGGATGGGCGAATTCCAGTCGCTCGGCATGCAGGCAGAGTCGGTGATGACTTGTGCCGCCATAGGTTTGATCTCCGAGAACAGGGATTCCGAGTTGAGCCGCATGAAGGCGTATCTGGTGGGTTTTACCCGTCCGGGGCCGGGCCTTGAACATGAAATACCGTCCGTGCTTTCCTACCCGTTCAATCACGGTATGCGCTTCCTCAGACGGTTCACCGCGCTCGAGGCTGAAAAACTGGCTTCCTTTCTTGCGGATGAAGGAGCGAATTTCGACCGCACCGGAATCGAGATCACGGTCGCTGAGAAACGAATAGGTTTTCCGCACGAGGCGTCCGGCGAATTGTTCGGTCAATGATTTGTTGGCCAGCGGTGTCCGGCCAAAAACCATTAAACCGGAGGTCTCCTTGTCCAGACGATGAACAATCGAAAGTGAAGACCAGTCAGGCTGCCAGGCTCTGAGGATTTCGAAGAGTCCGTCACCATGGAAGGGAGAAGGCGCATGCGTGTTAAGTCCCGCAGGCTTAAGGGCGATCAGAAAATCCGCCGCCTGGTAAAGGACGCAAGGCGGCAATAGTTCACCAGAATTTATAAGCCCCTTTCCAGACGACGTAACAACCGAGGAGGAGATTGGTGATAAGATGGGCTGTGATGGCGTCTCCAAGCCGCTTCTTGCGAATCACCAGTCCCTGGTAGATGGCAGCGCAAATGATTCCGGCCAACCACTCGTTGTGCGCGATACCAAAAATCAAACAGCTGACGACAAAAGCAGCAGGGGAAAAGTTCCCAAGAGGAATTTTCTCGAAATCCGGATGTTTGATGTAGCGGTAAAGAAACGACCGGTAAAATACTTCTTCCAACGGGGGAACCACCAAGCTCATGCCGACAATTCGCACCACGACAAAAAACCAGCCCAAAAATGGGGTGGCTGAAAAATGGTTCAGAGGATTCCACTGAGGGGCGATCGCAGCAACCACGGGGTCGGCAACGGAACCGGGCCAGATTTTTTTCACCCACTCATTGGATTTCAGCTCATCCAGATCCGGATAAAAAGGCTCCAGCCCGATCCAGAGGACGAAAACCGCAATTCCTGCGACGACCGCCTCCCAGCTGAAATTCCATCGCATTTCCCGGACGACCGGCCACATCCAGGCGATGAGCCCGACACCCAGTAAAGATTTTAAAAGGTACAACCAATATTTCGACTCGACGCCGAAACTTCCCTGCAACGAGGTGATGACAACAAAAATGACGAAAGGCAGCACCCGGATCGCCAGTGCTGAGTTTCTGATAGAATCAAGCCCTGGCATATTATTGAATTCCCAGCACTTTTTTCTGCCCGTAAAAATCGACGGTTACAGTCTGACGTTCGATTTTTTCCACCTTGGCCCCGGCTATCTCGTCACCGACACCAAGGCTGCGTCCATTGATCAACACCGAGGGTTTGTTCAGTCGAAAGAATATCCCCTGCAACTTCAGTTCCGGAAACGATCCGGGAGGAACCTTCAATTGAACATATTCGACCTTGGGCTGAACAGTTTCCACCGGTGGCTGGACCGGGGTCGTTTCGGCTGTTTGATCGGCTTTTGCGCTGGCTACGGGAACACCGGGCGATGGAACAAGGGTGACGACAGGCTCAGGCGTCTCCTGGATCTGTCTGGGTTGAACCACTACGGTCTTGGTGGCGGAGGCATATGCTGGAGCGGCAACGGGCGGCTTTGGCGCAGTGGCAGGTGGATTGTTGTTCGCGACCTGCACCGGAGTATTGTTTGGGCTTGAAACAGCAACTGTGACTGGGGTCTGGGTGGGCGGCGCAGATACTGTCACCTGGCTGCCTGGTGCAGTGGGCCTGGAGTCGGCCTTGGCGGAACTCCCGCTCTTCCGAAGGGTCCACCATTGCCAGAGCAAAAAAATGGAAAAGCTCAGGAGCAGGAGGCAGACAACGGGCAAAATCCATGAACTGCTGCGACGGCGCGGGACATCCACCGGTTGAAGCGGTGTGCCTGGATTTTCGTCCCCTTTTGGTTTCTGGGTCTGACTCGCCCTTTTCAAGGCATCGTTAATCAAGCTCATGAGTCTATGTTTCCTTCCAACTCCCGGATGGCCACGCCGATCATCCGGAAGTTGATGCGATCCGTCTGCTGTACAAAACCTGCGAGCAGACATTTGTCGCACAAAGCGTTTACCAACCTTGGTATCCCCTGACTATATCGGAAAATGCGCCAGACGGCGAGGGTGCTGAAATAGGGTCCCCCCTTGGAACCGGAGACATGGAGGCGGTGTTGAATATACTGTTCCACCTCGCGCCTTTTGAGCGGACGCAGGTGGTAACGGACCGTGATCCGCTGACGGAGCTGACGCAACCGGTGATCGTTCAGCCTCTCCCTCAGTTCAGGCTGTCCCATGAGCACGATCTGCAAAAGTTTTCGCTCATCTGTTTCCAGGTTGGAAAGCAGCCGGACCTGTTCCAGCAGTTCGTTGGTCAGATCCTGCGCCTCATCAATGATCAAAACGGATTCTTTCCCCTGCTCCATTTGTTTCAGGAGAAAAACATTGATGGCGGCAATGGTTTCGAGCTTGTCCCTACCTTTGACATCCAGCCCAAATTCCATCGCGATGGATTTCATCAACTGGTCCGGATCAAGGATAGGGTTGATGATCAATGCAGTGGAAAAATTCGGTCCAAGCTGGTCAAGCAATGCGCGGCAAAGGGTCGTTTTCCCTGCGCCAACCTCCCCGGTCAGTTGTACAAACCCTTTTCGTTCCCGAATTCCATAGACCAGATGATTGAAGGCTTCACGGTGTTTGGTGCTGTAAAACAAAAACCGTGGATTGGGCGTGATGTTGAAGGGAGGCTCTTTCAGCCCATAAAAGTCCAGGTACACAGGTTGCTTCTAAACAAAGTTTGGCCCGGAGAAAAGCAAAAGGTTCAACGGTTCAACCTTGGATGATCAATTTTGTCACCTTCAACAGCTGCTCCATTTCTTTGGGCGACCCGATGGTGATCCTCAAAAATGCTTTCAACCGCTCGGAACTAAACCAGCGCACCAATATTTTCTGGTCACGATATTTCTCCAGCCATTCCGTTGCGGAAAAGACCGGCGGCTTCACGAAGAGAAAGTTGGTCTGGCTTGGCAGCACTTCGAATCCGAGTTCCTGCAAAGTTTTTGCGGTCCAGCTCCGAGTGTTGAGGAGTTCCCTGAAAAGCTTTTCGTAATAGGAGAGGTCCTTGAGTGTTTCCAGAGCGGCGATCTGCCCCAAACCGTTCACATTGTAGCTGTCGCGGATCCGGTCCAGGGCGTCGATGAGTTCAGCGTTTCCGACACAATACCCCATCCGTTGAAAACAAAGGGAATATGCCTTGGAAAACGTGCGGGCCACCAGCACGTTCGGATGTTTCACCGCCAGGCTCATGGCGTTCTCCTCGGCGAACTCGGCGTAGGCCTCGTCCA
>Ga0163144_10031735_pt1 | contig 10058 bp, 10 predicted proteins | sample OliLak19BULKMAT1_FD_123175 | JGI IMG/M metagenome (GOLD analysis project Ga0163144, IMG submission 123175) | Freshwater microbial mat bacterial communities from Lake Vanda, McMurdo Dry Valleys, Antarctica - Oligotrophic Lake LV.19.BULKMAT1 | ecosystem: Environmental > Aquatic > Freshwater >...
AGCGGCACCCACCTTATCGCTGCACAGCAAGGGAAATCCTGCCGCAGCGTACTCGTGTAAAGCAACACCCCAAGGTTCGGCATGGCTGGGAAGAATGAACACACCCGTGTCGCGGATAAGCTCACCGAGCGCTGCTGGCTGTACAAAGCCAAAGTGTTTTATTTTCGGATGCTGAATAGGTGCTATGTCGCCAGTACCAATGCACCAAAGCTCCCATTCATTAGGTTGCTCCTGTTGCAGTTCAACAAATGCCTTCCAAAGGTCCTTGATACCTTTAAACTCATAGTAGCGTGCGGCGAAAATGAAACGCTTAGGGAACAACGCCTTCTTACTTTCGCTGTTTGCAATGAACCGTGAGTGGAAAAGATCAACATCCGCCGAGTAGAATCCTTGCAAGATATTCTCATTTTTAAAACCCAACTTCTGAGCAAACTTCAGCTGGGGCTTTCCCGGGATCCAACAATGTGAAAAATTCTTTAAAAAGCTAAAGGGACTGGCGGCCGCCGCGAGGTATTGTTTCAAACTGCCCTCCCATTTATTGTCAAGTCCCAGCACAATGGGAATCTTACCCTTAAAGCGTTTACATACCTCTACATAATCCTTATCGATCCAACCGCTGCAATATATAACGTCGGGAGCTATAGAATCCACCAGGCTGATCAACGATTCAGCTGAGTGATCTTTACGGTGATATGTTTTCACAGATGCAGGGAAATCAAAATCGAAGGGAGCTTCTTTGTTTACGGGCCAGCGTACGATATGCACCTCGCACTCGTACTTAAGTGAAAGCGCACGCACGCAGGCAAGGAAATAACCCGCCAACTCAGTGTACAGGAACAGGAGCTTCTTCGGCCCCGAGCTTGAATTCTTCACTTGTGATGATCGTTAAAATAATAAAGAACTGGATGGTGAACGGGTTGAGTGAGGCAGTGAGCCAGGATTCGAAATAGCTACAGAAGATGATCGTGTACATCAAGGGTATTGCGATCACTGTATTCTTCGCTGCCTGGAAAAAGCTAAGCAGAAATGCTCTTAGGTAAAGTACAAGTCCCACGATACCGGTATCGATCCAGAAAGTAAGGTAGGAATTATGAGCATTACCCTGGTGGCCACGAACACCTAGAATACCAGCGTTCTGCTTGAAGATGTAATCAGTATATGAAAAGCCTTTCCCGAAAAACATATTATCCTGGATTAGCTCCCAGGCGAACTGCCAGGCTACTAATCGACCTGAACCGCTCTTTAATGTTTCTATCCGGAAGTACTCCTCGATGCCCAACCCTATAACGATCACTTCGATGTTTGTGGTGATCACCTGGTACACCATCAGGAAAATAATAAAGACAATGAACCCGAAAAACGGTGAAAGCCTGTAGAAATATTGGAAAATAAAAAAGATCAGGGTACCTACAAGGGCCGTTCTCGATCCGCAAAGGATAATGGAGACATAGATACAGATATAGATCAGTGCCTTTTCTTTTCGCAGGAACAGATCAGGATAATAATTTGCTACCACTGAAAAAATAAGAAAGAATAGTATTGTAAAGATCCCCAATCCATTTGGGTTCCCCAGTATCCCGCAGTATCTTGCCTGCAAGGTGGTAACCTCTGGATAAATGAACTTCAATACCAGCCCTACCAGTAAGATAAGAGTTCCAAAATGTACAAGGTTCCTGAGAAATGCCGTTCCTTCTTCCCTGTAAAGCTTGAAAACATAATTGGGAACGATCAGGGCGATCAAAAGGTAAGAAAGTGTCTTCTGCAAGCTGGTAAAAAAGATCCCGCCTTCGGAATAAAAGAGGCATAAAAAAGCAACCAGAAAAAAGGGAATAAACCGAACGATAAGCCTGTTAAAAGGCTGGAACTCCTTAAAATCAAAGAAAATAAAAAGAGCCAGTAGCACAACGTAAACGTTCTTGATACTCTCGGCAAAATCGAGGGAATATTGCCTGCTGTCGGATAATATAAGTATGAAAAAAAACCCGAAGAACAGCTCGGAATACATTTTCTTTTTCTTCATAAGCAGCACAGTGAGAGGAGGAAGTCCCCAAATAATTGGCCCTCCGTACATACCCACCAGCAACCATACAATTGCGATAAGCCAGAATTGCTGATTATTTTTAAGATAGTCTACCACTGTTCTTTAAGAAGTATAACGCTTCCATTTGCAGAAGCATCCAAAATTAAACATTCGTAAGCAACGACAAGCAAAACAAAATACCAGCACTCATGAACGCTCCACGATACTTGAAAGCGTGTCCGCAATGATCTTGTCCCATGAAAATTTTTCTCTCGCCACTGCAATGGCATTTATCTTTTTCCTGTTGAGTTCTTCTTCATTCATTTGCAATGCTTCCTGCATTGCACCAACAAGTTCCTTCACCGAGCCAGGGTTCAACAGCCAGCCGGAATCTTGCGCAACCATTTCCCGGCACGCTCCGGTATCGGTGGTGATAACAGCCAGCCCCGCGGCCATTGCTTCCACAACGACTGTGGGCATTCCTTCGGCAAGACTTGGGCAGACAAGTATATCGGCTGAGCGCATTATCTTCCTCACAGCTTCAAATTCAACAACAGTTCCATGATAGACCACTTTGTTATTGATCATCTTAAAAGCTTCAGGGATGGGGCCCACAAAATGAAATTCAAAATCATTTCCTGCAGTGTAAAGCTCAGCGAGAGCCTTCATCAATTCTTGGACGCCTTTTCTTCGTTCGAAACGACCGATGAACAAAAATCTTCTTGGTTTACCGCCAGGCGACGGTGATGTTTCCAGCCACCTAGGCTCTACCCCGTTGGGACTTGTGATAAGCTGCTCCTGCTTACATCCAAGCGATAACAAAAGTTCCGAAATTTTACCGCCATAATTAATCACGTAATCTGCATTTAGCACGTTATATTTTGCCGGGCCCTTCAGCAGCAATTGTTGAAGCTTAGCTTTGAGAGACACCGTATACTGGAACATCTCCAGTCCGTGAAAGTTAACCGCTACTGGTGGGAGCTTCCTTCCCCCTTGTTTTTCTTTTATCAGTTTCCAGGCTGTAAAACCCTGGGCATATATAAAATCAACAGGCTCGTTCTTCAACAACTCTTTGCATATGGCCTCCGAATACAGGAACGATTCCTTTATGTAATGGCCGGGAAAATAATTCACCCCGGGATAAGGTAAAAGAAAAGACCTTATATATTTTTTTTCTTCATGGGTGAAAACCTCCAGCGTTTCAGCCTTTGCCAGGTTTTCTTTCGGGCAGGTATGATAAAGATCCACTTCCACCTTGTTGAGAGCAAAATACTTGGCAAGGTTGAACGAATGCTTTTGCATGCCACCCACAACGTAGGGATAAATACCATCAGTAAGCAAGGCGACTTTCATCGACCGTTTGGAATTTTGTTTTTCCACATCTGCTCGATACCATCCTTCAGGGATGTACTCGCTTTCCATCCAATTTCCTTTTCAATGCTCGAGCAGTCGAGTACCATTTCTTTCACGTCAAAATCCCTGGCAGGTAAATAGTTTATTTCAGGCTTGACTCCTGTAACTTCAATGATCACCTTCAACACTTCGTTCACTGAATAACCCTTACCACTTCCCACATTAAAAACACCTTCGGCCTGCTGGCCGGAAAGCATTGCAAAAAGGCCAACCATATCTTTAATGTATAAATAATCACGAATGGTAGTCCCATCGCCCCATATGGTAATAGGTTCCTTTGCTATTATTTTATTCATCAACGTATTGATAAGTCCCTGGACGCCTGAGTGACCCTGGCGGTTGCCGTAGAGATTTGAAGGACGCAGGATCGTATATTTTATTCCGTAGAGGTTACGGTACATGTGCAGGTAATATTCGATGCTTGCCTTCACAATCCCATAAGAACTGATGGGTTTTACAGCTTCTGTTTCAGGTGTTGGCACCTCCTGGGCATTGCCATACACAGTTCCGCCGGAGCTCAGGTAAACAATATTGTTACACCTCGTCCGACGCATAGCCTCAAGCAAAGAAATTGTAGGGAGAAGGTTACTCTCTACATCGTAAATGGCTTTATCATTGGAGCTTGCAGGAACAGTAGTGCTGGCAAGGTGGATCACTATGTCCTTTCCTTTTAGAGTTTTTTCCACTATTGCAGTATCAGCATAATCACCCGTGTGGTAATTGACCGCTTGAAGCCTCACATCACTCATAACGTCAAATTTATCCAGCACACTCACAGAATGACCTTGCCCGGCAAAGAGCTCGGTGAGATGAGAGCCGATAAAGCCATTACCTCCTATGATTAATATGTCTTTCTTCTTTTCCGACATGTTTTAATCTTCAAGATGGTTTACCAATACCTTGTATTGTTCTATAAAAGACTGCTTCGAAAAATGTTCCGTTGCAAGCGCTTTCATACGACTTCGGTTACTTTCAGTGTTCTTGTCCACAGAAACATCCAAAACATCACCAACCACTTTTCCACATTGATGCTTCCTTACAAACTCAGTAAAGTCGCCAATTCCCTCTGAAATAATCACTGGCAAACCTGCATAAAGATACTCAGCAAACTTCGTTGGCGACGACACCTTATTGGTCACTGAGGGTTCGCGGATGATGAGCCCGTAATCAGACAACTCAAGCAAGGTATGGACTTCCTGTGGTGTAACCCATTTATGAACGATCCTGGAAGAAAGATTTTTGTCGCTTGCTATTTCTGTTGGAAACGAAGGACTAAGAAAAAGGATCTTAATTCGTGCATCCTTGGAAATGATGCCTGTAAAAAAAGACTTCATTGTTCCTGGCGATTGCCACCCTGCCATCGATCCTGAATACACAAGAACTATGTCTTCCTCGTTTAAACCGATATTTTTTCTAAAAACCTTTGACTGCCTTTTGTTCTCCTTAACTATAGTTACGGGGGCGCTTTCTTGCGAATTAAGAGTACAAGGTATCACCACGTGCTGTTCATTTGAGAACGCATATTGTTCCTTCCAATAGTTCACAAGCGCACCCGATACAGCCATCAGGAAGTCCGCACCTTCCAAAGCAGTCCTCTCAATCTTCGAAATTTCCTTTTTAACTATTTCGTCAGTTACTACTTCATATTCATTAAGTTCCGCATGATAGGCCCCGCGTGCGTCAAAGCATACCTTCACAGAATTACTTTTCCCTTTACGCCTTAATGCCAGGGAAGTAGCAAAGGGCCCTCTCGCAATAATTGACTTTGAGGAAATGAATGTACATACAAGGCTAAAAAGAAAATAATTGAGTCGCCAGTTCTTTTGTTTTGGAAACATCGGCAGTACAATGCTCCTTACATCCTGGCTCTTGATCTTACCCCTGTTCAACCAGAATTTGCGAATGGAAATAAAAGCGACAAGGTGTATACGCCTCCTTAAACTCCCTTCAAGGAACCGGCATACATCCGTTACCTGGCTATAATACACCCCTCCCGGGGAATCGTTATAAGTAAGGTATATCAATCTGCAAGCAGTTTGGAAATGATTTCTGTAATTCGCGAGGTAGCTTTGCCGTCCCACAATGGGGGCACACTTCCTTTTTTATAACCACCTTCATTTAGTACTTTATTTAAGATCACGGAATTGTCGAATGGCAACAGCTCATTGGTCCCTAAGGTGATGGTCGCGGGGCGTTCGGTGTTTGGCCTAAGGGTAAAACATGGAATCCCTAAAAAGGTAGATTCCTCCTGGATCCCTCCACTGTCGGTAAGAATGAGCCTGCTTTCCTTGATGAGCTTCTGGAAAGAAAAATAATCCAAGGGCTCGGTAAGCACCAGCTGCTTGTTCTTTTCCAGGGAAGCATACATGCCCGACTCTCTGAGTTTCTTAACCGTCCGGGGATGGATAGGGAATACGATCTTGTATTTTTCCGACAGTTTATTAATGAGCGAAACAAGTTTCTCAAGACCTTCGACAAAGTCAACCGTTGCCGGCCGGTGCATGGTCATTAAGATGAATTGCTTAGGAAGCAGCGAAAGCTTATTCAATACATCTGAATCCCCGATCTCCTTTTCAAAGGCCACCATAGTATCGATCATGGTATTACCAACAAAGAAAATGGCTTCTTTACTTTTTCCTTCCTTTACCAGGTGATCGATCCCACTTTGTTCAGTCACGAAATAATAATCGCTGATCTCGTCGGTGAGGATACGATTGAACTCCTCAGGCATGGTCCGGTCAAAGCTCCGGAGCCCGCTTTCGATGTGAGCGATCTTCACTCCCATCTTATTTGCCGTAAGCGCCGCTGCAAAAGTAGAGTTGACATCTCCCGCTACCATCAACAACTGAGGTTTGTATTCATCTATTACTTTCTCCAAACCTATCATGATCTCGGCCATCTGGCTGTTGGCGCTTCCCTGGCCAATGTTAAGGAACAGGTCGGGGCTGAAGCCGAACTGCTCAAAGAACACGGTAGACATCTTATCATCAAAATGCTGGCCTGTATGGACTATCTTATATTCCAGGCCGACACATTTACGCAGCTCTTTTGGAAACTGGGTGATCTTAATGAAGTTGGGGCGTGTGCCCACTACTATTAGAATTCTTTTCATGTATTTACTTCTTGTAAAACACACCGTCCACTTGCATCATTCTTCCAGATCGATCTTTAGAAGTATGAGGCGTAAAGTACCAAGGCTCGAAGTTCCATTGCTTGAGCATGGCCATCATCACATCCATGGTACTTTCATTTTGATAAAGAGGCTTTAACGAAAACTCTAGATGGATTCCTTTAAGCAAAGGCATTAACTCGGCCGCACCTTTCAACACTTGCTCCTCGTAGCCCTGCACGTCGACCTTCAAAAAAGGATTTTTTGCTTTGGCAACATATTCACGGGAAGCGTCCGACAGGGTCGATATCTTTACTTCTTCCTTTGCAACATATCTTGTTGAAGGCGAATTCTCCTTCACATAATCAGTCAGGGGAAGGATCGAGCTGCTAACGGAGTTCTCTGAAATATTTATTTCTATAGTGCCGTTGCTCTCACCGATGGCCATCCGCTCAGCTACCAGCCAGTGGGCATTCCGCTCACTGGCTTTCTTAAGCAATGCATATTCCTTGCTCATAGGCTCAAAGGAAACTACCTGTCCCTTGTAGCCGATCTTAAAAAGATCAGCAGCATATTGCCCGACATTCGCGCCCACATCAAGCACCAGGTCTACATTGTGATTATCGAGCAACTTAAGATAATCGCGTTGAGGGGTAATGTCGGTATAGGGATGACGCACGATGTCGAAGCCCATGGAATGAAAAATATTTTTAACAAGGCTCTTCATTTGCTGTATCGTTCAAGTATTTTTTTTAAAAGCGCCGAAGTGGAGAAACCGTGGCTGCGGTCAACGTAATGAACCGGAATATTAAGATCAGCACCAGTAATAAGTTTGCTCTTATAATCATCACCAAGGAAACGCAACCCGATATTTTTTGTCTTGAGGATCTGGTAAAGTTCTTCTTCCGAATTATAAACGATCACTTCGTCAACAAAGCGGCACGATTCCATGATGAGCTTACGCTCTTCGATAGAGAATACTGGTTTGTTCTTGTCTGCCGAAAGGTTATCAGCTTTGTTGAGGGCCACCAGCAAATAGTCACAGTTCGCCTTACATTCCTTTAGCATGAGCACATGCCCGACATGGAACAGATCGAAAACTCCGCAGGCAAAACCTATCTTCATAACGTTTGTTGTTCGATGTATTCTTTCATGGAGCGTTCTGGCTCCCATCCCAATATCTTTTTTGCTTTCGTTGTATCAGCGAAAGTGATCTCCGCCTCCCCTTCTCTTTTAGGAATAAATTCATACTCTCCTCCGATCATCTGTGCCAACGCAAGTACGCTGGTGGTAGAGCCTTTGCCGATGTTGAAAGCCGTATTGATCTTCAGCGGATGGATCGCAGCCAGGTAATTGGCTTTGGCCAGGTCGTACACATGAATAAAGTCGCGTTGCTGGCTCCCGTCACCGGTCACCAGGAGCTTTTGACCCTGCTGATGGCGGTATAAAAATATTCCTACCACGCTGCTGTATGCATTGAACTTGTTATCGGGGTTATAGCTGCGCGGTCCATAAGGATTAAAGTAACGCAGATTCACATAATCAAAAGGATAACGGGTTGCCAGCAATTCAATATATTTCTCTACTTCATATTTCTGAAATGCATAAGGGCTCAGGCAGTCGATGGCTTCCGTTTCAGGAGTAGGGATCGTCTTTGGTGTACCATAAATAGCGCTGGAGCTGCTATACACCAACCTTGGAAAATGTTCTTCCCTGATCATCAGCTCGAGCAGGTGCACCGCTTCGTTCAGGTTGGCCTTTATGTGCTCATTCACCAGCTCGAAGCTGGGTTGTATCCGTGGGAGTGCTGCCAGGTGGAACACACAGTGGTACGATTTGAGCGAGCGCAGCTCAGCGCATGAATGGGCTGTAAAGCTAAAGCGTTTATTATCTGCATGGGCTGCAATGTTCTTGCGGTTACCTGTTACCAGGTTGTCGATGCCATCGATCTGCCAATCGGTATTCTCCAGCAGGTAATCAAGCAGGTTGGAACCGATAAACCCGGCCACACCGGTGATGAGCACCTTACTTATCGCCATGAAGAGAATCTAAAATTATGTGCAGGATCACCTGGTGGAAACACTCTACAATGCCGTAATTACTTACCGGCAAATGAAAATTGATCGACCCTGTCTTACTCAGGGTATTGCCTTCTTTAAAACCAGAGAGGGTGATGAGAGCGCCTTTCCTGTTATTCACAAGGGCCGCCGCGTTCAGAATATTTTTCGATTCGCCTGAGCTGCTGATAGCTACCAACAGGTCGCCTTCAACAAAATGGATCTTGAGCCATTCTTCCATCGCTCTTTCATAACCATAATCGTTGGCGAAGCAAGTGATCAATGCCGCATCGGAAAATGCAAAGGTGGGATAACCGGCTATCTTGGAATAGTCCTCCATCATGTGTGAACAGATAGAGTTGGATCCACCGTTGCCTATGAAGAAGATACGTTTAGCTTTCTTCACCATTGCCACTGACTCGTCCACCTGTTTACGAATGAGAGCCGAAGTGAAAAAATTGCTGAAATGATCCTTATATAAATCTGTCTGCATATTCGAGTAAGGTTGTTTTGTTCACTGAGCGTTCATTGCAGAGCCAGGTGGTGGAAAGGCTCGCGGCAAGAGAGGGAACGGTAAGTATTTCTTTCTTATCGCTATAGATCGCCGAGGCGATGCAGGCAAAGGCATAAAAAGTATCGCCTGCGCCGATGGTATCGATAACCTCGCTTTTGTAAGATGGCTGTCGGCAAGTTTCTTTACCGTTGTAATACAATGAGCCGGCACTTCCAAGGGTAATGAACAGATCCGTCGCATTCAGTTCATACCCATAAAGCTCTTCTATCTCCTGGGTAGTGTTGAACTTTGCTTTCTTATTCAGTTGCAGGCTCGCCTCCCTCAGGTCGATGCACACGCTCTTCTTCTTATGATTCTTCCATTTAGAGATCCTATTAAAACCGAAGTTGTTTGAGTTGGTCTGGCACATCAGGTGAAAGCCTCCGTTTATATCAAGCTGCGTGCAATAGCTGTGACCAAAGTCAGCCACGATCACCACATCGTATTTTGAAGCATCAAGAGCGATAGGTCCAAAACCTGCCGTATCAAATTTATTCAGCTCCACATGTTTCTTGCGGTCGCTCACATCCACATAACGGGTCTTTCCGATCTCCTGGTTGGTATTGGTGAACAGGTCCACCGACTTTACAAAGTCACGCAGGTGACCGGCAATGGCGCTGGCCCCGCCCTGCTGCACTTCCTTCTCGCCCGTAAATTTAAATACAGGGCATATGGATTTCATCGACTGTCCTTCATAGCTTACATAAACAAACTCATCCACGATCGTTTCACCGATCACAGCTACCTTCAGTCCCTTCGCCTCACGAATAAAATCTTGTATAGTTACTTTTAATCCCATGCTCTTTGTTTAAAACCTAAAATCACAAATCTTAAATTCTAAATTTTCTTATTGGTACACACAAACACAAAATGGTAATGGTTATCATTATTAAATGTTGAGATCAC
>Ga0163144_10031738_pt1 | contig 10057 bp, 7 predicted proteins | sample OliLak19BULKMAT1_FD_123175 | JGI IMG/M metagenome (GOLD analysis project Ga0163144, IMG submission 123175) | Freshwater microbial mat bacterial communities from Lake Vanda, McMurdo Dry Valleys, Antarctica - Oligotrophic Lake LV.19.BULKMAT1 | ecosystem: Environmental > Aquatic > Freshwater > Lake...
CCGGGTGGTGGAAGTCTTCGCCGATGGCACCTGGCGCAGCTACCAGTACAACCCCGAGCGCGAGCCGGTGGTGAATGCGTTCGAAGGGAAAAAGGCGGGGTAAAAATTTCTGTTGAATAGCGGAATCATTCGCCAGCCAATTGCAGAACACGCTGGCGCAATGCCGAGGCCACGTAAAAATCGGCGTTCGTCATCAACTCATCCAAAACGGGCTTTACCAGCGGCAGTGCGCCAATGGCTTTGGCTTTCAGCAACACGCCCAGTAACCCAACTGTGCTGAGGCCCAGCCCCGCCGCTTTCTGCCGACCTTTTGATTCGTCAATCAGCAAGGTGTCGGCACCCACTTCGACGGCCAACGCGATGGCTTCTGATTCACCCGCGTCGAGACGCTTTCGGAGCGTTGAAACGAAATTCAAATCGGTTGGTGCCTGCCGGTGAATCCACCCAGCCTGAACGTAATCCGTCAGAGGAATGGAAAATCGCCGCAAAGCCAGAATTTCGACGTGAACAGCAGGTGGAACCAATACCGCCGGGTAAACGGCTTTCAACAGGTCAAGCCTGCCGATTACCAGCAGGTTGGAAATGGGCGACGTGTCGCTGACGACAATCACAGCCCCAGTGTTTTAACGTCCTCCTCCAAATCCTCCAGCGAATAGTGCAGCGGAATCTGCCGCCGCGCTAGTTCGCGCTGCACTTCGAGTTGGTGCAGACCCGTGAATTCGGCCACTTGCCCCAACGCGAAGCGATTTTTCTGGAAAAGCATGACAGCGATTTCCAGCCGCAGTTCGTCTGGTGTCAGGGCTGCTTTTTCGAGGGTTTCGTCCGTGATGAGCAATGGCATAGCGAATCAGGTTTTCCCAAAACTACTCAGAATTTAACGCATCCGCACCACCGTCACCCCCGCCCCGCCCCGGTCGGGGTGCTCGTCGGCCAGGCCCGCCACGTGGGGCCGGTACTGCTGGCGCAGGTGCTCGCGGATGAGCGTGCGCAGGATGCCGTCGCCCTTGCCGTGGACGATGCGCAGTTCGGGGTAACCCAGCAGGATGGCGTCGTCGAGGAAGCGGTCTAGTTCGGGGAGGGTTTCTTCACCCCGCTTGCCGCGCACGTCGAGGTTGAAGGAAAAATTGGCCGCTTTTTCGTTCATGTCCACGCCGGTCAGGCTGGCGCGGCGGGGTTTTTCACCCACCGCGTCGCGGTACTCGCGGCGGCTTACTTTTTCCAGGCGGGTCAGTTTAATCGTGGTTTTTAACTCGCCAATGGCCACGCTCACGTCTTTGCCCTTCACGTCGAGCACCTCGCCCACCGTGCTTTGGCCCTTCACTCGCACCAGCGAGCCGACCCCGATTTCGCCGCCCTCGGCTTCAAATTCGGATTCCTGCTTTTTGGTCGGTGGGGGAGCCGCTACTTTTTCTTCTTTCAACTGCGTCGCTTCGAAGTCCTGGAGGCTTTGGCGAATGTCTTTCGTTGCCAATTTCTCGGCCCCCTGCTCCCGGATTTCTCGGATGGTTTGTTCGATGCGGGCGTTGGCGTCGCGCACGAGTTGCTTGGCCTGAACTTTGGCTTCGTTGAGCAGGCGTTTTTTCTCGCTGTCGAGGTAGTTCCTCAGCGTGGAATACTGCTCGGTCAACTCATCGAGCTTGCGCTGACGGGTGGCGTTTTCGACGTTTTTTTCGGAGAAAATCTTTCGTTCGATTTCCAATTCCTTCGCCAGTTTCTCGAAGTTCACCTGGTTGCGGTCGAGTTTGCCCCGCGCCCGCTCCACCACGGCCTTCGGCAACCCGATTTTCTGGGCAATTTCAAAGGCGAACGAACTCCCCGGCTTCCCAATTTCGAGTTCGTAGAGCGGCTCCAGGTGTTCCACGTCGAAGCGCATGGCCCCGTTCACCAGCCCCGGAGTGCGGTCGGCGAAGGTTTTCAGGTTGGAGTAGTGCGTGTTGATGACCCCAAACGCGCCCGCCTTCGTCAGTTCTTCGAGAATTGCCTCGGCGATGGCCCCTCCCAGGCTCGGCTCGGTGCCGGTACCGAATTCGTCAATCAAAAACAAGGTGCGGCGGTCGGCACGGGCCAGGAACTGCCGCATGTTGGTGAGGTGGGAGGAGTAGGTGCTGAGGTCATTTTCGAGGCTCTGCTCGTCGCCAATGTCGATGAAGAGGTTGCGAAACATCCCCAACTCAGTGCCGTCGGCCACGGGCAGCAGCAGCCCGCACTGGAGCATGTACTGCAACAGCCCGATGGTTTTCAGCATCACCGATTTCCCCCCCGCGTTCGGCCCCGACACGAGCAGAATCCGCCGTTCGGCGTTCAACTCGGCGCTGAGCGGCACGACGGTTTTACCCGCTTTTTTAAACGAAATGGAAAGCAGCGGGTGCCGCGCCCGCACCAGCCGCAAGGCGGGGCCGTCGTGAACCACGGGCGCAATGGCGTCGAGTTGGAGGGCGAGTTTGGCCTTCGCCCGCGTGAAGTCGATGATGCCCAGGAAGGCGTAGGCCCGGCGCAGCAAGTCGACGTGCGGACGAATTTTGGCGGTCAGTTCCAGCAAAATCCGCACGATTTCGCGGCGCTCGCGGGCTTCGAGTTCCTTGATTTCGTTGTTGGCATCGAGCACGTCAGCGGGTTCGAGAAACACCGTCCGGCCCGTGTCGCTTTCGTCCTGCACAAAACCCTTAATTTTGCGCTTGTGCTCGGCGGCGATGGGAATTACCAGCCGCCCGTTGCGGATGGTGAGCGAGACCTCCTCCCCCACCCAGCCGCTCGACTTGGCCGTTTTTAGAATCGAATCCAGCTTTTTGCGCAGCGCGGCCTGCTCGTTGTACAAGGCCCGCCGGATGGCCTGGAGTTCGGGCGAGGCGTCGTCGCGGAGCCCACCCCGGTCGTCGATGACGCGGTCGATGGATTTGATGAGGTCTCTGAGAAGAGTAGAGGGATGAGCGATGAGCGATGAGCGTTCCGGCTTTTCAATCGCTCTGCTCTCCTCTCTCTGCTCTCTGCTCTGGCCCAACGCGCCCGCCGCCAACTCCCGCAACTGCGGGTACTGCTCCGGTTCGGTGTCGTTGAAAAATCGCAGAATTTCGCCAATTGTGCGGAGGCTGATTTTGAGTTCAAAGGCTTCTTCCTCGCTCAGAAACGCGCCTTCGATGGCGGCTTTGGCGAGGTGGCGGGTGACGTCGAGGTAATTTTGGGAAGGAAACCCCGGCTCGGCCTGGAGAATTTCCTTCAATTCGGAAGCTTGGCGGAGCCATTTCTCCACGAGGTCGTGGCGGTCGCTGAGCCGCATTTTTTCGACGTATGCCCGGCCCAAGGGGCTGACGCAGGCGTCGGATAAGAGTTCACGGATGCGGTCGAAACCTAATTTTTTTTCGAGGTTTTGGGGGTAAAGCATTACCAATCTTTGTTGGGAAAAGAACTTCGACTTGCCTCCTGAAGGCGTTTCGATGCCGCGCGGGAGCACAAAAATACAACCGATTCGCACGGGATTGGTTCCGGCTGGCTCCAGGGCCAAACACGGGTTTTGACATTCGTTAACTGGGTATATTCAAAACAGATGGCGGGTTCCGTTGTTTTGGCAATAAATTTGCCCCATTCCTTTCCCTCCCATATTATGACTACCCCATTAACGCCCGTTCAACGCCTGTTCCGATTGTTGGGCGAAGAACGCCGCGACATCGGTTACCTCTACGTGTACGCGATTGTGTCGGGGCTGATTGCCCTGTCGCTGCCGCTGGGCGTGCAGGCCATCATCGGATTGATTTCGGGCGGACTCGTGTTTTCCTCGGTGTACGTGCTCATCGGGCTGGTGGTGCTGGGTACACTCCTGGTCGGGTTGCTGCAAATCGCCCAGATTTCGCTGGTCGAGGTGCTCCAGCGCCGGGTGTTTGCCAGAGCCGCCATCGAACTGGCCTACCGCATTCCGCGCCTGCGTCCGGAGGCCCTCGACGGCAGCTATGCGCCCGAACTGATGAACCGGTTTTTCGACGTGCTCACCATCCAGAAGGCGCTGTCGAAGGTGCTCATCGACTGCACGGCGGCGGTAATTCAGATTCTCTTTGGCGTAATTCTGCTCAGCGCCTATCACCCCACATTCCTGGCCTTAGGGGTAGCCCTGCTGGCGCTGCTGGTGCTGGTCATCCGGCTGTCAGGGCCGCGTGGCCTGGAAACCAGCCTGGCCGAATCGAAGTACAAATACAAAGTGGCCCAGTGGCTCCAAGACCTCGCCCACGCTATGTACGCCTTCAAGGATGCGGGCCGTACACACCTCGCCGTGCGCCGCGCCGACGAACTGGTGACGGGCTACCTTGTCTACCGCGAAAAACACTACAAAGTACTCCTGGCGCTGTACGGCAACGCCGTGGCGTTTAAAACCCTCCTGACCGCCGCCCTGCTCGGCTTGGGCACCGTGCTGGTGGTAGACCGGCAAATCAACCTGGGGCAATTCGTAGCCGCCGAACTCGTGATTGTGCTCGTGATGGCCTCGGTCGAGAAACTCATCACCGCCGCCGATACGGTGTTCGATTTGCTAACGGCCGTCGAGAAAATCGGGTACGTGACCGATTTGCCGCTGGAATCAGAGGACGGACTCGATGTCGATTTGGAAAAACCCAGCCCCACCGGAAAAGCCCTGCAGGTGGATATCAATGAACTGACCTTCTCTTACGCCGATGCCCGACAACCTGCCCTCGACCACCTCGACCTGCGCATCGGGCCGGGCGAGCGCATCGCCCTGACGGGGTTCAGCGATTCGGGTCGGCACACACTACTCCGGTTGCTGGCGGGAATGTACACGGAGTACCAGGGCAATGTGCGTCTCGATGGTTTTTCGATGCGGGAACTCAACCCGGTGGGCGTACGAACCGCCATTGGCCACGCTGACGGCACTGAGAAGTTTTTCACCGGAACCTTGCTCGAAAACCTGACGATGGGCCGTCCGGACATCACCGTGCGCGAAATTCAGGAAACGCTCGTCGCTCTGAACCTCGACGAATTGGTCGGGCGTTTACCCCAGGGCTTAAACACGCAGGTTCAGGCCGACGGCGCACCGCTGTCGGTGGGGCTGCGGCCCTTGCTGCTGCTGGTACGGGCCGCCGTGGGTAACCCCCGCCTGCTGCTCGTGGGAAGTTGGGTGGACGGCCTCGCGCCCGCCGAATGGCAGGGGGTGATGGCATTTCTGACCGACCGCTCTCAATCCTGGACCCTTGTGATTGCCACCAACGAAACCCCGATTCTGGAGTTCTGCGACCGGGTCGTGGGCATGAAAAACGGGCGGCTCGTCGAGGCAGAACTGAACGAAAAATAAGAAGAAGCGACGCCCCGTGTTTTCAACGTTGTTCTTCTCCCAAAAAAAAGAAACCATGCTCAACTTATCGCCCCAACGGGTGAACGTGCAGGAACACTTCCCCATTCACTCGCTCGATAAGCTCGAAACACCCCGCAACGCGCGCCGTCTTAGCCTCTGGCTGTCGCTGGCGTTGCTCGGGTTTATTCTTATTCTGTTTCTGCCCTGGCAGCAAAACGTGTCGGGCACCGGCACCCTCACCGCCCTCGATCCGCAGGACCGCCCCCAGGAAGTGCAGAACGTGATTGCCGGGCGCATCGAGCGCTGGTACGTGCAGGAAGGTGATTTGGTGCAGCGCGGCGATACGATTCTGGTGCTTTCGGAAATCAAGGACGAGTATTTCGACCCCGACCTGCCACAACGCCTGCGCGAGCAGGTGCAGGGAAAAACCGATGCCATCAACGGCTACCAGCAAAAAATGCAGGCCCTCGACAATACCATTGGGGCGCTGCAAAACGGCCTGCGTCTAAGTTTGCAAAAAGCCCGGAACAAGGTATTGCAATCCCGCGCCAAAGTGGCCGCCGACAGCGTGGATTTTCTGAATGAACAACAGCAATTTGACATCGCCAAACTGCGCTTCGCCCGCTTTGAAGAAGGCCACCGCGAGGGACTTTTTTCCCTCACCGACCTCGAAACCCGCAAGCTGACGCTGCAATCCGGGCAAACGAAAGTGGTGGCGGCGCGCAACAAACTGGAAGTTTCCCGCCAGGAACTGATCAACTCGCGCATCGAATTAGCCAGCATCGAGGCCGAGTATGAGAAAGAAATTGCCAAAACCCAGAGCGACCGCAGTTCGGCGGTTTCTGCCCGCGCCGACGGCGAGGTGGAGCTTTCCAAACTCCGCAACAAAGCCGCCAGTGTGGACGTGCGCCGGGGAAATTACGTGCTGCGCGCGCCCCAGACCGGCTACGTGGTGCGGGCGGCCAAAGCGGGCATCGGCGAAACCATCAAGGAAGGCGAGTCGGTCACGACCCTGCAACCGGCCAGCCCCCGTCGGGCGGTGGAATTGTACGTGAGCGCCACCGACCTGCCACTCATCGAGATCGGGAAACTCGTGCGGGTGCGCTTCGACGGCTGGCCCGCCCTGCAATTTTCGGGCTGGCCACAGATGTCGGTCGGTACGTTTGGCGGCACGGTGCGTATCATCGACCGCGTGGCCAACACCGAAGGCGAGTACCGGATTCTGGTTTCCCCCGACGGCAATCCCAACGAGCAATGGCCGGAAGCCCTGCGCCTGGGTTCGGGCGTGTACGGCTGGGTGATGCTCAACAACGTGCAGATTTGGTACGAAATCTGGCGGCGCATCAACGCCTTCCCCCCCGATTTGCAGAGAAGCCCCGGTTCGGTGGGAGGAAAGGAGGGGGAAAAATGAGCTTGTTTTTTAGTGAAAAGAGAAAAGTGAAGAACGGTCAGCCGTGCGGTGAAAAGTTTCTTTTCGTCCTTCGTCTCAAAGGCAGTCAACTACTGGGGTTTGGGAAAAACGGAGGTCACGCTGAGCGGAGTCGAAGCGCAACGTCACGCCTATCGACGCGCTTCGACTCCGCTCAGCGTGACCCCCGTTCTCGCATTCCATCGAAATTCGGACAGCATCTTTCCGTATGGCAAAGTCTCTGTCTTCCACTTTTCACCGCGCGGCGAACCGTTCTTCTCTTTTCACTTTTCACTTCCCCGGCCCTCGCCCAGGATTCCCTCCGTTTTTTTTCCTTCGACGATTTCCAGGAACTGGTCATCACCAACCACCCCGTGGCGCGGCAGGCGGCGCTGCTGCCAGAAGTGGCCCGGGCCGAATTGCTCGAGGTCCGGGGCCTGTTCGACCCCAAATTCGTGGCGTATTTCGACCGGAAAGGCTTCAAAGGCATCGACTATTACAACCGATTCGATACCTACCTGCGCATCCCCACCTGGATTGGGGCGGATCTTAAGGCCGGATACGAGCAAAATACGGGCGGGCGCCTTTCGGATGAAGAATCCCCCCGGCTCTCCTACGTGGGCCTAACCGTGCCGCTGGCCCAAAACCTGCTCATCGACGCCCGTCGGGCCACCCTCCGGCAGGCACGTCTGGCCCAGGGCTTAGCCGAGGCCGAACGGCTGGGCATACTGAACAAAGTGCTGTACAACGCCGCTAAAACCTACTGGGACTGGTATCTGAGCGACCAGCAGGCTCAACTGGCCGAGGAGGGTTTTCAACTCGCTGACCAGCGCTACCGGGCCGTGGCCCAACGCACCCAACTCGGCGACCTGGCAGCGGTCGATTCCATCGAAGCCCGCATCACCCGGCAGGACCGGCTCGTGCAGACCCAACAGGCGGAGTTGGAGCGTCAGAACGCTGGCCTTGTGCTGTCCACTTTTTTGTGGAACGCCAATGGCGACCCGCTCGAACTACCCTCCAGCAGCCGCCCCGGCCCGATGGCTTTCCGCAGCGTGACCGACAGCACCTTCCAACGACTCCTGACCCAGGCCCGCAGCCGTCACCCCGACCTACTCAAGGTGGATTTCAAACTCCGGCAATTGCGGGTTGAAGAGCGCTTCCGGCGCAATCAGTTGCTGCCCCAACTCAACGTCAACTTTAATTTTCTGAACGAACCGAAAGTCTTGCAGGACAACGTAATCGGCAATGCGTTTTTGGTCAACAACCACAAAGTCGGGGCGGAATTCATCCTGCCGCTTTTCCTGCGAAAAGAACGCGGCAAACTCCAGCAGGTACGTTTCAAGCAAACCCAACTTTCGCTCGACCAGCAGTTGATTCGGCGCGAAATCAGCAACGACGTGCAGGCCGCTTTCAACGAAATCCAAAACCTGGCGCAGCAACTCGCTACGCAGGAAGGCATTGTGCGCGATCAGGACGCGTTGACACGCGCCGAGCGCCGGAAGTTCGACATGGGTGAAAGCTCGCTGTTTCTGGTTAACGCCCGCGAAAGCAAGTTTCTGGAACTGCGGTACAAACTGGAAAGCATTAAGGCCAAGTATGAAAAAGCAGTTGCCGGGCTGGCCTTCGCGGCAGGTGGAGGAAGATAGAGGATAGAGTAGAGCGTAGAGTAGAGAGGATAGAGGATAGATGCATTTCTCTCACCTCTCTACTCTATCCTCTATCCTCTATCCTCTATCCTCTCCTTCAGATTTTCTCCAGAAAATTCAGAAACTCCTGCTTCTTGTTTCTCGAAACAGGCAGGGTTTTGTTGTTGGCCATCACCACCTCACCGCCGTCGCCGCGCAGGTAGCGGTGCACGTAGCGCAGGTTGATGAGGTAGCCGTGGTGAACCCGGCAAAAGCCCTTGCTCTCAAGCACTTCCTCCACTTCCTTCAGGGTTTTTGAAATCAACACTGTTTTGCCATTGGTGAGGTAAAAATGGGTGTAGCCCCCGTCCGATTCGCAGTAATAAATCTCGTCGCTGGGGATAATTTGCAGGCCCTCCATCGTGGGCAGGGCCACGCGGTCGCCGAGTTTCTGGCGGTGGAGGTACTGCACGAAGTCTTCGATTTTAGCCGCTGAACGCGCCGATTGCTCGCGTTCGGCTTTCATCACCGCCTGCACGAGCTCGTCTTTATCGACGGGTTTCAGGATGTAATCGAGGGCGTTGTGGCGAATGGCTTTGATGGCGTATTCGTTGTAGGCGGTCGTAAAAATCACGTCGAAGCCCTTGAATCCAACGCTTTCCAGCAAATCGAAGCCACTCATGCCGGGCATTTCGATGTCGAGAAAAACGAGGTCAGGTTGATGCTGGTCAATGGCCGCGACGCCCTCCGGCCCGTCGGCGCAGGAAGCGAGCAGTTCCACCTGAGGGCAGTACTTTTTGAGCAAAATGCCGAGTACGTCGCGGCAGTGCTTTTCATCGTCAACGAGGAGCGCGGTCATGGGAAGGGGTTGGGGGAATATTGGATGCTGTATACTTGCCCTTCCTCGCTGTGGTCAGTGAAGACACCGACCACGGCGAGGGGTCAGGGGTATTTCAGGTTTTGGGTGAACGTAACGAGGGTGCCTCCCGGAGCGTCCGTTTCATCGTAGAGGTCGTCGAGCTTGAACCGGGCTTCAACGGGGTACACCTCGTTGAGGAGGTGCAGACGTTCGGCGGTTTGTTTGAGATTGTGCGATTTATGCGCCGTCAGGCGGGTCGATTGAAGGGCTGCCGCTGCCCGGCCAATGCCGTTGTCGAGTACCGTCATCAGCAGGCGGTCGGCGACTACCCGACAGTCCACCTGCAGCGTCGGGCGGCGCGATTTGAGGGGCAATAACCCGTGCCAGATGGCATTTTCGACGAAGGGTTGCGTAATGAGTGGGGGAACCAGCACAGCATCGGTATCCAGGGATTTGTCCAGACTCAGTTCAAAATCGAACTGGTCATCGCAACGCAGTTGCTCCAATTCCACGTACAGGTTCAGCGCTTCGAGTTCATGTCGGAGCGAGACCCATTCGTCGCGCGAATTAACGAGCACCTGCCGCAACAGACGGGAGAATTTGGTGAGGTAGGCGGAGGCCCGTTCGGGGTCGTCTTGCAGGATAAACGTGTTGATGGCACTCAGGCTGTTGAACACAAAATGCTGGTTCATCTGGCTCCGCAAGGCCAGCAGCCTGGTTTCGGCAATCCGCCTGTCCGTTTCGGCCAGGCGGCGCTCGGTCTGGCGAAAGTCCCGTTCTACCTCCACCCGGCGGATTTTATGGGCGCAGAGGGCCGCGATGGTGCTCAGGATTTTCAGGTGACGGGGTTTGAAAAACTCTTTTTCGGGGTGCTC
>Ga0163144_10031739_pt1 | contig 10057 bp, 5 predicted proteins | sample OliLak19BULKMAT1_FD_123175 | JGI IMG/M metagenome (GOLD analysis project Ga0163144, IMG submission 123175) | Freshwater microbial mat bacterial communities from Lake Vanda, McMurdo Dry Valleys, Antarctica - Oligotrophic Lake LV.19.BULKMAT1 | ecosystem: Environmental > Aquatic > Freshwater > Lake...
AGCAGCAGTTCGGCGCCCTTCTGGTCCATGACGATCCGCGAGTCCATCCCGCTGGAGACCTTGAAGGCGATCCGGCTGGGCATGTTGCTCTTGATGAGCCCGGTGACGACGTTGGCCTGCGGGCGCTGCGTGGCCAGGATCAGGTGCATGCCGACGGCGCGGGCCTTCTGCGCAAGGCGGATGATCGACGTCTCGACCTCCTTGTTGGTCATCATCAAGTCGGCCAGCTCGTCGATCACAAAGACCATAAACGGCAGACGCTTGGGGATGCGGGCCGCCTCGGCCTCGTCGGCGGGGTTGAAGCGCTCCTTGAGCTCATCCCACGACAGCGCGTTGTACGCGCTGATGTTGACGCACCCGGCCTCGCTGAGCAGCTCGTAACGCTCGTCCATTTTGCGGACGGCCCACTCGAGGATTGCCGCGGCCTTGCCCATCTCGGTGACCACCGGGCACATCAGGTGCGGGATGTCTTTGAACTGGCTGAGCTCGACCATCTTGGGGTCCACCAGCACCAGCTTGAGCTCGTTGGGCTTCTTTGTGTAGAGGAAGCTCATCAGGATGCTGCTCATACACACGCTCTTGCCCGAGCCGGTGGTGCCGGCGATCAGCAGGTGCGGCATCTTGGCCAGGTCCTGGATCAGCGGGCTGCCGCTGGCGTCTTTGCCCAAGAACATCGGCAGGGCCATGCCCGCGTAGACGTCGCTCTTGCCCATGAGCTCTTTGAGGCGGACCTTTTCCTTGTGGGCGTTGGGGACCTCGATGCCCACGGTGTCGCGGCCCGCGGTGTTGGCCACGATGCGGACGTTGACCGCACGCAGGCTGCGGGCCAGGTCGCTGCTGACGCTGGTGAGGGCCGAGACCTTGGTGCCGGGCGCGAGGCGGATCTCGTAGTTGGTGATGACCGGGCCGGACTCGATGCCGACGACCTCGCCATCGATGCGGTATTCCTTGAGTGCGCGCTCAAGGGCCGTGGCCTGCTCGCGGACGTAGGACTCCATCGTTTTGCTGAAGTTGGACTCGGGCTCTTCGAGCTGGTCGAGGCCTGGGAACTTGTAGCCTTCAAGGTCACCCATGCTCTGGATGTCGCGCAGGTCGGCGTCGGTGGCGACCTTCTTGTCGACGGCCGCGAACTTCAGCGGCAACTTGGCGATCTTGGCGCGAAGCTGCTCGGGGGTAAAGACCTTGGTGCTCTGGGCGGCGCCATGATCGGCCTGGCCCTCGTCGCCGTCAAGACCCTCTGCGTTGGCGGCGTACTGAGGCTCGTCGCTGTCGTAGGCGTGGTCTTTGTCGGTGAGGGTTGAGGTGTGGTCTTCGGGGTTGAACGACTCGGTGCCGCCGAGGCCGCCGGCGGTCTGATCGATGATCTCAGCGGGCTTGTCCTTCTTCTTGCGGCCCTTGACGTCGGGCATGGCGTCGTCTTGTGCGCTCTCGATGGCGGCGAGGGCCTCGGCCTCATCGCTCAGGCCACCAGTAGCCAACTTGGCACGGCGCTTGCGCTCGGGCTTGGCACCGGGCTGGCGGGCCAGAAGGTTGGTGACCAGCTCGCCGATGCGCTTAGAGAGGCTCACGGTGCCCGCGGCGGTGGCGCTGGCCGCTACGCCGGTTGCTTCAATCACCGGCGGGGTCGCCTTAGCCAGCTGGCGAAAGGCCCAGCGCGGGGCGATGATGACCCAGACGTCTACAGCGACCACCGCGCCGATGAACAGGCACATCAGCAAGATGACCGTGCTGCCGAAGGCTCCGAAGCTGGTGAAGGTTTGAGCCAGGTAGCCGGCGATGGTGGTGCCGACGCTGCCGCCGCCGACGTCCACGATGACGGTTGAGGCGGGGAAGTGGACGGCCTGCAGACCCGCAACGCTCGCGGCCATCACCACCGCGCCAAGCAGGCGAACGAACGGGTGCCCGACCTTGGCCAGGAACCCGTTGACGACCAGGTACAGGCCCCAGAGGCTCAACAAGACCCACGCCCCAGCGCCGAGCAGCGCGAGGGTGTAGTAGGCGGGGATTGCGCCGACCACGCCGCACCAGTTTGCTGGCGGGCTGTTGTGCGGGAAGGCGCTGGCGCTGGGCCAGTCGGCGGGGTTGAACGAGGCAAGGCTGGCGAGCAGGAACAGGAATACTCCGGCCTGCAGGAACCAGCGGGTATAGCGCAGCAGGCCCGAGCGTTCGCCCGAACCGCCACTGGAACCCAGGGGGGTTTGGAAGACCGGCACGTCCCACGCCTGACGGTGGGCTGTGGTGCGAGCCTGGGTTCGGGCATCGGCGCGCGACGCCGCCTTGTCACTCGTTGAGCGGGCCATAGTTAGAGGCTATCGGCAAGGGGTGATTCGGGGGTGCAAGGAAGGCCCAAACGTTGCCCTGCCAGCCCTTGAGGTCAGGCCAGAGGCCGCCTTCGCCCGAACGCGGGTCGAACGAGGTGCCGCTCAGGGCTTGCCGCGTCCGATGGGGGCGCGCTTGGGCTCGCCATCACGGCGCGGATAGTCGCGCGGCGTACGGGTCAGCTTGTCCAGCACCACGACCCGCCCTGTCGGCGTCTCGACCGTGCCCACGTGCGCGGCTCCGAGGGTCTCGATCGCTTCGCCCGCCTCGGCGAGCTCGGCGTCTGCCTTTGCACCCTTGATGGCCATGATCGCGCCCTCAACCCGCACGAACGGGACCAGAAGCTCAGCGAGCATGGCCAGCGGGCCGACCGCGCGCGCGACGGCGACGTCATAACACTCGCGGTGCACGCCGCGGTGCTGGCCGAGGACTTCGGCGCGGTCGCACAGCACGCGGACGTTGGCCAGCCTGAGGCGCTCGACGACGCTCTCAAGGAACCGAGCCTTTTTACCAGTGGGCTCAAGCAGCGTGAAGCGGACCTTGGGCATGCAGATCGCCAGCGGGAGCCCGGGCAGCCCGCCGCCGCTGCCCACGTCGATCACGCGCAGGCCTACTTCAAGGTCGTGCGGTTTAATCTCGCCCAGCAGCGGGACCAGGGTCAGGCTGTCGAGGATGTGCCGCTGCCAAGCCTGCGCCGGCTCGTCCACGGCCGTCAGGTTGAACTGCTGGTTGGTCCGGATCAGCATCGCCAGGTAGAGCCCGAGGCGCGGAAGGTCTTCGCCTTCAAAGTCCAGGCCGTAGGCCTGCGCGGCTTCAAGGAACGCCGGCGTGGGCGCGAGCGCCACCAGCGGGCCTAGAGGCGCGGGCGCTGGCTCAAGGTCGGCGTTAGGTGCAGGCCTGGGCTGGGAATCATGTGGCTCGTATGGCTTTGGGGGCACGGCGCAGCGTAGACGCCTGTGCGGTGCGGGCGCGGGAGTGTTCAAGCTCTTGAGCGCAGTCGCAGCGTGGTGGCAAAGAAGTCAGTCCCGCCGCCGCCCGAGCCCGGCTCGCGCCGGTACTTACGCTCAAAGTTGCTGCCGACGAGCTCGCCCTCGCGGGCGCTGGCCGGACGTTCGAAGGCGAGCTCTTCAAAGGGCTGGTGGGGGGTTGTCCAGCGGTCAAAGTGGGCCCGCATCCAGGCCCAGTACGGCGCGTGGTCGGTGGCGATGCGCAGCGACCCGCCGGGGATCAATACGCGGGCGCAGTCGGCCAGGAAGCGGTCTTGGATCATGCGGCGTTTGTGGTGCCGAGTCTTTGGCCAGGGGTCTGGGAAGTAGAGGTGGATGACCTCAACACTCGCGCTGGGCACGCGCCAGTGGACAAAGTCGCCCGCGTCTAGGCAGAGCATCCGCACATGAGGGACCTGGTGGCGGCGGAGGCGATCCGCGGCGAAGGCGAAGAACTCGAACTCGTACTCGATGCCGATCCAGTTGATCTGCGGGTGGGCCGGCGCTTCCTGCAGCAAGAACGTGCCTTTGCCGGAGCCGATCTCTAGGTGCAGCGGCGCAGGGCGGGTGAACCAAGCCTGCAGGTCAAGCCTTGCGCCCGCCGGATTGGTGCGCAGGTCGTCGGGCAGCGCCGGCAGTGTGCTGGCGGGGACCTCTATCGTGCTGGTGTCGTACGTCGATGAAGCCATGAGGGTGTGCCGAGGCGCGGTGGGCTTTGTGGCGGTGAGCGTGAGGGCGATATTGTGGCAGGAACAGTGTTGGTGATCAGTGGGGGGGCAAGGTGGCAAGTCAGGCCGGGCGCACGCCGAGGGCCAGCAAGCGCAGACGCTCAACCTGGGCCTTGCGGGCGAGGTCAAGGGTGGCTCTGGCGATGCGGAACGGCGAGCGTGCCTCGGGGCTGGCGGGTTGAGTGAGCGACTGCGTGTCGCCGCCGGTCGCGGGCGCCGAGTTCTCTCTGGCGGCGGTCTGCAGCCCCAGCGTCTGCGTGCAGTGGTCTTGGATGCACTGGTAGAGCAGCTTGAACGCGTCGCGCGGCTGACGCATCTGCTCGAGCACCTCACAGAGATGCTGCGGCGTCACGTCGGATGCGAAGATGTCAGCAAGCTGCGCGGGGCTGGCATCGAGGGCCTGGCAGGCGGTCAGGCGTTGCGTGGCCAAGTCATAGAGGGAGACGCCCGACCATGCGAGCTGCTCGATCATGGACTGCTTGTCAAGGCGTGCGTCTTGAAAGAACGTCGCGCTCTCGCGCATCAATTGGTGGCGCAGCTCTATCGGTAGCAGCAGCTTGAAGGCGACGCCCTCGGTCTGCAAAAAGCGATTTGAAAGCAGCGGCCAGATGACGGCCTTCATGCGTTCAGGATCACCCTGGATGATCGGCGGCTCATCGACGCGGTCAACCACGACGACAAGGCTCTCGTACCCAAAGACGCGCACGACCCGCACCAGGCGTGAGAGTTGCTGAAGGCGGACCTCTTCTGACTCGCCGCTGGGCAGCAGCGTGCTGGGCCGCCACCCGGGCGGAAGCTGGCGGATCGAGCTGGCGTACGAGGACTCCGAGCGGTTCGAGACGCGGACCTGGCGTCGTAGGCGGCGCGAGCGGGCCAGCACGCCGAGCCGCTCGGTGGCAGCGCGCTTGAGCAGGGCGGCCAGCCAGAGGCCCATGGCGACAAAGAACGCGGTCGCCGCGACGGGGTCGTTGACCGACGCGCCGCGCCGCCAGAGGATCAGGAAGACCGCCAGCGGCACAACCCAACCCAGAAAGGCCAACACGGTCTCTATCGTCACGCTGACCGGCGTTCGCAGGCCCAGGGCCTTGCGTAGCTCCTTTGAGCGCTCGCCGCCCTGGTCAGGCCGGTCGTACGCGACCTGCAGCACCAGCAAGTCACGCTTGAGCGCGCGGTCGAGACGGCGAAGAGACTTACGCGGCTCGGGCCCGAGGTCGATTCGGTCTATCTGCCGCTCGGCGCTGGCCGCGGGCGGAGGCGTCTGCTCAAGGGCCGCGTCGACCAGCCTTGGCACCAGCGCGCACAGCAGCGCGTCAACGTGGTCGGCCAGGCGCATCTGGCGGAGTGAATCCAGCGGGGTGCTCTCTTTGCCGCGCTTGACCGTCCGCAGCCGATCGTGCAGGTGCTGCAGCGGGCCGGCGAGGTCGTCGTGGCTGACCAGCAGCACGCGGCGCGAGGGGTTCATCGCGTTGTACGCGGCGGCGCTGGTGGCCATCTGAAGCCGGATGGCGGTTTTGCCCGAGCCCTTCTCACCAAAGACAATCGCGGTCGATGGTCGCGAGAACTCACCGGCAATCTTGTCATAGTCTGGATGCCTGGGCAGACGCGAGGGCCGAAGCGGGTTCTCAGCCGCGGCACGGACGGCCGCATCAACCATGCGCGTGAAGAGGGCGTCTTGGCGTGCCTCCTCGCCGCGGAAGGGGTGCTCGATGAGCTTCCAGTGCTCGAGGAAGGCGTCGATGGTCATGGGCGCTGGGGGACGATGAGCTGGCGGGGACGTCCTCTAGCCAGATGCCGGTGCCGGCGGGTTTGGCCAAGGCGTGCGGATGAACGAACACCGATCATAGCTGGGGCGTGCGTCTGTAATCGACGCAGCCCGCGTTGATCGTGCGGGCGGTGCGGTCAGACCCACCTAGTTCTGAGCCCGCCCAGTTGTGAACCGGCTCAGTTGTGAACCGGCTCAGTTGTGAACCGGCTCAGTTGTGAACCGGCTCAGTTGTGGACCCATTCAGTGGTCCACTTTGTGCCCGAGCATCGGGCTGAATTGCGCGTAGACGCGGTCGAGCGTCGCCTTGTCCTTAGCCTCAAGGTTCAGGCGTAGCAGCGGCTCGGTGTTGCTCTTGCGGATGTTGGCCCACCAGCCGTCCTTGGCGAAGCAGTCGATGGTGACCCCGTCGAGCTCGTCCATCGCGCCGTACCCGGAAAATGCGTCTTTGATCTTGGCCAAGGCCGCGTCCTTGTCCTCGATCTGGAAGTTGATCTCGCCGGACTGGTGGAACCGCGCGATTGGCTTGATCAGCTCGCCCATCGTCTTGCCGGTGTTGGCAAGCACCGTGAGGACCACGCACATCGCGATCACGCCCGAGTCGGCGTTGAAGTTCTGCTGGAAGTAAAAGTGCCCCGAGAGCTCGCCGCCGAAGACGGCCTTGTGCTCTGCGAGAGCCCCCTTCATGAACACGTGCCCGACGCGCGAGCGCACGGGCTTGCCCCCGGCCTTGAGGACCTCCTCTTGCACCGCCTTGGTGCTGCGCAGGTCGTAGACGATCGCGCTGCCGGGGCTCTTCTCAAGAAAGTGCCGGGCCAGCACGGCCGTAAGCTGGTCGCAGCCCACGATCTTGCCCTTCTCGTCAACCACCACGCAGCGGTCGGCGTCGCCGTCGTAGCAGAAGCCGATGTCGGCCTTGTGCTTGAGCACGGCGTCGCAGGTCATCTGGACGTTGGCCGCCACCAGCGGGTTGGGCTCATGTACGAACTCGCCCTTGGAGTTGTCAAAGTTCAGGGCGATGATCTCGAGGCTCCCGCCGCCAAACTCACCGGAGAGCTTCTTGCCGAAGAGCTGCGGGATGCTCGTGCCGGCCATCCCGTTGCTCGCGTCGATCACGCAGCGCAGGGCCTTCTTGCCCTTGCGTTTGGAGAGGTCGAGGAATGCCAGCACGTGCTTGCGGTACGCGTCCCACAGGTCGCGCCGCTCAACCCGTCCGCCGCCCTGAGGTGGGTTGTTGGTGTAGTCGACGGTGGCGGCAAACTTGCGGATCTCGGCCAGGCCTGTCGCCTCGCCCACGGGCTTGGCCTTGCGTTTGGAGACCTTCATCCCGTTGTACTGCGGGGGGTTGTGGCTGGCGGTCACCATCACGCCGCCGGCGCAGTCAAGGTGGTTGACCGCGAAGTAGATGAAGCTGGTGTCGACCATGCCGACGTCCAGCACGTGCCCGCCCTGATCGGTGATGCCCTTCATCAGCGCGTCAGAGAGCGAGGGTGAGCTCTTGCGCATGTCGCGCCCGACGACGATGTTCTTCATCATGGGCCCGTCGTCGCCGGCGGTCTTGGCGTCGGCGAGCAGGAACCGCGAGCAGCCGAAGCCGATCTGCCGCGCCATCAGCTCATTGAGCGGATCTGGATATACGCCGCGAACGTCGTACGCCTTGAAGACCTTGCCAAGCATGTATGGTTCCTGTTCGTCTTTTGCCCGGTCGGGACGCAGGATAGCGCGGTCAGCGCGCACTTTCATCGACGCTCGCGCTCTGTTCGGTGCGGTTTGCGCACGCCGCTGGCTAGAAATTGACTGAGGCCGCAACTTCCGCCTCGCCGGGAGCATCTCCCGGGCCCCGGCCCCGGGGCTGCGACCGCCCGACGGCCATGAAACAAGGCGGGGAAGGCCCCGCCCTGTGAACGATTGAGCAACTCTAAACCAGGTCTATCGCCATGCTTTGCCGGCCAAGACCGGCCCCGTCAGCGTGCGGCTTAGATCTTCAGACTGCCCAGCCCCGCGCCCATGAACGAGGTCTTCTCGCCGAAGCCGCCCGAGAGGTTTTTGTTGCGGAACTTCTCGCGCTGGCGGCGCAGCTCGGGGCTCTCCTTGTGAATTTCCTTGAGCCGTTCCTCCGCCGCCTTGTTCTGTACGGCCCGCTTGTCGGCCATCATGGCCTCGCGGCTGCCCGGCTTGGGCGGCTCTTCGGGTGTCAGCGCCTTGATCGAGAGGCTGATCTTCCGCGTTGTCGGGTCGATCTTCAGCACGCGCGCCGTCACGACCTGGTCAACCTTCAGCACGTCCGCCGGCGTGTTGATCCGCTTGCGGCTGATCTCGCTGATGTGCACCAGCCCGTCAACGCCCGGCGAGAGCTGGATGAACGCGCCGAAGTCGGCCAGGCGGACGACCTTGCCCGTCACGTCAGCACCCTCGCTGACCTCATTGGTCGCCGTCGAGAACGGGTCGGCCGCGAGCTGCTTCATGCCCAAAGCGATCCGCTTCTCTTCCAGGTCAACCTTCAGCACCTGCACGCGCACGGACGCACCGACCGAGACGTACTTGCCGACGTTCTTCTCACTCGGCGTAACGCGGTCGTAGGTCATGTCAGAGATGTGACAGAGCCCGTCAAGCCCGCCGATGTCGATAAACGCCCCGAACGGCATGATCTTGCGGACCACGCCGTCCAGCACTGCGCCCTCGACCAGCGTGGCCTTGAGCTTCTCGGCCAGCTCTTTACGCTCCTGGGCCAAAATGTCGCGCCGTGACAGCACGATATTGCCCAGCCCCGTCCGCTCAACCCGCACAACCACGCACGGGAACTTCTCGCCAATAAACACCGAGAGGTCGGTGATGCGGTCAAGGCTGACCTGGCTGGCCGGCATGAACGCGCGGTGCTGGGCAACCTCAAGCTCAAGCCCGCCCTTGTTGACGCCCGTCACGCGGGCCTCGACGATCTGGCCGGGTTCGAGCAGCTCCCACTGCGCCTTGACGACCTGCCCGGGACGCGAGCAGATGAACAGGCTCTCGGCGCTCTCGAACTTGTCGACCACGACCTCGATATCGGCGCCAACGGCCGGGACTTGGTCATCGGGGTACTGCGAGCGGGGCACGACGCCGAGCTCTTTGGGCCCGAACTCAAGGAAGATGTCGCTGGGGCCGACGCTGACGACCTTGCCGGTGCGGTGTTCGCGCGCCGACTCGATCTTGCGCGGGCCGCGGATGCTGGACTTCTGCGGGCCGCCGATGGGCCGGACGGCACGCGGCTTGGGGGCGGGCATGTCGTTGGCGGCGTCGGTCATCATGGCCGCAATCTCTGCGTCCAGCGCCGGGTCGCTTACGGCCGCCGAGCCTTGGTCACGGCTCATCTGCCGGAGTGTTTCGCGCGTGTTTGGGGCCGCGGGGCGATCGTCGGTGGGCTTGTCAGAGCGCTCTCGCCGCCGATCGCTGTAGTTGCCGCCACTGCCACCGCCGCCACCGCCGAAGCCACCGCCATCACCGCCGAACCCGCCTTTGGGTGCAGGCTCGTCAGAGCGGATGACCTCGGCCTTGGAGATCTTGGGCAACCCCCTGAGGTTCCCCTCAGGCGTGCTAGGCGCGGCGATCTCTGCTGCCGCCGGAGCCGCAGGGCCCACGGGGGCCACTGGCGACCCTGGGCTTGAGGTTTGGGGAGCGCTGCTGGTGGCGCTGGTTTCCGCGCTGGGCGACGACGTGCTGGAGGATTCCATATCGGTGGCTCGGTCAGGGTTCTCGCCGGCAGTGACCACCGGGCGTCGGGGGTCATGATCCCTGTGCATTAGCACAAAAAATCACACGAACTGCGCTGTCGGCTGAGCCGCAAGTCTAGACCGAACCGGGCCCGGTGCCAGTGAATTAGCGCGGAAATCCGCCCACCACGGGCAGGGTGAGATGCCGAACCAATGCCGGACAAGAGCGGAGGGGGCCGTGGTCGCCGCGCCTTTGCCGCGGCCAAGGGGTCCTTGCCTTCGACTCTCCGCAGCGGTCTTGCACGGCTTCGTCGCCGACCCTCCCGCTCGTACTTTCGCCGAAGCGCAGGCGGCATATGGGCGGGGCGTTGGAACGGCCTCTGTGCGCGAATTCACAAGAAGGGTTGAGCCCGGCGAGCCTGCACGATGGGGGAACTCTCCGCCGGCGCAATCTGCCCACGCGGCGCCCAATATCTATCGTCTTGATAACGGGGCGTTGTCGCCTCGGCTTGCTCCGAACCACCGTTCGAAAGGATCCTTACCATGGCCTCTCTCCACCGTTGCAGCGTGTCGCGG
>Ga0163144_10031741_pt1 | contig 10057 bp, 6 predicted proteins | sample OliLak19BULKMAT1_FD_123175 | JGI IMG/M metagenome (GOLD analysis project Ga0163144, IMG submission 123175) | Freshwater microbial mat bacterial communities from Lake Vanda, McMurdo Dry Valleys, Antarctica - Oligotrophic Lake LV.19.BULKMAT1 | ecosystem: Environmental > Aquatic > Freshwater > Lake...
CCAGGCCGCCCGTGGTCTCGGTCACGACGGCCGTGCCGGCAGCCCAGGCCTCGAGCGTGCGGTATTGATCGAAGTATGTGTGCCTGGCGTCTGCATGGATGTTGAGGCTGATGCGGCTGCGCCTGCGCTTGTCGTCACGCGCTGCCCCCCACAGGCCTGCCCAGACAAACTCTGCTTGTAAGGGGTATGCCTTGAAATGATCGTCAACAGCTGTCCTGCGCGCGGTTTGGCCGCCCATAAAAAGCACACCGCCTGTCCGGTTTGGCTCTGCCAGCGGCGTCATGATGTTTTTGCTGGCGACCAAGTAGGGTATTTGTGTGACCGGTAGCCCGGGATGGTGGCGTTGAACGTAAGCCGCAATCGATGTATCCATGGCGATGACTGCATCAAGCTGCGGGGCAATGGCGTCGAAGTCTGCGGACTTGTAGTTGTGGGCGACGGCGTCCTGCTGATGTGTCAAGGGATCAAACATCCATAAAACGTTTTTCCCCGGCCCTGGCAATCCCCATTTCTTGAAGCGTGCAGTGGCGTAGATTCCGGCGACTAGCAGGTTGACGTCGCTTGGCCCGACTTCGGGCAGGGGCTCGCCATTACCCATGCCTATGTCGATGATTTCAGCCTCGTGCCCTGCGGCCAGAACCACATCCATCCAGACCCCGCAAGCCTGCCCGAACAAATTGGCAATATCTGTGTAGATGTGGATTTTCACGATGGACCGTTGGCGTTGCCGGGCGGTACATCAAATGCGAGGGGTAGCAAACCGGCACGCGAGCGTTCGGCCATCATTGTCCAGGCGGCCTCCAGTTCTCGAACCCGGCACGGCAGGTCAAAAAACGCCGCGCTTGCGGGTGGTTTTTTTGACGCGCTAACGCGTTGCCTTAAAGCCACCAGTGCCTCCGGATTGCGTCCCAGCTGCACAATTCTGGAAACGTACGCTTGCACATCATGTGTGATGAGCTCCGGCAAGCCAGCGGCGTGAAGAATGCTTCCACCCATGCGGGATGCCATGCTGTTGCCGGCGCAGGTGATCGCGGGGATGCCCAGCCAGATGGCGTCTTTGATGTCTTGCGGCTGGTTTTGGCGCAGCGTATCCAGGACAAGATCCGCATGTTCCAGACCTGCCGGCGTGCCTGCCGCTGGCATCAACGCAGAAAAAAGCAGCCTTTGGCCCAGCACGCCCTGTGCTGCCGCCTCCCGCACCAAATGGCTTGCAGCCGCGGCAGCTATGGCCGGTAGCCAGAGGATGGCATCTGGCAGAGAGCGCAAAATTTTCATCCACTGTGAAAAGCTGAATTTATCAAGTGACGCTGCTGTTGCGCCGGAGCGCAGCACCATTGCATCTGCAGGCAAGCCCGTTGACTCGCGGGTTGGATGGGTATCTTTGTGTTGCCCGGCATGAGTTGCCAGCCAGCAGCTAACCGGCAGGCGGACTATCGGTGCATACGGTCCGGGTTGGCTGCCCTCAGGTTGCGGGTGCACAAACCTGTCGGAAAAGGTGTAGTCCCAGGGGCCTGATGCACTGCCCGGGTACCAGTTGTGTTGCCGTACCTGCAATCTGGCAACGCGTGCATCGGCTATCTGCGGGCGGTAGCCATGTGCATCATCGGCGGTGTCCACATACAGGTCCAGCGTATCGAGCCGGATACGGCTGATCGCCTCAGCATCACTCATGTGGGCCATCTCTACCAGGCGGATCGGGAGCGGGTGAAACACATCGTCCTGATAGGGCGCCGACGGCTGCGCGAATGAGTAAACATGAAATTCAAAGCGTGTGCTGTCACAAGCCGTCAGCAGTGCTTTCAGCGGCGGCAGGTGGCGAACTGCCTGGACGGCAAAGCCTATGTGTATGCGGTCGTCTTTGTGTAAACCGGGCGTGTGGGGTCTGGAGGTAAAAGCCGGCTGAATCGTTTCAGTTTTCTTGCGCGCTGCGGCCAGCGAGGCTGCTTGAACCTGGGCCACCTCGGCTTCGCCCAGATCCAGCGTCAATGCGTACGCCGGGCTGTCCTGGGCCAGTGCAAAGTAAGCCTCGGCGCTGCCAGACGTCAGCGCCTCGCGCATGAGGCGTGTCAATGTGTCGTTGTTGCGCCAGTCGCATTCCGCCATGGCTGCAAACGCCTGGGTGCAAAAAAGTTCGGTGGGGCTGAATGGGGCGTTGCCAGAAGCAGGTTGCAGGGCTTGCGCAAGAAATTCACGCAGATGCGCCTTGCCTGTTGGGTCGAGTGCAGCCTCAAGTGCCAAGGCTCCGTCAAAGTCGCCATTGAAGGCCAGCACCGTGATGCGGCGAACGGTGATGTCCAGATAGCTCGCGAAACTTTTGCCAGCTTCTTCAAGCACCTGCAGCGCTTCCGGGTAACGCCGCGCGCTGGTGAGGGCATCCGACAGGGCTTGCCAGTGGGAGACCTCAGAAGGCTGCAAGCCCACGCGCTTGCGGGCGCAAGTAACGGCCATGTCCCATTGCGCCAGGCCCGCCGCGATCAGTCCGACGTTGGTCAGTGCGCGCAGGTTGTCCGGGTCCAGCTGAAGCGCCCGTTCGTAAGCCCTGTGCGCCTTGGCGATATCACCGCTGCTTTCTGCGGCGATGGCCAGGTTGGCCGCACCGTCTGCAGTGGCCAGCAAGCCGGGTTCTACGGCCAGCAGGATTTTGTAGGCTGCAATCGGGCGACCCAGCAGGCTCAGCATGGTCGCAACGGCGGAAGACGCATCAAGATGGCCCGGTGAAACCTGTAGCGCCTCCTCAAAAGCGATCAGCGCGTGCGGCAACTGCCCTTCCTGGTGCCATTGGCGCCCGCGTTGCATGGCGGCGCTGAATGCGGGGTTTTCGGTGGTTGGCAAGGGTGCAGGCATGAGTCTTTGGGATGGCAGCCAAGGTGGTGGGCTAAAACGATACCAGCACTGTTTTTACCTCGGCGAAGGCATCCTGCGCTGATAATTGCAACGCCATGACTTTACCCTTTACAGCACCTGTTCTGTCAACGCTGCATTTACTCGGGCAATTTAGCGCCGCTTTCACCGGCGCAGAAACCGAATTGCTTGAAATCCGGCAACTCCTGGCGGGACGCCGACCTGTAAAAGTCTGGTCGGACACTGCGCCGCACGCCCGCTACGCCGGCATGGGCATCGGCACCGTCCAGCCGTTTTCGCATCAGTTTCCACGGGACGGGGTGCTACTGATTGCGGGCGTTCATCTGCGGCCAGGTGTCTGGCTCAAGTACACACGCTTTGAAAGGATTGTGCTTTTTTACAACCTGGCCAGTCATCTCCAGCTTTTTACGCTGATCGAACATATCCGGGCTGCTACTGGTATGGAGCCCGAGCTGGTTTTCGTTTCGCGCATGTTGCAGGAAAGTGTCGGGCTACCGGGCCGCGTTGCGCGCAGCCTGATAGAGCTGCAGCCATTTCTTTCCGCAGGGGGGGCACGCATGGATGGGGCGGCAACGCTAACCCGCCCCTTCGCGGTTGGGCGCCTGAGCCGCGACGTGCTGGACAAGCACCACCCGGACGACCCCATGCTGTACCGCATGCTGGCGAGCAGGGGTATCCGGGTTCGCATCATGGGCGGGACCTGCCTGGCGCCCGCGCTTGACGGGGTTGAAGGCGTGGAGTTGCTACCCGCCGGTGCCGAACCGGCAGCAGATTTTTACCGGTCACTTGATCTGTTTGTTTACCGAACTGGTGCATCGACTGAAGCCTATGGCCGGGTCATCATCGAGGCCATGGCCAGCGGCTTGCCGGTTGTGGCTTTCAGGCGCGGTGGCTATGTGGAAGTGGTTGAAGACGGTGTGAACGGCTTCCTGTTCCGGTCGCAGGAGGAGGCCTACGACAAGGTCATGCAGCTGAAGGCTTCGCGGTCAACTTGTCTTGCTGTGGGTGAGGCCGCGATGCTGTCCGCTACAGATCTTCATGGACCCCAAGCCATCGAAAAGGAACTGGCGTTTTATCTGCGATGACAGCGCACAGCCGCGAAAGACTCTTGGAAGGCTACTTCTGGAACACTGCCGAGCCTGAGAAATACAAACCTGATTGATCACCGCTATATACCAGGCCAGCTCTTGCGGCATTGGCACCGAAGAAGTTTCCCTGTATCTTGCCGATACTTGAAAAGCTCGAACCTGATATGCCTATGTAGGAACTGGATACGGTGCCAAAAGTGGTGACAAGGCTGGCGCTTGCATAGCCCGCGCCGAAGTCCGCACTAAAACTGGCGCTGGACAAAACCCCGCTGACACCGTCATAACGGGTAGGGGCGGTAGACCCGATGAGTGTGTATGCCGCTGTGCCAGTCATGGGCATAAGACTTGAAGCGGTAGGAATGCCCACGACATAGTGCAAGCGGTTAGCTGACGAAGTGGATGGTCCAGGCAGGGTTTTTGTCCCGGTCAGCCAGACGCCCCAGCCAACAAAGTCGCCGCCTGTCAACGTGCCAATGGATGATCCTGCCACTGCAACGTTCGGCGTGAAATTGGCGCTGGAACTGCTGAATGCGGTGAGCTTGCCGTCCACCAGCGAGGTTGACGCTGGTGGCGTGCCTGACTCAAAAAAAGTGCTGTTAGTAGCCGTGGTGTAATTGGCAGCAACCAGAAGGTTTGTGAAGGTGCCGGTCTGTGGCGGCACTGCTGGCACTGTTGGCGATCTTGTATCTTTTAGCGGTGAAGTCCCATCAGACGAAGTTTGATTACCTGCGGTCACCACATCTTGCGCAGACCCTGGCGTAGGCACGCTGGCCCGGTTCTGAGTGCGTACCGGCGGCTCGCTGCTGCTATTGACCCTAACAGATTCGCCCGCTACAACGCCGACGCAGACCCCGCCACTGCAAACTTCGATCGCATCCTTCTCGGCTGATACGCCCAGGCTGCCATCCGGGTTGTAGACCACGTTGAAGCCCGAGCCGCGGATGCCGATGGTGGCCGTGGTGGTGGTGACTTTGTAATTGGCCCGGTTACGCTTGCCGATCAGGCCGGTGATGGCGCGCATGCTGCCGCGCAGCAAGTCCACCAGAAAACGGTCTTCCTGAGGGTCTGCCTTGTCAACATAACTGGCAATTTTGAACTCGGTGTTGGGTTGTAGCGATATCAGCCCGCCATCAGAAAACCTGACCTGAGCGCGTCCATTGGCACCTGTCACGATGGCCTGGCCGCTCTCGATGTCTTTGCCTTTGAGCAGTGCGCCAGTTTTACCATCAGCGCTGCGCACATTAACATCGCCTGCGATGAACTGGGCAATGCCCGCTGATGCTGCTGCACCCGCCTGGATTGGGTAAATGGCGGCCAGCGCCAAAACAAGCAGGGTTTGCTGGAGGTGATTGGAGGTGGTCATGGCGCTCATTTCGAAAGCTAATTAATGTGCTGGGATGGGATCTTGCAAGCCGCTAACGGGTATGGCTAAATGGTAGTTGAAGCTTCTAGCAAGCAGAAGTACAACTACTACCACTGGTAAAAGCGCCTTTTCGGAATGCGGCTGCGCCAGTGACGTTACCGCCACCCGGATCGTTTGAATAGGTTACACCCGCGAAAGCGGCGTTGGGGCCGATGAACATGCCCTTGAGACTTCCGCCTTCAGAGCTAAATGCGGCTGAGGTGCTGGAATCGCTGTAGAGATTGAAATTGCCAAATGAAGTGTTGATCACAACATTGACATTGTAGTCAGAAGGATTAAAGTTAACGCTGAAAGTGGCACTGTTCAGTGTGCCCACCACGCCGTTTTGGGTTGGCGCTGTAGAACCCGCCAGGTTGTAAGCGTAGGAGCCGCCAGCTCCTATCAAGGCTGTGATGTCGGCCTGAGGTGTAGGTCTGCCAGCAACGTAATGCACCTGATCCAGCATGGTGGAGTTGCCAGATAGCTCACGGGTACCCTTGGTCCACATGCCCCAGCCGATGAAATCAGGATCTTTGACGTTGCCAATCGACTGGAAGCTGACCAATGGTGCAGGTGTGCCAGATTCAGACCATTTGGGTGTGCCTGAGCTGTTATCGCTGAATTGGGTCAGTTTGTTGTCGCTGAACACTGCGGTAGCGGGAGCTGTTGTTCTGAATTGATCCTGATAGTTAGTTGAGTCGGTTCCAACGGCCGACACCATGATGTCGGTGAATATTCGAGTGACCGGCCCGGTAGAAGTCGCGGCGGGAGGTCTTGGGTCTTTCACAGTTGAGTTGCCGTCTGAAGTGGTCTCATTGCCCGCAGTCACCACTTCTTGCGCATTGCCTGGCGTGGGTGGACTGGCCCGGTTGACGGTGCGAACCGGTGGCTCGCTGCTGCTGGTGACCCTGACCGATTCACCCGCGACCAGGCCCACGCAGACGCCGCCACTGCAGACCTCAATCCCGTCTTTCTCGGCTGTCATGGTCGTGCTGCCATCCGCGTTATAACTTGCAGTGAAGCCCGAGCCGCGAATACCGATGGTGGCCGTGGTGGTGGTGACTTTGTAATTGGCCCGGTTACGTTTACCGATCAGGCCAGTGATGGCACGCATGCTGCCGCGCACAAAATCTACCAGAAAACGATCTTCCTGAGGGTCTGCCTTGTCAACATAGTTGGCAATTTTGAACTCGGTGTTGGGCTGCAGCGATACCAGCCCGCCATCAGAAAACCTGACTTGTGCACGCCCATTGGCACCTGTCACGATGGCCTGGCCGCTTTCAATGTCTTTGCCCTTTTGCAGCGCATCCGTCTTGCCATCAGCGCCGCGCACGTTCACATCGCCTGCAATGAACTGGGCAATGCCCGCTGATGTTGCCGCACCCGCCTGCAAGGGGTAGATACCCGCCAGAGCCAATACCAGCAGCGTCTGTTGAAGGTGAGTGGAGGTGGTCATGGTGGTCAGTTTAAAAGTAAATCAGTGAGCATGGTTGAAATGTTACATATTTAGAATTTGCAAAGCCAAGTAGTGCCTGTTAGTGTTTGAACGACTGCCTGAGCGATGCTATTTCTGGAACACCGCCGAGCCCGAGAAAGCCTGCCCCACATCGGTGTCAAAACCTATGTAAACCAGGCCTGCTCTTGCGGCATTGGCGCCGAAAAAGTTACCACTGATCGCGCTGCCCTGGAAGCTCGAACCGGATCTGGTTATGCTTGCCTCGGCCGTGGTGAAAGTGGACAGGCCAAACGTATTGACCAGGCTGGCGCTTACAACGCCGCCAGGGGAGAAGTTCACACTAAAAGTGGCGCTGGTCAGCGACCCAATAGCACCGTCAGCACGGGTGGGTGCGGTAGACCCGATGAGGCTGTAGGCCGCCGTACCAGTGACAGGCATGAGGCCTGTAGGAATGCCCACGACGTAGTGCAGGCGGCCAATCGACGAAGCGGGCGGGGGCGGTGAAATTTCGGTTATTGTTCCCGTAAGCCATGTGCCCCAGCCAACGAAGTCGCCGCCGGCGACCGAACCAATGGATGTTGCTGCCCCCGTGCTGTTTGGCGTGAAACTAGTACTGGCATTACTGAATGAAGTGAGCTTGCCGGCTACCAGCGAGGTTGGCGAGGATGGGCCGTTTGCGGTAATGCCACAGCAAAAACCCGGCGCCAACTCAAAAACTGCCGAAACCTGAAGGTTTGTGAAGATGCCGGTTGGTGCTTGAGCCAGTGTTTGATTTAATACGAGGATCGATTTGCCATCTGAAGTTGTCTGATTACCTACAGTTACTGTCTCTTGTGCGGGCCCCGGCGTGGGAATAATGGCTTTTTTATCGGTGCGCTCGGGCGGGGTTTTGCTGTCTTTGACTGTGACCGATTCGCCCTTGATCAAGCCAACGCAGACGCCGCCACTGCAGACCTCAATGCCGTCTTTCTCGGCTGTCACTATCATGCTGCCGTCCACGTTATAGCTTGCGGTGAAGCTCGATCCACGAATGCCGATGGTGGACGTGGCAGTAAAGATTTTGTAATTGGCGCGGTTACGTTTACCGATCAGGCCCGTGACGGCGCGGATGCTGCCGCTCAGAAAATCGACCAGAAAGCGGTCTTCCTTAGGGTCTCCCTTGTCAACATAGTTGGCAAGTTTGAACTCGGTATTGGGCTGCAGCGATACCATCCCGCCATCAGAAAATCGGACCTGAGCACGCCCATTGGCACCCGTCACGATGGCCTGGCCGCTTTCAATATCTTTGCCCTTTTGCAGGGCATTGATCTTGCCATCAGCGCCGCGCACACTTACATCGCCAGCGATGAATTGGGCAATGCCCGCTGGTGTGGCTGCACCCGCCTGCAAAGAGTAGATACTGGCCAGCCCCAGGCTAAGCAGTGTCTGTTGAAGTCTGCTTGAGGCGGCCATTTCAGATCCTCAATGTGAGGTTCAAAAATTCAAAAGACTTAAAAGTCTTTGCGCAGCGCCACGGACAATGCGGTCCGCCGAAAATCTGAAATCGCCACATTCGATTTGACGGCTGTATATGACAGTTGGGGTGTGACTCTCCATGACTTGGCGGGCACCCAGTTCAGCCCCAGATTCAGGGCGTACTGGTTGTCTTGCCGGGTCACCAAAAAGAGCGGATCAGGCCCGCCGTATTTGCGGTTTTCGTAACTGAAAGCCGCAAATCCCGAGACAAACTCGGACAGTAACATTTGCCCGCCGGTGCGGATCCCGTAGAGGGTGTGCCCCAAATGCGGCAAAGTGCTTGCCTTTTGTTTTTCAGTTCCCGCATAAGCGCCGCCAAACAGCACCAGGCCGCTGCGAAAACCATGGGCATAGGATGTGCCCAATACGGTGCGGTCAGCGTTACGCGCAGCTTGTGTCGGGTAGCTCAGGGTGCCAATTTGCAGGTAGCTGCTCCATTGATTCTCACCATTGATGCGGTAGGTCCACTCGCCGACCACGCCTGCCTGATCGCGAACCCGCGTGCCGTCAACGTAAAAGCTACCTGCCTGGACCGCTGCGGTGAACTCATGTTTGTCGTAGCGGTAGCTTGCACCTGCATTGCCATCGAGTTGAAAGGTATTGAAAGTCCTGAACTTGGCGTGTTGCCGGGTGCTCGTCGAGACGTTTGCCAGGATCGACCAGCGCGGGTCCAGCACGCGGCGGGCCGACAGGCCAGCCCCCAGGGTGCCAAAAGTATCTGCGGTGGCGACGCTCGCAGCGCCCAGCGTCAATACCAGACCGCCAAAAGCCGGCACGGCAACCAGTGCATTGCCTGGCCCGCCGTTGATGTTGCTGTCCTGGCCCAAACTGGTTTCAAGGTAAAACTTGAGCGACGATTTGGCGGCTTCTTCACTTCGGTCAATCGCCTGTAAAAACTGGTCAATAGTGGCGGCTGCTTCGCTCGGAATGTTGTCGCGTTTGGTTTCTTGCAGCACTCTGCGCGACGCTTGCAAGTCGCCAACCGAGAACAGGGCGCGGCCCAGCTCGGCTCTGGCGCGGGAGTTCTCCGGTTGCACTGACAGCACGCGCTCCAGCGCAAACACGGCGCGCGTGTATTGCTCGCTGTCATTGGCGGCAATGCCGAGTGTGGTGTCGAAGTCCGGATCGCCGGCGCGTTTGGCCTCTTGTGGCTCAAGTAAATCAAACGCCTGTTTCGCCTGACCCTTTTCAATCAGGGCTCTGGCTTGCCGCACAAGGTCATCGACTTCAGCTGAAGCCTGAGTGCCATAAAACAGCAGGGCACCGACAAGTGAAGCCTGCAGCAGAGCCTTTGGGAGTGTAGCGAGATGTTTCATAAGCGGATTCTATGCAACAACCGAGCCAAAGTGAAGGTTAATTTCACGTAATTAGTTCCACATTCCGTTTTCGTGGTTTTAAATTTTTGAAACCGATTTTTGAAGCTCGCATCTGGCCGGGTTAGGGTATGTCTGGATGGGCTTGCCTGGCAACCAGATAAGAATATGCGCATCTACTTATATTTAAGTCCATGACTAAAGCAACTCATAGCAAATCGGACCCTGAAGGGCGCGTCTTCACCCTGGCAGCCGAGCTGTTTGCTGTGTTGGCCACGCCGATGCGGCTGCGGATATTGAGCGCCTTGTGCGAGCAGGAAAAGTCAGTCAGTGAACTGTTGCTGGAAATCAACACCACGCAGCCCAATTTGTCGCAGCATCTGGCGGTGTTGTACAAAACCGGCGTGCTGGCCAGGCGCAG